>Ga0210390_10001115_pt1 | contig 26725 bp, 24 predicted proteins | sample IncBWH11OmetaG_FD_161050 | JGI IMG/M metagenome (GOLD analysis project Ga0210390, IMG submission 161050) | Forest soil microbial communities from Barre Woods Harvard Forest LTER site, Petersham, Massachusetts, United States - Inc-BW-H-11-O ... | reverse complement strand
TGGAGGGCGTGCCTCCATCGTTGGTCTTATAAGGGTCGTGGAAGCTATACAGAATGGCCTCTTCCCAACTGCCATCGAGCTTGGGCATCAGCTCGAACACCGTCCCGTACCCGTGAGCTCCTCCTCCAGCGGTTGTGCCGTACGCGTTTCCCTTGCCGTCGAGAGTGAGGCTTCCCCATAGGATCGTCCCATCCTTGCCTGCACCGAACGCGTGCAGCACTTTGTACTTTGGGGCGGCGGACGCGGTGCTTGCAATACTCAACACTGTCGCGGCGACCGCCAGGGCGTTTGCAAAGATGGACCATTGCGGCTTTGGTTTCATGGGATGCCAGCCTGTTTCGCTACGGGGTGAGTTCGAAGGCGACGCCGGCACCCGCTGCGCCCCCGATCGCGGTGGTGCCGTAGAGATTTCCCTTGTCGTCGAGGATGAGGTTGGCGTCGGGTTGGGCGCCGTCCGAGCCGATGAATGTATGCAGCACTGTGTATCTCCATTTGCCGTTGGCCTGCGGCGCCAGTTTGTAGACTACGCCGCAGTAGCAGTTCGTCCCGCCGTAAATCGTGGTCCCATAGAGGTTGCCTGCTTGGTCAAGAACGACTCCGGCGCCGGGACCGCTTCCGCTCGATCCTACCGCGAAGCTATACAAAATGGTCTCCTTCCAATCGCCGTTCGCCTTTCGAGTCAGCTTAAACACTGTGCCACAACCAACGTCACCGCAGGTGTTGCTACCCCCTTGGCCTGTTGTGCCGTACAGGTTCCCGGCGCCGTCAAGGACCAGGGCCCCCACCCCGGGGACTTGGCCGTCGCTGGAGAAAGCAGGGAAACTGTGCAAGATGCGCTCCTTCCAACCGGCAGACGTGAGCCTTAGCTCATAGGCAGTACCACCCCTGTAGGAGCCGCCTTTCTCGGTCGTGCCGTAAAGATTGCCGGTCGCGTCCAAGATTGGCCGGTCCAACTCCCCCCGCCCGTCCCCATCGAAGGCTGGAAAGCAGTGCAGAATGTGCTCGTTCCATCTGCCGCCAGCCTCTGACGAGAGCTTAAACGCACAGCCTCCAACCCCATACAGATGGCCCGACCCGTCCCTGATGACACCGCCCCAGGGGCCGCTCGCTTTGTCGTTGCGCCCAAAGCGGTGAATCACCGTCTCGCTCCAGTTGTGGGTGCCGGGTGACAGCTCAAACACAGTGCCATCGGTGTAGCTTCCGCCCCCGACTGTCGTTGTACCGTAAAGGTTCCCGGCTCCGTCGAATGTGAGGCTGGCGGATGGAGTGCCGCCGTCGTTGGTCTTATAGGGGTCGCGGAAGCTGTACAGAATAGTGTCTTCCCAACTGCCGTCGGGCTTCGGTGTCAGCTGGAACACGGTCCCATACCCGTGAGCGCCGCCCCCGGCGGTCGTGCCGTAGAGGTTCCCTTTCCCATCGAGAGTCAGGCTTCCCCACAGGATTGTCCCATCCTTGCCAGCGCCGAACGCGTGCAGCACTTTGTACTTTGTGGCGGCGAACGCGTCGGGCACCAGCGCGAAAACGATCGCAAGAAGGACTGCTGAGGATGTCCACCGGGAAAAGAATAACCGCGAGCCCATATATAACTCCTTAGCCGACCTGCTCGCCTAGGCAGTGGCAAGATCGGGAGGCAGCATACCACGAAATCCTACGAAAAACCCAGCGGATGCTGGCTCCCGAAGGAGACTCAGCACCCGCTGAGGCAAGGTTGTATTGGAGCCATGTTTCTACCAACTGTCATCGTCATCCGGGTCCGACGGCGCGGGATCTCCCTGATGAAGCCCGAAGTTCTCGAAGTAGGTCGCGTTGTAATACGGGCTGGGGAGTTCAATCGCCGTAAACGGGCTCGGCTGCGGGTTCTTCGTGAAGTCGACGAAGAAATCCGCGAGGGGGAAAGGACATACGCTTCGCGAGCACCCGGCGTTAATGCCGTCCGGGGCCCAGTAGTCAGCATAGTGGTAGCCATACGGGTCGATCTCGCCCAATCCGAACGCATACTCGATGAAGCCGAGAATGCTGCCGAAATCGTGGATGTAAGGTGGCTTTTCGTTTGGGCAATTTCCCCCGACACAGGTTCCGGAGATGTATCCGGTTGAGCCCTGCGGACGGTAGTTATAGGCAGACACGACGAGCAGCGGCACGCGGAAGCCATAGACATACTGCTGGCCGGTGAGGTTGGGATAGCCGATCCCAGGACCGCCGGCGGTAGACAAGGGATTGATGTGGTCGTACCAGCCACCCCAATCGTCCCACGTGATCAGGATGACGGTGTCGTCCCAATAGACTTCATTGGTCTTGCACGTTCCGTTGTTACCCACCGCGTTGACGATGTCGGCCACCCACGAAGGCCCCAGGTAGGAAAGAGGGCCTTCGCCGGGATGGTCGGACCACTTCCCGTCCGGGATGACCCAGCTTACGTTGGCGAGGTTACAATTCTGGATGTCCGACAGGATGGGCGCCATCTTGCCCGCCACCGGCGGAGTTGGCGGAATCTGCGGAGCGACGTTGCTGTTCCATTCGGAACCATTGCATTCCAGCCCGCTTGAGATCAGCGGCATGCAGATTTTACGAATGGCGTTGGGCGCCGTCCACAGCGAGGTCCCCGGGTTCGGGCCCTGGGGATAGTACTTCCAAGTGAGTTTGGCGCTGTCGAGCAGGTCGGCAAGCGAGTTATGGTTGTAGCAGGGATAGCCGCCATTGTAGATGCCGAGAAATTCGTTGGAGGGTCCTGCTGGAGATACTTCAACGATGTTGTCAGCGGTGCCGGGGCAGCCGAAGACCCCCTGATCATTTTGGAGTTCAGCGGCGAACCACTGGTAGCAGGGATAGGATCGCCCTACGCTCGAGTCATAGCACAGGGTCGCGTCGTTGGAAGCGGTCGGCGCGGAAGTTCCGGAGAAAAGGAACTGATGCGCCTCGAAGCTGGGTGGGTTGGGAAAGAAGGTGAGTGATTGGACGAACGAGGTTGACAAGCGGAGCGGAGGAAGCGACGACGCGAGAAGGAAATAGAACAGCGACCAGGCGAGCCATCGGCTGCCTCCTGAAGTTTCCCCCTCGGAACTTCGCGAGAAATTTACACTCGTTTGGGGTGCGGGTCAAGAGCGTGCTTTCCCACAGTAGAAATGATCCGGCGAACGCTCCCGAGTGGGCGCGGAAATCCTGTTGTTTGCCTAGGCTGTCAGGGCAGTGTCACAATACATCATGCAAAAATCTTTCACCACGGCCTTCATCGCAATAGCCGCTGGGATGATGCTGCTTGGGAATGCCCTGGCGCAGCAGACTCCGGCAGCGAACCCTCAACCAGCTCCTGCGCCGGAATCCCAGAGCGCTTCGGCCTTTAAAACGCAAAAAGACAAAGTCAGTTACGCCATCGGCATGAATGTCGGGTCGACCCTGCATCGACAGGGCGTAGACATTGATCCGAAAGTCCTGCAACAAGGCCTGCAAGACGCCCTGGCCGGCGGCAAGACGCTGCTTTCGGAAGAAGAAGAGCGCGCCGTGCTCACCGAACTTCAGGCCGATATGCGCAAAAAGCAGCAGGAAAAGATGCAACAAGCCGGGGAAGCAAATAAGAAGGACGGCGAAGCATTTCTGGCCGCGAACAAAGCGAAAGAGGGCGTGGTCACGTTGCCCAGCGGTCTGCAATACAAAGTTATAACCACGGGCACGGGACCGAAGCCGACTGCCAGCGACTCCGTGGTTTGCAACTATCGGGGCACGCTGATCGATGGCAAGGAATTTGACAGCTCCTACAAGCGCGGCCAGCCTGCAACCTTTCCTGTAAGCGGAGTGATCAAGGGCTGGACTGAGGCTCTTCAGCTCATGCCCGTGGGATCGAAGTGGCAACTCTTCGTCCCGTCCGAGCTTGGTTACGGCGAACGGGGCACGGGCGCCGACATTGGCCCGAACGCAACCCTCATCTTTGAAGTGGAACTGCTCTCGATCCAGGCCAAGGACGCCGACAAAGATAAAGACAAGAAGTAGCTAAGCTTTCGCTGGCGAGGCCGCGGACAATTGGACATCTCGCTCTCAAGTAGAATACGGAGCCTGACTTCAATGCTCCGCGGCGCGCACGGCACGGTGCGAAGGCAACGCAAAGAATACCGCCAGCGCAACATTCAGCAGCAAACTTAGCGGCACGTTTACCCAAGCCATCGCCATGCAAACCAGGTACAGCAACGGGCCAACCGCATATTGGGCTGAGATCTTGCCCGCGGCGTGCGCATCCGCATCTTTGCCCAGGAGGTGACGGCTCGCATATCTCCACAAAACGTTAAAGAAAATTGCGATAGCGAAATAGGTTCCGTGATAGAGAATCGCCGCCGTCCGCTGATCGCTTTGGTTGAGGTGTTGCGCCAGTACGGCCGTGGGAAATGGAACAGCGCACACTCCCAGCAAAAGCAGCAGGTTCAAAAACAGCAGCACGTTGTTCGAGCGCTTGATGTGGGTGAACAAGCGATGGTGATTGATCCACATGATCCCGATGAAAGCGAAGCTGATAACAAAGGCGACGTAGGAAGGCCACTGGCGGAGAAGTTGCCTGGAGAGATCTCCGCTGCCGGCACCGGGGATTTTGATTTCGAGGATCAGTAAAGTGATGGCAATCGCGAACACGCCATCAGAAAAAGCTTCGATGCGTGCCGTTTCTTTTTCCATCGGGAGCTGCTCGATCTACGAATTGTCACCCCGAGCAAGCCAGGGATGACAACTGTGTTTTGGTCCACGGTATATTTGATGGCGCTCTCAATCGCCAGAATTCTCATACCGCAGGCTATGGACTACTGGTTCCGCTTTTTGTTCTTCGGCGCAGGTTTCGCCGTCGGCTTCGCCACCGGCGCCAGTTCATCTGCAGTCACAAAGATCGGCTCGATGTCTGTCGGGATCCCGTGTAGACTGTCCAGCGCTTTTCTCAAAGCGGGGCGCGTGACTCCGAGTTCGTCCAGCATCTTTTTCGCACCGGCATAGTTGCCTTCAGCCTCGATGGTGAGAAGGTCATGATCGAGCTCGACGACGGCGGCCTTCATCTTCGCGATGTCTACCGAAAAAGTACCATCGGCCTTTTGCACGAACGCACCTTTGTCCATCAGGTAATTAAATTGGATTGCCATTCCTTTGCCGTGCGCATCGTTGAGTCCGAAACGCAACGTGCGGAAAGACGACGCCAGGTAGGTCGTGTAAAGCTGCCGCTGCGCCGCCTCATCGGAAGGCAGTGAGGTTCCCAATCCCATCTCCTTGGCATGATCCATCATGTACTGCAGAGCGAAAAGTCCGGTCACGTCGGCCTTCGGCTCTTCAATGGCGCTGTACAACTCTTTTAATTCTTCGCGAGGCGTGGTGTCGCGTCCCTGAACCTTAATCTGATGTGGCCCGAGCCCGTGCATCAATTCATGCGCCAGGATATGGGTGAAAAACGGTTCAAAGCTGACATCGACCATCGCCGACTGCGACAAAGTTCTACGCGCAATGGGCAGGAGCACGCTGCGAAACTTCGCCTCCTGCACGTTCTTCAGCATGACTCGCTTGCTGCCCTTCTGCTGTACCACCCGGTCGTCGTTGGGCAGATTGTAGGCGGCAGTCTGTACTCCATGAGCGCCATCCCCGGCACTGATGATCTGGTCCACAACTCGAATCGGCGCCCCCGCCCCCAGCTTGGGATTACGATATTGCGGATCGATGGGCAAATTGTTTTCGATCTCCTGCAGGTGCCGTGTGAAAACCGAGAGCTTGGCGGTTTCCTCATCATCGCGCAGGTTTACGTATGCTTCGAAAGCAGCTTTGTAGCCGAAAATCTCGTCGTTGTAGGTTTCATAAGGACCGATGGTGATGTCCAGCGGCGCATCCAGGTCCATCCATGCCATGTCGCTTTCGTAATAGTCGTTGGAAAGGAAAGCGTCGGCGCGCAGGTTCAGGAATTTTTTCAGCGACGCATTGTCGGTCAAACCTGCCGCTTCACGAAGCAGGCTTGCCGCCTGTGTAAGGTCGTCCGCGTATTGTTGGCTGTAGGGAATGGCCAAAAGATTGTTGGGCGGCTTGCTATTCTCGCGCCAGCGAATCACCGTAAAGAAGCTCTTTGCCTGGTCCTGTTCTTTCGGCGACAACTGCGCTACCCAGCCTTCGAAAGCTTCTTTGGTCATGCTCTCGGGATAAAAATTCGCTCCCAGCGGCTTGCGCGGCGGCACGCCTGGCAAAAAAGCTTTGTAGTCATCCAGGTCAGACCAAGGCCCCTTGTTGATCCAGAAATAGTGCAGGCGCGCCTTGCCCAGCGGCGTTGCGTCCCTTTGCAAGCGGGAGTAGAGCGCAAGATTACCGTCCCACATCTGCTGCATGAAAATGTCGTTCAGGATCCGGGCAGCCTCGATCAATTTGACCAGCGCCTGCCGATCGCCAGAGGAAAGCCTAGAAGTATCCACCCGCAGAGGTGTCGGCGCGAAGCGGCTCGCCATCTTCTCCAGTTGGTCCAGGTCTGGCAGCGCCTCACTCTTTTGTGCTCTCATTGGAATACTCATCACCCCAAAGAGTAGTACGAAAATCAGATAGGCAGTGAACTTCATTCGATTCTCCTCTCATGCCGCGATTCACCGCCGGCTGCGGGGCGAAAACCGATTATCATAGCAGGAGCGGCGCTGGCGGCGCGCGGACCTCCGGAGGTACAATTTATGGAGGTCATGAGGCTAGAACCTCGCGAGCGCTTGAACCGAGCGTTTCTGGCTGCTGTTCAGCCCGTGGAATTCTTATGCGAAAACGTCTCCCCTGCTTCTTGGTGATTTCTGTAATTGCATTGTCTGGCCTTCTTATGGCGGACGACGAGGTGGTCGAAGTAATTGTCGCCCGCGTCAACAACCAAATTATTACGCGAAGCGAATATGTGCACGGCAAGGAAGAACTGAAAAAAGAACTGCAACAGCAGGATCCCGTGAACGCGGAAAAGCTCTTAACCGAACGCGATAAAGATGTACTCCGCGACCTGATCGATCAGCAACTGTTGCTGGAAAAGGGAAAGGATCTGGGCATTACCGCGGATACCGAAGTCATTAAGAAGCTGGACGAAATGCGCAAGGACATGAAACTCGACAGTATGGAGGAGTTGGAAAAGGCCGCGCAATCCCAGGGAATCTCTTTTGAGGATTTCAAGCAGAACATGCGCAACCAGCTCATCACCCAGCAAGTGATCGGTAAAGAAGTTGGCGCAAGGCTGGTTATCAACAAAGACGAGGAACAGAAATTTTACGACGACCATAAGAGCGAACTGGAACGGCCGGAAACGATTCGCTTGAGCGAGATACTGGTCTCCACCGACCCCAAGCCCAACGATTCGACCGACGCCGATCACCGCCTTCAAGCCGCGAAAGCGAAGGCGGACGACCTTGTTGCCCAGATTCGCAATGGCGCCAAGTTCGAAGATGTCGCCAAGAAAAACTCTGATGGACCGACGGCTGCCCAAGGTGGAGATCTCGGCGAGTTCAAGCGTGGCGCGCTAGCCAAGCAACTCGAGGACAAAACCTTCGCCATGAAGCCGGGTGAGGTATCCGATCCAATCCAAACCAAGCAGGGCTTCGTGATCCTGAAAGTCGCCGAGCATCACAACGCAGGAGTTCCGCCCCTGGCCGATGTCGCGCCGCGAATCCAGGATGCGATTTACATGCAGAAACTGCAGCCCGCGCTCCGCGAATATCTAACCAAGCTTCGCGAGGACGCGTACATTGATGTCTATCCCGGCTATGAGGACTCAGGGGCCAGTCCCAACCAGACCAAGCCGGTCGAAACCGCATCCAAGGACCCCAGCGCGAAGGAACTCAAAAAGAAGAAAAAATTAGGCCTGTTTTAGTTTAAGCTTGGCCTCATCCGCATGAAGGAATTCTTCCTATCCGATTGCAGCAACCACGAAAACAAAGTCGTCACTTCGAGCTTTGTGGTCGTCTCCAAGCAGGTGAAGCCGAAAAAGAGCGGCGAACCCTACCTCGCCCTTATTCTCGGTGATCGTACTGGCCAACTCGACGCCAAGATGTGGGATAACGTCGAGGACGCGATCGACGTCTTCGAACAGGACGACTTCGTCAAGATCAAAGGCCTGCTCAACAAATACAAGAACCGTTTCCAGATCACGATTCACAAACTTCGCCGGCTGGGCGAGTCGGAGGTCGATTTCTCCGATTATTTGCCCAAGACCACCAAGGATATCGGTGAACTCTGGCAGAGCCTGGCGACTTTCGTCGGTTCTTTTCGCGATCCTCATCTTAAGTCCCTGGTCGAAGCCTTCATGGCGGATCCCGAGATAGCGGAAGCCTACCGGAATGCTCCCGCCGCCAAGACTCTGCATCACGCGTATATCGGCGGTTTGCTCGACCACGTGGTTTCGCTGTTCCGATCCTGCGACCTGATGTGCCAGAATTATCCGCAGATCAATCGTGATCTGCTGCTTACCGGCGCTTTCCTGCACGACATCGGGAAGATTCACGAACTCACCTACAACCGTTCTTTCTCATACACCACGCGCGGCCAGTTGCTCGGCCACATGATCATCGAACTTGAAATGCTGCAAGCCAAGCTTGCCCACTTCCCCGACTTCCCCCCGGAACTTAAGATTCTGGTCGAGCACCTCATCATCAGCCATCACGGGGAATACGAATTCGGTTCGCCAAAGTTGCCCATGTTTCCCGAAGCCCTCGTGCTGCACTATCTCGACAACCTCGATTCCAAGATGGAGAGCATGCGCGCACACTTCGAACGCGAAGCGGCGTCAGAAGGCCCTTGGACTGGCTACAACTCGTCGTTGAGCCGTCCTCTGCTGAATTCGGCGAAATTTCTGGAAAAGAAACCGCTCGCAATCGCTTCCAAGTTGGAGGTGCACGCGTCGCCGACGGAGATTACGCCCGACGAACAGCCGCTTGAAACCAAGGACCGTTAGCTCCACCGAGAACCGAGAACTGACAACTGATAACTGACTATCCCGATCATATGCTCGACCTGACTCGCTTCAAAATCCTGACCTTTGACTGCTACGGCACCATGATTGACTGGGAGGGTGGCATTTTCTCCGCATTGCGCCCGATCCTGGCAGCGCACAAAAAGAATATTCCGGACTTAATGCTCCTGGAGTTGTACTCCGAACTGGAAGCCTCAGCCGAGCAAGGAAAATATCTCCGCTATCGAGATGTCTTGCAATCCGTTGTGCGCGGCTTGGGCGAGCGCCTGGAATTTTCGCCAACCGAGGCCGAAGTGCGTTCCCTGCCGGAATCACTGGCCCACTGGCAGCCGTTCCCCGACACGGTTGAAGCCCTGCGGAAACTCAAGAGCCGCTATCGACTCGCGGTGATATCCAACGTGGACGACGACCTGTTCGCGTCCACTGTGCCAAAACTAGGAGTGGCATTCGACCACGTAATCACTGCTCAGCAATCTGGCTGCTATAAACCTTGCATGAGAATCTTCAAACTCGCCGAAGAGCAGATTGGCGTAAACCGAGAGCAGTGGCTTCACGTTGGTCAGAGTATTTATCACGACGTGATTCCGGCGCAGTCGCTGGGCATTGCGACTGTCTGGGTCAACAGGCCATCACCCCGTCCCGGAGCGGGAGCAGCCAAGACCGCCGCCGGAAAGCCAGACCTGGAAGTTTCTAATCTGGAGACTCTCGCGGACCTCACGTCTACCAAAAACTGAGAACCGGGACCTTTTGGCTGAGAACTGCTTGCAATGCTCAGACGCCCCAAGTCGTATTAAACTTGCTGTCGTAAGAATTGATGCCAGGCCGGTCCATCTGCGGCCTGCAATCCGAGGGAACAAATGCCAACCGCTACCACCCGCTCCAATCCGCTCTCTTACCTCACCGACCAACTCGACGACCTCAAGGCCAAAGGCACGCACTTTCGCCTGCGCGTGCTCGACGACGAACAGGCCCCGGTGTGTACCTTCGACGGCAAGAAGGTCATCAATCTCGCTTCGAACAATTATCTGGGCCTGACCACGCATCCCAAACTTCGCGAGGCTGCGCTTGAAGCAACGCGCAAATACGGAGTGGGTTCAGGCGCGGTGCGCACCATCGCCGGCACCATGAAGATCCACATTGAGCTTGAAGAAAAAATTGCGCGCTTCAAGAACGTCGAAGCCTGCGTAGTCTTTCAGTCGGGATTCGCCGCCAACGCCGGCACGGTCTCGGCCGTCCTCGGCAAGGACGACTTCATCATTTCCGACCAACTGAACCACGCTTCCATCATCGATGGCGCCCGTTTGTCGCGCGCCAAGATTCTGGTCTTCGAGCATAAAAACATGGCGCAAGCCGAGGAAAGACTGGCCAGTGTTAAAGATCAGCCGGGAAAGAAGTTGCTGATCACCGACGGCGTCTTTTCCATGGACGGCGATATCGGTCCGCTGCCCGCCCTGTGTCAACTCGCCGAAAAGTACGGAGCCATCATGATGGTCGACGATGCCCACGCCTCGGGAGTCTTGGGCCGAAACGGACGCGGTACCATCGATCATTTCAAAATGCACGGCCGCGTGGACATTCAGGTGGGAACACTTTCAAAAGCCATCGGAGCCCTCGGCGGCTACGTCTGCGGCACCCGCGACCTGATCGACTTTCTGTATCACCGCGCCCGCCCATTCCTATTCTCGACCTCGCACCCACCCTCGGTCGCAGCCACCTGCATCGCCGCTTTCGACGTCTTGGAAAACGAACCCGAGCGGATCGAGAAGCTCTGGGAGAACACGCGATTCTGGAAAAAAGAACTGGCCCTGCTCGGTTTCAACATCGGAGGCCAAACCACACCGGCCAGCGAAACCCCAATTACTCCCATCATCATCGGCGACGGCAAACTCACCATGGACTTCTCCCGCGAACTCTTCAAAGAAGGCGTCATGGGCACCGGCATCGCCTTTCCCACAGTCCCCGAAGGCAAAGCCCGCATCCGCACCATCATGACCGCCACACACACGAAAGAAGAATTGCAGCAAGCGTTAGAGGTGCTGAAACGCGTAGGGAAAGGAATGAGAATAGTGTAACCGGCAATGCTCGTGTGGGGACGGGCGCCCTCGCCGGTCCAGGCCGAGCAAAGCCCGGCAGTGGCTGATCGTCAAGCTGCTGCTCGAGTGTTCCAGAAAGCCTAATCTGCGCGGTACACAATCTTTCCACTCACAATCGTCGCCACAACTTTCCCGGTGACCTGCCAGCCATCGAAGGGAGTGTTGTGCGATTTCGAGCGGGACTTGGCGGCTTCGAAGGTCCAGCGCTTCTTGGGATCGAAAATTGTTAGGTCGGCGTGGCTGCCCCGCGCGAGCGTGCCCCGGCCTCTCAGGTCAACCACCCGCGCGGGACCGGCGGTGAAGAGTTCGACGATTCTTGCCAGAGGAATTTTATGCTCACGATGGAGGCGTGTGATGGCGAGACCGAGCGCGGTTTCGAGTCCCGTGATTCCGAACATAGCGCGCTCGAATTCGATGATCTTTTCATGCGGCCCGTGGGGAGCGTGATCGGTCGCGATTGCATCGATGGTGCCATCGGCGAGGGCTACGAGAATTGCTTCACGGTCGGCACTCGAGCGCAACGGCGGATTCATCTTGAAGTTGGAGTTGTAATCGCCGACGTCGGCATCGGTCAGGCTGAAATGGTGCGGGGTAACTTCACAAGTGACGCGGGCATTGCCGCGCTTGCCGCGGCGGACTGCTTTCAGCGCATCGGCGGTTGAAAGGTGGGCCACGTGCAACCTCGCTCCGGTGAATTGCTGGGCGAGCTGAACATCGCGTTCGACGACAGATGCTTCCGCAGCCGTTGTCATGCCGCGCAGCCCCAGGCGGAATGAGGTTATGCTCTCGTTCATCGAGCAGTTTTCTGTCATGCGCGTGTCCTCGGCGTGCTGAATGACGGGGAGGTTGAGTCCGGACGCCGCGCGAAGCGTGTCGCGCATGATGGTGTCGTTAAGGATGGGCCTCCCATCGTCGCTCACGGCGACTGCACCGGCGCGTTGCAGCGCTCCAAAATCGGTAAGAACAGCGCCTTTGCTGGCATGGGTGGCGGCGGCGATCGGGAAGACGTTGATTACGGCTCCACGTTCCGGTTGCTGGATCCACGCGACCCATTCCGGCGAATCGACAATCGGGGAGGTGTTCGGCATGCAGCAGACCGAAGTGAATCCGCCGGCAGCCGCGGCGGCAGTTCCGGTCGCAATGCTTTCTTTATAGCTCTGGCCCGGTTCGCGAAGGTGGACGTGGAGATCGATGAACCCAGGCGCGACGACCAGGCTGCGGGCGTCGAAGGTTTCATCGGCGCTACTGCGGATTTTGTTTGGGGCTGCGATCTCGGTGACGCGGCCATCGCGCAGGAACACATCCATGGGGGCATCCAGCTTTGCGGCTGGGTCGATGACGCGACCACCCTTGATTAATAACGATCCGGATTTCGATTTATTGTGTGCCATTCTTTACATCGTATGACGAAATATCAGAAAACCAGATGCGGCCTTCGGGCGTGACCGAGTGTGAGAGTCGGTCCCACACAGGCACGAGCTTTACTTGAGCTTGCCCAGCGCTTTAGCCAAAACCGCCATGCGCACTGGCACTCCGTTACGGACTTCTTCGACGATGACCGACTGCGGGCAATCCGCCACCTCCCAGGTGATTTCCAGACCGCGGATGATTGGCCCGGGGTGCATCACGATGGCGTCGCGCTTGGCCAGCTTCAGGCGAGGCATCGTCATCTGGTATCTGGAAATATAATCCTGCAGACGCAGTTTGGTTCCCGCCAGGCGTTCCTTTTGGACTCGCAAAACCATAATCACGTCGGCGCCGCGGACTGCTTCTTCCACGGTGCGGCTGATGTGCAGTCCCGGTGCCAGACTTGCGGCCACTTCTGGCAGGAACTCCGGCGGTCCGCAGAGGGTAATGTGGGCGCCGAACTTGCTGAGCAGGTGAATCGCGCTGCGGGCGACGCGACTGTGATAAATGTCGCCCACGATTGCCATCTGCAGCCCTTTGAAGGTTTTCTTGTGGCGCAGAATGGTGTAGGCGTCGAGTAAGGCCTGGGTGGGATGCTCGTGCATCCCGTCCCCGGCATTGATGACCGGAATATCGAGATGGTTCGCCATCAGCAGCGGCGCACCCGCGTGCGGGTGGCGAATCACCATGACATCTGCACCAACGGCCCGCAGAGTGTAGCCGGTGTCCAGCAATGACTCGCCCTTTTCGATGCTCGATCCGCTGGATAACACAAGTGTGGTCATGGCTCCCATCGACTTCGCGGCGATCTCGAAGGAAGTGCGAGTCCGGGTCGAGGGCTCGTAGAAGAGAAGGAGGACGCGCTTGCCGCGGAGCAGGGCACGCGGCTTGAGCGGATTCATCCGCCGTGCCAGCGTGAGCAGGCTCAAAATCTCCTTTGCATCGAGATGTTCGATGCCGAGCAAGGAACCGCGTGCAGCTTTGTTCATGCCTGAAATCTCAGACCCACGAATCGCGCATCTGCACCGATGTCCCGATACAAATCCTGACGAGCTTTGCTTGGCCGCCTGGACGGGGACGTCCGGGCCTACGTGGGCATCGCCTTTTCTACCACCAGAACTTTTTCCGCGTTATCGATCTCGCGCAACTGGACTTCAATGATCTCTTGCCGCGTGGTTTGCACCTTCCGGCCGACGAATGTGGCTTCGACGGGCAGCTCGCGATGGCCGCGATCGATCAGGACACAGAGCTGTACCTGCCGCGGCCGCCCTTGCTTGAAGAGGGCATCCAACGCGGCGCGTACCGTGCGTCCAGTGTAGAGGACGTCATCGATGAGCACGATGTTCTTGCCGGTAATGGGAAATTCCATCTCCGTCTTCTGCACCACCGGCATGGCTTCGACCGTTGAGAGATCGTCGCGGTACAAGGTGATGTCGAGCGTGCCGACGGGCACTTGAGTTTTTTCAATCCGTCCGATCATTTGTCCCAAGCGCTGGGCGAGGAACACTCCGCGGCGTCGGATCCCGACCAACCCCAGATCAGCGGCGCCGTTATTTTTCTCGATGATTTCGTGGACCAGGCGCACCAGCGTGCGTTCGATTTCCGACGCCGACATCAATTGCGCCTTCTCACGCAGGTTGGGCTGGCGGGGTGAGGTTCGCGGAGACATGAACGTTGCATCATACGCGCGCGCGGTAGGTTGGGGCAAGGAGGGGTAGGAGCAGAGCGCGAGGTGACATCCTTTGTGGACCTTCGTGACCTTTGTGGTTGATGAACTTCAAATGCTAAAACCACCAAGGTCACGAAGGTACACAAAGGAAGAACGGCACTCTTTGACCAGACCAATCAAACCGTAGCCTCGATTTGAATGGGAGCGGCTTTGTTCCTGACGCACGTTTCCAGAATCACGGGCACTTCGAAGAGCGCTCGATTGGAATACGTGCTGGCGTTGCGGCGAAGTTCATTGAAAGTCGAATCTTGGAGCAGGCGCTGCACTGCAGGTGCAATTTCCCGGAAGCTGGTCACGACGATTCCGAAACCCTTCTCGGTCAGCCATTCTGCGTTATAGCGCTCTTGCGGCAGGGTCTTGGCATTGCATTCGACGATTACCGGTAAGTGAAACTGCAGGGCTTCGCTGATGGAGCCGGGGCCAGGTTTCCCGATGAAGAAATCAGCCAACGCCATGTAAGACTCAACATTCTGCGTGAATCCCTGAACCGCGATCGGCTTTTTGGTTTTCAAGCCTTTGAGCTGGGCAGCAAGCTTTTGGTTATGTCCGCAAAGCATGATCAACTGGACGCCGCTGTTGCTCTCATCAAGCCTTTTGGCGATATCGACCATGACCTGAGATCCATGACCTCCGAACAAGACAATCCCAGTTGGACAATCGGGTTCAAGGCCGAGCCGCTTGCGTTCGGAGACTCGATCCACCGCGGTCTTCTGATAGAACCTTGGCTTTAAGACCATTCCTGAGATTTCAAAGATGCGGTCGGAAGGATGGCCCATGGCCAAGGCTTGCTGTTTGGCTCGTTCTGTGGCGACGATAATATATTCGGACTCGGGCTCGATCCAGAAGCGGGGCGGGTAGTCCGCCAGATCCGTCAGCAGGGTGACAAAAGGAATTTTCTCCGGGCCACGAAGGCTCTCGGCCAGTTCGCGATTAAAGTGCGGAATCACCGACAGCACCAAGTCTGGCGGATGTTGCAACCAGTAAGCCCGCAACGCTTTCACCACCCAGCTGTGATAAAGACGGATGGTTGACTGAAGAAGCACCAGCAGTTGCGGCGTGAAGCGCGTCCAGCCTTTGCGGAGAATCAGGTTGTAGGTGTCCTCGATGTGCAAGCCAGTAACCTTGCGAAGCACGTCGAGGGGAGCGAGTAATTCCTGGATGTTCAGAAGATTAACTTCCCAAGGCTGGTCTTGGACTGCGAGAGTGGCCTTCAGGGCGTCGGCTGTGCTGCGGTGACCTCCGCCCGCGTGGTGGAAAACGATAGTCAGCTTACGCAAGAGCCTCCTCGACGGGTGTGGCCGAGCCAACCGGTGTCAGCTACCAATGTTTTCGTATTCGGCATCTTCGGGCAATCCTGATTCGGCGGCCAGTTCCGGAACCAACGAGTCTGGTTCGTCTTTTTCTTCTCCGGAATCATCATGGTCAGGCCGCTTGTGATATTCGTGAATCCGTACTCCAGACGAGTCAATGGTGATGTAGGTTAGCTTTTCGTCGACCCATCCGCCGGCGTTGTAATAGTTGATCCCATCTTTTTCCTGATGCATGGCCTCGTGAGTGTGGCCGCAGAAGATACGGTCTGCCTTGTGCAGACGCGCATGAAACAACGCTCCTGACGCCACCTTGTGCGACATGCGGAGCCAGCTTGTGTTAATGCGGTCGATGAACCGGGCAACCGGCTTGCCCTTCAGATCCAGCTTCTGCAACAGCAAATAAAGGAGCGTCCCAAAATAGTTGAGACGAAGGTTATTGGCCAGAAGCCGGTCAAACTGATGGCCATGAATGGCGAGGTGACGCAGGCCGGCGTATTCCCATGCGTACTCCTGATACACGCGCACCCCGACCAGATGGGACATGATGTCGGCCAGACCCTGATCGTGATTGCCCTCGACCCAGACCACTTCCAAGTCGCGTTTGGGATTCGAGAGCTTGCGGATGTATCCGAGAAACTTCCAGTGTTCCTTGGTGAGGCGACGGAAGTTGAGGTCGGCGAAGATGTCACCCAGCAGGATCAGCCGCTGGAAGCGGTTTTCCTTTAGCACGCAAGTGGCCTCGCGCGCGCGGCTGGTGTCCGCCCCCAGATGCACGTCGGAGAGGATCAGCGTGTCGTAGACGGGCGGATCCATACTTCATTTCTAGCGCGGGAATGTTACGGGATGATGAAATGCAGGTAACAATGTGGTAAACAGGTATCGCCAAAGGTAACGGTCGGCGGGTTACCGGTTGCGGCGAAATGGCGCTATCGGCCGATGATTAGCGGCTGGCGACGGGCTTGGGTGTTATTACTTCTGGGCCGGAGGCACATACTCCTTCGGTGGAGCGGCGCCTTGGCCGAAGAAATACTGCTCCATCTGCTTCACGATGGCCTCCTGATCTTCCCGGCGAGCCGGGTTCAAGCGATACTCGTTCAGCAGCATCTTGCAGAACTCCGTCCAACCCCTCCAAGCCTCCTGGGAGACGTTTTCGTAAATCTTCTTTCCGAATTCAGTGTCAAAGGGTGGTTCATCCAGGCCAGGAAGTTCCCGTTGCAATTTGACGCAGAAGACCTTGCGTTGAGCCATAATTTCTCTCGAAAACTGATGTAGAAAATTATCTCATACCGAGGCAGGACTATGATCTGGGATTCCCGGGAACGTCTTGACCGCTAGGAAAGATGCTAGACAGCCCAGTTCCTGACCTTTAGTCCGTGTACCCACCGGAATTCCCTTTCATTGTTTGTGACCAGAATCAGGCCGGCAGCCAAGGCGTGCGCGGCGATCCACAGATCGTTGTTGCCAATCATCTCGCCCTTCGATTCCAGGTCGGCGCGAATGCGTCCGTAAGCGTCGGCCGCTGTCTCCGGCAGTGGAAGCGCAGGCAGGAAGTGCACAAGTTCACGCAGTCGCGCCAGGGCCGCCAGCCTCTGCTGGCTCTTGGCTGCCCCGTACAGAAGCTCACCATAAGTAATCACCGAAAGTGCAGCTTCTCCCGGACGGAGCTTCTGGAATCGTCGGAGAACCTTGTCCGGTCTCTTCTGCCGGATGTAAATGCAGATGTTTGTGTCGAGCAAATAGCGGGGATCCATTTACAGACCCTTGCGCTTTTGCGGTGGGTCCTTTTCACGGCTGGCCAGATCGAGATCAGATGGCAAGTCGGCGAGAAGATCGAAGGCTCGAACCATGATTCCATCCTTCTCCCGCAGCACGATTTCATCGCCGCGGCGAAAAATCTCGACTTCCTGGCTCTTCAATCGAAATTGCTTCGGCAAGCGGACGGCCTGACTGTTGCCCGAACGGAATACCCGCGCAGTACCCATGCACCAACCCTTTCAGCGTATATACATCAAGTATACACGCAGGCTGGCTTTGGCCGCAAACCGATCTCCGGATGGTTGCTGAAGAATGTTGTACTTCTTGGCTTCCACCCTGCCCGCGCCACTGGAGAACCCGTCTGTTGCAGACCACACTCACGATCCACTGCCGGCTTGCGCCAAAGCCTTTCGGACCGCTTTATAATAGGCCGCCTATGAGACTTCTGATCAAGTTCAATCTCGTTCTGATCTTGGTCTTCGGCACGGGCATCGGGATCGCAGGTGGAATGCGCACCTACACGACTCAGCAGCTTGTCCCTTTGCTGCAAGCGCATCAGGCGCGCATCAAGACATTTTTGCCGCAGACCGTTCCCGCTTTTTCGGCGACGGAAGTATTCAATTACCTGCGATCCAGTTATCCGGATTACACCTATAAAGAGGCCACGCTGAATCCTACCAACTTGCGGGATCGGGCCGTCGATTGGGAAGCCGATGTAATCCAGAACTTCCGCACCCACGCCGAGACCAAGGAGTTCTCCGGCCAGCGAGACGTTCCCGGCGGGCTTTCGCTGTTCCTGGCGCGCCCGATCGTCGCGGCCCCACCATGTTTGGAATGCCACAGTACGCCATCGGCAGCCCCGGCGGCCATGATTAAAATCTACGGAACCAACAACGGGTTCGATTGGAAACTCGGCGACACCGTTGGAGCGCAGATTGTCTCCGTTCCAATGTCCGTCCCTTTGACGATCGCTGATCAGGCATTCCGCACCCTCATGATTTATCTCGGCGGAATGGCCTTGGCAACCCTGATCCTGCTGGATTTGGCTATGATTATGATTGTCATCCGGCCGGTCAGCCGCCTGGCCGCGGCAGCCGAACAGATCAGCAATGGCGACTTCAACGTTCCCGAAATTCCGGTGAAAGGCTCGGACGAGATTTCGCACCTGGCTCAGTCCTTCAACCGTATGTACGTCAGCATGGTGAAAGCGATTCGGCTGCTCGAATCGCAGTGATTTCCAGAGAAGTCCCCTCACAGAGGGAGAGAGCGAAGAAATTTTTGGCGGTCGCCGGGGGATGGGATTTCTTGCGCCAGTTTTTCATAGAGGTCCTGGCGAGAACGTGCGTTCTTCGCTGCGCGGCTGACGATCACCTTTGCCATGGGGCCGATAAAGGCAGCCAGGTTCTTCCTTGCAGTCTCAAGCAATGCAGGATCAAAGGATTGCGTGCTGGTCGAAGTGGGCACCGCTGTGGGCTGAACGGCGAGTGGCGGAGGAGCATCTCCAGACCGGGCGGTTCCCGCGACCTGCACGGGAACCTCGGGATAGACTTTCAGCAATGCCGCCCGAAATTCCTCAGCTGTTTGAAACCGATGTTCGGGGGCTTTCTCCAGAGAACGTTCGATGATCGACGAAAGTTCAGGAGGAATCTGGGGTGCAAGCTGGATGGGAGGAACCGGCGTCTGATCAATGTGAGCATTCATGATGGCGATGAAGCTATCGCCTTGAATGGGCCGGCGCCCGGTCACGCTTTCGTAAAGCGTCACCCCCGCCGAATAGATATCAGACCGGAGATCGAGTGAAAGCCCCTTCACTTGTTCGGGCGACATGTAATAAAGCGAACCGAGAGCCATTCCCGGCCCGGTGAGCCTGGCGTCCCCGGCGCGGCTGGCAATCCCAAAATCAGTCAGCTTCACGCTGTCATCGGAGCGCACCAGGATGTTGGAAGGCTTGACGTCGCGGTGAACAACACCACGTTGGTGCGCATAGCTCAGCGCCGAAAGTACCTGAAGTATGAAATGAACCACTCGTCCACAATCGGGCTTTTCCGCTTGCAGCTTCTTGTCGAGACAATTTCCCTCGACGTACTCCATGATCATCAGCACATGGCTGCCGGCGTGGAGCGCGGTACGCAGCGCGGCGATGTTGGGATGATCGAGACCCGCTACCAGCTTGATCTCGCGCGAGAAGCGTTCTGCCAGTTCCGGAGTTCCGTCGGTATCAGGCAGAAGAACCTTCATGGCCTCGATGCGGTCCGAAATAACGTTACGGACCTTGAAGACCCTTCCCATGCCGCCACGCCCGAGCAGCGCCAGGATCTCGTAATCACCAACAGTTTGGCCGACGTCCAGCTTAACCGGAAGAGAAGACATGGCAGCAGTCTACGAGCATACTGCAAACCTGCGGCACCGTCATCGATGGCAAAGGCTTCGATGTTTGCGCCACGGCCCTTTCCTATTTGCACGCTGATGCCGAGGAGCGCAAACGGCTTTTCGTATGGGAGATCGTCGAAGACGCGGCCTGCGGTTATCGCCGCGTGGTTCCGTTACCCGGCCCGATTGAGATTGTTGAACTCGAGGTCATTCGCGATTTGGTTGAGCAGAGTGTGGTCATCGTGCTCGCAATCGAAAAAGCGCGGCAATCCCAGTCAATTGACGAGACATTCCGGTTACGCTCAAACCCCAAGCCCCGGCGAACACACGGCGCAACTTGCGCCATGGCCTTATTTGCGGCAGTGTTCTCCGATTTCCGCGCAATCTGAGAGAAACGCCGCCCCGTGAAAGCCCGCGGTCGTCTCAGACTTGAGAACGGTCAAATGCTCAGTGCGTTACCCGGAACGGCACCTTACTTGAGAGCATGCCGCTGGGTGTGTCGACCTCGACTGTACCGGTAGTTGCGCCGGCCGGAACCTTGGTCGTGATCTCGGTTGCCGAGACCACCTTGAACGTAGCCCCTTTGCCATTGAACGTCACGGCTGTAGATCCCGTCAGATTCGTCCCGAGGATCTTAACGGCCGACCCTACTTTCCCGGCGGTCGGCAGAGTCTGCACGAAGGAACCCAGTCCCATCGACAGCTTGAATATAGTGCCAGAGTTGGATATTCCCCCGCCCGCCGTCGCGGTTCCGTAAAAATTGCCGTCGGTGGCTTGCACCAAACCAGCGGCCGGAACGTCACCGGTCGAACCGAAAAGGTTTTCCAATGTGGTGAACGTGCCGCCCGACGTGATCTGGTAAATCGTGCCTTTCTTGCCTAATCCGCCATTCTCCGTGGTTCCGTAGAAATTGCCGTCCGTTCCCTGGACCAGCGAAGCCAGGTCCAAAGTCAGATATCCATCCTTTACGTCGAATCGATGCAGCGTGGTGAGTGTTCCTCCCGTGGTCACCTTAAAGATCGTGCCACAGCCGGTCGCGCATTGGGAGAAAGCGGTTCCACCTTCCATGGTCGTGCCATAGAATTCGCCGTCACTGCCTTGCAACAGGCCGGATCCCGGGTAGCCGCCATCGGTGCAGTTCGTGAAGACACAGAAGTTGTATAGCGTGGTCACCGTTCCACCGGGCGTGATCCGGAAGAACGTGCCCCACCCGTTCGCCCCGGAGCTATGGTTGGTCGCGTAGAAATTTCCGTCGTTGCCCAGCGCCAATCCGGAATAAGGATAAGCCCCGTCACCGCACCCGAAGTAACCGCAGAAGCTGTGCGTCGTCGTGAAGTCGCCCGCCAAACTAATGCTGAACACTGTGCCATTGCCGTCGGCTCCTCCACCTTCAGTGGTGCCATAGAAGCGGCCGTCGAGTCCCTGCACTAACTGGCCATTGGGCAACTCACCGTCCGCGCAGTTGGAGAGGGAACAGAATTGATAAAGCAGTGTGAAGACGCCCTTGGGGGTAATCTTGAACACGGTTCCCCCGCCGAGCCCACCCTGATGGGTGGTTCCATAAAAGTTGCCGTCGGTGCCAAGCACCAGCCCGCCTTCGGGATTCGTGCCGTCCAGGCAGCCGGCCTGGGGACAGAACGTGTACAACGTCTTCAACGCACCTCCGGTGCTCACACGGAAGATGGTGCCGTCATTGTTTGTCCCGCCACCGGCACTGGTTCCGTACAGGTTTCCGTCGAGTCCCTGCACCAGCGGTCCAGCCGACCCATGACCGTCGGTCCCGTTAAAGCTCTTCAGTACAGTTAAGGTTTGCGCCGGCAAGGCAACGACCGTCGCAATGAAGAGTGCGAAGGGGACAACAAGGTTCCTCCAGGTATTTCGTGCTTTCATGTTCCATTCTCCGTAGATCAGCCTCCGCGACTTTGCGGGCTTGCATTGCGTTTGCATTTATCTATCCCTCTCTTTGAAATCCACTGTTGTTGTCTCTAATCATGAAATCGCAAATGGCAGGCAAATGACGACACGTTAGGGCAAGATTTTTGTGGCTGCGGACGTGCTGGATGAATCGCGATAGCACTCTTTCGCCCTGGGGTAGGGTTCTTTAGTCCCCATGGGCCGGCCCGCGCCTGGCCGCCAGTTGCTTTCTATCGAGGGCGATAAATTCTGGTTCTTCATCGCCAAAGACGGGCAGGGTTCGCATTTTCGGGTTTAGAATTGCGACTGGTGACCTTGTCCATAAAGCATCAAGAGTTCGTCAGGCAGCAACTCAAGCAACTGGGGTCACTGTACTTCGATCGTGAGGTAATACTGTGGCATTCCACGAATGGCGCTGGGCGGTTGAGAAGTTCAGAAACACGAGCTATATTTTCCACTCAAGTCTCCTGCGCGATGACAGCGCGGAGTGTCGTTTCTTGGTAACAATTGCGCTGGCGATTCGGATGGCCACGCTACATTTTCCACGCTAGGTTCGCGCATGTCCCAGTCTCCAAACCCAGTCGCGCCGCAGCAGGTGGCAGCTCTGCTTGCGTTGGCCACTCAGTCGCTCAGGGCCGGGAGGCCAACTGACGCGATCGCGCCGTTGCGCGATGCAGCGCTGCTGCAGCCGTCCAATGCCACTATCCAGCACGATCTCGGCCTCGCCTGCCTCGAGGTCGGCCGCATACCGGATGCCATCGCAGCACTGCAGCGGGCCGTCGCCAGCAACCCGCGGTATACCGATGCACATTTTCGCCTGGGAATCGCATTGGAGAAACTTGGCGACATCGGTGGGGCCCTGGCTGCCTACGACCATGCCACGAAGTTGCTCCCATCCCTGACCGAGGCGTGGTTCCGCGCCGGAGCGCTGGTCTACACACTGGGCCATGTCGGCGAGGCGATCGGCTGTTTCCGGCGAGCAGCCGCGACCGGAGGTAGGTCCAGCTTTGGCCGCCTTGGTATGACGCGGGCGCTGGTGATCGAGGATCGCAATCAGGAAGCCGAACAAGTTTTGCGAGAGATGCTGGTGGCTGATCCGACGAACGCCATGGCGTACGATCTGCTGGGCAGCGCGCTCTCTGAGCTCGGCCGCTTCGACGAGGCCCGTGCGTGCTTCGAACGCACGGTCGCCATCGCGCCGATGCTGGCGGGAAGCTACTACGATCTGGTCCGGTGCCGTCCAGTCACGAGCAGTGACAACGGTCTGCTTCAAGCGATGCAAGCCGCACTGGGCACGCCGGGACTGGAATTGGGGCAACGCCAGCGGGTCCATCTCGCGATTGGTAAGGCGGCGGAGGATCTTGGCGACTACGCCTTGGCCATGCACCATTTCGATGCCGCGGACGCTGTTCGACGCAGCGCTGCGTCGTTCGACTCGGCCGCATTCTCCATCCTGGTCGACGGGCTGATTGCCCGCTGCACACCGGAATTCATCGCGCGCGCGCACGAACTCGGCAGCGGCGATGCGACGCCGGTACTGATCATCGGCATGCCGCGGTCGGGCACAACTCTGGTCGAGCAGATCATCTCCATGCATCCCGAGGGCGGGGCTGGCGGCGAATTGAATTTCTGGAACCAGCGCGGGATGGCGTGGCAGAGCTCCGACTCGGCTGAGGACGCGTTTCTCGCCAACGCGGCGGCAGATTATCTTGGAGTGCTGCGCGCGATCGCGCCGACGGCGGCCCGAGTCACCGACAAGATGCCGTTCAACTTCCTCTGGGCCGGGCTGATCCACGTGGCATGCCCGCGCGCCACCTTCATCCATTGCCGCCGCGCTGCAATCGACACGGCGCTGTCGATCCATCAAACTCATTTCCATCCGACGATGCCGTTTCCGACCGGAGGCGCCGAACTGGTCGCGTATTTCCGCAGCTACCAGCGGCTCATCGACCATTGGCGGAGTGTACTGCCGGCGGAGCGCTTCATTGAGGTCGATTACGAGGACCTGACCCGCGCGCCCGAACCAGTCATCCGGCGGATCATCGCGGCCTGCGGCCTGGCGTGGCACGACGCCTGCCTGCGCCCCGAATCCAATCCGAGGGCGGTGAAGACCCCCAGCAAGTGGCAGACCCGGCAGCCGATCTATCGCACATCGGTCGAACGCTGGCGACGCTACGAACCCTGGCTGGGCCCGCTGCGCGCGCTCGTCGATGTTTAAATAGCATCTAGCTGTTCTCAATTTTGTCTCTGTCCCGTCTCTCCCGGGATTCCACCAGAACGCGAAGGAACGGGGCACTCACTCCGTCGGTGTTGCCCTGGGAGATCAAAAGCCTGGGCCACCCCGCCTGATATTCACGCGGCACGGATCAACGCTGGCGGCGCGACGATCTCAGCAAGTCCGGTCGCCACGTCGTAAACGAGGCCCGATATAAGCCAGGCGCTCGGCAACGCGGGAATTGCCCGGAGTAAAGCAACGTCGGCGGTGACGGCAGCGCGGGGATCGGTAACCGCCTTTTTCTTGAGTTCCCCTTCCTGTATCCCAAAATAATGCGTGAGCATGGCAGGGTCGCCGGCAAGCCGAGTGATGCCGCAATCGGTGTGTTGGAGTACGATGATGTGAAACTCACCGCCACCTCCGGGAATTGCTCCGGCAACTTCACCGATTCGCCCGAGTAGTGCCAACTGCTCCAATAACCCTGGCGTGATTCGACCGCCGATGTTACGTATTACGACGGCTTCGCCCGGTTTAATCCCAAGTACGTAAGCAGGGTCCACGCGCATATCAGCGCAACCAATGATGATCGCCTTCACATTTGGCAGCGCCCGCGGAAGCGAAGGCATAGGTGTGCCAGCAGCAGATTGCTGAGCAGCAAAGTTTCTGTTGCGGTTTAACATAGAGTCAAGACTGTTCATGCGGGTTCTCCTTTGCTGAAACGTTTTTGTCAAGCCGACGAGCAAGCCGGAAATTGTCCGGCGGGTCAGACCGAAAACGACAGAGTTTTTAAACCGGCTCTGAATTGTTTTGATGGCGTGACTGATCGTTTCGAAACATACCCTTCGCAAAAAAAAGCGAAGGAACGGGGTACCCACCGATCTCGGGAAGCCGACAAACCATTCATCGTCGACGCGGATGACTTCAGTAACACTTGCCTCGTTCTGTCGGCATCTTGGCGCGGGTCGCACATTGCAGCGACAATACTTTCATTATGCGGGAGTATATATGCGAAGCGTGGGAGGGTGGCGAACGTAAGCCACTTCAATTTATTGGTCTGTTTTGCTTTTTGGCCGTCACCTACGCGATTTATCTTGGGGTGCACCTGGGTGTGCTCCACACCGGGTCCGGCCAACTTGTCAAGATTTGCTTTATCTCGGCATTACCGTTCGCTCTTTTGGCCTACACCGATAATGCGTGGTCCTCAAATGACGCCGCTCCAGTCTGCTTGGCGGCATGGATCGCTGTGTGTGCCGCTTTTTCCCTTAAATGTCCGGTCTGTGTGATTGGACTGGCAGTCACGTTTTTCCCCTTCATCCTTTCCGCGCTCCTCGCGCACGGAGTTGGCGCAACCTGCCGGTTCCTTAAAGGCCGCATCCGCGATCACGTCGCCGGCTGACATACTCTTCGAAGTATTGGATTGTATCTGCCGACAAATGCGGGGACAGACGGGACGCCACTCCGGTTTCTTCACGCCACTGAACCGAAAGAAAACTCGTGAACGTCGCGCCTGTCCCATGCTCTCATCGCCTCATGCTCCCGTCATGACTACTTAAACGTGATCATGCCGAACAGCCCGTCCTTACCGCTGTTCGGGCCTGCGGTGAAATACAGCGCGTTGGTGTTGCCGTTGGAGGAGGAACCGCCGCCAAAATCAAGGCCCCAGAGTTGGTCGATCTTGATCGGATTGCCTTTCGAGTTCTTGATTGTGCCCACCAGAGCGCCAGTTGTAGGATTGAATCCGCTGATTGTGCTGGTTAGCTTGTTGTCGTTACCCACCAGCAAGGTATTGCTCAGTGGACCAAAATTCTTTGGCGCCATCGCAAAGCCCCAAGGCCGGTTCAACGGTTTGCCATGAATCAGTTGTTTCACCAGCGTCCCATCTTCCTGGAAGACGTCGACATAACCGCCGGAACCGCCGTTGACCGCCGCAAAGGACACATAAAGCGTCCCGTTTATATCCTGCACATTAAAGGTCGAGAAGCCCTTGGGTATCTTCGGATCAGTGAACGACTTTACGAAGTTGAAGTTGCCATCGTAAACCTCAATTTGGTTGCTATTGAAGTTGGCAGCATAGAGGAAGTTGCCCGATGTGTGCGCGGTGACGGCAATCCCGGTGTAGATTGCATTCTTGCCATGGTTGTCCACGGCAACCAATGCTGAAGAGCGGTTGAAGTGCGACCATCCCTGAATCGAGCCGTCAAGGGTTGCGAAAAGAAAAGCGGAAGGCCAACTCTCGATCTGGAACTGGCTCGATCCGTTGTATGCAATTCCTGTCGGGTTGCCAGAGCCAGATCCGTCGTGGGTTGGGACGATCACTTGCAGAGACTGCGGATTTCCTGAGCCATCGTAGAGTGTGGACCGGCCGTCATTTTCATCGCTGACCCAGAAAGGCTGGCCGGGCCCGTAAACCAATCCCCAAGGGTTCTGCAGGAGCGAGTCGGTGTGCTTGGCTCCGCTCACATTAGAAGTGAGTTTCGTCAACGAGTAAGACTGCGCCTGGGCCACGCTGGGAGGAATTCCGAGCGCAAGACCCAGAACTGCAACCAGCGCGAGAAGCCGGTCGGATTTGCTATTCATGTTGTCTCCTTAATAATCAGATTTTCATGGACGGATGCTGTCCGATCTATGGCGCGTGCCTTGGTCGTTCCATTTGGCTTGCGCATGGTGCGGAATACTAGGTTCAGCGGGCCGCAAAGTTGTCAAAGAATTTTATGGATTCGATTAATTTCTCGTGAATTCTGCAATCTGGCTCTTGAGCGATGAGTAACGTGGATCCAGGTCAATTGCGCGCAGCAGTTGAACAACGCGGTCAATGACTGAGTTGATGCGATTCCGCGGAATGGCTTTAGCCCGTCCAGAATTTATAAAACAATTATCCTGCATGCGCCACGTGACCAAGTTGGCTGCTTTGCGCGTGGCCCGCAAGGAGGCGTGATCGTGGTGATTACGATTTACTGCTGGTTGTTATGCCTGTATCCGGGGAGCTCTCGAGATCAGTTCCGCGAGGAG
>Ga0210390_10001114_pt1 | contig 26730 bp, 17 predicted proteins | sample IncBWH11OmetaG_FD_161050 | JGI IMG/M metagenome (GOLD analysis project Ga0210390, IMG submission 161050) | Forest soil microbial communities from Barre Woods Harvard Forest LTER site, Petersham, Massachusetts, United States - Inc-BW-H-11-O ... | reverse complement strand
GTACGGACTCGCTCTGGTTCGGTTCGCCGCAGTGGCAGATCGAGGCATTGCGCAGGCTGGAAATTCCAGAGGACATGCAGAAGAAGTATGGATATCCGCTGCTCGGTCCGCCGGATGGCGCCACCAAGAGAGCGATTTTTGGTTTGAACAGCGCCCGTTTGTTTGGGCTGGATACTGGCGCGAAGGCAGCTTGGAAGACTGACCCCATGGCAGAGCGAAGGGCGGCCTATTTGGCGTCCGGTCAGGACCGCAGCAACATGGCTTACGGGTGGGTGAGGAAGATCGACAGTTAGAATTCTGAGCTCCACGAAACACCGCACGGGCGTGGATGCTCGCGCCCACATTTGGATGGCAAAGTCTAAGATAACTTCGGTTGACCGGCGCAACTTCTTGAAGACTGCCGCTGCGGGCAGCGTGGCTACGCTGGTCGCTGGCAGCGCGGCGAACGCGCAGCCCTCTGCCCACGCTCGAACTTCGGCGCCGATGATGTCGAAGGCAGCCGAGACCGGAATCCCCGCAAGTGTCGAAGTGTTGACTACCGATCGCCCTGGGTCCGACTTCATGATTGACGTCTTCAAGTCGCTGGGCCTCGAGTATATCTGCGCAAATCCGGGATCGAGTTTCCGCGGGCTGCAGGAATCGGTTGTCAATTATGGCGGGAACAAGGCGCCAGAGTTCATTACCTGTTGCCACGAGGAGTCGGCGGTCGGGATGGCCCATGGTTACGCCAAGATCGAAGGCAAGCCGCTCGGGGTGTTTGCGCACAGCACCGTGGGACTGCAGCACGCGGCGATGGCAATCTTTAACGCCTATTGCGACCGGGTTCCGGTGTACATCGTTTTAGGCAACACCATCGACGCTACCATGCGCCGTCCCGGCGTGGAGTGGGACCACAGCGTCCAGGACGCGGCGGCGATGGTGCGCGATTACACCAAGTGGGATGACCTTCCGATTTCGCTAACTCACTTCGCTGAGTCCGCGGTACGCGCCTACAAGATCGCGATGACTCCGCCGATGATGCCGGTGTTGCTTGTGGCGGACGCAGAGCTGCAGGAGAATCCAGTTCCTGAAAACGCTGGGTTGCGAATTCCGAAACTTGCTCTGGCGGCGCCGCCGCAGGGCGATTCGGGCGCAGTCGCTGAAGCGGCGCGACTCTTGGTTGCAGCTGAAAATCCGGTGATCGTCGCCGATCGCGCTGCTCGCACTCCCGCGGGCATGAGGTACTTGATTGAACTCGCCGAAACGCTGCAGGCGCCAGTCATTGACCAGTCAGCGCGTCTGAACTTTCCCACGCGTCATCCGCTAAATCATTCCCAACGTATCCGCGAGGTCATTGCTGATGCAGATGTGATTTTGGGTCTTGAGCTAACCGACTTCTGGGGAGTCGTGAACTCGTTCCGTGACCAGTTGCAGCGCAGCTCGCGCTTCATTGCCGCGGATGGAGTGAAGCTGATCAGCATCACCGCTGGCGATCTTTACGTGAAAGGTAATTATCAGGACATTCAGCGCTACCCGGAGGTTGATCTGGCTATCGCAGCCGATGCGGAAGCGACGCTGCCGTCATTGATTGAGGCGGCGAAGCGCCTGATTAATGATGATCGCAAGCGGATGTTTCAGGATCGCGGCAGCAAGCTAGGTGCGGCGCAGCGGGATGCTTTCGAGCAGACGCGCACGGATGCCGCGTACGGCTGGGACGCGAGCCCGATCTCTACGGCTCGTCTATCGGCGGAGTTGTGGGCGCAGATCAAAGACAAAGATTGGTCGTTGGTCTCGGACGTTGCGCCGGGTATGAGCAACTGGCCGTTGCGACTCTGGGCATTCGATAAGCATTACCAGTTCATCGGAGGCGCAGGCGGTTACGGCGTTGGTTATGGTGCGCCAGCCTCCGTCGGCGCGGCTCTTGCGAACCGGAAACATGGTCGGTTGTCGGTCAATATCCAGTGCGACGGCGATTTGATGTACGCGCCTGGAGTATTGTGGACTGCCGCTCATCACGGAATCGCATTGCTAAACATCATGCACAACAACCGCGCCTATCATCAGGAAATGATGCATCTGCAACGCATGGCAAACAGACACAATCGCGGGATCACTCGCGCCGGCATCGGGACGACTATGAATGATCCGAACATCGACTTCGCGAAACTGGCGCAAAGCCTGGGCGTGCACGGCGAGGGGCCGATTTCTGATCCCAAGGATCTTGGGCCGGCCATTCGGCGTGCGATTGAGATAGTCGAGCGGGGCGAGCCGGCGCTGGTGGACGTGGTTACGCAACCGCGCTGAGGAGATCGAATTGAAGCAGGCGGTTTCAAATCGTCGTACCTCGGGGATTTTGCCTCTGGAGCGCGGGATCACGCGATTCATTGGTCTGCTCGCGGTAGTGGTGCTATTGATTATGGTGCCTCGGCGTGCGTGTGGCCAAGCATCCAGTGGAAATGCGAAGAACGGCAAGCAGATTTATACCAGCTTCGGCTGCTACGAGTGCCACGGTCGTGAGGCACAAGGTTCGATATTGAGTGGCCCACGCATTGGACCGCATCCGACTCAGTTCTCGGCATTCGTCAAATACATCCGCCAACCCAAGGGCCAGATGCCGCCCTACACCGACAAAGTTGTTTCAGACGCGGAAGTGGCGGACATTTACGCGTTTCTGCAGTCCCTGCCGGAGCACCCCGATCCAAAGAGTATTCCGCTGTTGAATCCAGAGTCAGGAGCAAAGAAGATCAAATGACGGCGAGACCTCACTGCCGGACCGAAGCCAACGGCCAGCGCAATTACTCGCGGAGGTCGGCATGCCTTCGCGGCTGATTGAGAGTCTCGCGACCACCGGGCCGTTGGCCGAACTGTTTTCGGACCGATCGATCCTGCAGGCGATGCTCGACTTTGAGGTCGCACTGGCCAGCGCTCAGGCCCGCCTGAAAATTGTGCCTCAATCGGCAGCCAAGGCGATAGCGTCAGCAGCCAAAGCGGAAGCTTTCGATCCGGCAGTTCTTGCAGACGCCACCTTGCGAGCCGGGACGCCAGGCATCCCGTTGGTGAAAGCTCTCACCGAGCGGGTGCGGGGAGTCGATTCGGCGGCTGCGGGATTCGTCCACTGGGGAGCGACCAGTCAGGATGTTGCTGATACAGCCCTGATGGTTCTGCTCAAGCGTGCTCAGGCCATCTTGAACTCTGACATCACGCGCCTGGAGAAAGCGTTGCATAGTCTGGCCACGGAACATCATGGCTCCGTGATGCTTGGTCGAACGCTTTTGCAGCCCGCGCCGCCGACGACTTTTGGGCTCAAGGCTGCGGGTTGGCGCGGTGCGATCAGCCGCAGTCACAAATGTCTCAACCATGCATTTGACGAGGCCTTGATCGTGCAGTTCGGTGGTGCAAGCGGCACCCTCGCGGCGCTCGGAGAGCAGGGAATCGCGGTTGGTCGCGCGCTGGCTGACGAACTTGGCCTGGGATTTCCCGATGCACCCTGGCACACGCAGCGCGATCGCCTGGCTGAATTATTGTGTACCTGTGGCGTTCTGGCCGGCTCGCTGGGCAAGATGGCGCGGGACATCAGTTTGCTGATGCAAAGCGAAGTGGGTGAGGCAAATGAACCGGGTGGACAGGGCCGCGGTGGTTCTTCAACCATGCCACACAAGCGCAACCCGATTGGCTGTTCGTTGACGCTGGCTGCTGCGGTTCGCGTGCCGGGCCTGGTGGCTACTTTTCTTTCGGCGATGGTGCAAGAGCACGAGCGTGCGGTGGGCGGCTGGCAAGCAGAGTGGCCCACTGTTTCCGGGATCATTCAGGGGGTTGGGGTCGCGGTTGCATCCATGGCCGAAGTGGCTGAAGGACTCACGGTGGATCCGGTGCGAATGCGCGCCAACATTGAAGCCACTCGCGGCGTGATTTTCGCGGAGCGAGCCATGATGCTGATGGGTAAGAAACTTGGCCGGGACGTCGCCCACAACTTGATGGAAGAGGCCACACGGCAAAGCATCGCGGAGGGACGACATCTGGTTGACGTACTTGCTGGAATGCCTGAGGTCCTGCAGCGTCTCGATCCCGCGACCCTCCGCAGCTTTGAGGTGCCCGAGAAATATCTCGGCGTGGTCGAGGAATTTCGCGCCGCTCTGCTCGCTTCAACCCAGGAACGAAAGCTCGGGCGAAGAGAGACGGGTCGCTTCAGGAGAAACCGACAAGGAACGAAGCGGCGGGGGACGTCCAAGAAAAAATGACAAGGAGCGACTATCGTGCCCTTCGCGACCATTGACAATAGACGGTTGTTTTATCGCCTCGAGGGCAGCGAGGGAAAACCCGTGCTGGTTTTGTCCCACTCGATCGGCGCTGATCACGCCATGTGGGAGCCGCAGGCGACCGATCTCTATCCGCATTTTCAGGTTCTCCGCTACGACGTTCGAGGCCACGGTGCCTCTGACGCACCCAAAGGCGATTACTCGATTGAGGATTTGGGACGCGATGTTCTTGGTCTCACGGATGCGCTAAAGCTTTCCGAGTTCGCTTTCTGCGGGCTTTCCCTTGGAGGCGCAATCGGCCAGTGGCTCGCGATCCATGCACCGGGTCGTGTGACTCGCCTGGTGCTTGCCAGTACTTCGCCTAAATTCGGACCGCGGGCCAACTGGGATGCGCGCAGGAAAGCCGTCATTGAGGGAGGAATGGCGGCGGTTATTGATCTCGTGATGCAGCGTTTTTTCTCTTCCGAAACGCTGGCAAGGGGAGATGCTTATGCGCAAGCTGTCCGATCAGTAATTTTGGGTACTGATCCAATCGGATATGCGGGTTGTTGTGCCGCGTTGCGCGACCTGGACACCACCCAGATGCTTGGTCAAATACACGTTCCGACTTTGGTGATCGTGGGTGACCGCGACGTGGCAACACCTTGGTCTGGACATGGCGAGATACTGGCGCGAGAAATACCAGGCACTCAAACCGTTCACTTGCCTGCTGCGCATCTCTCGAACCTTGAGCGGCCGCGATCATTCACCGCGGCTTTGCTCAATTTCCTCCAACTACAGTCCGAAACCAAGAGCGATCCGCTACAGGCCGGATTCGAAGTACGGCGCGCGGTGCTCGGGGCTGAACACGTCGACCGTTCCATCGCGGCAACTACGGAATTCAATCGCGAGTTTCAGGAGTTGATCACGCGCTACGCATGGGGAACGATCTGGACCCGACCGGGGCTCGACAGGAGGACTCGACGTCTGTTGGTCCTGAGCGTGACGGCGGCTCTCGGCCGATGGGAGGAGTTTCGCCTGCATTTGAGGGCAGGTCTGGCGCATGAGTTGGAGCCGTGCGATCTCCAGGAAGTTCTCCTCCAGGTTGCGGTTTATGCGGGGGTTCCCGCCGCAAACACCGGCTTCCACATTGCTGCGGAGCAATTGGACAATGAAGACAAAAAGGCGGGGGAAGTGACCCACTCGAGCTCGTTATTGGCGCACTGCGGAACCTCCTGGATCAATAAAATCGATGCGAAGTACCTTGACATCAATGGCGTATGGTGGTAGAGCTGTCAGACCACTGTTTTTGAGCTTGTGTGACTCCCGTAACCGTACGGTAGGTAACTTGATAGCAAGCTTTGGTGAGTTTCAGATAGTTTCGTGGCTGCACAAACTAGCGATTATCGTACATGCAAACTTCAACGGAGGCCCCCATGCGTTCCCTCGCCGTTCGGCTGATGGTTTTCAGCGTTGGCGTTTTTCTCGCTTGTCTACCGCTGTTCGGACAGACGTACAACGGCCGTATTTCGGGTACGGTGACAGACCCGACCGGGGCTGCGGTGACCAGCGCCGAAGTGGTCATCACGGATGTGCAGAGGGGCCTAACCCGCACCTTGACCACGGACCAGGCTGGAGAATACGTGGCTCCAGACCTTTCTCCGGGGATGTATACGGTTCGCGCCTCGGCCAAGGGATTTAAGGTCGTAGAGCGGACTAACATCCAGTTGGAAGTGGCGAAGGATATACGGATCGACCTTTCGCTCCAGCCCGGCCAAGTTTCTGAGACCGTAGTGGTCAGCAGCGAGGTCCCGATGTTAGATACAACCTCGGCTACGCTGGGCGGAACCCTCAGCAATCAGACAATCAATGATTTGCCACTGAATGGACGGAACTACGAGAACCTGCTTCAACTGCGACCGGGTGTGGTCCGCTACCCGGGCGGAGGCTTCTCCACCACCAGTACCAACGGACTTCGCGCAGAAGACAACAATTACGTGGTCGACGGCCTTTACAACAGCGAACCCTACTCGGGGCAGGGAATCATTAATGGGGCGGGCATTGCGGGAGATTCAGCGACTATCCTGCCTATTGACGCCATTCAGGAATTCAACCTGCAGGAGAATCCTCCTGCAGAATATGGCTGGAAGCCCGGCGCTGTAGTCAATGTCGGGCTCAAATCGGGCACCAACGGTCTTCATGGCACCGCGTTCGCTTTCGGCCGCGACGGCGATGTGTTTGATGCACGCAATTACTTCAACTGCGCCAGCGAGCCATGCGCCTTCAGTCAAATTCCAAGCCCGAAGAATCCTCGCACTCTGGAGCAGTTTGGAGCATCGGTGGGCGGGCCCATCATCAAGGACAAGGCCTTCTTCTTCGGAGCCTATGAAGGACAACGCTATGACGTAGGCAATCAGTTCGGTGGCGTAACCAGTCCGTCGATGATAGCGATGCCAACGCCGGCAACACCGAACTGCACTTCTCCAACGGTTTCGGGCGACTGTGCGGGCAGCATTCCGAATGCGATTGCCGATCTGCTGGCAAACCATGTACCGATCAGCGCCGCCAGCCTGAACATTTCTGGTTGCGCCCTGTCGGGTTCCACGGTTACGTGTAACGGTACGGGATTCCCTACAAACAATACTCCGACTATTAACGTAGTGAACGGATTCCCCAATCAGGTCGGAGTCGACAATGTAGTCGCCAAGGTGGATTACAACATCAGTCAGCGCCAGAGCATCAGCGGAATGTACTTTTTCGGTAACAACTCGGGAACGGTCGAGGATTTTCCCGAACTGCAAAACAAGTGGCGTTCTGATATCCACACCCGGGCCCAGGTAGGCGGAGGAAGCTGGATTTACACTCCCAGTTCTCGATGGGTTAATGAAGCCAGATTCGGTTACAACCGACTTTACCAACCCACTTTGCCCGGCGATCTCAACACCCCGGCTTCAGCTTACGGGCTTAATACTGGGGTGAGCGGTCCGGACACCGGAGGCCTGCCGCGCATCGGCTTTGGCGGGTACTTCTTCCCTGGACTGGGCGGTTTCAAATGGCCAAAATTTCAAGGGCCCGACTCGATCACGCAGTTTATCGATCATGTTTCCTACACTGCCGGGAAGCATGCTCTGAAGTTCGGCGGCGAGGTCCATCGCAACTACGTGAGCGGTGGCGCTCTTGGCAATGCCCGAGGAAGCATTACTTTCCTGGGCGGCGTTGCCTTGGCTCCGACGGCGGCGACACCCAACGGATCCACCGCGTTGGAAGACTTTTTCGCGGGCGATCCTTTCAAAGCGTCTGTGCTCACGGGCAATCCAATCCGGCAGTCCCATAGCTGGTCCTACGCTGGGTTCGTTCAGGATGACTGGCGGGTGACCCGGACGCTGACGCTCAACTTCGGGTTGCGCTACGAGTTCAACACCGTGCTCAAAGAGGACCACAATCTACTGGGCAACTTCGATCCTAACCTCGGAATCGTGCAGGTGGGGAAACAGATCAGCAGCGCCTACAACTCCGATCCCAAGAACGTCGCTCCACGTTTCGGTTTTGCGTGGGATATGAACGGCGATGGGAAGACTGTAATCCGCGGTGGTGGCGGCCTGATCTACGAAGTCGTCAACTGGCAGAGCTTCCTGGCTTTCAACAACAGCTTCGGACTGCCCAGCATTCCTACAGGGGCAATCATATCCGGTACGGGCACCGCCAATCCCGTTACCGCTGGAGGCACAATTACTGCGGGTAATTTGACAATTCCTCCAACCCCTCCGCAGTGGGACAGTAGCACGCCACTCTATGGGAACCTGAGCAGTAGCACGATCAACTGCGATCCCAACGGGTCAGGTCCGTGCGCCATCATGGGGGTCAATCGAAATCTCACTACTCCGTACGTGTGGAACTGGACTTTGGACATGCAGCATGCCATCGCATCCAATGTGACTCTAGAGGTTGGATACGTGGGCAACCGCGGAGTGAATTTGACTGGCATTCGGGACATCAACCAGGAGCAACCCGGCACCGACTCGCAGGCCACCCGTCCTTTCAACACAAAGTTCCCCTACTTGAGCAATATCTTCCAGATGGGGAACTTCTATAAATCGAACTACAACGCCTTGCAGGCAACCTTGACAACGCGAAACTATCATGGGTTGAGCATGGTCGCCGGTTACACGTGGGCTCACGCGCTCGATGATGTGAGTGCGAACTGGGATTTCGGCGCTGGATACGGCCTGCCCCAGGATTCAACCAATGTTGGCAAGGAATACGCCAACAGCGATTTCGACGCTCGCCAACGGCTCACCGTCTCCCTGACCTACGCTCTTCCCGGGGAAAAAGGTTATGGTCAGATGCTGGAAGGCTGGGTGATCAATTCGATCGTGACCGTTTCCAGTCCGCAATACTGGGGGCCGATTGATTTGACAACTGATCTCACCGGCCTCGGCGGCCTTCCGGTGAGCCCGCCGCAGGGCACGCCACAGCGCTGGGACTTTTTTGGCAATCCCAACGACTTCAAGTCGGGACCACAGCCGATCCCCTATTTCGCGGGAACCAGCAATCCCGCTTGTGTGGCGAAGGCTACGACGGCTGGCATGCTCACTGCACTCGGGACGTGGGGTTGTTACGTTAAAGGCAACTCGATCATGGTTCCTCCTGCCTATGGAAGCTTCGGCACCATGCGCCGGAATCTTTTCCCCGATTCTGGCTTCCGGAACCTCGATTTTTCTGTGGCCAAGAACTGGCATTTCGGGGAGCGGTTGACCGCCCAGTTCCGCGCCGAATTCTTCAACATTTTCAACCACCCGAATTTTGCCAACCCCTATGGCGGGCAGAACGGCTTCGGGTTGAACGATCCGGGAGCGCCGGGAACATTCGGTTGCGGATGTGCCACGCCAGACATTGCGGCGGCCAATCCAGCCGTGGGTTCAGGAGGTCCCCGTTCCATCCAGTTGGGCTTGAAGTTCGGGTTCTAGGGCGGAGTCTAGTCTCTGACATATAGTCCGGGGCCGAACGGGATCGGCCCGTCCGGCCTTTTTTTGGAAAGACTCGTTCGACCACCAAACCAGCATGGAAAGTGAGTCATGGAGAGAACTCATTCCGCGTTTATAGTTCTAGTGGTGTACGCCGCCCTGATCCCGTTGGCTGTTTACGCACAGCAACACCCCGAGCGCACGATTGACGAAATCAAGGTCGAGGCCATTCATCGCGCCGAGGTCGGCCAGTATCCGCTGATTGGGCTCGATCCCGGCGACGTGAAAGAAGCTTTCGACAAAATCCACACCAAAGATAAAGACGAGTGGGCTGCGGCCTTCATGGGCGTAGCCGACCGTTACTTTAACGAAGCGAAGTCGCTGGAGAAAACCAACCCGGCCAAAGCCAACGCGGACTACATTCGTGCATGGCGGCTGTACTCCTTCGGCCGCTGGCCCATACCGGCGTCTCCGGGGAAAAAGCGCGCTTATGCCAAAGCAATCGACGCATTTCTCGCGCATGCCCGTTTCTGGGATCCGCCTTTGGAAGTAGTTCACATACCAATCGAAGGTTCCGAGATCGTCGGGTACTTGCGGTTGCCGAAGAACCCAAAGGGCCCGGTGCCTCTCGTCATCGCGGTCAACGGGTTGGACAGCCGCAAGGAAGATCTGTCGGAAAGCTTTGCTGCAATCCTGCCTTACGGCGTAGGTTTTCTAGCAGTGGATGGGCCGGGTACAGGTCAGGCGCCGATCAAAGTCAGCGAGACGGCCGATCGGATGCTATCGCGCGTGATTGACTACGCTCAGGCCAGGCCAGAAGTAGATAAAACTCGAATTGCTGTCCACGGCGTCAGTTGGGGCGCATATTGGGCGGCCAAACTTGCCATCGTCGAGCGTGCGAGGCTGAGGGGCGCGAGCGCCCAGTCTCCGCCGGTGGACACTTTCTTTCAAAAAGATTTCCTGATGAATTCCCTTCTGGGGAATCGAGAGTATTTGTTCGATCAAGTGCCAGCGTTGATGAGCGTTTTCGACGGCGTGAACACCATGGACGACTTGGCGGCAAGCTTAGCCAAAATATCTCTGGTAAAACAAGGCCTTCTCGGCAAACCAACCGCGCCGATGCTGGTGATCGGCGGAGTCCTCGATACCCAGGTGCCGATCTCTGACATCTACTTGCTGCTTAGCAAGGGTGACGTTCCGAAAGATGCCTGGATCAATCCGCAAGGAGGCCATCTGGGGCGACAAGTGGGAGTGTGGCCTGATCCGCTTATTTTCAAGCAGGTGATTATCCCTTGGCTGTTGCGGACGTTGGATGTTCAGGGGACGCAAAAATAAGCGCGAGCCAGAGAGAGGCGGTTCAGGCGGCAGGCCTCTCCAGTTCCTCGCGATTCCATTTCCCCAGGCTTGCGCCAGCGTCGTAGGTGCTCTGCAAGAATTCCAGAAGTGCGGTCTTCGGCGATGAGGCGAGGCGCAGATCGTCGTACATCAGCAAGAACTCGTGCATCTGCGGATGATAGAAGCCTTTTGCGGGGCTGACGTGCGCCTCCGCAAAACCGGCTGGCTCCGGAGCGGCGTATGCGTAAAATGCCGCATCCTTAATGTCGCCGCCGCCCGGCCAGAAACCGGCGCTGATCAGCTCATGCGAATACGCCTCCTGTGTAATCGAATCCGCCCCTTCCCGCGCGGGTGCCCGACGCCCTGAGAAACGCGTCACCGCCAGATCGAAGCTGCCCCAAAAGAAATGTACAGGGCTGTTCTTGCCGATGAAGCCGGCGCGAAACTCTTTGAAGACTTCGTCTGCACTTACAAGGATCCGCCAGAGGCGATTTGCGTATTCAGGGTCGTATGAAGCATGTTGGGTATCCTGGTCGAACGGGATCGGGTTCGGAACTTCGCAGGGCAGCTTCCGGATTTTCACCTCGATCCCGAGCGATGCCAGACAAGCCATGAATTCTGTGTAAAAATCGGCGACCGATCGCGGCGCCAGCGCGATTACTCGCTCTATGCCCCAGTTCGTCTGAATAACCAGCTTGTGATGAATGAAATCGAACTGAATCTCGAAAATCCTACCCTCGTAGGGAATGGGAGAAGTTGTCAGGCCGAGTGGAGTAACGTAGAGCGGGACTTCCCACCAGTGGTTAATTTTCGGACTGAGCGCCAGTCTGATTTTGCCTACGATCTGGGTCCACATGTGGAGGGTGGCATAGGTGTCCTTCCATGCTTCGAGGGGTAATTCCGGCCAGAGGCTGGGGGTGTTCTCGGCGTTCATTGCAGACTCCTCACGATGGCTTTCGACACCTATCTGGCTCATTTGCGGGCGGTTTGAAAAGCTTCGCCACGACCGGAAAATCATTGTACCAACCTGGGGCTTCCGGCATCTAAGACTGAGGCGAATTTACCGGATTGTGGAACAAAAAGTTAGGTTCCACCCAGAAGTTCCCAGCGCGCTTCGCCATCGGGGTCCCGGTAACCCATCTAGACAGAGTCAGCTGCAGGGAATCCCTGCGCTACGGTTGATTGGAATCAAGCGTGCCGCGGGAGACAGACGCAGTGTGCGGTGGACACAATCGACTTTGGAGGCAAAGATGCCAGTCGCTCAGAAAAAGGTGGAGGTTCGGCACCAACTGCTTGAGCGCTTGTCCGATGCTCGAGCTCGAACGGACGAGATTTTCGATATTGTCGGGCCCGACTCTCTCTACGAGCGGCCGATTCCAGAACGACACCGGATCATTTTTTATCTCGGCCATTTGGAAGCATTCGATTGGAATCTTTTGCGAGAGCGCGTTCTGGGTTTGGAGGCTTTCCATCCGGAATTCGACAAACTATTCGCGTTCGGGATTGATCCAGTCGATGGGGGTCTTCCGTCGGACCAACCGGTCGACTGGCCTTCCGTGGCGGATGCGCGCCATTATGTCAAACGAATCCGGGCAACAATTGATAGGGGACTGGCGCTGCTGGAATCCGCGGACTGGGATTCCAATCCGGTTGGGGCAGATTTTAACGCCAGCAAATTGCTCAATGTGGCGATCGAACATCGGATGATGCATGGGGAAACCCTGGCGTACATGCTCCACCAGTTGCCGCTTGATCGCAAGGTTCGAAGACCACTTAAGCCCGAACTGATTGTTCCAGCAGTGTCGCCGAGAATGATCGAGATTCCCGCCGGGCGGGTGACACTTGGACTCTCGCGTTGCGACGAAAGTGTCTTTGGTTGGGACAACGAATTCGAAGTGCTGGCCGTTGATGTCCCGGCATTCGCGATCGACAAATACAAAGTAACGAACGGCGAGTACCTCGACTTCGTAGCCGCCGGAGGCTACGAGAATCCAGCCTGCTGGACAGAAGAAGATTGGAATTGGCGAACCGCGCAGGATATTCGCCATCCTGTATTCTGGGCGCGGACCGGCGATCGCTGGCGTTACCGAACAATGTTCGATGAAATCCCGCTGCCTTTGGACTGGCCGGTGTACGTGAGCCACGCGGAAGCCAGCGCCTATGCGCGCTGGGCGGGGAAGGCGCTTCCCACGGAAGCGCAGTGGCATCGGGCGGCCTATGGAATCGAGAACGGTACGGAGCGACCCTTTCCGTGGGGTTCTAAAGCTCCGAATCCGACCATGGGAAATTTCGATTTCCATCACTGGGATCCGACTCCAGTGGGCGCGTTCCCGGATGGCCAGAGCGCATTCGGCGTTGTCGATTTGCTGGGCAACGGGTGGGAGTGGACATCGAGCCGGTTCGAGCCACTTCCCGGCTTCCAGCGGTTTTCGTTCTATCCCGGCTACTCTGCGGATTTTTTTGACGGCAAGCACTATGTGATGAAAGGCGCTTCGGCTCGGACCGCCGCTTGCATGTTGCGCCGCTCGTTCCGCAACTGGTTCCAGCCCCACTACCAATACGTCTACGCAGGGTTTCGCTGCGTGAGCAACTGATCAATTTCGGAGGACAACATGCTGACCCAAGCCGTTACCACCGCCACCAGTTCCGAACTCATCAACGACGTCCGTCTCGGTTTGACCAAGCCCGGACAGAAAGAGCTGCCTTCAAAATATTTGTACGACAGCGTCGGGTCCGCTCTTTTCGAGGTCATCAGCGTCCTTCCTGAATACGGGCTGACGCGTGCCGACGAACGCCTTCTGAGACGGTATTCGGAGGACATCGTGGCGAGACTCACACCGCCGACCACGGTGGCCGAATTGGGCAGCGGCAGTGGCAAGAAAACTCGCTGGATGCTCGAAGCGCTGAGCAAACACCAACATGTTTCGTATTGCCCCATCGAGATTTCGCGGACCGCGCTCACCATGTGCGAGCGTGAACTCGGAGACATTGATTCGGTCAGCATCGTCGGCTTCGAGCGAGAATATCTTGATGGACTGTTGGAAGTCGCCGCTCGCCGCCAAAAGGGAGAGCAGCTGCTGGTGCTGTTCCTGGGTAGCACGATTGGCAATTTCGAGCATCCCGCGGACGTAAAGTTCCTTCGTCAGATGCGGGATATTCTTCAAACCGGCGACGCGCTGCTGTTGGGTACTGACCTCGAGAAGCCGATCCACCAGCTTTTCGATGCGTATGATGACCCGTTGGGTGTGACCGCGGCGTTCAATTTGAATCTGCTAGCGCGAATCAATCGCGAACTGGAAGCCAACTTTCTAATCCCGCGGTTCGAGCACGTCGCCAGGTTCAATCAGAACGCGGGCAGCATGGAGATGCACATTCGTTCCTTGCGAGAGCAAACCGTCACGATCCCCGCAGCGGGTCTTTCAGTCACATTCCTTGAAGGCGAAACCATCTGGACAGAAAGCAGTCATAAGTATTCGCTCGGAGAAGTGTTGCGCATCGCGGAAAGCACAGGCTTCCGTTGCGATGCTCAGTGGATTGACGAGGAGTGGCCCTTTGCTGAGAACCTCTTCATCGCCGAGTGACCCGCGCAGAGGAGCAATAAGAAACACTTGTCATCCCAGCGAAGCGAGGATCTAGGTCTTCGCCTGCACCACCGGTATCGCTGCGCAAGCAAACACCCAGATCCCACGTTTTGCTCGTGATAACAGTTCCTGGTTGAGAACGGCAACTGTGAAACTGATCCAGCCTTTATTCCAAATCATTTTCGGTTTCATCCCTCGGAACGTTCGGTTGCAGATTAATCTCAGATAGATTGGCGCTCTTGAGTTCGCGATTTAGCGCCTGCAGATCGGATTTCTTGACTTCCTTCCATCGCTTCATTACCGCCGAAAGGTCATGTTCGGCCTCGGTTACCGCGCTAATCTGGGCTGCCGTCGGCGCAGCATCAGCTTGTCCGACACTGCCGTAGAGCGCGTCGATCGTGCTATTCACCGCGGCCAGAGTTGGTTTCGGCGAAGAACCGGCCGGAGTTCGGCCGCGCAGAATCGCCCCCACTTTCTGATCGAGAGCTTTGACCGATTCCGCGAGCTTGCCATTGGCCTGAGGTCCAAGCTTGCGGAGTTGATCGAGGAGCGAATGCGCTTGCGCGAGCGCTTCCGTGCTTGCGGTCAACTCAGAGGCCAGGCGCGTTTCCAGGTTGAATTGTTGTTCGAGGTCACTCAGTGTCGCATGCACGCGTGGATCAATCTTTATGGTGAGCGGTGCCGTAGAAGTGTGTCCGTTCACCGTGAGCCTTGCCGTGTATTCTCCGGGCACCGCGAGTGGGCCAAGGGGTGATCTAGGCGTATCGTGGGGAACCGCCGAAATCGGATATTCGTGCCGCGGCGAGGCGGGCGATGGGTAGCGCAAATCCCACACCCAGCGATGCATGCCGGCGCTGGCCAGGAGGATCTTCGGCCTACGAATCCAGTACAGAGGGATCAATTGCTTATCGAGTTCCTCCTGAGTTATTTCCGGCTGGTCTGTGCTGGAATAATGGCGCACCAATTTTCCTTGCGCATCGACGATCTCAAGCGTGACTGGGCCGGAAGCAGGCTGTGCGAGGAGGTAATCGAGAATCGCACCGTCGGGAGGATTCTGCCCAAGTGGCTCGTCGGGCTGGATTGGAGTATCAGGATTGGTGCTGCGCCGCACGCGGTAAGCCGGTTCGGGTTTGAAAAGATAGGCATCCGATTTTGCCATCGAATCGGCGAACTGCCGCAAAGGCGTGATGTCATCGAGAATCCAGAACGATCGGCCGTGAGTGGCAACGATCAGATCGCTGTCATGGATCCACAAGTCGCGCATTGAGGTGTGCGGCAGATTCAATTGCAAAGACTGCCAGTGATCGCCATCGTCGAACGAAACCCAAACGCTGGATTCGGTGCCTGCAAACAGCAAGCCTTTGCGAACCGGATCTTCGCGCACAGTGTCGACCGGCGCGTCCGCGGGCAAATTGCCCGAGATCATCTTCCATGTCTTCCCGCTATCGTGAGTGCGATAAATGTACGGATGCAGGTCATCGATGCGGAAGCGGCTTACTGAGGCGTAGGCGGATTGGTGGTCAAAGTGTGAAGCTTCGATCTGCGTGACTTTGCTCCATGCGGTCAATTCCGGCGGCGTGACGTTGCTCCAGTTCTTTCCCCCGTCTCGCGTCATCCAGATTAAGCCGTCGTCCGTCCCGGCCCACAGAGTGTCGACGCTTTTGAATGATGGAGCGAACGCGTAAATTACCCCTCGCTGCTTCCCCGCGTCAGGATTCTTGGAGATCAGCGTGCCCACGCTTGGTGGAACTCCGGGATTTTCCCGTGTGAGATCCGGGCTAATGGCTTGCCAGGAGTTTCCTCCGTCAACGGTTTTGAACAAGATGTTAGAAGCGAAGTAAAGAGTGTGGGGATCGATCGGCGAGAATAGAGTAGGCTCGGTGCGGTCGGTGCGGTAGTTGTCACCACGGACGGGAATGGGTGTTACGTTCTGCGCCTGCCCGGTCGACCAGTGATATTTCGAAACCTCGTTGCGTCCGCCTCCGTAAATAATGTCGGGATCGAGAGGATCCGGCGCGACGTAACCGTATTCGATGGTAGCAACGGGACGCCAGTCGCGGAGCGTGATTTCGCCATCGTTGCCGCGGCTCGAGATGCACACTGAACCACTCTCTTGTTGTCCGGCACAAACCTTATAGGGAAAAGTGTTGGTGACGGCTATGTGGTACAGTTGCGCGGTCGGTTGGTTGTACCACGAACTCCATGTCTCGCCGCCATTCACGGTAACGATCGCACCCTGATCGCTGACGACAAGAATAATGTTTGGGTCATTGGGATTGATCCAGAGGTTCTGATAGTCATCTCCGCCGGGGGACCCGCGAAGACTCATCCAAGTCTTGCCACCATCGAAAGAGCGTACAGTCACGATGCTCGCGCTGTACACGATGTCGGGATTCTTAGGATCCACCTTTGGCACTGGGAGATCGCCGCCGCCGATGCGCATTGCGGGGCGAGGATCATTCGTAGCCACGTGCCAATTGTCGCCCGCATCATCGGATCGATACACACCCAGGCCTGCGCCGGAGCCGTATTCTCCGCGTTCCGTCGTGGCCGCAGTTGCATAGAGCCTGCTCGGCTGACTCGCCGCGATTGCAATATTGATTTGGATGAGGTTGTTGGGCAATCCTTTCGTCAACGGATGCCAGGTATTACCGCCGTCGGTAGATTTAAAAAGGCCTCCACTGGTGCCTTGAAACTGGTTGTTGTCCTCCCACGGCCCTTCGCGGATTTCCCACAACGATGAGTAGAGAACGTCGGGATTTGACGGATCCATTTCAATGTCGGAACCACCGGTGTTCTCATCCACGGAAAGAACATTCAGCCAAGTCTTTCCGCCGTCGGTCGAGCGGAAAATGCCGCGCTCGTCGTTCGGACCGTAAGGATGCCCGAGCACAGCGGCGAACAGCCGATTGGGATTGCGCGGGTCGACAACGAGCGCGGGAATCTGTTGCCCGTCACGCAGTCCGAGACGGGTCCAGGTTTTGCCCGCATCCGTCGACTTATAGATTCCATTGCCAACCGACAGGTCGGGGCGATGCAGCCCTTCGCCACTCGCAACATAAATGATGTTGGGGTCTGAAGGAGCCACCGCGATCGCCCCGATCGATTGCGTGGGCTGCTGATCGAAAATAGGTGTCCAGGTGCGGCCATAGTCATCGGACTTCCACACCCCACCATTTACCGCGCCAATATAAAAAAGGTTGGGCTGGCCCGGTACGCCGGTGACCGCCCGGGTTCGGCCGCCACGAAAGGGCCCAATCATGCGCCAGCGCATTTCCTGATACATGCTTTCCGAATATTGTTGTGCGTGGCTAACGCCGAGAAACAAGAAGATTAAAGGGCTGGTTAGCAAGATCAGGATAAGACGCGGAAATCGAATCACACTGGCCTCCGGTGGAAATGTTCAAACCGAAAAGCATAAATCAAAATGAGGCTCTAGGAGAAACTGGTTGCCTGACTCTAGGAATGGTCTGACTCTGCTTCGCGACGATGCTTCTGGATATCGATTCCAAGCTGCTCCGCTTTCTTGTAGAGATGGCTGCGCTCAAGACCAAGCGATTTGGCTGCATTTGTGATGTGATAGTTGCTCCGCTTAAGTTCAGCGCGAATCGTTTCGCGCTCGAAGTTCTGCACTCGCTCGGCCAATATCCCTGAGCTTGTTCCGGAGAATGAAAGAGTTGGAGCTGTCGGCAATGCGGAGCGGACCGTTTCCAGCGTGACCTCGCCTTCAGTAGCCAGGAGCATGAACCGCTCCACCACGTTGCGCAATTCGCGGACGTTGCCGGGCCACGGATAAGCCCCAAGCGCTTCAATCGCATCTGGAGTGAAGGGAATCGGCTTCCAACTATTCTGAGCGCAGACCTGCCGGGAAAAGTGTTCTACCAGGGCGGGAATGTCCTCCCGGCGCTCGCGCAGAGGAGGCAGGACCAGCGGGAACACATACACGCGGTGAAAGAGATCCTGGCGAAACTTTCCCTCGCGTACCAGAGTCTCAAGATTCCGGTGGGTTGCAACCAGAACGCGCACGTCGACGGAAATGGGTTTATCTCCGCCGACGCGCTCCACTTCGCCTTCCTCAAGCACCCGCAATAGCTTGGCCTGCATAGATAGAGGCATGTCGCCGATTTCGTCCAGGAAGATGGTGCCGTGCTGCGCCTGTTCGAACTTTCCCGTGTGGCGCGCGGCGGCGCCGGAAAATGATCCTTTCTCGTGTCCGAAGAGTTCCGATTCGATCAGCTCAGCCGGCACTGCGGCGCAGTTCAGAGTAACGAAAGGACCTGCCGATCGCGGACTACGTTCATGCAGAGTGCGGGCAACCAATTCTTTTCCGGTACCGGTTTCTCCCAGAATGCAAACTCGCGACTCGCTTGCCGCCACACGCTCTACCTGGGCCATGATTTTTCGCATGGCTTCAGCAGTCCAAACGATTTCGTGTTTTCCCAGACGTTGTCGAAGCTGGCGGTTCTCCGATTCCAGTCGCCGCAGTCTTAGCACGTTCTCTATGGTGAGCAGTAATTTTTCTGTGGAGACCGGCTTCTCCAGAAAGTCGAGAGCTCCAAGCCGCGTGGCCCGAACCGCCATTTCAATATGCGCCTGGCCCGACATCATGACGACTGGAACCGTGATCCCTTGCGACTTGAGGTCATCCAGAAAAGAAAGGCCGTCCTTGCCGGGCATGACCACGTCGGAGAAGATCAAATCAAAGTTCTGCGTCCTGGCAAATTCGAGCGCCTTCGTCGCACTGTCGCAAACCGTCGCCTCGTGGCCAGCCAGGCGAAAGGCGCGTGAAAGCGAAGCTAGCGTATTGGGCTCGTCATCCACGATCAACAGGTTGGCTTTCCGCGCCACTAGTAACTCCTCGCCGTCGCATTTATCGACTGATCGCTTGTTTGCAGCTTATCTGCATTACGCGGCAGTTCAATCGCGAATGTCGTCCCGCATCCGGATGTGCTTCGCACTCTGATTCTGCCACCATGGTCGCTGACCACCGACTGCGCGATGGCGAGCCCGAGCCCCGTGCCATGCGGCTTGCTGGTGTAATAAGGAGTGAACAGGCGCTCGCGCGCTTCTGGCGTAAGCCCGGCCCCCGTATCCGAGACTTCGATGTAACTAAGATCATTGTTCTCGTGTGTGCGCAGCGTAAGTGTGCCGCCCTGAGGCATGGCGTCCATCGCGTTCAACACCAGATTTGAAAGCGCACGGTGCAACAAGTCAGGATCGGCGGCGATTGATCCCATGGGTTCGTCCAATTCCAGTTTACATTCGATAGGCGCACGTTCCGGAGCATGGAGTTGCGCCTGGAACAGCCGAGCTACGTGTTGTACAACGCCGTTCAGTTGTACCTGCTGGAACTGCGGTTGCGGCATCCTGGAGAATTCGCTGAAGCGCGAGATTATGGCTTTTAGATTTGCGATCTCTGCCAACAACGTGGCAGAGCTCTCCTGAAAAATCTCTTCGAATTGTTGAGGACTCTGCTGCCGCGCTCGCAGCAAATTCTCAACCGTCAATTGCAGCGGGAAAAGAGGATTCTTCAGTTCATGCGCCAGACGGCGAGCCAACTCGCGCCACGCAGCAACCCGTTCCGCCTGCACCAGATGCTCCTTTTGGGCTAGCAGCTCGCGAGTCATGCGGTTGAACGTTTCCGCCAACTCTCCCAGTTCGTCGGAAGAAGTGACGGTCACTTGTGTGTTCCAGTTGCCAGAGGCGACGTCCCGCGCTGCGCGAGCCAGTTGTTCCACCGGGTGCGTGACTCGCGCGGCCGCCCATCCGCTGAGCAAGATGGCCAGCACGATCCCCGCGCCTCCCGACAAGAGTGCCGCCGAGCGAATCTGCTGCCGAAGATCAACATAAGGGCGACGTGAGTTGCCAATCAGCAGGACACCGAGCAGTTGGTTATCCCGTCCAGCCAGCGGGAACGCGTCGATGGTTTCGTCATCGGCCGCATTGGAAGACCAATGCACCAGTGTTGTGGTCTCTCGTTGCCGTTGCTGAAGCTGCTGAATGATGGGCGCGATTCGGTCCGGCTGCTGAACCGTGCCTGACCTGTCAATCAAGAATTCGGGAGAAAATCCGTTTCCCAGATTTTGATAAAACATGGCTCGCATGCCTGCTGGAAGCTCCAGACTGGCGAGGAAGTCTTTGTCAATGCGGCGGCCACCGACCACGAACAGCGACTTGTCACCCAGCGTTACTCCCCTCACCGCGAATAGTCCCAATGCCGCCCCGTCCGGCAGTTCCTCCTGTTTCAAGAAAGCGTCCTTGGGGATTGTGGATATCAGAGTCAGAGTTTCCTTGTAGCCAAACTTGGCTGGCCACTGAGCGGACGAAATGATGGTGGCCTGGCTGTCGACGAACTCCAGAAAATCCAGCTGTTGATTGTCGGCAATAGTCCTTGCTTCGTTAAGATATGCGCCGTAGTCGGGAGAGCCGCGACTCAAGGCGAGAGCCATGCGAGTGGTACCTTCACTCGCGGCGACGGCCTCCACGCGATGAGCGATCTCCTCGCCTCGACGATTAAACTCGCGGCGGAATTGCGCGACTAAAGCGGCGGTGCGCTCTTCATTTGCCTTTTCGAAAGCTCTGCGCGTTAGTGACGAGATACTCCAGGCAACCGCCGCCACGCATACGAGGACAGTGAGTGCGAACACAGCGAGGAGTTTGCGCCGGAAAATCATGGTTTCTCAGCCAGCCAAACGCTCGGCAAATCCCAACTCCCGTCGCGGGCCGTTCTCCAGTTCCTCACAGTACCAGCGACCCCGTATTCTGCGCGCACATGAAGCAAAGGTATCACCCGTTGCGATTGCAGCAACTTACTTTCCGCGCTGTAGAGATCATCAATGGAATTGGAGCCAAACTTAGGTTGTGGAAATCCAAGTCCGGTTGCCAGTTCGCCGAGAGCGATTCGAGCGTCCAGCGAGATCACCGGGATTCGAACGATCCGCAAATCGACACCGCTCGCGCTTGCGATCTGTATCCCTAACCCAGCATCGCGGGCATTGAGCACGATTCTTTCCGCGATGACGCGTGCCGTCGGATCGGTTGCGTCGTAGCCAAGAGTCCATGCGGTAGTATGCGGAATCTCGCTGCGCACCTGCCGTGCGAGCTCCAAATTAATGGATGCCGGAAAAAGAAAGCCGTAGCCGGTGATCCAATTCGGCAGAAGTCCACCGGTTGGCTCTCCTCCGCCTTGCAGAACGACCGTACTGAGCAGGTCGCGATCAATGCTGAGAGCAAGAGCCTGACGTTGTCGTCCATCCGCCGGCGACTGCGGGTCGCGGGTAAAGACTAACGCGATTAGTTCTACCGGCGCTGAACTCAGCACACGGCGGCCTTCCGCCGCCGCACGATGCGCTTGTTCCGGAGCAATTTCGATCAGCTGTGCCTTGCCGAGATCGAATGAGATCATCTGTTCGCGGAAATTTTTACCCAGTGCAATCTCAATCGTGTCCAGAAACGGTCGACCGTCCCAATAGTCGTCGCGTGCAGTAAGCGAGAGCTTTTTTCCCGGATCCCACTGGAGGACGGCAAACGGCCCAGTGCCGGAAACCCTGCCACCCTCGCGTTTGACGATGCTGTTGCGCGGCAGAGTCAGCTCGACTGGCAGATCGGGAGTCGGGGAATCACGCTCAATGATGATCGCTTCGCCTTCAGAAAAAACCTTCCAGGTCGGATTCGTTCTTCGCAAGGAAGTGGCAACCGCCTCCGGAGTAACCGCGGTTCCGTCCTGGAAAGTGATTCCGTGACGCAGAAAAAATTGCCAACGCTGGTTGCCCGGTTCCGCCTGCCATGAACTCGCCAATGCCGGCTCAGGTTTGCTCTGCTCGTCCAATGAAACCAGCGTTTCAAACAGCAGGCTAAACAAATTGCGGGATCCGGGCCAGTCGGGCTGATTCGATTCCGCAGGATCGAGAGACATGGGGGCAGTTCGCATCTCGACATGCAGAGTCCCGCCGTAGTGCGGTCGCACGGCGCCGCGGGCGCTGAGAGCGCACAGCAGACTACTGCCCACAAGCAATCGTAAGCCGGTAAGCCTCATATCTCCCCGTTTCCGAATTCTGCGAAACCGCGATGGCTCCGGTCGTGTCCGAATCAGCCCAAAACGCAGTGATGGTGCCACTGAACTCCGCCGGTTGGCTCATGGCGACCGGTTCACGATCTGCAACTTCAAAAGCTCGCACGGTGTCGCCGGCGTCATCTGAGCCAGTAGCCAGGACTTGCCAACCCTGTCCACAGCCACTCCGCACACCGGCAATGTCGCTGCCCCAGCCGAGTTTGGCAGCAGCTTGATCTGTCAGCCCATCCATTAAGTGGACTTGGCCGTCGACAGCCGCGAAAATCCAGAGATTGTACTTATCTCTTGGCAGCATAGCAGCGGAATAAAATGCTTTGGCCGTGGTTTGCTTCTGGATGCCCGGCGAAAGCGCTCCGGTAAAGAAATTTCTCGTGGGAGTGAAAAACGCACTCAAACCGGGTTCGTCCGTGTTCAATGGCCAGGGGTCGTCGCTTTCAAAACAACTGACAGCCATAGGAGCGGTCATTGTGCTCCGGCAGAAAATCCCAGGCAAATACGCATCGAACAGATGATCCTTTCGCAAAGTTAGTCGGCCCCGCAGATCGCGCGGCCACGGACGCGAGTGCGACAGCGGCAGCGATTGTTCCTGCTGCCAGCGGCTATCCTGGAATTTGGCGAGCACGACACTCTCCGGTTCGAGCACAATCATGTGCTGCGGACTGCTATTCACCAGCGCAACATCGAGGATGCGCTTTTCGTCCGTCCATAGCAGCGTCTTGTGAATCATGAGCGCCGACGCAGCGTGCTCCGTGGCTGCTGGACCCGGCCTCGATGCGGTTACCAAGGCGACTGAGACCTCGTTGTTTCCCTGCTGTATCTCGGTAACCCAAACGTAATTCTGCAGGTTCTCGGAGAATGTGATCTTCACCGTGGCAGCAGCTTGATCTGCGTTCACAAGTCGAACGCCAAGCCCGCCTAGTTCGGTCATAAGCCCTCTACGAATCTCCTCAACATCCGTGCGAGACAAGGAGGATCGGTTCACAACGTCCAGCGCAACCGCTCCCGGGCCCGTAGCCGCAGCAATTTTTCTTGCCAGTTGCTCTTCGGATGGACGCCAGTCACTCGCTCGGATCATCGGGACGTGCATCAGCATCAGCACGAGAGAGCAGAGCAACCGTGATGATGAAGTACGCATGTGCAGGATGCGCGCATTATAAATCGCATTGTCGCTGACGCTTGGCATATGGCCCTGTACTGTTTGTAGACACCGATTTTTCGAAACCGAAGCGCTGGCGTCTTGCCCGCAGATGCCAGCGCTGCTAAGGACTACTTCGGCTGCCGCTCTTCCGGTTCTTCCGCCTGACTGGCGTGGTCGGCCACGCTCATGCTGCGAAGCACGTCGTTGGCGAAGAAAAACTTTCCATCGGCCGGGACCATCATGATCTGCAGCTTATCCGAAAGCCGTTCGGCCACGATCTTGTTAATCAACAATGGGTTCTGCTTCAGAATCGCGCCTTCACTCTGCATTCGCACTTCGTCGGCTGCGGCGGTCACCCGGATGCGATCCGCCTCCGCCTCCGCCAGCAACTTGCGCCGCTCCATCTCAGCTTTGCTATCGATCACTTTGGCCTCGGCCTGTGCTTCAGCGCCTTTGACCGTAGTTTCCTTTCGCGCCTCGGCTTCCAACTTCGATTGCTCAATCTGCTTCTGTTTGAGTGGCAACGTATATTGCATGGCATCGGCCTCGCTCTTTGCCTGCAGCACGCGCACCTGGGCTTCTCCCTCCGCCTGCTTTACCTGCTGGGCCTTTGTAGCCTCAGCTTCAAGCTCGGAAATCCTCACCTGCTTCTGTTGGATGTCGGTCTGCACCGCCATCCGGTCGCTCTCTTGCTCCTTGAGCAACAGACTTTCTAATCCCTTCGCATATTCGGGCGGCAGTTGAATATCGCGCAACATTACTTCTTTCACGATAATTCCGTCCGCAGCCAGCTTTTGCGTGATAACGTCCGACGCGCGCTTGCGCACTTCTTCACGTTTCGCAGCAAATACATCCCGGACGGTGTAGTTGGGCACGAGTTCACGCCAAGCGCTCGCAACGACCGCAGGCACGATTTCTCTTTCCACGGGTTGTGGCAGGTTGCTCTGGATGTAATCCAGGTGCTTGGGATCGAGCCGGTAGCGCACGGTGATGGACAGGCCAAGGGTGAGCCCCTCTTTCGCCTGCACATTCAGCGGCTCTGACTTTGTGCCTTTACCAGCCCCGGCATTGCCCGCGTTCTCCAAACCGCCAGTAGTGAACAGCTGATCGCGGGTGTCGAAAAGAACAACGTTCTCCGCGAGCGGGACGAGAAAATGTGCTCCCGGATAAAGCGTGCCCGGCAACGTCCCACTGGATTGGCTAACCCGAACTCCTGCCATTCCGCTGGGCACAACCACGATGCCCAGAGCCAAGATAAGTGGGCCCCATGCCAGAAGTGCCAAGGCCAGCGAACTTCGCCAGCGCACCTGTGGAACCGGCGGCAGCGGCCCCGCACCGGCCACAGCCTGCGCCTGCCGGTATTTCATCTCCAGGTAAATGTCGTAAGCCAGGATTCCAGCGGCGACCGCAATCATCCCGACGCCGCCCAGCATCAGAAGATATTTCAAGAACAGCATAGATCCTCCTCGCGCTCTTCAGCGCTCTTGCCCAGATTTGACCCGCACGGCCTGCGCGGCAAAGAACAAGCCGAACACTTTTCCGAAAATCCACTCTTCCACTAGGATTGCGATCGCCAACGAAAAGGCCATTCCCGCGGTTACTGTGATTGCTGTCATTAAGGTTTGCATTGCGTCCTCCCGTCGTGCGCTTGCGGCAAATCAAGAAGCAGTCCGCAGGCCAACGTCTATATCGTTGATGGTGGGTAATTTAGGAGGACGAGGGTTGCCCTGGAGGGTGTCCGATCACAGACACTGTGTGGGTTTGACCACACGCAATTCCGGGAGGATGGCGCCTAAATCAGGCGGACGGAAGGGCTCCGTTGACTTTGCGTGCTACGGAACTGCTGGTGCCGCGAACGCAGGAATCGCCCGTACTTCTTCGACCGCTGGCCTACTCAGTTCCCTCACATAGAACGCAACTGCGGTCGCGCGCTGCCAGAAACGGGTAGCAAGAAGCAGAAGCAAGGTCGCTTCGCCGATAATGAACGCACCGACCACGCTGCCCGGGGGGACAATCGCATACCACAGCGAGAATCCAATCACCAGAACAACCAGCGCCACGATCGCAACCACCAAGTAGCTGCCCAACAGGCGTCCCAGATTGCGTCGCGTCTTGCGGAATCCTGCGACAACTGATTTACGCACCGCAGGCTGGTCGCATAGGACTACGTCAGTTTGCGCAAGATCAAACCAGATGCGGATAATCGTGAGCACCAGAAAAATGATTCCTGTTCCAAGGAGTTGGACGAAGAACGGCAGCCTTTCATTCGAAGTCTTGTCGGCGGCTGCCATCAGCGCATTCAACGCTCCGAACAGAATACTGGCGACGACGCCCGCAATCACGGTGAAGAACAAAGACAAGCGAACGAATCGCCAAACATTCCGTCCGCAAGCGCGGTAGAACTCATCGCGTGGAAGCCGGTGGTCGGAGGCATAACCCAGCAGCACTCCGGGCATGAACAGCAAACTCGCCAGGAAGAATACGACTGCGAACATCATCGCAGGATGACTTGCGGCGGGCAGCGGACCGAACTCCGGGCGCGCCACCAGTTCGGCGAACACTCCCAGATTGAATCCATGAAGCAGTCTGTCGGCGTAAAGGCTGTGGTCGAGAATGTTGTGGGCACTACCACTGAAGGCGGTCGCTCCGAAGTGGGCAAATGCCAGGTTGAGCAGATAAAACCAAGCGACGTAACGCTTGTTGCGACTTACGATGCCGGCGCCCGCGGAAATCAAGTTCCTATTCTCGCTCATTGAAATATCCCCTTACACCAGCCACCAGGTCAGGAACTGCGCGCAGAACTGCCAGAGGCAGGTCCAATAGTTTGTCAGTTTGCGGGCTGGCGCGCCGTTTGCTTCTGCGGTACGGCTGTTATTGAAATTGTTGCGATCGAATTGAATCTTGTGGTCAGGATCCACTTCGACCGATTCGATCTTCGCCTTTTTCTGGTATGTGTACCTCACCCAGCGATCTCGGCCATCCCAGAGTTCGCGGACCTTGCTTCCGTTGTCGAACCTGATCTCGACATCGATCGGAATGACAAACTCCCCTTTGCGGCGAATCCATACATTGTCGATGTATTCCGTCTCGCCTTTTTTCTCTTTCAGGTTCTCTTTGTACCAATCCACAGGCGTGGAATCGATTTTAAGAACTTCATAGTCGAGCACCTGGGTCCCGTAGACCGCTTGATCGAAGTACCAGCGCAGGTTCTTGCCGGAGACTTCTTCAATGGTTTTCAGGAAGTCTTCCTTGGTGGGATGGGTGAAGCGGTAGCGCGTAAAATACACGCGCATGGCTTGCCGCATCGTGTCTTCGCCGATCATGCCTTCGAGGGTTAGAAGCATCAGGGCAGTCTTGCCGTAGGTGATTCCACTGTAGGAATTGTTGTCGACGTATTGCCAGCCGTTCTGCGCGATGGCATCGAGAT
>Ga0210390_10001112_pt1 | contig 26754 bp, 18 predicted proteins | sample IncBWH11OmetaG_FD_161050 | JGI IMG/M metagenome (GOLD analysis project Ga0210390, IMG submission 161050) | Forest soil microbial communities from Barre Woods Harvard Forest LTER site, Petersham, Massachusetts, United States - Inc-BW-H-11-O ... | reverse complement strand
TGTGGCGCTGCTGTTGGAGCGTTCGGCTCAGGCCGTCATAGCGATCCTGGCGGTTTTGAAGACCGGGGCGGCCTATCTGCCGATCGACCCGGGGCTGCCGGCGGCGCGGATTGGGTTCATGCTCGACGACGCCGCGCCGATCGCCGCGATCACCACCGCAGACTTGCGGTCACGGCTCGACGGGCATGACGTGGTGGTCATCGATGTCAACGACCCCCGCATTCAGGCCTACCCGTGCACGGCACCGCCGGCGCCCGACCCCGATGACATCGCCTACCTCATCTACACCTCGGGCACCACCGGGGCGCCCAAGGGGGTGGCGACTACCCACCACAACGTCACCCAGTTGCTGGAGGCACTAGACGCATATCTGCCCGCGGCGGGGGTGTGGACGCAGTGGCATTCCTATGCCTTCGACGCGTCGGTGTGGGAGATCTGGGGTCCGCTTTTGCACGGTGGGCGGCTGGTGGTGGTGCCCGAGTCGGTGGCCCGCTCACCGGAAGACTTCCACGCCTTGGCGGTGGCTGAACAGGTCACCGTGCTCACCCAAACCCCTTCTGCGGCGGGGGCGTTGTCGCCTGAGGGTTTGGAGTCGGCGGCGTTGGTGGTGGCGGCTGAGCCCTGCCCGGCCGAGCTGGTGGATCGCTGGGCGCCCGGGCGGGTGATGATCAACGCCTATGGCCCGACCGAGACCACGATTGTTGTGATGCTGAGTGTGCCGCTGGTAGCGGGGTCGGGGGCGCCGCCGATCGGTTCGCCGGTGCCGGGGGCGGCGTTGTTTGTGCTGGACGGCTGGTTGCGGGCGGTGCCGGCCGGTGTGGTCGGGGAGTTGTATGTGGCCGGTGCCGGGGTGAGCTGCGGGTATTGGCGGCGGGCCGGGTTGACCGCGTCGCGGTTTGTGGCGTGTCCGTTCGGGGGGCCCGGGGCGCGGATGTATCGCACCGGGGATCTGGTGTGTTGGGGCGCTGATGGGCAGCTGCGGTATGTGGGGCGCGCCGATGAGCAAGTCAAGATCCGCGGGTATCGCATCGAGCTCGGTGAAGTGCGCGCGGCCCTGGCCGGGCTGGACGGGGTGGAGCAGGCGGTGGTGATCGCCCGCGAGGACCGCCCCGGCGACAAGCGCCTGGTGGGCTATGTCACCGGGACTGCCGATCCGGCCAAGGCGCGTGCGGTGCTGACCCAGCGGCTGCCGGCCTATATGGTGCCGGCGGCGGTGGTGGTGTTGGCGGCGCTGCCGTTGACGGTCAACGGCAAACTCGATACCCGCGCCCTACCGGCACCCGAATACCAGGATGCCGGTGGTGGTTATCGCGCTCCGGCTAGCCCGGTCGAGGAGATCCTGGCCGGCATCTACGCCGAGGTGCTGGGTGTGGAGCGGGTCGGGGTGGATGACTCATTCTTCGATTTGGGTGGGGATTCGCTGTTGGCGATGCGCCTGGTCGCCGCGATCGAGACCGGCCTGGATACGCGCCTTGCGGTACCCACCGTGTTCGAGGCGCCATCCGTTAGAAGCTTGAGCCAGCAGTTGGGCAGACGGGCCAAGGGGCCCAGCTTCGCGTCCGTGCACGGCCGCGACAGCACCGAGGTGCACGCCGGCGACCTCACGCTGGACAAGTTCATCGACGCCACGACGCTGACCGCCGCCCCGACGCTACTAGGCCCGAGCGCCGAAGTGCGGACGGTCCTGCTGACCGGGGCGACCGGTTTCCTGGGGCGTTACCTGGCCCTGGAATGGCTGCAGCGGATGGAGCTGGTCGACGGCACGCTGATCTGCCTGGTGCGGGCCAAGTCCAACGAGGATGCGCGGCAACGCTTGGACAAGACCTTCGACAATGGCGACCCCAAGCTGCTGCGGCACTTCCAGGAACTGGCCGCCGATCATCTGGAGGTCATCGCCGGCGACAAGGGCGAAGCCAACCTGGGCCTGGACCAGCAGACCTGGCAGCGGCTGGGCGAGACCGTGGATCTGATCGTCGATCCCGCAGCCCTGGTCAGCGGTGTCCTGCCCTACAGCGAGCTATTCGGGCCCAACGTCGTGGGCACCGCAGAGTTGATCCGCCTCGCGCTCACCACGAAGCTCAAGCCCTACACCTACGTGTCGACTGCCAGCCTGGGCGATCAGATCGAGCCGTCGGCGTTCACCGAGGACGCCGACATCCGGGTCATCAGTCCCACCCGCACAATCGATGACAGCAACGTCAACGGCTACGCCACCAGCAAGTGGGCCGGCGAGGTGCTGCTGCGCGAGGCAAATGATCTGTGTGGGCTGCCGGTCACGGTGTTCCGCTGCGACATGATCCTGGCCGACACCACCTATGCGGGCCAGCTCAACGTGTCGGACTGGTTCACCCAGATGGTGCTGAGCCTGCTGGCCACCGGCATCGCGCCCGGCTCGTTCTACCAGCTCGACGCCGACGGCAACCGGCAACGCGCGCACTTCGACGCGCTGCCCGTCGAATTCATCGCCGAAGCGATCGCCACGTTGGGTGCCGAGGTGGTCGACGGGTTCCAGACCTATCACGTGATGAACCCGCACGACGACGGGATCGGGATCGACGAGTACGTCGACTGGGTGATTGAGGCCGGCTACGCGATCCAGCGCATCGGTGACTTTGGCGAGTGGTTGCAGCGTTTTGAGACCGGCCTGCGTGCCTTGCCGGATCGACAGCGCCCAGGCACCGTGCTGGAGTTGCTGTCGGATTTACAGCCCGCAGAGCCGATGCGCGGGTCCTTCGCGCCGACCGACCGATTCCGTGCCGCGGTGCAAGACGCGAAAATCGGCCCCGATCACGACATCCCGCACGTCTCGGCGCCGATCATCATCAAATACGTCACCGACCTGCAACTGCTCGGGGTCTTGAACGGTTCCACTCATGTGGATCAGCAGTCGGGCAGACATGCCAACTCGGTGCAAGTAGTTCCCGCCGTGAACCCGGCCAGCGATCTTCAAGACCACACCGACGACATCCTGGCCGAGTGAAACGGGGCCAAGCGGCGGCTGCGCTACGCAGATTACCTGCGCCTCGACGAGCTGCTCGGCGCCGTCCACCCTTTGTTTGCGGACGGCGACCGTTCCGCTTGGTGCGAAGAGAGGTACTTCCTGATCATCCACCAAGTCTCTGAACTGTGGGTTTCGCAGATACTAGTCGACCTCGAGCTCGCCCTGGAGTCGGCCCGTCTGACCGACTTCGACAGGGCGATCGATCGCTTGACGCGTGCCAACGCCATGCTTGAACTGACGGTAACGACACAGAGCGCCCTGCAACATCTTGGCGTGGATGACTTCCAACAGTTCCGGCCTCGATTGCGGGAGTGAGCGCGGCACAGTCGGACCAGTTCGCGACCTTGCTGACCGGCATTCGCTACGCTCCCTTGGCGGCGCTACTGGAGATCGTCGCCGACCAGCGCGACAGCGACAGCAACAACCGCCGGCAGCAACTCCAACTAGGCGCGCGGCCCGACGTATTCATCGCCGGCCTCACGCGCTGGCGGCTGGCGCACCTAGACGCAGTCAGCCCCTTCATTGGTGGCAGTAGGGGCACCGGCGGCTCCGCCGGGGTCGGCTATCTGATCGATCGCCTATTCGAGGCTTCCTTACCATCATAGGACCGGCTGTTCCTCCGGTAGGCGAGCACACCTCTCCGGTGAGGCGACTTGCCTACCGCGGCTTCTGTTGCGGAACCCAGGTGGGTCTCCGGGCCGCCGACACGTTCCTGCGGGTGGTCGGTGATGTCGTCGCCTGTGATGCCACGTGACAGTAGTGCGCTACGGCAGCCATCCAAGCCAGTACGGCGTACTCAGCCTTCCCGACGGCCCTGGCCCCTGGCCGGTCACCGTGGTCATCCATGGCGGGTTCTGGCGGACGGCCTACAGTGCCGACCTGGCCTCCGATCTGGCCGAGGATCTAGTGCGGCACGGCTTTGCTGCCTGGAACCTTGAATACCGCGGGGTGGGTGATGACCCGGACCACGGAAACGGTGGTTGGCCGGCCACCTGTCTCGACGTTGCCGCCGCTGTCGACCTGCTGGCCGTAACCGGCCAATCGCTGGCAGCCGGTCGTCTCGACCTATCGCGAGTGGTCGCGATCGGGCACTCGGCAGGAGGTCAGCTGCTGGCCGGTCGAGGGTCGCTGCCCGCCGACGCGCCCGGAGCCTCGCCCGTCGTTCCGCTGACCGGCTTTGTCAGTCAGGCGGGAGTGTTGGACCTCGCGCTCGCGCTGGAGAATAACCTCGGTTCCGGAGCCGTCCGGAACTTCCTGGGCGGCTGGGCGGACGACCCCCAGGCCCGCTCGCTGGCTTGTCCCAGCGCCCTGCTTCCGATGAGTGTCCTCTCGATGTGCGTGCACGGCACGGCCGACGACGACGTGCCACTGGACCAGTCGCAGCCGCTTCGTCGCCGCCACCCGACGGGCCGGCGACGACGCCCGGCTGCTGGTGCTCCCCGGCACCGACCACTACTCACTCATCGATGTGACGTCTCCCGCGTGGGCGGCCTGCCGCAGGGCGGTCCTGGACCTGGCGCGCTGAACCTGTGGTCTCGCTGCTGGCGCTCGTCGAAAATCACCAGTGTTGCTCATCGAAAGTGACCACCCTGGCGTTTGTTTAGGGTAGCGCTATGTGACCACCTCCGGGGTTGGGACGTGGGCGGCGTCGGCGGGGATGACGGCGGCGATGACGGCCAGGTCATGGCGGCAGTGTGGGCATTTGGTGACGCCGTTGGCGGCCGGAACGGCGTTGGGTACGTCGGTGCGGGTGCGAACGGTGTTGGCGATGTCGTTGGCGACTTCGTTGCTGCGGTTGTGGGTGTGCCAGTCGGCTGATCGGCAGCGTGGCGAGCAGAACCGGCGGTTGGGGTTGCGGGTGGTGACGGTGATGGTGGTGCCGCAGGTGACACAGTCACGGGTGGTGGTCATGGTCGGCCGTTCGGGTGCAGGGCGCGGCGCAGCGCGTCGCTGCGTTGCTGATGGGCGCGCATCCGATACGACGGTCCGTCGATGGAGACCACGATCCCGGTGTGTAGAAGACGATCCAGTACGGCCGCTGCGAGCATCGAGTCCCCGAGCCGTTCGCCCCAGCCGGCGATGCCGGTGTGGGAGGTGATGATGGTGGAGGATTTCAGGTAGCGCCGTGAGATCACTTCGAACAGGGCGGTGTTGGCGTCGGGATCGGGATGGGTTTGGGCGTAGGCGAATTCGTCGATGACCAAAAGTCGGGGGCCGCAGAAGAACCGCATACAGGTGGCCCACCGGCCTTCCAGGGAGGCTTTGCGGCAGTGTTTGGCGAGCTCGTCGGCGGTGGTGAAATAGACGCGGTGACCGGCCTCGGCGGCTGCTCGGGCCAGCCCGATGGCCAGCATCGTCTTCCCGGTACCGGGCGCTCCGACGAACAACACGTTGCCGGCGTCGTCGAGGAACCGCAGCGAGGCCAGCTCGCGGATGAGTTTCTCGTCGACGCCGGGCTGGGCGGTGAAGTCGAATGCGTCCAGGCTGGATTGTGTTGGTAGGCATGCGAACCGCAGGCAGAATGTCAAGCGGCGGGCCTGGGTGGTGTCGACCTCGACGGCCATTAGCTGCTCAAGTACGGCCACAGTCGATAGGTCCTGGGTGCGGGCGGTATCCAGGATGCCGGGCAGCGCCTCGGCCGCGGCCGGCAGCTTCAAGAAATCCAGGTGGGCGCGCAGCCGCTGATAGAGGGCGGCCGGATGCTCGATCACCGCCCGGTCGACCGTGGCCGCCTGCTTGCACGACGAGCACACCGGGCGCAGCGCCCGCTCGCGGATCGCACGGGTAATCCATCATGGGCTGCCTCCGCGAGCAGTCGGCCCTGCCGCTTCGGATTGCGGCGCAGTCTCAGTCACCCCGCACCGTCAGACGCCGGCCTTGTTCGACGGTTGTCGGGTCGGTCGCGGTCGTCGGTCTTCGCGATGGAACGGCTCACTGAACCGGAGTGAACTCGAGGTGCAATTCCTTGAGGCGCCTGAACAGAAAGGTGGGGTCCCATTCGAGCCGACGAGCGCCTGCCGGACCGTGCTCGGCCTCTGAAAGCCGAATGTCGGCCATCCGGTCAAGGATTCGTTCCAAGCTCACCCGCACTTCGGCGCGTGCAATCGGGGCGCCCGGACACGTGTGAATACCACGGCCGAATGCCATGTGTTGCAATATGTTTGGGCGGCCGAGGCGGAATTCGTTGGGCTCGTCGAACCGTCGTGGATCGCGGTTTGCCGCACCGTTCATCACGAGTACGCTGGTACCGGCTTGCACATCGATGTCGCCGATCCTGGTGGGGCGCCGCGCCATGCGGAAGTTCGATTTGATTGGGCTTTCGATGCGCAGCATCTCCTCGATAAAGGCGGGGATCTTTGAGTTGTCCTCGCGCAGCTGCTCTTGCAAGTCCGGTCGCTCCGCCAGCATTAGCATCGAGAGACTCAGCAGGTCGACCGTCGTGCCGTGGCCGGCGGCGAACATGAAGGTGGCAACGCGGGCAACGTCAATCGCGTCGGGTGTCGTGCCGTCGGGAAACGTTGCCAGCGCAAGCTCGGTGAGGACGTCGTCGCGCGGATTGCGCCGCCGATCCTCGATGTACTCGACGAACCACTCCTCCTTCACGCCAACGAAGCCGCTGCGATCGCCTTCGAGCCTGCTGGCGTACGCAGCGCGGCGGAATCGCTCACGGTCGGCCTCGGGTACGTCCAGCAGGTCGGTAATCGCGTCGAGCGTGTACGGAAAATTGTAGTCGATGACGATCTCGCACTTGCCCTCCGCGATGAAGCGGTTGAGTTGCTCGTCGGCAAGACGCCACAGGAAGTCCTCGTTGTTCTTGAGCTGCCTCGGCGTAAACAACCGGCTCAACAGCGAGCGGTGTGCGGTGTGCTTCGGAGGATCAAACGTTATGAAGTAGTCGCCGAATGTAACCCTGTGGCCGTGCCGTTCGATCAGATCCGAGATGTCATCGCTGTCGGTTTCGATCGGAATACCCGACCATGGTCCGCTGACTATATTGCATACCGATAAGGCCTGGTCGGGGTCGCGTTGCACGGCGATGGCCTCGTCGTACCCCGACACCATCACCACGCCGTGCGCCGGCTCACGCCATATTGGGCAACGACGGATCGCATCGTAGTAGTCGTAGGGGTCATCGACGAGCGACTTCTCGGTGAAGAAGTCGAGGTTCTCGGGTCTGCTCACTTCGCCTCTCTTGCCTTTACATCTCAGAACCGCGGCCCTGTGCCAGCCTCTCGCGCAGACTCTTCGGCCGTATATCGGTCCAGTTCTGTTCGATGTAGTCCAGACACGCAGCGCGGTCCGCTTCGCCGTAAACTACCCGCCAGCCGGCTGGAACGTCGGCCAAGGCCGGCCACAAGCTGTGTTGCTCCTCGTCGTTCACCAAGACGAAAAAGCGGCCATCGTCGTCGTCGAACGGATTGGTGCTCATCGGTTCTCCAGACCATCTAGTCGAGACGAGCCAATCATACTGGAGGCCAACAGGGTGGGCCCGGGTTCGACGAAGTTCGACAAAGTTGGTGATGTGACCTCTCAAGACTCCTGACACAGCTAAGTAATTGGTGGCCGGCGCAGAGTTGCGGCGGTGATTATCGATACTGTGACCCGCAGCGATGGGTTTGGCTCTGTGCGTTTCGCTAGTTGCCATATCGTCCGCAATTGTTAGGCCCGGTCGGGCTTCGAACTTGCCGTTCAGCGTTACTCGGCGAGCCGCGAGGTCGGTGTCCAGTACCGGGCTTAACTGTTCGGCCACTCTGCACGCACTGGACGAGCCGAAACGGGCTCAGCCCAACGAAGGCGCAAAAGGGTAGTGCAAAGGGTAAAAGTAGCGGGACTAGATCGTCATCGAGCCTTGCGATCGGGGGCCGAAATGTACAGCGGGCTTCGGGTGCGTGCGGCCAACGTCACCGACGCGACACCGGTCTCCAGGGCTAGCGAGAGCGCGGCTTCCACGATCGCCGCCGCGCGTTGGCGCTTCTTCTGTTCCGTGCGGGCGCGCTGGAAGGTAAGCTGCATCACCGCCGGAGGGTAACGCATATGGCGTGATGTGCGGGTGTGTGGCGGAACATCGGTACCGTGCCTTTACGCACGTGGTATGCATTACGATCCCATTTCGGGTTGAGACAAACCCGGCATCGAGGCCACCGGCATGGTTTATTGTCAAGATCAGGTCGCGCTCCCCGAGGCGCCGCGCGTTTGAGGTGACCGCCGCACCGGTAGCCTGCGACGCCCACCGCATTCGAGGTGTCGCCGTGTGGGGTGTCACGGCCGGTGCGTAGCTTCATGTTCGAGCAGCTGACGCCGGGTTGGAAAGGGGGTGCGGTGGTAGAACGCGATGTGCTAGCCCGCCGGTCCGATGTCGCCGCGGATGGCCAAGACGTTAGCCGACGATCCGGCCGCCGACCCACTCTTTTGCGACGTTTTCGCCAACCTTCACCTACACCGCAAGCGCGAGGTGGATCTCGAAAGAGCCCTCGAGATCAGGGATTTACGATTTTCGGGGTTCTGAGGCGGCTGTGGGTTCCGCTGGTCATACTGGTGGTGATCGCTGCTGGGGGATTGACGGTGTCGCGGCTGCACGGCATCTTCGGCTCTGAGAAACGCCCCTCGTATGCCGACACCAAAATCAACGACGCCAAACCTTACGACCCTAAGCACCTGACGTACGAGGTCTTCGGACCACCAGGCACCGTGGCCGACATCAGCTATTTCGACGTCAATGGTGACCCGCAGCGCCTCGACGGGGCGCGCTTGCCGTGGTCGTTGAAGTTCGCGTTCACCCAGGCGGCGGTCGTGGGAAATATCATGGCGCAGGGCGATAGTGACAGCATTGGCTGCCGCATCGTGGTGGACGGAGAAGTCAAAGCCGAACGAATATCGAACGAAGTGCACGCGTTTACCTTCTGCTTGCTGAAGGCTGCATGAGCGACGAACACTTGAGTAACGAACACACCGCGCCACCATTCACACCGCGGACGATCCATCGATTTTCGGTGCCCATCATCTTGGCGTGGTTGGCGATCACCGTCATCGTGAGTATCGGCGTCCCCTCACTGGAGCAGGTCGAGAAAGAGCATTCAATATCGCAGAGTCCCAAAGATGCGCCGTCGTATAAGGCGATGGCGCGCATGGGTGAGGACTTCAAGGAATCTAATTCTGACAGTGTGGCGATGATCGTCTTGGAGGGGCAGCAAACCCTCGGCGACGATGCTCACAAGTACTACGATCGTCTGATTCGTCGGTTGAAAGACGATCCGAAGCATGTGCAGCACATTGACAATTTCTGGGGGGATCCACTCACGGCGGCTGCCGCGCAAAGCGCCGATGGTAAGGCCGCGTATGTTTCTTTGGACCTCGCCGGCGACCTGGGCCAGAGCTTGGCGAATGAATCGGTGCAAGCCATCGAGAACATCGTGAACCGGACGCCGCCGCCTGCCGGGATCAAGGTCTATGTCACCGGCCCGGCGGCGTTCGTTGCGGATGTGGGCAGCAGTGGCAACCGGACGGTCATCACAATCACGGCGGTAGCCATCGCAGTGATCTTCATTATGTTGCTCCTCGTCTTCCGTTCGGTTATCACCGTCATTCTTTTGTTGCTGACGGTCGGGATAGAATTGCAGGTGGCCCGGGGAATCGTCGCGTTCCTCGGCGATCACCAGATTGTTGGTCTCACTACCTACGCGGTTAATCTGGTGGTAGCCATCGGGATCGCGGCTGGAACGGACTACGGGATTTTCTTTTTCGGGCGCTATCAAGAGGCACGTCAGGCTGGCGAGAACCGGGAAACGGCCTACTACACAACATACCGCGGTGTCGCGCACGTTGTTTTGGCCTCCGGTGTAACTATCGCCGGAGCGCTTTTCTGCCTCAGCTTTACCCGGCTGCCATATTTCCAACCTCTGGGCGTCCCTTGCGCGGTGGGCATATTGGTCGCGGTCGCGGTCGCGCTTACGCTGGTTCCGGCAGTTCTTGCTGTCGGAAGCCGTTTCGGTCTGTTCGAGCCCAAGCGAAAGATCAGGTCCGCTGGATGGCGGCGGGTCGGCACGGCCGTCGTTCGGTGGCCCGTGCCCATTCTCGCCGCGGCGTGCGCGATCGCGCTGGTCGGTCTACTGACACTGCCGGGATACAAACCCAGCTACAATGACCAGAAGTATATCCCCAAAGATATCCCGGCCAATGTGGGGTATGCGGCCGCAGAGCGACATTTTTCCCAGTCGCGAATGATGATGCCGGATATCCTGTTGGTCGAGGCCGATCACGATATGCGCAATCCCGCAGATTTTCTGGTATTGAACAAGCTAGCCAAGGGCGTCTTCGCCGTTCCGGGCATCGCCATGGTGCAGGCCGCAACTCGGCCCGAGGGGACCCCAATCGATCACACGTCGATACCGTTTATGCTCAGCATGGGAAACGCCAGCCAGCTACAATCCATCGAGTTTCAGAAAGCCCGCATGAACGACCTGGTGAAGCAGGCCGACGAGATGACAAAAACGATCAACCTGATGCAGCGTATGTACGGCCTGATACAACAGCTCACCAACGTGACTCATCGCACGATTACGGAGACGAAAGAAATCAACACTATCACCAGTGAATTGCGGGATCACCTCGCGGACTTCGAGGATTTTTACCGGCCAATTCGCAGCTACTTCTACTGGGAAAAGCACTGCTACGACATTCCTATCTGCTGGTCGCTAAGATCCATATTTGATACATTCGACGGTGTTGACGAGATTAGCGATAAGACGCAGGCTCTCGTCGAAGACCTCGATCAGCTAGATGTGCTCATGCCGCAAATGGCCACCCAGTTCCCGCCGATGATCGCTACCATGCAGAGCATGCGGACCATGATGCTGACGATGCACAGCACCATGTCCGGGGTGTTCGATCAGATGCAGGACTCGAGCGGTAACGCGACAGCCATGGGGAAGGCTTTCGACACCGCCAAAAATGACGACTCCTTCTACCTGCCGCCGGAGGTCTTCAAGAACAAGGATTTCCAACGAGTCATGAAGGCGTTCTTGTCGCCGGACGGGAAGGCCAGCCGTATGCTCATTACGCAAAGGGGCGATCCCGTCACGACCGAGGGCTTCTCGCGGGCCGAGGCGATAAAAACCGCGGCCGAGGAGGCGCTCAAGGGAACTCCGCTAGAAGACGCCAAGATCTACCTCGCCGGCACGGTGGCGGTGGGTAAAGACATGGTGGACGGCTCCAAATACGATCTCTTGATCGCGGGAGTCGCTGCGCTCTGCCTTATTTTCGTCATCATGCTGATCATGACGCGAAGTTTTATTGCCGCCCTAGTCATCGTGGGTACGGTAGCGTTTTCGCTGGGCGCGTCCTTTGGGCTCTCCGTGCTCGTCTGGCAGTATATTCTGGGCATACAAATAAACTTCGTGGTGCTCGCGATGTCTGTGATCGTCCTTTTGGCGGTGGGGTCTGATTACAATTTGCTGCTCGTCTCACGGATGAAAGAGGAAATACGCGCCGGAATAAACACGGGCATCATCCGCGCGATGGGCGGCACCGGCAAAGTTGTGACGTCCGCAGGCTTGGTGTTCGCCTTCACCATGATGTCCATGGTGGTCAGCGACCTGCTCATCATAGGTCAGATGGGAATCACTATCGGTCTTGGTCTGTTGTTCGACACGCTGGTCGTCCGCGCGTTGATGACACCGTCCATCGCCGCGCTGCTGGGACGCTGGTTCTGGTGGCCGCAACAAGTGCGCCCCCGCCCCGCTAGTGCCCTGCTTCGGCCGCTAGGACCCCGTCCGCTGGTTCGTTCGTTGTTGCTGAGACAGTGAACGTCAACGCGTTTACCTTCTGCCTGTGGCCGGCCACATGAGTACCGAACGCCCCCGGACGCCGTTCATAGCGCGGACAATCCGCCGGTTTGCGCTGTTCATCATCCTGGCTTGGGTCGCGCTGACTTTGATTGTGACTCTGGCAGTTCCGTCGCTGGAGCAGGTCGGGCAAGGACATTCCGTATCAATGAGTCCCAAAGACGCACCGTCGGTGCAGGCCATGACGCGGATGGGCAAGGATTTCAAAGAATCCGATTCGGACAGTTTCGCGATGATCGTGCTTGAGGGGCAACAGCCGCTCGGCGGCGATGCGCACCAGTACTATGCCGGATTGGTTCGTGAGTTAAGAGACGATCCGAAACATGTGGAGCATGTGCAGGATTTATGGGGAGATCGACTCACGGCGGCGGGCGCGCAAAGCGCCGATGGTAAGGCCGCGTATGTGCAATTGAATCTAGCCGGCAACCAAGGCACAGCCTTGGGGGACGAATCCGTGGCGGCGGTCCGGGATATCGTAGAGCGGACGCCGCCACCTTCCGGGGTCAAGGTCTATGTCACCGGCCCGGCACCGCTGGTTGCGGATATGCACCACAGTGGTGACAAATCAATTCTGAAGATAACCGTGGTAGGCGCCGTGATAATCGTTGCGGTACTGCTTCTCGTCTACCGTTCGGTCATCACAGTGGTTCTGTTGTTGGTCACGGTTGGGATCGAATTATTTGCGGCCCGGGGAGCCGTCGCGTTTCTCGGCGATAACAATATTGTTGTACTCTCGACATTTGCCATTAATCTGCTGGTGGCCCTCGCGATGGCGGCCGGAACCGATTACGGGATATTCTTCTTCGGTCGATATCAAGAGGCGCGTCAGGCCGGCGAGGACCCGGAAACGGCCTTCTACACCACGTACCGCGGGGTGGCTCCGGTTGTCTTGGGTTCCGGTTTGACAATCGCCGGCGCAGTCTTCTGCCTGAGCTTTACCCGGATGCCCCTGTTCCAGACCCTGGGTATCCCGTGCGCGATGGGTATGCTCGTTGCAGTCTTGGTGGCGCTGACGTTGGTTCCGGCGGTTCTGGCCGTCGGAAGCCGTTTCGGCGTATTCGACCCCAAGCGCAGGATCGGGGTTCGCGGATGGCGCCGGGTCGGCACGGCGATTGTCCGCTGGCCCGTGCCCATTCTGGTTGCGACTTGCGCGATCGCGCTGATCGGTCTACTGACATTGCCGGGCTATAAAACGAGCTACAACGACCGGCTCTATATACCCAAAGATATTCCAGCCAATTTGGGGTATGCGGCCGCTGATCGTCATTTCTCTCAGGCACGAATGATGCCCGAGATCCTGTTGATTGAATCAGATCACGATATGCGCAATCCGGCGGACTTCCTGGTATTGAACAAATTAGCCAAGGGAGTTTTCCGGATTCCAGGAATTTCTCGGGTGCAGGGCGTAACCCGGCCCGAGGGTACCCCGATTGAACACACGTCGATACCGTTTCTGCTCAGCATGCAAAACGCCAGCCAGTTACAAACCCTGGAGTTTCAGAAAGACAGCATGAACGACATGCTCAAGCAGGCCGACGAGCTGGCCAAAATGATGAACCAAATGCAACGCTTGTATGGCCTGATGCAACAGCTCAACAACGCGACTCATCGCATGATCGGCGACACGCGTGACTTGGCGGCGATCACGGAAGAGTTGAGAGATCACATTGCAGATTTCGAAGATTTCTGGAGGCCCATCCGCAGCTACTTCTACTGGGAAAAGCACTGCTATGATATTCCCGTCTGCTGGGCGCTGAGATCCATATTTGAATCAATCGACGGTGTTGACGAGATTAGCGATAAGCTGCAAGGTCTCGTCAAAGACTTTGCTCAGCTGGATGCGATACTGCCGCAGATGCTCGAGTTTTTCCCGCCGATGATGGCGACCATTCAAAGCACGCGGACCATGATGCTGACCAATCACAGCACCATGTCCGGAACCTTCGCCGAGACGGACGACATGAGCCAGAACGCCACCGCGTTGGGGAAGGCGTTCGACGCAGCGAGGAACGACGATTCCTTCTATTTGCCTCCGGAAATTTTTAAGAACAAGGACTTCCAGCGCGCGATGAATTCCTTCCTGTCTCCGGACGGGAAAGCGGCTCGATTCGTCATTTCGCATAGGGGCGATCCCGCGACGTCCAAGGGCATAGCGCGTATCGACCAAATAAAGAGCGCGGCCGAGGAGGCGCTCAAGGGGACACCTCTGGCGAGCGCCAAGATCTATCTCGCCGGCACCGCGACGACTTTTAAGGACTGGCAAGACGGCTCCAAATACGATCTCTTGATCGCGGGAATTGCTGCGCTCTGCCTTATTTTTATCATCATGCTGATCATCACGCGAAGTTTTATCGCCGCGCTAGTTATCGTCGGTACGGTTGCACTTTCATTGGGCGCATCGTTTGGGCTGTCGGTACTGGTCTGGCAGTATATTGTGGGCATCAACTTGCACTGGATGGTACTTGCGATGTCTGTGATCATCCTTTTGGCGGTGGGGTCTGACTACAACCTGTTGTTGGTGTCCCGGTTCAAAGAGGAAATAGCCGCCGGCATAAACACGGGCATCATCCGCGCAATGGCTGGTACCGGTAAAGTCGTCACGTCGGCAGGGCTGGTTTTCGCTTTCACTATGGGCTCGATGGTGGTCAGCGAATTGCGGATTATCGGTCAAATCGGTACCACCATCGGCCTGGGCCTGTTGTTCGACACCTTGGTCGTGCGTGCATTCATGACACCTTCTATCGCCGCGCTGCTGGGACGATGGTTCTGGTGGCCGCAGATAGTTCGTCCGCGACCGGCCAGTCAACTGCTTAGGCCTTACGGGCCGCGTCCGCTGGTACGGGCTTTGCTGCTAAGGGCGGAGCACCGCGACGAGGACGCGGTCACAACCGAGCTTCCGAGGCCGCGCGTCTAGGTCGGCCTCGTCTTTCACCAGCGCCGCAGCGGCGCCTGCGCCGGTCAACTCAAGAAGTTGGTCACCGCGGTGGCCAGGTCGGGAGATGCCGACGTGGCCAGGTTCTGGTAGCTGCCGCCGGACAGCTTCGCGACGGCCTCCCAGGTCGCTCGGTCAGAATCGGAGCCGAAGTCGATCACGTTGACCGCCACCGGCTTGGCGGGGTCGGTGTTCTCCTTGATGAAATCCTGCAGGCCCTGGCCGCCCAAGCTCTGGTCGGTGTGCGGCCCGGCCGTAATCACCAACACTGAATTCGATTGCCCGGGATGGTAATTGGTCACCGCGTTCTTGTAGACGATCCGCAGCGTGGTGAACGACACCGCGCCACCGGACGACGCGTGCTGCTTGTCCAGTGCGGCCGTCAGCGCGGCCGACCGGGGATGACCGTCGACGGGATCGGCCAGCGGGCCGGCCGACACCTCCGTTCGGCCTTCTTTGCCGTCGAACGTCCAGAGCCCGATTACCGAGTTGGGCGGCAGCGCCTTGATCCGGTTGTCCAGCGCAGCAACGACATTGCCCAGCCGGGTTGTCCCGCCTTCTTGGGTGGTCATCGACTGCTCGAGCATGATGATCGCCGCCGGTCCGTTCGACGGTGCGGTCACGGTGTTTGCCAGCGTGGCGCGCATGGAGTCGTCACCGACCGACAGCGTCGACGGCAGCGCCGCGAAGCTGGTGACGTCGCTGCTGGGCGGCTTGACCCCGGCAACCCGGAAACCGGCTTTGGCCAGTCCGGAGAGTTGGTCGGATTTCTGCATGAACCGGGCGAACGCGTTGGCCGCTGTCACTTGATCCTGCGACAGCCACGACCCGCTGAGCTGAACAGTCGGATAGTCGGCGACCGCCGCTGGCCCCGGTGGCAGCCAGATACTCAGCGCGCTGGCGGCATCGGGCAACGATTCGCCCCGCTGGAAGACCTGCTGTTCGGTAGTGACCACGGCGTGCACCGGCGCGGTCGCAGGATCACCGGGCCGCAGCAGCGCGTTCAGTGCTTCGGCCAGCGTGTTGTCAGCCAGCTTGGGCTGACCGCTGATCAGCGTGCGCACCGCGCCGCTGCCATCGGTCGGTGGTGCGCCGGCGGGCGCGGAGCCCGCCGCCACTGCCTCGGCGGCCAGATACGCGGCGTCGCTGTTGCCGCCGAGCGGTAGCGCCAGCCGCAGCGATCCCCAGTTCGGCAGCTTCAACCCGGCCAAGGCGTCGGGTTTGGTCTGCAGGTCGGGCAGCGTCGCCCATTTCTGGTTGCCGAGCTCACGTTGAAGTTCGGGCCGCACCGCGAGCACCACCGGCGAGCTGACCAGCGAGCGGCTTTCGGTGATGGTTCCCTTGCCCGCGGCCGCGGTCAGCCGCGCGGCCGACACAGAACTGGCCGGGATCCACAGCGCGGGTCGTTGGCCGAGTTCTGCCGGCCAGTTTCCGATGAAGCCATCGACGACGGCGTCGGAGCCCGCGGATTTGACACCGACCTCGACGCAGTGGTCGCCGATCGGCCCAGCCGACCCGTTGTAGCGTTCCGCGAACTGCTGCACATGCTCGGCGATCGACGGATCGGCAATGACGGCGACCGCCTCCTTGCTGCCCGTGCACGCGGCGGCCTTATGCGAGCGATTGGACAATGCATCGCCGAAGAATCGCCACACGATCACCCCGGCCACCACCACGACGACCGCGACCAACGCCGCGATCACACCGATGCTGACGCCGCGTCGCCCGCCGTCGCTGCGGTGACCACCTCGCCAGTCGCTGAGGCCCCGATGGCCGCCGGACGCCGGCGGTGGCGGTGGCGCGGGCGGCTCCGGCCCGCGTCGCGGGAAGTCCGGGAAGTCATCCGGCGTGTCAACATCGGCGGTGCGCCGATCCTCCTCGCGGTGCTCGTCGCGATCGGAGGGATCGGTGTAGTCGAAATACCCTGGATCGCTTGGAAACTCGTCCGGATAGTCGCCAGTTGGGTGATCGGGATAGCGCGGACCGAGGATGCCACCGGTGTCCGGGGGTGGCGCGGACGGGAAGTCTATGGACTCCCGATGGCCACCAACGTCGCTGAAATCGTGCGGCTCGGAATAGTCGTCCGACGGTTCGCCGCTGGTGGGCTCGTCCGGATCCGGAGCTCTGTGCCTACCCATGCCGATGCTCTCCCGCGCGCCAGAAGTCCCCCGCAAGCGTGAGGTGCCCCCGACAGCGTCTAGTCATTGGGATTGTCAATGCGCCCCGAGCCGACATCAATCACTCGCGCGAGCCTTAAATTCACGACGGCGCCGGTGCAGGATCGGCTCGGTGTAGCCGTTGGGCTGCTGGGTTCCGTTCAGGATCAACTCCTGGGCAGCGAGGAACGCGATGCTGTCGTCGAAGTTGGGCGCCATCGGCAGGTATGCCGAGTCGCCGGCGTTCTGCTGGTCCACCATCGGAGCCATCCGCTCCAGGCTGGCCCGCACATCCTCTTCGGTGATCACCCCGTGGCGCAGCCAGTTGGCCAGCAACTGGCTCGAGATCCGTAGTGTGGCACGGTCTTCCATCAAAGCCACGTCGTGGATGTCGGGCACCTTCGAGCAGCCGACGCCCGCGTCGATCCAGCGGACGACGTAGCCCAGGATGGACTGGCAGTTGTTGTCGACCTCCTCGCGGATCTCCTCGGGAGCCCAGGCGAGTTCCTTGGCCAATGGAATGGTCAGCAGCTCGTCGATGGTGGTCCGCTTCTTGCCCTCGAGCTCTGCCTGTACCGCGGCCACGTCCACGTAGTGGTAGTGCATCGCGTGCAGGGTGGCCGCGGTCGGCGAGGGCACCCAGGCGGTGGTGGCGCCCGCCTTGGGCTGGCCGATCTTCTGTTCGACCATGTCGGCCATCAGTTCGGTCATCGCCCACATACCCTTGCCGATCTGTGCCTTGCCCTTGAAGCCGGCGGCCAGGCCGGTGTCGACGTTGGCGTCCTCGTAGGCCTTGATCCACGTGGTGCTCTTCATCGCACCCTTGCGGATCATTGGGCCGGCCTCCATCGAAGTGTGGATCTCATCGCCGGTGCGGTCTAGGAAGCCGGTGTTGATGAACACCACCCGGTCGGCGGCGGCTTTGATGCACGCCTTGAGGTTGACGGTGGTGCGGCGTTCCTCGTCCATGATGCCGACCTTCAAGGTGCCCTGCGGCAGGCCGAGAACGTCTTCGACCCGGCTGAACAGCTCGCAGGTGAACGCGACCTCGTCGGGTCCGTGCATCTTGGGTTTGACGATGTAGATGGAACCGGTGCGGCTGTTCGCCAAGGGACCATTGGCTTCACCGGTTTTCAGCCCGTGAATCGCGGTGACGCCGGTGAACAGGGCATCCATGATGCCTTCGAACACCTCTTTTTCCTCGCCGTCGCCTCCGTCCACCAGGATGGCGTCGTTGGTCATCAAATGACCAACGTTGCGGACGAACAACAGGCTGCGACCGGGCAGGGTCAGCTCCCCGCCGTCGGGTGTCTTGTAGGTGCGGTCCTGGTTGAGCACCCGGGTGAACGTCTTGCCGTCTTTGCTGACGTCTTCGACCAGGTCACCCTTGTTCAGCCCGAGCCAGTTGCGGTAGCCGAGCACCTTGTCGTCGGCATCCACGGCGGCCACCGAGTCCTCGAAGTCCATGATCGTGGTGATGGCAGATTCCAGAATTACGTCCTTGATCCCGGCAGCGTCGGTTTTGCCGATCGGCGACTCGGGGTCGATCAGGATCTCGATGTGCAGGCCGTGGTTGACCAACAGCACGGACCAGTCGGGGGAGCCGAGCTCTCCGGTGTAGCCGACGAACTGGCCGGGGTTGGCCAGCCCGCGGGACAGTTCGTCGCCTTCCAGGCTGACCAGCAGTCGGCCGTCCTTGACGGTGAAACCGGTGGCGTCGGCCCACGAGCCGGACGACAGCGGTACCGCATCGTCGAGGAACTTGCGCGCATAGGCGATCACCTTGTCGCCGCGGACCTTGTTGTAGCCGTGGCCCTTCTCGGCACCGTCGCTTTCCGGAATGACGTCCGTGCCGTACAGAGCGTCGTAGAGGGAACCCCAGCGGGCGTTGGCGGCGTTCAGCGCGAACCGCGCGTTGAGCACCGGCACCACCAACTGGGGGCCGGCGGTCTTGGTGATCTCGTCGTCGACACCCGCTGTGGTGATGGTGAAATCGGCAGGTTCCGGTAACAGATAGCCGATCTCGGTGAGGAACTGGCGGTAGGTCTCGGGGTCTATCGGCTCGATGACGTGATGCCGGTGCCACTTGTCGATCTGCGCCTGTAACTGGTCACGGCGCGCCAGCAGATCCTGGTTTTGTGGCTGCAGGTCGGTGATGACCTTGTCGACGCCCGCCCAAAAGCTGTCGGGGTCGATGTCGGTGCCGGGCAAAGCCTCGGTGTTGATGAAGTCATACAGCACCCGAGCGACGCGCAGGTTCCCAGCCGGCACGCGGTCTGTCATCATTCTCCTCCGCTTTGACCTGAACAAAGTTGCGTCCAGCCTACCGGCCGGTAGCCCGAATACCCGCCCCGGCGCGCTGCAGTAGCAGGTCACACCGGGTCAGCAGCGCTGCCCGTAGCTGCGCCGCACGTGACGCGATGGCCTTCTGGCAACGCACGTACTCGGCGCGGCCGGCAGCGTGCTCAACGGCTATCGGTGTGTACCCGTAGCCCCGCAGGTCGTATGGGCTTGCTCGCATGTCGACTTCACGCGCCGCCGCCGCCAGGTCCAGGCAGTCGAGCAGTACCTCGGATTCGATTAGCGGGCTCAACTTGTACGACCATTTGTACAGGTCCATGTTGGCGTGCAGGCAACCGGGCTGCTCCCAGTCCTGTTGGGTGGCGCGGCTGGGCGAGCCGGCGTTTCGTGGCGCCGCGTCGGGGCTGAAGAAGCGGAACGCGTCGAAGTGGCTGCACCGCAGCGGCCCGGCAACCTCGCTCTCGACAACGGCGTCGGTGCCGGCGGCGCCCAACCGCAGCGGGACACGCTCGTGGCGAACGGCGCCGTCGCGGTACACCATCGCCCATTCGTGCAGCCCGAAGCAGTTCAGCCGAGCCGGGCGCCGCGCGGTCGCCCGCAGCAAGCGGGCCACAAAGCAGATGGTGTCCAGCCGGCTGCGCAGATAGGTCTGGCTGACCGTGACACCGGCTTCATCAGCGGTGTAACCGCGGCGGGCATGGTAGCGACGGATCGCTTCGTCGCCTGCGAGCAGCACCCCGTAGCCCGGGTGCCAGCAGCGCAGCTGCCCCGGCCGCAGGCTGTAGTAGCTGAACAGGAAGTCCCGCACCGGATGTGGCTCGCCGGCCCGGGCACGCTTGAGGTGCGGGGCGACGAACGCCTCGGCGCGTTCGGCGTACTCGTCGGCGCGCGCCGTCCACTGCTCAGGCTCCAGCCGAATGCAGGCTGGGGCTCGATTGCCCGGCTCCTCCTCGGGCCATTCCGGCCCGCATCGTCGCCGGCCGGGGGCTCGATTGCCCGGCTCCACCTCGGGCCATTCCGGCCCGCATCGTCGCCGGGGGGCCTCAGGCACGCTGCATCCCATCGCGTACGACGCCGACCAAATCCCGGACCAGATCTTCCAGCGCCACCATCGCGACCACTGTCCCGTCCTGGCCGGTGACCAGCGCCAGATGGCTCTTGCTGCGACGCATCCGCGACAGCGCCTCGGGAACCGACAGCGATTCGGGAATTTGCGGCAGCGGCCGGACCCGCGCCAGGTCGACCACGGCGCGGGGGTTATCACCAAGCGGCAGCATGTCTTTGATGTGCAGGTATCCGATAAACCGGCGGTCGGCGTCGACGACCGGGAATCTGGAGTAACCGGTTGCGGCCAGTGCCTTTTCCACCGCTTCGACCGTCGGCCCGGAGCCCGGGGCGGCCACCGGTACCGCGCGGATGTCGGTAACCGGCACGGCCACGTCGGCGACCATCCGGTTCCGAATCTGCAATGCCCGAGTGAGTCTGGTGTGCTCCTCGGGATCGAGCAGACCCTCCGACACCGATTCGGCGATCATCTCGCTGAGCTCGACGGTGGAGACTGTGACGTCGAGCTCGTCGCGGGGCCGCACCCGCAGCACCCGCAGGGTGGCGCTGGTGCAGCGGTTGTAGAACGTGATGATCGGCCGGACAGCCCGCACATATATCAGGTAGGTCGGGATCAGCAGCATGGCCGCCTTCTCCGGACCGGCGATGGCGATGTTCTTCGGGACCATCTCGCCGAGCAGCACATGCACCGTCACCACAATCGCCAGCGCAATCGCGAGGGACAGCGGATGCAGCAGCGCGGGCGAGACGCCGACAACCTCGAACGGCCGTCGCAGCAGGTCGGCGACCGCGGGCTCACCGAGCCGGCCGAGCAGGATCGACGACACCGTAATACCCAGCTGGGCTCCGGCGAACATCAGCGGCAACTGTTCTCCCGCCCGAATCGCGGTGACCGCACTTGATCGGCCCTGCTCGGCCAAGGCTTCCAGCCGGTCTCGACGCGCCGAGATCAGCGAGAATTCCGCTGCCACGAAAAACGCGTTGGTGGCCACCAACAGAATGGTCGCCAATACTCCTAGCAGGTCGCCCATCAGGGAACCCGCCCCGTGCTGGACTCACCGCGACCATCCAGTCGGGTCAGCTCGAGCAGGTCGATGCGGCGGCCATCCATCCGAATCACCTTGGCCTCCCAGACCGAGCTTTCCGGTATACCGTCGGGTTCGTATCCGCTCAGCTGCACCGTGTCTCCGCTCACTGGAATGCGGCCGAGCTGTCGGAGCACCAACCCGCCGATCGTCTCGTATTCACCCTCCGGTGCGTGATAACCGGTGGCGGTCGCCACCTCGTCGATGCGCAGCAGACCTGATACCCGCCAACCGTTGCCGGATGCGATCACATCCGGTGTGGTGTCGTCGTGTTCGTCGAGGACGTCGCCGACGATCTCTTCGATCAAATCCTCGACGGTCACCATGCCCGCGGTACCGCCGTACTCGTCGACGACCATGGCGGTCTGCAAGCCGTTGGCGCGGATCTCTCCCATCAGCGCGTCGCCGTCCAGCGTGGAGGGCACCACCGCGACCGGCTGCGCGACAGCGGTCACCAACGTGTGCTCCCGTTCGGCGGGCGGCACTTGGAAGACTTGTTTGACATGCACGATGCCGACGGTCTCGTCAAGATCCCCGTCAACAATCGGGAACCGGGAGAAGCCGCTGTCGGTGGCCGTTGCGACGAGGTCTGCGATGGTGTTATCCCTTTGCAGTGCAATGATTTTCGACCGTGGCGTCATCAGCTCCTCGGCGGTGAGCGTGCCGAACTGCAGTGATCGATGTAGTAACGCCGCGGTGGCGGGGTCCAGCGAGCCGCTGCGAGCAGACGTGCGGACCAGCGAAACCAGTTCCTGGGGTGAGCGGGCCGACCGCAGCTCCTGCGCGGGCTCGATGCCCAGCCGGCGCAGAATTCGGTTCGCCGCACCGTTTGTCAGCCGGATCGCGAAGGTCATCACGAAGGAGAACAGCAGCTGCGGGCCGGCGACGACCCGGGCGGTCGGCAATGGCCGGGCCACGGCGAGATTCTTGGGCACCAGTTCGCCGAAAACCATGGACAGCGATGTGACGACCACCAAGGCAACGGACGCGATGACGGCGTCGGCGACCCGGTTGGGTACCCCGAGCGCATCCATGGCCGGGTGCGGCAGCTTGGCCACCAACGGCTCGGTGAGATATCCGGTGACCAGCGTGGTGATCGAGATGCCCAGCTGCGCTCCGGACAGCTGGAACGACAGCGTGTGGTGGGCGCGGCGCACGTAGCGGTCACGACGGCCACCGTTACGCGCGTTGGCCTCGACAGTGCTGCGCTCGAGGGTGGTCAATGAGAATTCGGCGGCGGTGAACAGCGCGTTGCCCGCAGTGAGCAGCACGATCGCCAGCAAGCTGAGCAGGGTGACGACGAGGTTCATCGACGCCGCCGATGCGGGTGCGACCGTGCGCGCCGCGATGACCGCTCGGCCCGGAAGCCACCGGCCTCGCCGGGTGCCTGCGGCACGGAGACCCTTTCCCTCGAGTTATCCAATGACTAGGTGAGGTTCTATGGTAACGAAGGCGTAACCCGCGCTGGCCCTGGTTGGGGCGACGACACACCCCAACCGGTCTGCAGCTACCAGCCGAACGGCAGCGGATGGCCTTCAGCGAAGCCCGCCGCGGATTGCACGCCGACCACCGCCCGCTGATGCAACTCGGCCAGCGTCGAAGCACCGACATAGGTGCAGGTGCTGCGCACCCCCGACGTGATGTGGTCGATCAGATCCTCGACACCGCCGCTGTCCGGGTCCAAGTCCATCCGCGAGGTCGAGATGCCTTCCTCGAACAACGCTTTGCGGGCACGCTCGAAGGCGCTGTCGGCTCCGGTACGGGCAACCACGGCGCGTTTGGACGCCATCCCGTAACTCTCTTTGTACGGCTGGTTCTCGCGGTCACGCATCAGGTCGCCGGGGGATTCGTAGGTGCCGGCGAACCACGATCCGATCATCACGTTGGACGCGCCGGCCGCCAACGCCAAGGCAACGTCCCGCGGGTGGCGCACCCCGCCGTCGGCCCACACATGTGCGCCGAGTTCTCTTGCCGCCGAGGCGCATTCGAAGACTGCCGAGAACTGGGGACGGCCGACACCGGTCATCATCCGGGTGGTACACATTGCGCCCGGGCCCACGCCGACCTTGACGATGGACGCCCCGGCGCCGATCAGGTCGCGGGCGCCTTCCGCCGACACCACGTTGCCTGCGGCCAGCGGCACATCCAGGTCCAGCGACGAAATCGACTTGATGGCATCCAACGCCTTCACCTGGTGGCCATGCGCGGTGTCAACGACAACCAGGTCGACGCCGGCCTCGGTCAACGCCTGCGCTCTGGGGGCCACGTCACCGTTGATGCCGACCGCGGCGCCGATGCGCAGTCGGCCCGCGGAGTCGGTGGCCGGGGTGTAGATACCCGCGCGGATCGCCCCGGTGCGGGTCAGCACGCCGGCCAGCGTGCCGTCCGGGCCGGTCAGCACCGCGACGTCGACGGGGGCCTGCTCGAGTAGGTCGAACACCTCTCGCGGGTCGGTGCCCACCGGGGCGTTGGCGAAGTCGGTGATCGCGATGTCCCGCACTCGCGCGAAACGGTCCACACCGTCGCAGCACGATTCGGTGACCAGCCCGATCGGACGGCCCTCACAGGCCACCACCGCGGCGCCATGTGCGCGCTTGTGAATCAGCGCGAGCGCATCTGACACCGAATCGTCGGGCGCCAGTATCACCGGGGTATCGACAATCAGGTCACGGCTTTTGACGAAGTCCACCGTGCGCTGCACCGCGGTGATCGGGAGATCTTGCGGCAACACCACAAGTCCGCCGCGGCGGGCCACTGTCTCGGCCATCCGCCGCCCCGCGACGGCGGTCATGTTGGCCACCACCACCGGGATGGTGGTCCCGGAGCCGTCGTGGGTGGCCAAATCGACGTCGAAACGTGACGCCACGTCCGAACGGTTCGGCACGATGAACACGTCGTCGTAGGTCAGGTCGTATGCGGGACGCTGCCCGTCCAGAAACCTCATCGGTGGCTATCCAAACTATTCACGGCCCCCCTATTCGGCCCTGCTAGGCCGGCACTTCGGTGCGATCCCCACTCCATAATGTGTGGAACTTCTTGCTCGGGTCCTCGTCGATGCGCCCGTAGGTGTGCGCGCCGAAAAAGTCCCGCAGGCCCTGGGTCAACGCGGCCGGTAGCCGCTCGGTGCGCAGCGCGTCGTAGTAGGACAGTGCCGAGGAGAAGCCCGGGATCGGGATGCCCAGTTGGGTGGCGGCCACCACGACGCGACGCCAGCTGTCGATGGCGGCCTCGATTGCGCTGCGGAAATACGGCGCGACGATCAGGGTCGGCAGGTCCGGGTCGTCGTCGAACGCCTCCTTGATGCGGTTGAGGAATTTCGCCCGGATGATGCAGCCACCCCGCCAGATGGTGGCCAGGTCGCCGGGCGTGATGCCCCAGTTGTACTCGACGCTGCCGGCCTGGATCTGGTTGAAGCCCTGGGCGTAGGCGATGATCTTCGACGCGTAGAGAGCCTGACGGACATCTTCGATGAATTGCTTTGCATCGCTTGGCTTTTCGCCCAGGTGACCGGACGCTAGGCCGGTGGTGGCCTTACGCTGGGCAACCGATCCCGACAGCGCGCGGGCGAACACCGCCTCAGCGATACCCGTCACCGGCACCCCGAGATCCAGCGCCGACTTCACCGTCCAACGGCCGGTGCCCTTTTGCTCGGCTTCGTCGAGGATGACGTCCACCAGCGGCTTGCCGGTCTTGGCGTCTTTCTGCCGCAGCACCTCCGCGGTGATCTCGATCAGGTAGCTGTCCAGGTCGCCCTTGTTCCACTCGGCGAACACGTCGGCGATCTCGTCGGCGGTCTTGCCGAGCCCGTCGCGCAGCAGCTGATAGGCCTCGCCGATCAGCTGCATGTCGGAGTACTCGATGCCGTTGTGCACCATCTTGACGAAGTGTCCGGATCCGTCGGGACCGATGTGAGTGCAGCACGGCACGCCGTCGACGTGCGCGGAGATCTCCTCGAGCAGCGGGCCCAAGGATTTGTACGACTCGGCGGGGCCGCCCGGCATGATCGACGGTCCGTTCAGCGCACCCTCCTCGCCGCCGGAGATGCCGGCGCCGACGAAGTGCAGACCACGCTCGCGCATCGCCTTCTCGCGACGGATGGTGTCGGTGTAGAGGGCGTTGCCGCCGTCGATGATGATGTCGCCTTGCTCCATGGCGTCGGCAAGCTGCTCGATGACGGCGTCGGTCGGGTCACCGGCCTTGACCATGATCAACACCCGGCGCGGCTTCTCCAGCGCTTCGAGGAATTCTTCGATGGTCTCCGACCGGACGAACTTGCCCTCGTCACCGTGCTCTTTGAGTAGGGCATCGGTCTTGGCGACGGACCGGTTGTGCAATGCCACGGTGTAGCCGTGGTGGGCGAAATTGCGGGCGAGGTTCGACCCCATCACAGCCAAGCCGGTGACTCCGATTTGCGCAGTGCCGGCAGTACCGTTCGATTCCGACGAGCTCATGTATTCGCCTCTCAGGGTCGTGACTTTCGGGCATCCAAAGTATCGCCAATGCACCGGGGTTGCCCCCGCCCCAGGTTAGACGGCGGTGAACAACCGTTGCAGTTCAGTAAGCCACGGGATGGCCAGCGCGACGGTCGGCACCACCAGTATCGCCGCCGCGGCAAGGTAGGCGGCCGTCGACAACATCAGGCTGTTGCCACGTCCGGAAAGCCGGCGCACCCGCAGCAGCGTGTGGGCACCGCCGGCCGCCAGCGCGCCGGTCGGCGTCCGACCCGACGCACAGGTCACCAGGGCGCGGGCCAGGGGAGCGCGGCCGGCCACCCGGACCGCGGCGTCGTCAGCCAGCAGTTCGACCAGCAACTGCACCGCGTCCAAAGCGCTTGCACTGCGGACAAATCGGGGAAACGCCGCGTGTGCAGCGGTGAACGCCTCGAGAACAAGGTCGTGGCGGGCGCGCAGATGGGCACGCTCGTGGCCCAGGATCGCGGCGACCTCGGTCTCGGTCAGAGAATCCAGCGTGCCTTCGCTGACCACCACCCGGCTGCGGACGCCGGGCAGACAGTACGCCAGTGGCTGCGCCACTTCGAGGACACGCAGGTCACGCTCCCGGACACAGGCTCGCGCAGAAACCGCGTCCGGCGCCACACCGAGCAGGTCGACGAGCATGCGGTGATGGGCGCGACGCCGGCGGGTGCTGACGGCCACCCGGATCACGGCCATCGCCAGCCGAGCACCCACCAACAGCGTGAGCGCCAAAACCGCGACATCGACGGTCCACAGGGGCCAGCCGAGTCGGCCGATGTCAGCGACCGGGGTGGCGGTTGGCCGCCCGTCCGGGCCAGGGAGAAACAGCCGGCTGGCGATCGCTATCCCGGCGCTGAACGCTGAGAGCACCGCGGCCACGGCGATGGCCTGCCAGAGCA
>Ga0210390_10001111_pt1 | contig 26761 bp, 19 predicted proteins | sample IncBWH11OmetaG_FD_161050 | JGI IMG/M metagenome (GOLD analysis project Ga0210390, IMG submission 161050) | Forest soil microbial communities from Barre Woods Harvard Forest LTER site, Petersham, Massachusetts, United States - Inc-BW-H-11-O ... | reverse complement strand
CGACTTTTCATTCCGCGTTCGAGTTCGTCAGCCGCGTTCCGGTTTCGCGCCTTACGTTTGTGCCCGATGCCCGGGTCTGGGAGTTGATTGGATGAGCAGGCTTTATATGGCGCGCAACCCGAAGGTCGCCGCCCGCAGTCTGGACGGCGAAATGATGATCATGTCCGGCCGGGACTCAACTCTGTTCACCTTGAACAAGACCGCTACAATTCTGTGGCAATCCGCCGACGGCGCGACCCCGCTCGACGAAATCGTGGACCGCCGCATCTGCACAGAGTTCGAGGTTGAGCCGACAGAAGCTTTGCGCGACGCTGAAACACTGGCGCGGGAACTGGCCAGCCATGAGATACTGCAACTTTCAGAGGAGCCGATTCCGCCGCATAGCACCGTGGCCGGAGAATCCCGAACTGGGGAGTCAAAATGAGCGGACTGCTGCAGGAGATGACCGAGAAGGCGCAGCGGCTGAACATTCCGTTCAACGTGCAGCTTGACCTGACTTACCGCTGCAACGAGCGCTGCGTGCATTGCTATCTCGATCACGACGATCATGGCGAGATGACCACTGCGGAAATCAAGCATCTGATGGACGAGATGGCTGAGGCCGGCGTCTTCATCCTGACCTTAAGCGGCGGCGAAATTTTTCTGCGCAAGGATTTCTTCGAGCTTCTCGAACACGCCCGCCGTCTGATGTTTTGCGTCAAGCTCAAGACCAACGCCGTTTTGATCCGCGAGCGCGAGGCGGCACGCATCCGCGACCTCGGCGTCGAATCGGTGCAGATCAGCATTTATTCGCACCGGCCCGAAGTGCATGATGGCATCACCCTAATTCCAGGCTCACTCAAGCGCTCGATCGACGCGATCCGCTTTCTCAAGTCTCAGGGACTGCGAGTCATCATCGCCAACGTTCTGATGCGACAGAACATGCAGGACTATCCCGGCGTACGGGCACTGGCCGAGGAAATGGGCGTCGAATGCACTCTTGACCCAACCATCACGCCCATGATGGACGGCAACCGGTCGATCCTGGATTTAGGAGTCGATCAAGGCACGCTGCGGCAGGTCTTCCGCGACACCGCGCTGGTGGGAGATGCGGACGAGTTTTGCGCAATCCCCGCGCCGGCGGGTGAGAGCGAACTTGAATCTACGCCTTGCAGCGCCGGCCACACTGCCTGCTATGTCTCGCCCTATGGCGAAGTTTTTCCCTGCGTGCAGTTTCCGCTGCCCACCGGAAACGTGCGCCAGCAGCGCTTCGTCGACATCTGGCGCGATTCCGACCGGATGAAAGAAGTCCGCTCCATCCGCCTGAAAGATCTGACGACTTGCCCATCGTGCACGCACGCGGGCACTTGCACTCGCTGTCCCGGCCTGGCGTACCTGGAAGGGAACATGCGCGGGCCGTCGTCGCAGGATTGCGAAAAGTCTTTCGCGAGAACCGGCATCCCCTCGGCCAACATGCTGGCCAAAAAAGACGCTGCTGCAACTCAGGCGCGTAACCTGGTACAGATTCGAACGCAATCAAATTTGGCAAGCGTTAGTGCATGATTCGGACTCGCGTCCACCGCTCCAGCCGGCAACATGTCCGCGACTAGCTTCTTGGCCAGCAGCGCCTCACTCGCAGCCGAGTGGTCCTTCCTGCTGACCGCATGTTCCCAGATTCCGCGTGAGGAAAAGACCGAGCGCCTGCGTCTGCTGGCGGGTGAGCCGATCCGTTGGGAACTCCTTTTCAACCTCGCCGACCGGCACGGCACTCGGCCGCTTCTCTATCAGGCTCTGACTGACCTTGAAGAAGCAGTTCCGGCTGCGGAAATGTCCGCGCTGCGGCAGAGCTATCAGACCAATCTGCGCAAAGCTCTATTCCTGTCGCGGGAGTTGATTCGGATCGTGGCTCAATTGTCTTCTCTAGGCATTGAGGTTCTGCCCTACAAAGGTCTGGCGCTGGCGGAAGCCGCGTACGGCGATATTGCATTGCGACAGGTGGGTGATATCGATCTGCTGATTCACGCGCAAGACTTGTCTCGCATTCGCGATGCGGTGCGCGAGCTGGGCTACACGCCTCACCTGACTTTTTCCGCCGCTGAGGAGCGCGCCTATTTGAAATCAGGCTACGAGTGTGCCTTCGATGGCGCCGCCGGTCCGAATCTGCTCGAAGTGCAGTGGGCGATTCAACCTCGCTTTTACGCCATTGACTTTGACATGGACGGCGTATTCGGCAGGGCAGAGACGATCACGGTCGCAGGCCGGGCGATGAAGACGCCGTCGTCCGAGGACATGCTCCTCATCCTCTCGGCGCACGCCGCCAAGCATGTGTGGGCCCGCCTGGTCTGGCTGTGCGACATTGCGCGGATCATGAGCCTGCCAACTTTGAACTGGAACTGGATCGAATCGCAGGCGACCGCCCTAGGAATTGTGCGCATCATAGGCATCAGCATGCTTCTCGCGAATCGACTCCTGGGCGCCGCAATTCCGCCAGGAGCGCAAGTCAGCCTCGTGGACGATCCCGCTTCGGTCCCACTTGCTAACGAAATCCAATCTCATGTCGCGAGCGGGGCGGCATTCAATGTGGAGTCGTTCGCATACTTTCGACGGATGATGCGCCTGCGGGAACAACCCGCAGATCGGCTGCGCTTCCTCCAGCGTCTCGCCTTCACGCCCGGACCGGGGGAGTGGCAGTCAGTCCGTCTTCCTGGACCACTGTTTCCGTTGTACAGGCTGGTTCGGTTGGCCCGGCTGGCGGCGAGGCTTGTCCGCGCTTAGACCGCGGGCACACCGGCTTTCAGTTCTGCTTCCGTCATGCTCCACCCTCTCAGGTAGAGAGCAAAAATCGCCCCACATCCGATCAGCGGCACGGCCAGTCCCGCCTCGAGGCTTCCGAAACGCGTCGACGCAACGCCCACCATCCACGGCATCAGTCCTCCACCGATATTCGACAGCGTAAACATGATGGAACCCAGACGCGAGGAGTCATCGCCAAACTCCCGCGACAAAAGTGAAATCGTAATGGGATAGACGTAAGAGAGCCCCAGTCCCGCCAGGCAGGCGCTCGCCATCACCCCGCGCAGACCGTGCGACATGACCAGACCGGTCATCCCGGCACAAGCAACCAGCAGTCCGATTTGCACCAGCCGAATTTCGGTCGCCAGGCGCAGCAGCAACGGCGCCACCCACCTCCCGAGTGTCATCGCCGCGTAAAAAAATGATGGAGTCATGAGCGCGATGGTCGGCGCCAGGCTGCCCAAGCTCTTTGCATATGAAGCAACCCATCCGCCGAAACCATTTTCGACACCGACGTACAGAAAAAAAAGCGCAGCCAGTACCAGAAACGCAGGCTGCCTCCAGGGAATCGACCAGCCTGAATCCCGCGCTGCGTCCTTGGTCGGAACTGGCTCGACAATCGACGCGGGCATAATGCCGATCCCAATCACCATCAGCAGTGCGAACGCGGCCACTGCCGCCAGAAACAGTTGAATGTGCTGTCCCTTCGCTGCCGCTGCCACAAGAAATGGGCACGTCACGGCTCCGGCGCTCCAGCAAAAGTTGAGCACATTCAGGGTCGCACTGCGCCGGAGGGGATTCACCGCCGCCACCAGCAAATTGCCCGCAGGAACGGCTAGCCCCAGCCCGCCTCCATACAATCCAATGCAGACAATCCCCATCGCTCTGGGACCTACGAGCAGCAGGCCGACACCCGCACTCATCAGCAGAAGTCCCGTCTTGATGGCGAATCGAAATCCCCAGCGTGAGACCATCACTCCCGACAGCGCCACGGCCACGGTCGAAACCAGATACTGCGCGGTGAACAGAGCGCCTTGTTGGGAATAGTTCAACGACCAACGCGTCGACAGCGTCGGCAACATCGGACCAAGCAGCACGGTCGCGATCCCGATCGGCACGAACGACGCGTAGGCAGCAAACGTAAGCGCTCGAGCCGAGGTTGAGGCGTTGGGTGGGTGAGCCGAGGGCATGAACTTTATGACGAGAGACTCTGCGGCTACTATAGCGGAAGCACCGTGCTACAAGGAACCGTTGGCCTTCGCCGTCGATTCCCGCACAACCAGTTCAGGCTCGATCGCAATATCAGCGGGATATTCTTTTTTGTCCTGAATTCGTTCCAGCAGCACCTGCGCCGCGACTTCGCCCATTCGGTTCAGCGGCTGTTGCACCGTGGTCAAACTCGGAGTGTGAAACGCGGCTCCCGGAATATCATCAAAACCCAGCACCGAAACATCGTGAGGCACGCGCAGTCCCTGCTCCTGAAATGCGCGAATCGCTCCGATGGCCGAGATGTCGTTGTAGGCAAACAGCGCCGTGAACGGCCGCTTGCGCGCCAGCAACTGCTTTGCAAACGGATAACCCAACATTGGTGTCGGAACATCGGTGTCGATTTGCACCGTAAGTTCAGGATCGATCTTCATCCCAATCTCGGCTGCCACCTGGCAGATCGCGTCCCAGCGATCCGTCGCATCCGAACTGAGAGGATTCCCCTTCATAAAAGCGATCCGTTGATGCGAAAGATCCTTCAAATGATTTAGAGCGAGGACGGCCGCCCTTACATGATCGAGGGTGATGTTGGTGACGCCCTTCAGCCTCTTGTGCCCGGCAACGGCCACGGTCGGCAGCATGGGTTCGTCCTGCACGGTCGTATCGACGGTGATAATTCCCTCGACTCCGCGCTCCGACAGCAATTGCGAGTAGCGGTTCAGCAGCTCAGGATTGTGGCGGTGCACCACCGTCAGAAAGAAGTAATCGCGCTTCCTTAAATATTGCTCGATGCCGCTGATGATTGCGGAGCTGTAGGAGTCGCCAATCTCTTCCGCAATCACTCCGATAGTGTAGGTCCGTTTGTTGCGCAACGTGCGCGCGAAGAAATTTGGCCGGTAGTTGAGTTCCTTGGCGGCCGCATGGATTCGGTTCTTGGTCTCCTGCGGAATGGAGCGGGCCGACGGCGAATCGTTGAGGACCGCGGATACCGTGCCGGGCGTCAATCCAATATATTGGGCAACGGCCTTGAGGGTAATCACCTCTGGCTTTTGGCCAAGCTTCTTAGTTTGCCCCATGAGCTTTCTATCTATCGATTACTCAATTCGTTCATAAAGATCGTCGAACCATCTTAACCGCTTTGTGATGCGCAGTTACGCCTTAGCATAGCGCTGGCTGTTCGGCTTCGAGCCGCTCAAGGCAAAGAACAGAATGTATAGGTAACAAACGACCGGGAGAAAGAATGCATGATGAATGCCGATTCTGTCCGCAATCGCACCCTGCAGCACGGGAATAATCGCTCCCCCCACAATCGCCATGATCATAACTCCAGAGCCGTCGCCGGTAAGCGGCCCGAGTTCAGCCACGCCCAACGTGAAAATACTGGGGAACATGATCGAATTGAAAAAGCCCACGAGAATGATGCTGTACATCGCGGTATGCCCGGTAGTCAGCATGGAGATCGCGACCAGGGCCGCCGCGCAAACAGCGCAAACGCCCAGCAGGACTCCCGTTGGCGTAACCAAGCGGCCGCCGCTGACCGCGATGAGGATGGCAAGAATAGCTGCCACGACGGCAACCAACGCAAAGAGTGGGCGGGCCGTCACCAAGATAGAAACGAGCGCCCAGAGAACAGCCACCAGACTAAAATGGCCCGCCGGAGCGGCAAGCTTATCAGCCCAGGTGTGGGCAACCCAAGTCGAGAGCAGAAAGGCGAGAACACCGGCAACCGAAGCCAAGGCCATGTAAGCTGCTTTTGCTCCGCTCAAGAGTGCTGATCCGAAAAAACGGCCGACCATGGCACCACCCCAGTACAGAGCAACGAAGCCAGCGGCCACCTTCTCTGTCAGCCCACCAATCTCTGGCTGGCCGAAGTAGTTCACCAGGAAGCTGCCGATCGCAACTTCACCACCGACGTACACGAAAATAGCGATGGCTCCGAAAATCAGATTTGGGTGCCTCCAGATCGAGTCGTTTACCTTCTCTCCGACTTTGTGCTGCGCGTGTTCGATTTTCGGAAGCCTGAAACTGCCGATTGCGATCGCCAACAGGACAAGAGTGATACCTAAACCCACATACGGCATCTTGACGGTCGCCGCTTCGCCCACGCGGTAGGCGTGCAAGGTATCCGGTGCCAAGGCCCTTATCTGGTCCGTGGACATTGTTGCCGTCGTAAGAATCAGCAGCCCGCCGAAGAACGGCGCCAGGAAAGTTCCCAGAGAATTGAACGCCTGGGTAAGATTCAATCGGCTCGACGCCGTCTCAGGCGGCCCCAACACCGTGACGTACGGATTTGCCGCCACCTGCAAGCAAGTGATCCCGGCGGCCAACACGATCAACGCGCCCAGGAATAATGGAAACGACGGAACGCTCGCCGCCGGCACAAACAGGAACGCTCCCAGACCCATCGTAAGCAGGCCCACCACCATCGACCGCTGGTAGCCGATCCAATCGATGATCTTCGCCGAAGGAATCGAGAAAATAAAATAAGCCCCAAAAAACGCAAACTGAATCAACATGACCCGGAAATAGCTCAGGTCAAAGATCGATTTCAGGTGCGGCACCAGAATGTCGTTCAGGCAGGTTAGAAATCCCCACATGAAAAACAGCGTGGTCACCGTAGCCAGCGGCGCGAGGTAGCTTTGCTTAGTTCCAGGCGCGGTAGTCGTGGTAGGAGTGTTGGGAGCTGCGATCGCCATGAGTGCTGTATCCACCCTTCGAAGAGCGTGCGAATCAGATTACGGGAATTAACGGACGCGCCATCATAGCATCGCCGAAGCGCGATTCTACCCATTTTTCTGAACGCGGCATCGAATTCGGTCCCTAGAAAATCGTTTCTCTAACTTGACAGTGCTTGACAATCTTCTTCCCTTGCCCGAGACTGCAATCGTTTCCTCAGCCGAATCTTCATCGGGCCACACTCATGCTAAAACCTGCGCTCTTCGCGGTCGCCTCCTTGTTTTTCCTGTTCAGCCACGCTAGACTCCGCGCCCAGTCCGGCATGTCCGCAACGGTTGTGTTCGGCGAACCCGGTTTTCCAGCGGCTGACTCCGCGGGCCCGTCCTCGCAATTGGCCACGATCTTGCCCGGGGCTCAGGTCGCTGATGCCGATCACCTTTCCGCTGCGCTTGCCGCAGACTCATCCCGCTTACTGGTGCTTCCGTACGGTTCATCCTTTCCTGAAAACGCCTGGCCCGCGATCAAACAATTTCTTGACCGTGGCGGCAATCTTCTCGTCTTCGGCGGCATGCCATTTACACGTGCCGCTTACCGCGATGCCGGCGGCTGGCATCTTCGCGACTACAGTGTCCGCTTCATCCGCCCGCTGATGATCGACCAGTATCAGCAAACTCGCGGCTCCGGCGGACTGCAGTTCCAGCCCAATCCCGAACTGCCATTGCAGCTTCCGGCGTTCGCCTGGGAGCGCGCCTTCAGCCCGGTCATACGACTGAGTGCGGTCGATCTTTACCATCGCGGCGGCGCTGCCGGCTCCATCGACGCCCGCCTCGACGCTCTCGCCTGGGGCACGCAGAATGGCCGCAAGCTTTCCGCGCCAGCCATCCAGGTCGATCACTACCGGAACGGCTTCGACGGTGGGCGCTGGATTTTCGTCAATGCCGAACTCACGCCCGAATTCTTCGACAACGCAAACTTCGTGCAATCCCTTGCCAGACGTGCGCTGCAAGGCGCCGAAGAATTTACAGTACGTCCGGCCTTGCCGCTCTACCTGCCGGGAGAGCCCATAGAACTGCAAGTGCAGTGGCACGCGGCCGAGGCACCCACCACTCCTGCCTTTTTGAAAATTACGACGTATCCCGAAACGCAGCCTTCGAATCGCGCTAGCGTCTCGGCCTCACCGAACGAACCAATCGCGCTGCCGGCCCCCGCCGGCAAGGGCCTCTACATTGTTGAAGCTCAGTTGATGGAAGGCGGCCACATTCGCGCCATCTACCATTCCGCGTTCTGGATCCGCGACGAGTCGTTCCTGCGCTCCGGCCCGCATCTCGGTGTGAACCACGACTACTTCGAACTCGATGGCCATCCCCTCGCTGTCGTCGGCACGACGTACATGTCGAGCGAGGTCCAACGCCTCTTCTTCGATCATCCCAACGTGTACGTGTGGAATCAGGATCTCTCCCAGATTCACGACGCCGGACTGAACATGATCCGAACCGGCTGGTGGAGTGGCTGGGATAAATTCTTCGACGAAAACGGCCAGCCTTACGAACGCACGCTGCGCACGCTCGAAGCCTATCTGATGACCGCCCGCAAATATGACCTGCCCGTGCAGTTCAATTTTTTCGCTTTCCTGCCCGACGTTCTCGGAGGGACGAACGCCTTTCTCGATCCCGAAGCCGCGCGGCGTCAGCAAACTCTCGTTTCATCCGTCGTCACACGCTTCCATGACGTGCCTTACCTCGCGTGGGATCTGATCAACGAGCCTAGTTTTTCGCAGCAGCTCTGGAAGACACGCCCCAACGGCGATCCCATCGAACTCGCAGCCTGGAACAACTGGCTGAGCCAACGTTATCCCGACCGCGCGAAACTCGCCGCACTGTGGAATGTTTCACCCGGCTCCGTCGCAGGAACAATTTCTCTTCCTGCGGAAGATGAGTTCTCGCCACGCGGCATGTACACCGGAACAACATCACTCCGGCTGAACGATTATTCTCTGTTCGCGCAGGAATCATTCGCTCACTGGGCGCGCACCATGCGCGATACGATTCGCGCGACCCGATCGCGACAGCTCGTAACCGTCGGCCAGGACGAGGGCGGCATTCAAGATCGCCTGTCCCCGGCTTTCTGGGGCCAGTCTGTCGACTTCACTACGAATCATTCCTGGTGGCTCGACGACAACATTCTGTGGGATTCGCTGGCGGCCAAGCAGCCCGGACAGACCATGCTGATTCAGGAAACCGGACTGCAGCGCCAGTTGAACCTCGACGAAATCGCCCGCCGCACACCGGAGAGCGAAGCGGCCCTTCTGGAACGAAAAATCGCGACGTCGTTCATTCAAGGTTCGGGCGCCATCGAGTGGTTGTGGAATACGAATTCCTACATGACGGAGAGCAACGAAACTCCGATCGGCGCCATCCGCACCGACTACACCGAGAAGCCGGAGGCCACCCTTCTGCGGGCCTACGCGCAATTCGCGCCGTCATTGCAGGAGCATCTTCGAGATCCGCAACTTCCTTCGATCGCAATCGTCACATCGCAAGCCGCGCAGTACTCGGTACTCGCGGACTTTCAGCTGGCAGCCCAGCAGCGCGCGGTTCGCGCCCTGGCCTACGATGCGCACCTGCCCGCTTACGTGATCGCAGAAAATCAGATCGACAAGTTAGGCTCGCCCAAGCTGGCCATCCTGCCCTCGCCCCAGGCGCTAAGCGAAACCGCGTGGCAAGCGTTGATGAAGTACGTTGAGGCGGGAGGCAACCTGCTCGTCACCGGCCCGGTCGATCGCGACGAGCATTGGCAGATCGTGCACCGAGCCGCCAACCTTGGACTTCCCTCCCATAGCGAACCACTCACCTATCACAGTGCGACGGTTCGTCTGCGAGATCGCACGCTCCCTCTCTCCTTCGGTCAGCCGCAACAGAACTGGCTGGATTCTCTTCGCTTCGAGGACGGCTCCACTTTCAAAGAAGTCCCTCACGGCAAAGGACTCATCTTCTGGGCGGCATACCCAGTGGAACTCGCCGAAAACGCGCAAGCAACTGCAGAGCTGTACGCGTACGTTGCCACTCGACTGAACGTCACACCGATGTTTAGCATGCAATCGCCGCTACCACCGGGTGTGTTGGTTTTCCCTGCCGTGCTGGCGGACTCCCTGTTGTACGTCTTCGTCTCAGATTCGGCTCACGACGCGGCCATCAGCCTGCGCGATCAGGCCACGGGAGTTCCCCTGACGTTTTCTTTGCCCGCGGAACACGCGGCAATTGCGGTGGTTGGAAAAAAGGAAAAGAAAATCATCGCCAAATACGGCTTCTAGGATTCAGCGCCTTTCGTAGAGACCTAACTTGCTGCGTCTCTACCCGCAGCGTCGATCAGACCCTCGCCACGGCTCTGTGTTCCGCCAGTTGCTGCGAAAGAAAGCTCAAGTACTCCTCCATCCCATCGCCAGTTTTCGCCGAGAGGCGAAAAATCTGCATTCCTGGACGCACCGACTGAATGCTCGTCCGCGCCGCGTTCCAGTCAAACTCAACCGCGCTCGCAAGTTCGTTCTTAGTCACAACCGCGACGTCGGCGCTGTTGAAAATCGTCGGATACTTCAGCGGCTTGTCTTCCCCTTCGGTCACCGACATCAGCACCAGGCGAAGATTCTCGCCGAGGTCGTAGGAAGAAGGGCAAACCAGGTTGCCTACATTTTCGATGAAAAGAAAATCGAGTCGTCCCAGGTCCCAGTCTTGCAGCGCATTCTGCACCATCGCCGCCTCCAGATGGCACAGAGTACCCGTCGTGATCTGCTTCACCGGCGCCTTGCTGCGGGCCAGTCGCACCGCGTCGTTTTCAGTAGCAAGGTCTCCCACCAGCGCAGCCACTCGATAGCGAGGCTGCAACTGCGTCAGCGTCTTCTCCAGGAAAGTCGTCTTCCCCGAGCCTGGACTCGAAACCAGGCTCACGACAAACACTCCCGCCGCTCGGAATCGTTCGCGCAGGGACCGCGCGATCAGGTCGTTCTGCTTCAGCACATTCCTGCGGACTTCTACTAGACGAGGCTTACTCACTCCGTTACCTCTGATTCGCGCATTTCATCCTCGACCTCGAGGGCAAATACCTCAAGCTCCTTACCCTGGCGCACGTCCATCGTTGGGGTGCCGCATTCCAGGCACTGAAATAGCTGCACGGACGGCAGTGTTCGAACTTCCTGGCACTGCGGGCAATACACGATGACGGGCACCTCTTCCACGATCAGTTGCGATCCCTGCAGTGGAGTATCCTGGCACGCAACTTCGTACGAAAAAACGAGCGCATCTTTCACCACGCCGGAAAGCGCGCCCAGCCTGAGATGCACGGCGCTGACCCGCGCGCCGCGACGCTGGGCCTCATCCAGCGCAGCGTCCACTATGCCCATCGCAATCGACAGTTCGTGCATCCTGTCACCCTGCGTACCTATCCTCCCCGCTGCGACTGGAGAATTCTCAACGGGAGAGACCGCGTCGCTCACTTCACCAGCTGTCCAATAAACACTCCATAGGGCTCGATCGTCACCACATCTCCCGTGACGGATGATTTCGTGGTCGCTACCAGGCTCTTCGCCGAAGTAAACCCGCTCTTACTCAGGTCGAAGCTCACCTTCTGCTCCGCACCGGACATGTTCAGCGCCACCAGCACCGACTGATCTTTATACACCCGCAAGTAGGAAAGCACGTTCTGGTCGTTCTGATTCTGTGGAACGTAGGCTCCGTCCAAGAGCGCCCGATTCGTGTGCCGCAGCTTGAGCACCTTCTTGTAAAAACTCAGCACCGAGTCCGGGTCTTTCGATTCATCGGCAACGTTGTGCGTCTTGGCCGTCGCGGGCACGGGAAGCCAGGGTGCAACTTTCGAGAAGCCGGCGTTTTCGCTCTCATCCCACTGCATGGGCGTGCGTTCCCCGTCGCGCCCCTTCTCCTTGGGCCAGCCGGTGCGGCCGATCGGATCTTTCACATCCTCTTTGTGCGTAGGCGGCGTCGTCTTCATCCCAATTTCTTCGCCGTAGTACAGGATGGGCGTCCCCCGCAGAGTCAGATACAACCCGGCCATGAGTTTCGCGATTTGATCGTTATGTTCGCCGTCGCCGTAGCGGTCATAGGAACGGACGATGTCGTGATTGCTGATCACGAATGTGGGCCAGCCGGAAGCGGAGTCCACAGCGGCGATCTGTTTGCGGAAGTCGGCGGGCGAGAGCTTGTTGACCGTGGTGAAAAGAAAATCCATGGGCAACTGCAATTCGTTGTTGCCCTCGCCGTAGTATCGGTTCAGCTCCGCAATGTCAGCGGTCCAGGTTTCACCGATCAGGACGCCATTATTTTCGTCTGCGACTTTGCGCAGCTCGCGCAATACATCATGCACCTCAGGCAATTTCGAGTTGTATTTATTTTCCTCGATTGGATCGCCAAATGCGTTCTTACCTGGCAGCACTGGGTTGTCGTGCAGCTTGGGATCTTCGAACAGAGTGTCCACCGCGTCGAGACGAAAACCCGCAACACCTCGCTTGTACCAAAACCGTGTGACATCAAACATCGCATCCTTCACGGCTGGGTTGCGCCAGTTCAGGTCAGGCTGCTGTGGGTAGAAGAAGTGGTAGTAATACTGATTCGTCGTTGGATCGAGCGTCCAGGCGGAGCCGCCGAAAAGGGAGGTCCAATTGTTTGGGGGCTGCCCCGGCCCCTTGCCGTCGCGCCAAATATACCAATCGCGATGCTCCGAAGTTCGCGAAGACTTCGAATCCAAAAACCATTTGTGTTGGTCGGAAGTGTGATTCACGACAAAATCGAGGATGACCCGAATACCGGCTTTCTTCCCTTCGCTGACCAGCATGTCGAAATCGGTCAGCGATCCATACATTGGATCGATATTTTCATAATCGGAAACGTCATAGCCGAAATCCACTTGCGGCGAAGGAAAGCACGGCGTAATCCAGATTGCGTCGACGCCGAGGTCCTTGAGGTAATCGAGTTTCGCAGTAATGCCCTTCAGGTCGCCGACGCCGTCGTTGTTGCTATCGGCAAAGCTGCGCGGATAAATCTCGTAAAACACCGCATGCTGCCACCATTGGTGCCCTTCCGCGTCGACGGTCTTACTGGCCTTGCTGGCCGCCGCTTTCGGCGCAGTTGGTTTGCCCGCTGCTTGAGCGGCCGCGATTAGCGTCAATCGACTCGGAAACGCAAGACCACAAAACGCAAGCACTAGAATCCACGCGAACTCACGTTGCATAAAAGGACGACTCCTCGAAGCGCACGAAGTTGCCTTGCCCGAGTGTAAACCTTTTCTGGGTCGAGCCGCATCCCGGGAAAGTACATGCGCTCTTTCCTCACGGGCGGGCGAAATGTATCGTGATCTTCTGCTGCACGTACGAATCTGATCCCGGCACCATCTGGATTTCCAACTTCCCGAGTTTGCTCAGCACTGCTCCTTCAACGGACGAAATCTGGCTGGGATTCCAAACGCTCAATTCGTACCGGGTTCCCGCGAGTCCTGAAACCTGCAGCGCAAGTTCGGTCTTCGACGTATCCCACGATTCGGAAAGGACGCGGAGCCCGCGGCTCGCGCTGCCCAGAGGCGGCAAGTCATTCGTTAACGCCAGTCCGAAGTCATTCTTCACGCGAATGACCAGATCGCTCGGGCCGTCGGCAACCGGGAATCGCACCAGGACATGCTGATCATTGCTGTTCGCTTGCCGCTTAAAGGGAATGGCTCGTCCATTCAGTTCGACTTTGACCACTTGTGCTCGCAGGCTGAGGGATGGCGAGAATTCGACTGAGCAATCGCCCGTTCCGACACGCCTGGTCTCAAGCGTTACGCTGTCGGCGGTCTTGCGATATTCGAAGTCCACGCCGACTCCCCCGACGTGGACATTGCGAATCGCGAACGAGGTCCAGTCCGCGGGAACGTGAGGAGCCAGCGTGATCTGGTGACGTTCCGCGTCCGTTTGCAGGCCAAACATGCCGCGCAGGATCGGACTCACCACCATCGCCGCCGACCAGATCTGGTGCGGCGAGCTGGTGGAAAACGACTGATAGTAGTCTCCCGAAAGAACTTCCGTAAAATGCCCGAGCGCACCGTCGGCATAGAGCAGCGCGTTGGCCCGCAGGTTAGCGTATGCGGGAAACTCGCGATGATAGCGATATTCGCCCACCGAAGCCCATCCGGTAAATAACGGCCAGACCGAACCAAAGTGATAGCCTGACCCGTCATAGACTTTGGATTGCCGGGAAATGATCCGCATGCCCCAGTCGCTCTGGTGATCTTCCGCGGCGAGTTGCGTGATGGTCTGGTTCGCGTGCGCGGCATCTTGCAGGCCAAACCACATGGGAACGGTTGCCAGCACGCTCACTTCGTTCTCGCGCTCGTTGGCCTGTTTTAAGGCGAATGCATAACTATTCATCTCGGGCGCCCAGAAAGTTTGATCCAGCGCAGTCTGGCTGCGAGTGAATTCCGCGGCCAGTTGCTGGCTGACATCGTCGTGACCCGCGAGGTGTGCCAGGTTCGAGAGCGACTGCAGGGCCGCGACTCCGAGTCCTGCCTGGTAGTACTCGTTCTTAACCGGAAGCAGCGGGCCGCCTTCCACCCATCCATGTCCAACGCCTGCATTTTGCGCGAGTCCCTGCGAATCATAAGTTGAGCGCAAGAACTGGTACGCCCGCCAGACGTTGTCCCATTTGTCGCGAGCAAAACCCACGTCGCCACTCTGCGATGCATAATCATTCATCGCGATGATGAACAGCGGCGTCGCATCGGCAGAGACGTAGGGGTAAGGATAGTCTTTGAACCACGGCACCAGGCTTGCACTCTGCGAAATTTCATGCGGCACCTTGCCGTCGGCACGCTGATATTTGCTAATGAAATCGAGGGCCGTGTGGGTCGTCGAATAATCTCCCTCGGCGTTCAGAGCCAACGAGGTCCACAAAGAATCGCGCCCAAAGAACCACGCGAAGCCCGGGCGCTGATCGGGACCAGAAGTTCGATATCCAGCGACCAGCCCGGCTCCTAAGTACGGATTGTTCACCAACCCTTGAATCGTGCTGATGCGCGCCCAGTCGTAGGCCTGCTGCAGCGCGGCATCGGGCAATTCGAGGTTCACCGTTCTGTGGAGATACGCGCGGTAATAATCCTCCGACTCCCGCATCGAGTCTGCATAAGAGGTCAGCAGGCGCTGATAAGTCTTCGCGACGTCGGCGAAACCCGCGACTGAAGCCGCAAGCACGAGCACCTTGGTTTCCTTCCCCTTGGGCGTCACGCCCAGGCGAAAAGAGTTTTCGTCCGTTGACGAATAGTTCGTCTCATAGGCAACGCGCGCGTCTCTGGCTGTGAGCGACCCAAACAAAGCGGAAAACTTTCCCGCCTCTTCTCCGAACACGAACGCATGTTGCTTCTCGTCCCAGTCCGCAAACGTTCCACCCAGCGCCGCGGGCCACTCCAGCTGAAAGTCCGCGGTGAAAACGGCTTCCACCTCCAGCGGTTGCTCGGTCTCGATGTCCAGCAGAATCACAGCACCCGTCTCGTTGACTGGAACGCACAAAGTTTCGCGCACGCGAAAAGAATCACCGACGTACACAATCGACGCCGAGTCTGGATGAATCGTCAGCGTGCGCGCCAGAGTCTCCGCGGGCAGAGCTCGATCGCCGACGTGGAAGGTCAAATGAAAATCACGAAAAATCTTCAACGGATAAACCCAGGCTTCGAATCGTCCCGCCTCGTTGCCGAACAGTCCCGCGCGGCTGCCCACGACCGGAAGGAACTCCCACGTGCGGATGGCTCGCGATAACTCGGGCAACGGCGCCTGCGTTCGAGGAGCTTGCTGCGCGGCAGAAACTGCGGCCAACAGAATCCAGATCATCCACAAAGGAAAGCAGGACGCAAGGCCGGGAGCCGAGCGGCCCCGAGTGTTGCCACTGGCTGCGGAGTCCGCGTTGGAACGGGATTTGACCCGGCTGGCTTGCAAAGTCGCGGTACCCTGAATATAAGGAGTAGGGGCGAATTCTAGCACGACCCGAGTAACCAGGTGGCGACCTCTTGTTCCCTTCACGCCGCGTTTTTTTGAAATCTCTCAGCCGTTCCGCGCTTGTGCTCTCGCTCGAGAGCGTGCTCGCGATGGCTCGTCCGCGCGGGATGCAAGCGGCCTCTGCGCAGCAGAATGCCGAGCCCCCGAAAGGCGCACCTCAGATCGAGAATGACAATCTGGGCGTCAGCTTTCTCAATGTCGCCCGCGAATCTGGCCTAAATGCGAAAACCATCTTCGGCGGCGAGCACAAAAACAAGTATCTGCTCGAAACCACCGGCTGCGGCGTTGCCTTCTACGACTACGATAACGATGGCTGGCTCGACATCTTTCTGGTGAACGGGTCGCGGCTCGAAGGCTTTCCTGCAGGCACTGACCCGACTTCACATCTGTTTCGCAACAATCGCGACGGCACATTCACCGACGTCACCGTGAAGGCCGGAGTTGCCCATTCAGGCTGGGGCCAGGGCGTCTGCGTCGGCGACTACGATAACGACGGATGGGACGATCTGTTCATCACGTACTTCGGTAAGAATGTTCTCTATCACAACAACGGCGACGGCACTTTCACTGACGTCAGCCAGAAGGCTGGCGTGGCGGGCAAAGGCACGCGCTGGAACACGGGCTGCGCGTTTCTCGACTACGATCGCGACGGCCGGCTTGATCTGTTCGTCGCGAACTATATTGATCTCGACTTGGCGACGGCGCCTGTCCCTGAATCCGGTCCATGCCTCTATAAGAGTGTGATGGTCGCCTGCGGCCCGCCGGGTTTGCAAGGTGGCAAGAACATCCTCTACCACAACAATGGCGATGGAACCTTTACCGATGTTTCCGAATCGTCGGGAATCCTTAACACCGACAGCACCTACGCCCTGGGTGTGCTCACCGCCGATTTCGACAACGACGGTTGGCCCGACATTTATGTCGCCAACGATTCCGCGCCCGCCGTGCTCTACCAGAATAAAAAGAACGGAAAGTTTCAAGACATCGCAATCGAGGCCGGATGCGCCTTGAGCGCCAATGGAAAGACACAGGCCGGCATGGGCGTCTCCGCCGCCGACTACGACCTCGACGGCAACCTCGACATCGTCAAAACCAATTTCGCCGGCGACACGCCTTCTCTATACCATAATCAAGGCGGCGCTAATTTTGAAGACGCCACTTTCTCCGCGGGGTTGGGCGCGCACACGCAATACCTCGGATGGGGCTGCGGTTTTTTCGACATGGACAACGACGGCTGGCCCGACATTCTGCTCTGCAACGGCCACGTCTACCCGGAAGTCGACCAACTGCAACTGGGTGCCGGCGCCGGTTACGCTCAACGCAAACTCCTGTATCGCAATCTGCACAATGGCCGGTTCGAGGATGTGTCGCTGCACGCCGGGTCGGGCATCTCTGAGCCCAGCAAGTCGCGGGGCGCCGCTTTCGGCGATTTCGACAATGATGGCGACATCGATGTTGTCGTGAATACGGTCAACGATTACCCCGAACTGCTCCGCTGCGACTCAACGCTCACCAACAACTGGATCAAGATTCGCACCGTCGGAACGAAATCCAACCGCAGCGGAATTGGCGCGCGGCTGGTGTGCGTGACTCATCCACCGGGCGAGAACAAGCCGCACCAGCAGATGGACGAGGTCCGCAGCGGTGGCGGCTACTTCTCGCAGAACGATCTGCGAATTCACTTTGGGCTAGGGAAGGCCGAGAAGGTCGATTCGCTCGAAATTCGCTGGCCCAGCGGGCAGATCGATACGCTGAAAGACATCAAGCCGAACCAACTGATCTACGTCAAAGAAGGTGAAGGCATCACCCGCACGATGCAGTTCCCAAAATATCCTGAGACCCGAAAGTAGTTACTGCTGTCAGGTCCGCATACTCAAGCGCCAACACGAGGACTCTTAATGCCAATCTCGCTTCAGATTTGTTCCATGCATCGCTCACGTTACTGCGCTGTCGCGGCGGCTCTCATCTGGCTCATCCCGGTCAGCACGAGCATGGCACAGACACCCACTCGCGACTCGGATCAGACTGCACCGTTTCAGGTCGTTGCGTTTTATTCTTCGAAAGCGGAGCCGGACCACGTCCAGTTTGCCGAACAGGCTTTGCAGTTCTTTTCTGGTCTGGCGGCGAAAGATAACTTCGTTTTCCATTCGACCACCGACTGGACGAACTTGAATCCGGAGTACTTGAAGAAGTACCAGGTCGTCATTTGGCTCAACGAGTCACCCAGTAGTACGGATCAGAGGTTAGCTTTCCAGCATTACATCGAGGGAGGGGGCGCATGGCTGGGATTTCATGCAGCCGGCTACAACGACAAGGATACGAACTGGCCCTGGTTCGTGGACTTTCTTGGCGGAGCGGTATTTCACATCAACAGTTGGCCGCCCTTGCCGGCCCGGCTGGTCGTCGATGATCGGACGCATCCTGCGACAGCGAATCTCCCGGAAGCCTTTCTCGCCCCGGCCAACGAGTGGTACGTATGGAAGCCGAGCCCGCGCCTGAACAAAGACGTGAAAGTTCTCGTCACTTTCGATCCGTCAAATTATCCGCTGGGCCTCAAAGATGTTCTGACCAGCGGGGACTTGCCGGTAGTGTGGACGAACACGAAGTACAAAATGATTTACATGAATATGGGTCATGGCGACAAGATTTTCACCGACACCACACAGAACCGGCTGTTCGAAGACGCGATCCTTTCGCTGGGAAGGCCCAGGGCCTGGGCCGGGCGACCGTCCAAACAGGTCGAGCGGCCGGCGCCGGCGGGATCGGAAATCAGTCCGCGCGCAATTGTTTTGAACGACGGGAATCACGAGGTGTACGCAGTGAACACCGCCGACGGCGCCGTGACCGTGATTCATCCAGCAGATGGTTCGGCAAAGTCGGTGAAGGTGGGCACGGAGCCGGAGGCGATCGCGGTTAACCCGATCACGAACCGGATCTATGTGGCCAACTCGGGAAGCGGAACGGTGAGCGTGATCGATGGAGCGACGGATACCGTTGCGGCGACCGTTCCGGTTGGCGAACTACCGTATGTGGTCGCTGTGGATCTGCTCACTGACAAGATTTACGTGTCGAAGACTTTCAGCAACACGACGACCGTGATTGACGGCAAGACCAATCAGACCAGCATTCTGAAAGCGGCAGTGCAGGCCGATGCGATCGCCTGGGAGTCCAGGCCCGACAGGATCTACATGACCAGCTATGAAGACGCCAAGGTCACCCTGGTTGACGGCAAGAACGAGCGCGTAACCACCATCGATGTGGATAAACACCTTTGGGGCATCACAGCGGCCTCCCCGACTAAGAAAATCTACCTGACCGGCTCCGGCAGCGCGAAGCTGTGGGTGATCGACGAGAACACAAACGCAGTAACGTCGATACCCACCGGAGAGATTCCCTGTGCGGTCGCGGTCGATTCACTGGCGAAGCGAGTCTATGTGGCCAACTACGGGAGCGATAGCGTGACTGTCATCGATGGCACGAGCGAGAAGGTGGTCGCAACGGTCCGGGTGGAAGAGCGTCCACAGGCCGTTGCGATCGACTCCAAGACCCACAGAGTCTATGTAGCAAACACTCACAGCGACACCGTGAGCGTGATCGATGGGGCGCTCAATAAGGTAGTCTCAACGGTGAAAACGGGGAAGGCCCCATACGCGATCGCCGTCGATCGCGAGACCAACAAGGCTTATGTCGCAACCATGACGGGAGGCGTGACCGTGATTGACGGAAATACGCTCACGGCAACTCCAGCAATACCACCGGCAACGAAACAATGACACAGCATCAAGGCGAGGATCACTTCAGGAAGCGCAGGGCAGGGTGTGTCTTCATGGCGCAGCCCAGTACTTGTTAAACCCGTCATAGTCTGACGGCAGGAATGCAAGAATAGTTCGTCTCAGTTCCAACATATCGACCGAGCCCTGTTTCCGATAGAGCACTTTACCGTCAGGAGCAATCAGGACGGTAAACGGCACGGCTGACTCCCACGTCGGGTCAAAGGCAGCCTGCAACGCCGCCGTATCGTCGGACGAAAACAGCAGATTGCGGCTGGTAGCATGCATCTTCTCAAGCACTCGCAATACCGAGTTCTTCTCGTCGGGCATGTTGGCCGCGACCGTGACTAATTCCAGGTCGCGTACACCGTACATTCGGAACGTGTCCTCGAAATCCGGAAATTCGTGAAGGCACGAGCCGCACCATGTCGCCCAAAAACTGATGAGTAAAGTTTTCTTCGTTGGATTGCTTCGCAACGCCTTCAAGTCGGCAGCTGAGGCCATCTCAACTTGGACGGGCTGAGATTCGATTTTCCCCAGCGCCGCCAGCCGCGATGCCTGCTTCTCTTTCCACTTGGTCGAACATCCGAATACGCCGGTGTGCTTCACCGCAACTTCCCGATGAGCCAGGAGCGCATCAATGGCATCGCGCACTTCGCGGGCTTTCACCAGTTCGACGCGATAACTATTGTCCATCCGGCCTTCATAGCGCAGATGGCGGTCGCGGTCGAAAACAAATACGTGCGGCGTGGCCTGTGGACCGTAGGCGTCCGTTACCGACTGCGTTTCGCCATCGTAAAGGTATGGGTAAGTCAGATGCTTGTATTCGGCCCGGATCTTCATCTCTTCCAAACTGTCACTGATGTCGGAGGAGTCCAGTTCGTCGATCCTGATGGCCTGCGGATCATTGGGCTGAATCGCAACTACCGCGACCCCGAGGTCCTTATAATCCGCCGCGAGCTGCGCAATGCGCCGCTCATACATTTGCGCGATCGGGCAATGGTTGCAACTGAAGACCACCACCAGTATCTGGCTGGAAGAGTAGTCGGCAAGCTTATGAATGGCCCCGTCGACGCCCGGAAGTTCAAAGTTTGGTGCGGGTGAGCCGAGCGCAAGGATCGGGTGGCGGTTCTCCTGTGCCCCGGCGGTAGCCACAAGCACGCATAGCACGAGGACTCTCCACATATTTTTTCTCCGCAAGTGATTATTCCACACGCTTCCTCAAAATCTCCACGCGAGTGCGAAATACCTTGAAATCGAGCTTGGCAGCATCACTCGTTAAGGAGCCGGAAATCCGCTTGAAAAAGAAAAACGGCAGGGCCGACCCCCTGCCGTTCTCGCAAATATTTCAGGCTCACAAACTATTTCTTGTTGACTGACTTCTTGAGTTCGGCTCCAGGACTAAACTTCGCAACTTTGCGGGCAGCGATTTTGATAGTGGCGCCGGTTTGCGGGTTGCGCCCGTTCCGTGCTTTTCTCTGCGACACCGAGAAGGTGCCGAAGCCTATCAACGCCACGCGATCTCCTTTGCGGAGCGCACCCGTAATGCTGTCGACGGCAGTATCAATGGCGGTCGTGGCCTGCGCTTTGCTGATTTCACACGCGCCTGCGATCTTGTCAACCAGATCGGCTTTATTCATAGTCTCTCCTCGCAGGTCTCTTTCGTGCCCAGCCCACACCGGGAAGAAAAGCTGGCTGGCTGAGTTGGGAAACCTGACGGCTTGTATTCTCCTCCGTCTGCGGCGAAAGTCAACTGTGAAAATCCGCGCCGGAAGCCTGTTTCGCACCCTCTCGCCCCGAATTGGGGCTGCCCGAGCGCCTTTCCAGCCCCTCCGACGGCGTTTTCCTACGCCCTCCACAGCCCACGCTCTTCCTTCACAGGATGTACACAGGCAGCCAAGGTTTCCGGCTTGCGCTGAAGCCTCCCGCGGGTGCAAAGTCAAAAGAGGAGAATTCGTTTGAAGATGATGGGCTCGAAGATGGCAGAGTCGAAGACGATCGGCGCGAAGTCAGAAGAGTTCCAGGGAATTAAGGCGCCAGCAGTTTGCCCCCTTTGCGAGGGCACGGGCTGGAAGACCGTCGCAAGCCGTGCCAAAGCCGGCGGCAGCGCTAATGATCGCCGCGTCACGCGCTGCGACTGCCAACTGCGGTCGCGAGGACAGTCCCTGATGGCGGCCGCACGCATTCCGCGCCGCTACGAGCATTGCGAACTTTCCAACTTTGAATTCGACGGTCCCTACCGTTCCCTGGCTCCAGCTCGCATGGCGGCCTGCAAGTTTGTAGAGGAATATCCCCTCGACAAAACGGGCCTGCTGATCATCGGCACGATTGGCGTCGGCAAAACCCACCTGGCCGTCGGAATGATTAAGGAACTGATCGCCGGCAAAGGCATCGCCTGCCTCTTCTACGATTACCGCGAATTGCTCAAACAGATCCAGAATTCCTACAACGATTCTGTCAAAACCACCGAGCTGGACGTGCTCCGCCCCGTCTTCGAAACCGAAGTTCTGGTCCTGGACGAACTGGGCGCGGTCCGTCCAACCGAGTGGGTGTGGGACACCGTGAGTCTCATCCTTAACACGCGCTACAACGACAACCGCACCACCATCATCACCACCAACTATCCCAACCTCACTGAACGCGATCGACTGAACGGCAACGTCAGCAGCCGCAGCTCCGAAGCAGCAAAGTACGCGGCCGAGCGAGAGACTCTAGGCGATCGCATCGGCGACCGCATGCGCTCCCGCCTCCTCGAAATGTGCCGCATCGTCACCATGGAAGGCCAGGATTATCGCGAGCGGGTCAAGAGTGCCAGCTTCCGCTGAGGTATTCAGTCGGCCTGCTCGGGATTCTCCGTCCCCGATTTAGATTTATCCGCGTAATTCGTGTTGATCCGTGTCGAAAGAAGTTCTCCCCAGTGCGCCCAGCGCGCTCGCAAACTAGAATGATCTCGTGCTGACCGAGCGCCTGGAATTCGCGCCTGAGCGAGAGGCGGACGTCTTCTCCGCAGTCCCCGCAGCCCCGGCCGTTTTTCTACTGCGAGCAGCCAACGCTCACGCCGAACCCTACGTGAGCAAGACTGCCAACCTGCGCCGCCGCCTGCAGCGCCTGCTAGGCCCAGTCGAAGAACGCACGAAAAAGCTCAACCTCCGCGACCGTGTCCACTCGATCGAGTACGCGCTCACCGGATCCGATTTCGAATCCGGCTTCCTGCTCTACCGCGTTCTCCGCACAGCATTCCCCAAAACCTACTCAGCTCGCATGCGCTTCCGCTTCGCGCCGCTGGTAAAGCTGCATCTAGAAAACCAGTACCCGCGTGCTTCCATCACCACACGCCTGGGTCGCCTTAACGGACGTTCACTCTACTACGGCCCATTCGTTTCCCGCCTCGCCGCCGAAAAGTTCATGAACGATTCGCTCGACTTCTTCAAGATGCGGCGCTGCGTCGACGATCTTCATCCCGACCCGAAATTTCCCGGCTGCATTTACTCCGAAATGAAAATGTGCCTCGCGCCCTGTTTCAAAGGATGCACCGATCAGGAATACGCAATTGAAGTGAACCGCGTGCAGACTTATTTCGATTCCGCCGGAGATTCCCTGCTCCGCGAACTCTCAGCCGAGCGCGAAATTGCATCGGCCAATCTTGCATTTGAAGACGCCGCAGCGATTCACGTTCGCGTCGAAAAGCTGAAGCCGACCGTAAGCCAGCTCCCGGAGATCGTGCAGCGCCTCGACCGCCTCTCAGCGCTGATGATTCAGCCAAATCGCATCGCGGGCTCAGTCGCGTTCTTCCAGGTGGTGTGCGGACGAATCTCGGGCCCAGTCGCTTTCAGCATTCAGCCCGCCGAGCATGCCAAGTCACAATCGATGGAAGCGCGAGTGCACGAGACTCTGCAATCGCTGTCGGTAGAGAAAACAAAGTCGGCGCTGGAAACCATGGAACACCTCGCGCTGCTCAAACGCTGGTACTACCGCGGCAGCCGAACCGGTGAGATTTTTTTCGCCGACGCCAAAGGCGAATTGCCCATGCGCCGCGTCGTCCGCGGAATCTCGCGCGTGTTTCACGGAGAAAAGCCGGAAGAGCCAGCCAGCGCGCCAGAAACCCCTCAGGCTGGCACGTGAGCGCGGCGTTTGCTTCTGAACACTCCCACTCTACTGTCGAACTCCATACAAAACAGAAGCATGTGGTCTGAGACGAACGCGCACTCCATCCGCCGAGCCAAGCCCTTGATGCTGCCACAAGTCCCGCACCTCGGCAGGTCGCGCAGCGATCCCCACATCCTGCCATCGCAGATCGATGTTCTCTTTCGACTCTCCGAGATTGAATACGGCCAGGTAATGCTCGCCGGGCTTGGCGCCGTCGGCCACCCACACGCGAACATTTCCTCGATCCAGCGCTTGATGCCCGCCGCTGCTATGCTGATCGACTTCGAGCACTTCTTCATTCGTGATCAGCGCGGTCGTGGCGGCGCCGTTGCTAGGCAAGTCTCCCCCGAAAATCAGCGGCGAACGAAACATGCTCCACAGCGTCATCACGGTCCGCTGTTCATCCGCTGTAAATCTCGTTGGCGTACCTCCACCTTCTTTGTCGGTCACTTTCAATTTGCCCAACGGAAGCATGTCCGCGTCCGGCCAGGTTCCGTTCTTGCCCGCGAACTGCGCCCAGTCGCGCGTGAAGTCAAACTGCTGCCTCAACAGTTTCCAGTCATCCCAGAAATCATCGGAGATGCGCCACATCTGAGCATACTTCTCAAAGAACTCCGCTTCCGAAACCGGCGCCGGTCCCGGAGAAATGCTGAGCACCATCGGCCGTCCCGTCTTGCGCATCGCTAAGCTAAGCGCCTTCATCTCGGCCGGCTGATAGAGATGGCTCCCCATGTCGTCCGCTTTGATGAAGTCGACTCCCCACGACGCATACAATTCGGCAATTGAATCGTAATAAGCCTGCGCTCCGCGCTTGGTCGTGTCCACGCCCCACATGTCCGGATTCCACCGGCACGCGTTTTCCCTGTCGGCGATGTCAGCCGCATGATACGCGGTGTCCTTGATCGGAAGATTTTGTTCGACGGCCTGCCGTGGGATCCCGCGCATGATGTGAATACCGAACTTCAGCCCTTTGCTGTGCACATAATCGGCCAGCGGTTTGAACCCCGCGCCATTCATCGCAGACGGAAAGCGATTGACTGCCGGCAGCAGCCGCCCGTATTGATCCATCGTGAGGGGAGCACCCGGCCTATAGTCGTGCCCTTGCGCGTTGGGCTCGTACCACTGGATGTCGACCACAATGTACTCCCATCCATACTTCGCGAGATGCTCCGCCATCCAGTCCGCATTGGCCTTTACCTGCGCCTCACGCACCGTGGTCCCGTAAGAATCCCAACTGTTCCAGCCCATCGGAGGAGTCGGAGCGGGCGAACGATCAGCGGCAGACGACGTCAGGACAGTTGCAATCAGGATGACAGGAAGCAACAACAGAGATCTTTGCAGCATGACGCGGCCATTGTAACCCTTGCTTCTTATATGTGCCGTTTCACGCACGCCAACTGCTCGCCACTCTTAGAGAGAATGAGCACTTCAAGATCATCAGAGAGTGGGACGCCATCTGAGGGAATCGTCATGCGATAGAAAGCTTCGGGCTCGGTCCATTCGCGCCACGGTTCGACAAGAAATTCAGACTGTACTTCTCCGAGATCTTTCTGCTGTTCACCCAGCCATCGCACCTTGAAATGCAGATCTTGCGCCGCCTCAGGCGATGAAGATCCGATGGGCACCCAATCGCCGATTTCCGCTGTACAAAACCAGTGATGGAGCCCGACTTCCAGCACAAGATCGCCCGCGAAGGCGGCAACGGTCTGGCCGTTCTTGCGAAACTGAGCCGGTCCTGATTTCTCCGTCCGCTCCAGGTCCTTGAAAAAGTCGCCAGAGAGGACGACACTGTAGGAGACGCACTGCGTAATCCGTTCCAAGTGGGCCATGCCTAACTCGGCACCGTGGCCATACTTTCGCGGTTTTTCGCTCTGGCTTCTGAGAGCCGAGATCGGGAGTGTTGTCTCGCAGTCCTTCTTGGCATTCAAGTCCGCGGCAGCCTGAGCGGCCTCCAGAGAGGGCTCCCGGATATAGCGAGTATCGAAAACGGACTCGCCAGCCCCTACGTTCTGCTCGGTGCGGATCACGAGTTGTTGTGAATCCGGAGACAGCTCCCACTTTTCTTCTACATTCGCAGCTACAGTCAAAGGGAACCTCATCCCCAAATCCAGTCCGAGTCCGGGACCCTGCCGCTTGACTGTCCCTTTAAGAACAAGATTCTCGCCTTTCAGCCACGCTTGCACCGTTCCCGATTTCTTGCCATCAAGCCGATAGTGGGCTACCGCGCTCTCGCCATTTTGCGTCGACGTCACTATGACCTCGTCGGCCGTTTGTTTTATGTCGAGAATACGTGGCGACGCAGCCTCCGGACGCCCCCGGAACATGGTTTCCGTTCGCAGAAAGGTCCCGGAGAAGCCCACCCTGGACTGCGCGAGAGAGAAGTTGCCCAGCAGCAACAGCGTGATCAGGAATTTCATACGCCCCCTTTTGAAACGAGGCCCTTATCTAACGCGATTCTACTGCTAGGATGCGACCTAAATAAAAAGGGCGGCCAAGGCCGCCCATTCTTTTGACGTTATATCTTGCGAATTCGTGAATATCCCTGGCCAAAGTTTCTAGATGTCCAGGTTCTTCACATCGAGAGCATTCTCTTCGATGAACTTGCGCCGCGCCTCCACGTCTTCGCCCATCAGCGTGGTGAAGATGGTCTCACACTCGGCGATATCTTCCAACCGCACCGACAGCAGCGTGCGCCGCTCCGGATCCATGGTCGTCTCCCACAGCTGAGGCGCGGTCATTTCGCCGAGACCCTTGTAGCGCTGGATGGTGAAATCCTTGCGGCCTTCGTTGATCACATAATCGCGAAGATCGCGGACATTCAATTTCTCCACCACTTCAACCTCGGTTTTACGCTTGACAGCTTTTGCCGTTTTCTTGTCGCCCTCGCCTGCAACCTCGCCATCAGCCCCGTCGCCGTTACTGCCCGCGGGTGCGGCCTTGACCAGCGTCTCCACCACGAACGGCGGCTCCATGTAAGGCTCGATCTGCTTGTATTTCGAAATCAGCTGGCGGGATTCCGCGCTCGAAGCCAGCACCCAGTTGATGACGTGTTCGGCGCCATGCTTGTTGACGAATTTCACTTCCCACAAGTTGTGCTCTTCGTCGAAGTGCTTTTCGACGCTCTTGAAGCTGTGCTCTTTCTCCAGCTTCTTCAGTTCCTTTTCCAGGC
>Ga0210390_10001108_pt1 | contig 26787 bp, 20 predicted proteins | sample IncBWH11OmetaG_FD_161050 | JGI IMG/M metagenome (GOLD analysis project Ga0210390, IMG submission 161050) | Forest soil microbial communities from Barre Woods Harvard Forest LTER site, Petersham, Massachusetts, United States - Inc-BW-H-11-O ... | reverse complement strand
AAGCTGCCGGATGAGGAAATCAGGAACGTGTTGATGCCGACGACTTCGCCTCGGGCATCGACCAGCGGGCCGCCGGAGTTGCCGGGGTTGATGGCGGCGTCGGTCTGGATGAATTCGCCGGGCTTGCGGGCGTTATCGGAGAACGGGTTGGGACGGTTCAGGGCGCTGACGATGCCGCGCGTTACAGTAAAGCGGAAGCCGAAGGGATTTCCGAAAGCGAGAACGGTCTGCCCGGGATGAAGCGTGGTCGAATCGCCCCAGGGAATGCTGGGCAGGCTGCCGCCATCGACTTTAATTACGGCGAGGTCGGTCAAGGGATCAGCGCCGACGAGCTTGGCTGGCATGATCTTGCGGTTGCTCATGGTGACGCGGATGTCGACGGCGCCATCAATGACGTGGTTGTTGGTCACGATATAACCGTCGGGCGAAATGATGACACCGCTGCCGATGCCATGCTCGATCTGCGGTTGCGGCCGGCCGTGTGGTCCGAAGAACTGGCCGAAGCCGGGGCCGAAGAACTGTTGCATGTCGTCGGGGATTTGCTGTTCGGCGGTGTCAGGCTTGCTTTTTGAAGTTACGGCGACGTTGACGATGGCTGGGGTTACTCGGGCAGCCAAAGTTTCCATGGCCTGGTCGAGCGAGAGCAATGCGCCTACGCTGCTGTCGTCGAGAGGCGCTGCGGCCGGGGCTGCGACCGCGGCGCGCGCGGTTGCGGGCTTTGCGGTTTCGTAGGTGATCAGGGATGCGAGGGCTGCGATTGCGACTAGTGACATCGCCATGCGGCCCATAGTTTTTTTCCACTTGGTGATTGAGTGTTTCATTTACTTCTCCTTTAAGTAACTAATTATTTAGTTTTTGCGACGGTATTTATTGTTCTTCAAAACTGTCTCTCCCAAGGGGAACCTGCGATTTACGTTAGAGCCCGCAGTGGAATGGCAACCAATCGTTTAGTTGTTCGAGTTGCGTTGATCGCCGCCATCATTCGTTGCCTTTCTATATTTGTTTTGCTGGAACTCTGGTTGCGACCGGGTTCGACTGCAGGACGGTTACGCGCCAGACGCAGAGGGTCCAATGCTCGATGTCATTCTGTGCAGTCTGCGTCATGACAAATATGGTTTGCACCGGGACTGCTGTTGAAGTACGCCTCAGGGGCTGAATCCCAGGGTTATTTGCGGTGCCATGTGGCACGAGTAAACTTGTGCCCTCGCCAACTGAATAGGCTACGCTTTGCCTCTGCGGCGGGTTTGCGTTTTCCCAGACTAAATAGGAAACGCTTTGCGCTGCGGGCGAACTCGTGAACTCCCAAACTTGATAGGCAACAGTTTGCGCGGCGAGGGGGTTCGCGGTTTCGAAAACTTCATGTTCGGCGATTCTGGGTGCGAGCGAAGTCGCGACTCGGCGAACTGGGCGCTCAGAATTCTGGAGTGCCAGTGATTGTACGCGCGCTGACTGCGGTGCTGCAGATCTCGTACGGAATGTTACCCGAGTCGCGAGCGCCGGGGACGTCGGGTTGGCGGCTGAGGTCAGCGTGGGGTTGGCGGCCGTGGCTGACGCGATTGCGGTATCCGGCGATCGCTCTTGGAATGCGACCAGCTCAGGAGCGTGCGAGAACGACACCAGGCAAACTACGAAAAAGGCCGCGACAGAATATAAGGCCGGCTTCCAGACCCGAGTGGCGCGGGAGCGGTTTACGTCGAGAATCTGGGAGACGCGCAGCGAGGTGTGGCGCATGCGGTTGACCGCGGCCTGAGCCAATGCCAAGCTGCGGTGCAGAAAACTTTTCTCCGCCATGGCGACCAGACATTGCGCGTAGCCTCGGGGGCTTCCCGTCTCGGCGAGGACAGCATCGTCGCACGCCATTTCTCGCTCCAAAGCGAGTCGGCTCTCAATCCACCAGACTGCGGGATGGAAGAACAGGAGCGCTTTCACGACCTGCTGGGCAAGATTCGTCCAATCATCCCAACGCCGCAGGTGAGACAGTTCGTGGATCAAAATCGCGTTCAACTCGGTGGGGGAAAGTTCCTGCAGCGTCCAAGATGGAAGCACCACTACCGGCTTCAAAAAGCCGATGGCTGTGGGCACTGATATGCGATTGGAGTGGCACAATGCGACCGGCCTCACGGCTTGAAACTCTTGTAATCTCGCCCGTATTGCGGGATCGAGGACTGCGGGATCGATAGCGACATAACTGGCGCGGAGTTTTCGCAACTGTAAAAGGCCGGCGCACAACCGTAACAGCAGCACGCCCGCAATTGCGGTCCAGACGATAAAGACATCGAAGGCCCACGAACTGGGCACGGTGATGGCGAAGGCGATCCGGCCCGGCGGAACGGAGTGCGATGCGGCGAGACCGAGCATGGGCAGGGCGGCGATGGCGACCAAGGCTGAGAACCACACGGCGAAGCGGGTGCTGGAATTTCGGCGGCCGACCACTCGCAGCAGAAGCCAGGCGAAAAGTCCAATGGCAATGCCCTCGAGCATGCAGTTAAGCATGGTCGTCGCAGATATGCGGGCTATGTGGTCGAGATTTAGCGGCGCGTTCATTTATATGCTATTTGTTCCCCTCGGCTGGGGTCTGTTCCAGCAGTTGGCGCAGGCGCTTTAGTTCTTCGGCGTCTACGCCGCGGTCCTGCAAAATGTTTAGCACTAGCATTTCATGGGAATTCTTGAAAAAGCGGTGCGCGAGATGGCGAATCTCGGAGCGCGAGGCTTCGGCCTGCTCGATCAGCGGCCGATAAACGTGCGCGCGGCCATCCTTTATATGTCGGAGGTAACCCTTTTTTTCGAGGATTCGGATCGTGGTCAATACCGAGTTGTACGCTAGTTGCGATTTCTTGGGGAGCGCTTGCAGCACCTGCTGGACCGTGGACGGGCCTTGCTGCCAGAGCACGTCCATAAGCCGAAGTTCAGCTTCCGTCAGGGTTGCGGATTTGCTGGGCGGCACGAGCCCTCCTCCATTCCTAAATTATTAGACGCGATGGAAACGAAAACGTCAACTAATTATTTAGTTGCATCCGGAGGGGCTTTGGTTGTCCCCGCCGAGATCGACTCACGACGGACTACCCGGCAGTGCCACTGCTTCCACGATTTCTGGGGCGAGGTCTACGGGAAAGTTCACCGATCTGGCAATAAAGCATAAGCGATTGGGCCTCGCTGTGCAGGGCGAGAGCTTTCGTCCGATCATCCCCAGCTGCGAGCTTGACCGCTGGTCGCAGCAGCACACGGACGAACTCTCCCGAACCATCATTGCCCTCCTGCAGGTCGCCAGAGGCTGCGTCGGAATACTCGAGCACGGTCACGCCGTTGGCCGAGCACAGGTGCAGATACCAAAGCATGTGACAGGAGGAAAGGCTGGCGACCAAAAGCTCTTCGGGATTATAGCGGGCTCGGTCGCCGCGAAAGGCAGGATCACTTGAGCCTTGAATCGGAGGCTTGCCGTCGGAGGCGATGGTGTGATCGCGGCGATAGCCGTTGTACGTCTTCGTGCCTTCACCATCATTGCCGGTCCAATCCACTCGAACGTTATAGGTGTGGTGTTTCATCCTTGCTCCTCTTCTGTGGCGTCAGGTTTGTGATGCAGCGCCTGTTCGCGCATCCACGCCTCGGAAACTGCCCGCCCTTTGTGGACGTCGTCGACAACAAGAATCAGCTGGTGATCGTGATCGCTGTAAACCACCTCGATGTTGACGCCAGCCTCGGCCATTCGGCGTGCGATCTTGCCCAGTTGGCCCGGTTCAGCCTGTTTCAATCGTTGGATGAGCACATTACGCTGTTGTAGAACCGGAATGCCCGCCGACTCCAGCGCGCTGCGGGCAGCTGCTCCATCCTCGAAGAGAAAGTGTGCCACACCCTGGCCGTTGACGACCCATGCGCCTCCACCTTCGATGCTCACTCCAGCCCGGGCTAGGGCGTCTCCCATCTCGGCCAATGCGCCAGGGCGGTGCTCAAGGGCAATCATCAAATCTTCCATGGTTGCATTCTCCAGCGGCTGCAAGAATAAAGTAGCGCGAAAGTTCCGTTCATGGTTAAATGGAAATTGAAATATGAATGTAAGCTCAATTACGCGTATCGCCGGCTTGATCGGCGAAGCAGGACGGATTCAAATGCTGACGACTTTACTGGACGGGAACGGGCATTCGGCATCCGAGCTCGCGATGGCAGCGGGAGTATCTTCCCAGACCGCGAGCTCGCATCTCTCCAAACTTCTTTCGGGCGGCCTGGTGGTTTCAGAACGCCGCGGTCGGCAGCGCCTTTTCCGTCTCAAGAATACTGACGTCGCCGCGGCCATTGAAGCCCTGGGAGCCCTCGCCGAGCCATCATCGGTTGCTCCTATGCCGGAAATACGATTTGCCCGGACATGCTATGACCACCTCGCAGGCGTGCTTGCGATTGCTCTTCGAAACGAACTGCTGAAAAGTGGCGCGCGTCGCCATCGGAAGGACGAATTCATACTGACGTCCTCGGGAAAACAACTTCTGCGTACTCTCGACATTGATGCGGACGCACTCCGCGGGCTCAGGCGTGCCTTTGCTCACAAGTGTCTGGATTGGACCGAGCGCCATCACCACATCGGAGGCGCCGTCGGAGCAGCTTTGCTTTCCCGCTTTATGGAGATGAAGTGGCTGGCGCGAATGCGCGACACTCGCGCCGTCCGCCTGACCCACACGGGCGAGCGTGGATTCGAGCGCGTCTTCAGCATTCGATGTACGGCGCTCCTGGCCCGGTCCGCGAATGTCTCCGAGTGACGGCCAAAAGCTGCTCAGTCTGACTTTCCCCGGCTGGCGGGTGGCACGATTCCATTCATTCGCAGATACTCCACCATCTGTCCGTAGTGATCGTATGCGTGGGCGACGCCAAATGTAGCCAGATGCAGGCGAATCGATTTGCTACCCTCCGCAGTCTGCAACATGTTCTCAATAGTCAGCGTAGCCGCGGCTTTATGACCCAGAGCAAAAGAATCCTTCAAGAACTTGATGATGTCGGACTTGGACTTCAAGTTCTCAGGACCGTTCCCGTCGTTTAAGCCTGACGGCAACTTATCACCAGTAAGGTGGGACCATATGAAATAGTTGGACGTGGCGACATGTTTGACCTGCACAGCAAATGTGCGCACACCTTGGAAGTCGCTACCGGGTATGTGCAAGGTCTCGGGAGAGAAGTTGTATTTGTCTTCCGGCATGGCTTCAGCAACTTCCACAATCTGTTTTTCGACGTTGCTGATTTCGCGGTCGATGGCGGAAGCTAGGGTTGGCGGTGGCTCCTGCGACGGTTGTGCCTGAGGCGTGCTTGTGGCCGCTGCGCTGGTTGCGTTCTGTCCGAAGCCCACCGCGGTAAAGAGGAGTAATGACAACAAGGGGAAGATTCGCATTCGTCTCATTCGAGTGATTCTCCTTAATTTTTTTCGCTCTGACTAAGCTTCTTGACGACATTCTCGGCGTCGCGACGAATCTCACCGCGCGGCGGATCCGTATCGGACCATGAGGACGCCGGCATGGTATGAGAATCGAGGATAGCCAATGCTTTTTTGGCATATTGCCGGGCCAGATCTTTTTGTCCGTCTGCGAGATAGCCGTCGGCTAGATCGTCGTTTGCGTCGGCCGAGTTCGGATAAGCGAGAAGGTTGAGTTTAAAGACTTCGACCGCTAACTTCGGCTCGGCTGCGCGCAAGTGGTCTTGGCCTATGATGCTGACGGTAATTTCCGGCCACAATTGCACTTCCGGATCTTTCCGTCGGGCCTCGATCAATTGTTGCGTGACTTGGGAGACTCCGCCGGGCATCCGAATTTGATCGATGATCGCGGCAGACGCCAAGGTGTCCGCTGGTGTGTGACCCGGTGTCTTGATCAGTGTGATAAGAAACCAGTCGCGAATGATGCCGGGCAGCTCGGGATGCGCCTTAAACATGTCGGTTCCGTGTCCGCCATTGGCGGGAACCTTGCCGAGATCGTCTTCATACCATAGCCAAGGCGCCTCTTGCGGTTAGTACTACCAACAGCCGGAAGATTCGCGTTGATTATTAGACGAATTCTTCTAAAATTTGTTTGAGCCAAAAGTTGTAGGCTCCCTCGAATCGGGTCTCACGAATTCCACGAAACAACCGAATCTCGCTTAGCGCGAAAAAACTACTCCGTGGGGCAGGCCTGATCCTTTCCAGCCGTGCGGCCAATCGCGGTTGTCGAAGTTAAAGCCGGGCTTTCCGTCTGTGTCACGAAAGGCTTCATCAATGGTAAGGGCGCCGCTTGCGGGGTCGAGTTTCATCAAGTAGAGACGCTCCACTGGTCCGGACGTCATACTGGAAGTCACGACGAGGCGCTGCGTCTTCGGATCCCACCCCGTCCAGTGGGGCTGGTAGGTATCGGTCAGCTTGAGTCGCGAGACTTCAACCGGCTTGGCGGGATTGGCAATGTCGAGCACGATCAAACCTTGCGTCGCGGCTGCGCTCTGCACGAGATAATGTCCGACGATCGTCGGCACCCCACACCAGTTGCCGGGGAAGGTGTATACCAGCTGCGATTTGGGCTCATCAGTGTTCACCCCGGTGATGCGTTCGAGCCCGCAGCCCAGGGTTTGTACAAAGATCGAACCATCGGGAGCAAGCCTTGGCTCTTCCGGACTGATCTGCGCGTAGCGATTCTCTCCCACATCGAAGTATGCGGTTTTAAGCAGTTTTAGATCGGAGAGACGCCACACTTGATAAGTCACGCCAGCAAAGATCTCATCCAGGTGCATGGAAGAATTTGTGGACACCACGCGATCAAGTTCGGGAAGGACGACCAAACTGTACGGCGTCAAAAGTGCGCCGGCAAATTCGGGATCAGCGTTGCTGGCGGAGCGAATCACGTGGCCCGTATCATCGATCTCCACCAGGCCGCCAGTCATGCCGAGGGGTTCCTGGCTCGCGTCGTGGTGTGCGTGCTGAAAGGTGGCCAGCACATGTCCGTTCGGCAGCCGTAAGTAGGAGTGCGGATGCATGTAGCCGGCCATGTCGGTAAACGAGGTGACAATCTTAGGGTGCAGCGGATCGCGTAAGTCAAAAATAAAAGTCCGGCCAGCGTCATGGTCGTTGGCAAAGAGCATCTCGCTGGCAGGCATAGTGTACTCAGTGTGATGCACGCGCATGGTTTGCTGATCGGTGGCGAGTGTCGTGACTAGATGCCCGTACGACGGCGATGAAGGGTTGGCATCGATTACCGCAAGAAAGTCGTTGCCTTTGTGGGCCGCGTCGCCCGTCCACGTAAACATATAATGGCCCGGCCCAGCCGCTTTCTGGTTCTGAGACTGAACGGAGATGCTGACGGCGCAAAATACCAGGGCGAAGGCAAACAGACAACGCGGCATGGAGACCCCTATCGTCAATAAAATTGCTTGGTTGTTAGCAGGAAAGCATATCACTGGGCTCAGGAAGAAAACTAAAGCAGTCGAGCGGTCCAGGGTGATCAAGCAGAATGGAACCAAGCCTTCCTGGATGACGTAACCAATCTCAGAAGCGGAGCACGGGCCTTCAGGATGCGTGCTGCTTCCTGCGCTATGATTTCAGATTCGCAACTACCCACAGCTTTCCGAATGGAGTGTCGTCCATGTGTGTGCGTCTGAGATTCGGCATCTGCCTGCTTGTAACTTCGCTGGCTGTTCCTGTCTTGGCCCAAAGCGGAAGCGCGGTGAGTCTGGGAATTCCCGCGACGACGTCAGCCATCAATTCGCCTACACCACTCTCGCAGCGGGTTGTGGCTTACGACATGGACGCGAAATACAATGCGCAAGCTCACACTCTCGACGCCAGTGAAACTCTGACTTACCACAATCGTACTGGGCAGGCCCAGGACACTTTTCCCTTCCATCTTTATTTGAACGCCTTTCAGCCAACGTCTACCTGGATGCGGGAAGGGAAGCGGTGGAATTCGTATGGCCCAAATTTAGAAAAGTGGGATCCAGAAAGCTACGGAGCGGAAGAGATCAAGAGCTTTGAAGTCGTGGGCCAGGGCGATTTCACTTCCCAGTTGCGCTACATCCAACCGGATGACGACAACAAAGACGATCGTACTGTGGTACAAGTGCGCTTGGCGCAGCCAATCCCGCCCGATGGGTATGTCCAATTCAAGATCAGGTTCCACGATCAATTTCCCGAGACATTGGCGCGAACCGGTTGGAATCGCGATTTTGTTCTTGGCGGCCAGTGGTTTCCCAAGGTTGGCGTTTGGTGGCACGGAGCCTGGAATTGCCACCAATTTCACTATGATACGGAGTTCTTCGCCGACTTTGGTGTTTATGACGTGAAGCTCACGGTGCCTCAATACGAGGTGGTCGGAGCCAGCGGCATCGAAGTTGGCAGCCTGAACAACTCGGACGGCTCGAAAACCGTTACATATCACGGCGAAGACATCCACGATTTCGCCTGGACCGCGAGCCCGCACTACCTGATTTATAACGACACCTTTCAAGGCAGCATGGGCCCGGTGAAGTTGCGGTTTATGATGCAGCCCGCGCACTGGAGTCAGGCGGAGCGGCATGCGCGAATTACCAAAGAGGCGATGGAGCGTTTTGACCGCTGGTATGGGCCGTATCCTTATAAAGCACTCACCGTCGTTGACCCGGACCCGGGTTCAGAAGCGGGCGGCATGGAATATCCAACATTCATTACCAGCGAAAGCAGTTGGATCATGCCTAAAGGCTGGCTTTGGCTGGAAGATACCCTGGTACACGAATTCGGACATCAGTATTGGTATGGCATGGTGGCAACCAACGAATTCGAAGACGCCTGGATGGATGAGGGCATCAATCAATACACTCAAATCAAAATTATGAATTCTATTTTTGGAGCGTCGACATCGCTGCTGAATATGTGGGGGCTCACCGCTGGGCAAGTTGATGAAGCCAGGCTCGGTTATGAAGGCGTGGCCGATCTTGATCCAATTGCAAAGAATGGCTGGCAGTATGCCGACCCTCGTTCCTATGGCGGAGTCACATACTTCAAGACGGCCCTCAGTCTGCTTACGCTTGAAGGCATCGTTGGCGAAGACACCATGCGCCGAGCCACGCATGCATATTTCTTGCGCTATCGCTTCACTCATCCCACCAAGGAAGATTTCCTGAAGACGATTGAAGAAGTTTCTGGCAGAGACTTGCGCTCGTACTTTAATCAGGTAATTTATGGAACGCAGGTGTTGGATTACGAAGTGTTGAACATCAGTTGCGTGCCGGTGGATTGGTACAAAGAGAATCTGAACGAGAAAAATGGCGTGACGGAATACACCTGCGATGTCTGGATTCGCCGCAAGGGTGACTTTGTTATACCAGTCGAGGTCGAGATCAAGTTCGATAATGGCGACAAAGTTCGCGAACACTGGGACGGACAAGAGCGCTGGGTGAGATATGCGTACCAGAAGAAGACGAAAATCGAATCAGTCGAGGTCGATCCCGATCACAAGCTTTATTTCGATCGCAACAATTTCAATAACAGTCGAACCGCGGAGGCGAACCTTGCGCCGGCACGCAAACTGACGAATTACTGGACCTGCATCAGCCAGTTCGTCGCGCAATGTCTAACCTGGTGGCTGGTGTAAGAGGGCTCTCAATGAGTGAAAACATAAACTTGGTTTCCGCGGGCGCGAGCATCGCAGGCCGCAACAAACGGTACATCGTATGGTTTTATCTGCTTAATCTCGTATTCGCTCACTTTGGAGCGTCCGCCTTCAACGATCAGGCGCGCGCCATTCTGGACCACAGCCTCTACGCCGACAAACTGCTTCATGGATTCAACGCGGGAGTATTCCTTGAATTGCTGGCGCGTCCGGAATTTGGCGCATTTCCTGCCGCGACGCATCCGGCAATGATGTTCGCCGTCGTATTCTTTTTGGCCAGCTTATTGTTCATGCCTGGAGTGTTACTGGGCTACGCCTCCGACCACGGACTTCCACGGGATGAGTTTTTTCGCGCCTGCGGGCGGAACCTCTGGCGATTCGTGCGTCTGTTTGTGTTCTTTACCATCGTCGCCGGTAGCATTGCCGGTATCCTGTTCGGAGCGCTGAACGCTGCGGTCGCAGCGGCGGACAAGACTTCGAATGAAAGGTTGCCATTTCTTATCCAAGTCGTCGGCACGGTCATCATTTTTCTGGTGCTGACGGTCATTCGCATCTGCTTTGACCTCGCCCAAACCGACGCGGTCCTGGAAGATCAAACTGCAGTGCGTAAATCGATTGCGGCCGGGTTCCGCAAAACGCGACGCCATTTGGGGCGCTTGTTGGCCAGCTACATGGTGATTGCAATTATGGCGCTGGCCGTTCTGGCGGCGGGAATTTTACTGTGGCACGCCATCGTCCCGCCTAGCAGTGTTCTGGGCGCATTCATCATCGGCCAAGCGACTTTGCTTCTGCTTCTGGCCACGCGTTTTTGGCAGCGCGCTACTGCGGTCGCGTTCTACATCAAGGAGATGGCCGAACCCATGGCGGAGGAAGTGCGACCCTCGCCGCCGCTGACAGCGCCTGCCGTTCCTTGAGGCCTTCAGTTTCTACATATAGGTACGCGTAGCCAGACCGACACACCGTCTCCAAGCCAACACTATCCAGGTCACCTTCGGCCTCGCCAACTTCCGCTCCTGCAGCAATATGAGTCTCGGTCCGCAGAGTGCTATTACGTCTGGCGACGGGAGCACACAAATGGAAACCCTAATGACAGCAATCACGGTGACCACGGGGATGGCCTTCTCATTGGCGATCGCAATCCTGGTGGAAGAGTGGATTTTCGGGAAAGTATTTGGCCTGTTCTTTGCGCGGCAAGCAGTGCGAATCGAAGCTGGACACGAGCGTTGAAGCGCGCACGCAGGATGCCGGTGCTAGATAGGTGACTCCAATCAGTACAGAGCTATATGCGAAGCGCCAACGACATTGCGGTTTATAATTCGCGCATTCCGCACATGCGTTCTTTGGCACCACGATTTTCACGGGCGGCCTGCCTTGTCGTGCTGATACTGATGCGCGCGTCGACTATGTTAGCGAGCGACTGGCGCGCACCCGAAGAGCAGTTGGCGCGAAAAATCGCCGCGGCTACGGGCTCAGGACCGGCAGCGCTGGACGTGGTGAACCGGTCTTCTCTTGGCCGCGCAGAGGCGGAAGAGATCCGTCGAGAGTTCCTGGCTGAACTTGCAGCGCTGGGAGTGCATCTCGTAAATACGGACCAGACGGTTGCGACGGTACGGGTTACTTTTTCTGAAAATCTGCGGAGTTACGTTTGGGTTGCCGAGATCCACCGGGGCGACGATGAACCGCTCGTAGTGATGGTTGCTACGCCCAGGGAGATTCGGGCGGCGGAGGAGCACCCGGCGGCCGGCATCATAATTCAGAAAACTCTGCTGTGGACGGACGACAATCGCATTCTGGATGTTGCGCTGGTCAACAGCAATCCGCAGCGCATGATCGTGCTCGAGCCCGAAAGCGCCCTGCTGTTCAGATTCCAGGATGGACGCGCGCAACAGGAACAATCGTTGCCGGTGTCGCATTCGCATCCCTGGCCCCGCGATCTGCGCGGACGATTAGTCTTGCGGAAGGATCATCTGTTCGATGCGTATTTGCCTGGCGTTTTCTGCCGAAGTTCCACAATTGCTCCTGTGGTTCTGAATTGCTTTGAAGGCGATGATCCCTGGCCTTTGGGGACAGACCACTCCGGATTGAGCGCGTTTTTCACTCCTTCACGAAATTTCTTTACTGGCGCGCTTTCGCCGGGTATCGAGCAGCAACAAACCGTGGGGGCATTCTACTCATTGGCAGTGCTGCCACGAGATAAGTTTCTTTTTGCAGCCGTCGACGGTCAGGTCCACATGCTGGATGGAGTGACGAACCAAACCTTGGAAAAAACGGATTGGAGCAGCGACATCGCGAGTGTACAGAGTGGCTGTGGACAAGGTTGGCAGGTGCTCGCGACCGGCGATGGAGAAGGCGCCGTCGACACTGTCCGAGCTTTCGAAATTGAGGACCACGAAGCCGTGGCCGTGAGCCAGCCTGCGGAGTTCAACGGCGGCATCACGGCGCTCTGGGCTGAGCCGGACGGCGCCGGCGTCATTGCAGTTTCACAAAATTCGGAAATGGAGAGATATGAGGCTTACCGGCTTTCCATTATTTGTGGCCAGTAGTCTGCTTTGCGGGCTCAGCGCCGGCGCCGCCACGCGACCGCACTATGGCGGAACTCTGCATATCGCGATGCGGACCGCGCCTGCATCTCTCGACCCTGCAGATTCCAATCAAGCCGACTGGTTTCAATCGCGCAATCTTTTTAGTCTCATGTTTGACACCCTGGTTTCATTGGACGAGCAGGGCAAACCCGAGCCAGCGCTGGCAAGTTCGTGGCAGGTCGAACCGGGCAATCAGCGGTGGCAATTTTTCGTGCGGCATGGTGTGACTTTTGAGGATGAAACCCCGGTTACTCCGGACGCAGTCGCTGCGTCGCTGCGAAAGACGAATCCGGGCTGGAAAGTATTCGTGGATGGAGAAGCTGTCGTCATCGAGCGTGATTCCCCCGCTCCTGATCTTCCCGCCGAGCTGAGTTTGCCGCGCAATAGCATTCTCCGGCACGAGGGCGGAAAGATTTACGGCAGTGGGCCTTTTGCCGTCTCTCACTGGGATCCGGGGAAGAAGCTTGCGCTGGCGGCACGCGATGATTATTGGGGTGGGCGACCGTTTCTCGATGCAATTGAAATTGAGATGGGAAAAAGTTTTCAGGAACAGATGATTTCGTCCGATCTCGGGAAAGCGCAAGTGATAGAAGTTGCGCCGGAACGAGCGCGTCGTGCAGTCGCGGAAGGCCGCAGCGTCGAGAGCTCTGCCCCGATCGAACTGACGGCCTTGGTCTTTAGCCGCGAACCGCAGTCGCCGGAGGATGCGCACCAGCGCCAAGCTTTAGCGCTATGCATCGATCGTGACTTGCTGAATACGGTCGTCCTGCAAGGTGGAGGGGAGCCTGCCGGCGGGCTTCTGCCAAATTGGATGAGCGGCTACGGTTTTCTGTTTCCGGCGGCTATGAACTTGGAACTGGCTCGGCAGGTGCGCGGTGAAATTCCGCACACCACGTCATGGACTCTCAGTTACGACCCAACGGATGCGACCGCACGCGTGATCGCTGAAAGAATCGGTCTGAATGCCCGCGATGCGGGGCTGGGAGTGCAGATCACGAGCACGAGTAGAACGGATATGCGGATTGTCCGCATTCCATTAGTTTCCCTCAACCCTGAAATCGCTCTCGACGGAGTGGCTGCGGAGCTTGGATTTCCGTCAATAAAACTTCGTTCGGGTGCAGCGGATGATCTTTATGGAGCCGAGAACAAGCTGTTGCAATCGCAACGTGTAATTCCTCTGCTGCATCTGCGGATGCCTTACGGGGTGTCTAATACGGTTAAGAATTGGAGGACGGCTCGCGACGGGAGCTGGCGGTTGCCCAACATCTGGCTGGTTGCGAACAAACCATGAAATTCCGGCGCAAACTTCTGGCTATGTTCGCAATCACCGTAATCTTGTCAGTGGCGGCGGTTGCCTGGAGTATTTCGTCGTTGGCTCGGAGGGCTTTTGAAAAAGCGAACGAGGAGCGCAGCGCAGCTTTGGTTGCGCAATTTCGTCGCGAGTTCAACCGTCGCGGCGAAGAAGTTGCGCATCGCGTGGAGAACATTGCCGCCAGCGAGGTCACGACTCGCATGGCTCTCGCCTTAAGCCACGGCTCTCCCGACTACGGGACCTATCTCAACGAAGCCAAAACGATTGCTGACGATCAACAGCTTGATTTTCTGGAGTTCGTCGACAGCGAGGGCACAATCATTTCGTCGGCACAATGGCCCGCGAAATTTAGCTACAAGGACCCTCTCACCTTCGTAGGCAACGTTCCCAAAGCTGCTTTCTTGAAGCCGGAGGAACTGCCGGACGGCGCGGTGCTCGGACTGTTTGCCGTGAGGAAGGTGGAACTGGGTGCAAAACCGCTTTTCATCATTGGTGGACGGCGGATTGATAAGAACTTCCTGGCCGGCCTGGAGCTTCCCGCCGGAATGCGCGCGTTGTTTTATCAGAATCTGGGAACGGGATTTTCTCCTCAATTCTTGATTGACAGTTCCGGCGCCGTGCAGCAAGCGAATCCAATTGCGCCGATTATTCAGCACTTGCAACAACAGCGGCGCGAGAGCACAACATTGGTACATTGGTCCTCAAATGCGGAGGACGACGAAACTATCGACGCGATTCCACTTGACGGACGCGATGACCAATTGCTTGGCGTGCTGCTGATTGGCAATTCGCGCCGCCCTTACGTGGAGCTTCGCAGGCGCATCCGCTCGGCGGCATTGCTGTCAGGAACTGCCGGAGTTATATTGGCGATTCTGCTCAGCGGCTGGGCGGCGGCCCGCGTGACCCGCCCGGTGGAACAACTCGCTCGCGCGGCGCGGGCGGTCGCTTCGGGTGATTGGAATAGGCAAGTCGCGGCCGGTTCGTCCGACGAATTGGGTGAACTGGCGGAGTCGTTCAACAGCATGACTCGCGAGCTGCTGGCGCAGAGAGAGCATCTGGTGCAGGCCGAGCGCGTCGCTGCATGGCGTGAATTGGCCCGCCGTCTGGCGCATGAGCTGAAGAATCCTCTTTTTCCGTTGCAACTGACGGTCGAGAATTTGCTGCGGGCGCGGCAACAAAGTCCGCAGCAGTTCGAAGAGATATTTCAGGAGAGTTCGTCGACGTTGCTGGCCGAGCTGGCGAATCTAAAAGCCATTATCTCGCGCTTCAGCGAGTTCTCCAAGATGCCGCAACCGCAGTTCCAGTGGTTACAACTCAACGAAATTTTGCGGAATGTGGACCGGTTGTTCCACGCGCAACTCCACGCTCCGGAGCGGGCGCCGATTGAATGTAAACTGGAATTGACCGAGGCCATGGACCCGATTGCTGCTGATCCAGACCTGTTGCATCGTGCTCTCTCAAATCTGGTGTTGAATGCGATGGATGCGATGCCTAATGGTGGCACACTTACATTGCGCACGCGCCAGCACGGGGCTCTCAGCGAGATCGAAGTTTCTGACACAGGAGCGGGGCTCACGCCGGAAGAGTGCGAGCGCTTGTTCACTCCCTATTACACCAGCAAGCCGCATGGTACGGGACTCGGCCTCGCCATCGTGCAGTCGGTGATCAGCGATCACGGCGGCAGAATCAGTGTGCGAAGCGAATCAGGACGCGGGACGATATTCCTGATCGAACTGCCACAAAACGCTGATAAACTGCAAACCTTCGATCAGGCACTCGATGCCACCGCGAGGAGCCGCTAGTGCCGCAAAAAGCGAATCTTCTGATTGTGGATGATGAGCCCAACACCTTGGCATCCCTTTCCCGCGCATTCCGGCTGGCAGGCCACGATGCCACGGTTTGCGATAACGCGATAAAAGCCCTGGAATTTGCTAAAACGCAGAACTTCGATTTGATCTTCTCCGATGTGGTCATGCCCGGCAAAGACGGACTTTCGTTTTTGGAAGACCTCAGGGCAAACGGGATCGCGGTTCCTGTGGTCATGATGTCAGGCCAGGCGCACATCGAAATGGCGGTGCGTGCTACGCGCCTGGGCGCGCTCGACTTTCTAGAAAAACCGGTCTCCACGGAAAAGCTCCTGCTCACGGTCGAGAACGTGCTCAAGTTCCGGCGTCTGGAGGCCGAGAACCGACAGCTTCGACAACGCCTGGGCAAGCACGAAATGGTTTGGACTTCCGAGGTCATGCGCAAAGTCATGACCCAGGTCGAGCGCGTGGCGGCGAGCGAATCGCGGGTTTGTATTCTGGGAGAAACCGGCACCGGCAAAGAACTGGTTGCACGTACTCTGCATGAACGCAGTTCTCGATCCACGGGGCCCTTCATTACTCTGAATTGCGCCGCAGTTCCGGCGGAACTGATCGAATCGGAACTGTTCGGACACGAGAAGGGCTCGTTCACGGGCGCGGCCGCGCGTCACACGGGAAAGTTCGAGCAGGCGGAGCAGGGCACGATCTTCCTGGACGAAATTGGCGATATGCCTCTCTCAATGCAAGCCAAACTGCTGCGAGTGCTCGAAGAGGGAGAAGTGGAACGCATCGGTGGCGACAAAGCCATTTCCGTCGACGTGCGCGTTCTGGTGGCAACCCATCGGAACCTGGAAACCCTGGTGCGCGAGGGAAAATTTCGCCAGGACCTTTTTCACCGGGTGTATGTGTTTCCATTGGTTTTGCCGCCTCTGCGCGAACGCCGGGAAGATATTCCAACCTTGGTAGAACACTTTGCCCGGCAGGTCTGCGCGCAGAATAGTTGGAAGCCGATTGCCTTCCAGCCGGAAGCGATTACAGCGCTCACTGCTTATTCGTGGCCTGGCAATGTCCGGGAGTTGCGCAATGTGGTCGAGCGGTTGATGCTATTGGCGACAGAGAGCGAGGTCACGGTCGAGACCGTTCGTTCTGCGTTGCCTTCCACTACAGGCGCTCTGCCTCTCATAGGAGCGAGCACGGGAACCATGGCTGAGCGAGTGCAGATCTTCGAGCGTGAAGTGATTCTCGCTGAGTTGAAACGGAGCAATTACCACATCACGAATGCCGCCAAGTCACTTGGCTTGGAGCGCAGTCATCTTTACAAGAAAGCGGAGCAACTCGGAATCGATATTCAGAAGCAGCGTCGCGAAGAAGAGCCGGACGTTTCTTAGCTCGAACGACCAGATCAAACGACCCGCCATTTTTGACTCATTTGATTTATGCTGTCCATTCGAAGAAATTCGAGTGGAGGGCCTAGTGATTCGATTTCATCGTCGTATCCTTATTTTGCTCGCTTGTAGTTTTATCTTCGCCGCGATCAGCCTGGCACAACAGTATCCGGAGAGCATGTATCAGGACATGCGCTGGCGCATGATTGGGCCGTTTCGCGGCGGACGGACTCGGGCTGTCGCAGGCGTACCCAGCCAGCCCAACCTTTTCTACATCGGCGCGGTGAATGGCGGAGTGTGGAAGTCGGATGATTATGGCCGCACCTGGACCCCTATCTTCGATCAGGCGCCCACACAATCGGTCGGCGCCATCGCGGTTGCGCCATCGGATCCCAATGTGATTTATGTGGCGAGCGGCGAAGGCCTGCATCGTCCCGATCTGTCGGTCGGCGACGGAATCTATAAGTCCGCGGACGCAGGCAAGACTTGGACCCATCTTGGCTTGCGTGACGGACAACAGATTCCTGCGCTCGCAGTCGACCCGCGCGATCCGAATAAGCTGTTCGCGGCGGTGCTCGGACATCCCTACGGTCCAAACGAAGAGCGCGGCATCTTTCGTTCGACTGACGGCGGCAATGTTTGGCAGAGAGTCCTGTATAAGGACCAGAACACCGGCGCTTCTGATATCGAGATCGATCCATCGAATCCCGACGTGCTCTATGCGTCGCTGTGGGAAATGCGCGAGGGACCGTGGGAGGATAACAACCAGTTTCAGGGCACCGGCGGAGGCCTTTTCAAATCAACGGACGGCGGCAGCACCTGGCATGCGTTGAAGAACGGTCTGCCCAACAACCTCACGCAAGTGAATGTCGCGGTTGCAGCCAGCCAGCCTTCCCGGCTTTACGCAAGTGTGGCCACAACGGACAAGGGGGAATACGGCTCGGCCGCAGGACTGGGGTTGTACCGCTCCGACGATGCCGGAGAAAACTGGTATTCGACTACGACCGATCCGCGCCCAGCCATGCGCATCGGCGGCGGCGATCTTCCGATTGCAAGAGTGGACCCCAAGAATCCCGACGTGGTCTATAGCGTAAGCATCGTAACTGTGCGGTCGACCGACGGCGGTAAAACTTGGACGAGTATTCGCGGCGCGCCTGGCGGGGACGATTATCAGAATCTGTGGATCAATCCCAACGACCCAAGAATTATTCTCGTGGTCAGCGATCAAGGCGCAATTGTGACCGTCAACGGCGGACAAACCTGGAGCTCATGGTACAACCAACCGACGGCACAGCTTTACCACGTTGCCACAACCAATAGTTTTCCCTACCGGGTTTGCGCCGGACAGCAGGAAAGCGGTTCGCTTTGTATTTTGAGCCGGGGCAATGACGGCGAAATCACTTTTCGTGATTGGCATCCGGTCGCGACCATCGAGTACGGTTACGTAGCGCCCGATCCGCTCGATCCCGATATTATCTTCGGAGGTGGCAGGAACGAAGTCTCGAAATATCATTGGTCGACTGGGCAGGTGCAAAATGTGACGCCAATTCCCGTACGCGGTAGCAAGTACCGTACGGATCGCACTGAGCCCACACTCTTCTCGCCAATTGATCCTCACATTCTTTACTTCGCTTCTAACCTATTGTTTAAGACCACGGACGGCGGAAATTCCTGGCAAGCCATCAGCCCGGATCTCACCCGGGAGAATCCGGGAGTTCCGCCGAGCATTGGTGCGCTTGCCGCCAAGAATCCTGAGGCTGGGAAGCAACGCGGCGTGATCTATGCGGTGGCTCCGTCGTTTCACGATGTCAATACATTATGGGCAGGAACCGACGACGGCCTGATCTGGATGACGCGTGACGGCGGAAAAAATTGGGACAACATTACGCCGCCGGAATTGACCGCGTGGAGCAAGATCACGCAAATCGAGGCTTCGCATTTCGACGACCAATCCGCGTACGCGTCGGTGAGTCGCTTCCGCGTCGATGATCTGCGTCCCTATATCTATCGCACGCACGACGGCGGCAAAAGCTGGACGCTGATCTCAGGTAGCTTGCCGGTAGATGCGCCCGTTGACACGGTGCGCGAAGATCCGGTTCGCAAGGGCCTGCTATTTGCGGGCACTGAGAGCAGTGTCTGGGTTTCGTTTGACGATGGCGATCACTGGCAGTCTCTGCAATTGAACCTGCCGCACACTGCGATGCGCGACTTGGCAATTCACGAAAACGATCTGATCGTCGCTACCCACGGGCGATCATTCTGGATACTCGATGACATCACGCCATTGCGGCAATTGGCCGAAATACCGGCGAATTCGGATGCGCATCTTTTCAAACCGGCGCCGGCTTATCGCGTCCGGCGAAGTACGTACCCGGATACACCCATTCCGCCGGATGAACCTATGGGTGCGAATCCTCCCGATGGCCTTATTCTCGATTACTTCCTGCCGCAAACTACATCCGGCCCGGTGACGCTGGAAATTCTGGATGCAAAAGGAGAACTGGTGCAGCGCTTTTCCAGCGCGGACAAGCCGGAAGTTACGCAAGCAGAATTGGAAAAACAACTGATTCCGCTGTACTGGATCCGGATGCCGAAAATTCTTTCAGCTAGCGCTGGCATGCACCGCTGGGTGTGGGATCTGCATTATCCTTCGCCCACCGCTTCGCAACACGAGTTTCCGATTTCGGCGGTGCCGTACGATACGCCTAGATCGCCCCTCGGCCCGCTCGCATTGCCCGGAGAATACAGCGCGCGCCTCACCGTGAACGGACACACTTTCACAGCGCCCCTCACCGTAAAGATGGATCCACGTGTGAGTGCGCCGACGGCCGCCATCGAACAACAATTCACGTTGGAGACACGTCTAGCCTCGGAGTTGACTGCCACCACCGATGCGGTTACAGAGGTGCACTCGGTCCTGGATCAACTCCACAAGACTGGGTCTTCGTCCAAGGGCGCGCTGGCAGAATCGATCGCCGTTCTCGATCAGAAGATTGAAACAATTTTGCGTGGGCCCACGGCAGCCGTACCCGGTGCTGCGGCGGAACCAACTCTAACCCGGGAGAATACTGCAGTGACTGCGCTTTATGGCGCCATAGGACAGGCCGACGCTGCGCCAACGTCGGCTCAAATAAATGCAGTGGCGGACACGGAACGTGACTTATCCGCGGTCATGAAACATTGGGAGGAAATCAAGCAGTCCGATTTACCAGCACTCAATCGCCAACTCCGGAAGGCCAAGTTGCCCGAGCTCCATCTCGACAGGAAGGCTCAGATGAACGAAGGTCAGACCAATCTGGAGTAGCTAAAGGCCGAGACAGCGGCTTACTCAGCGATTAAAAGGTTTTCAGCGAATGGCCATTGCTCATCGATCCACTGAGCGTCACAGCGGAAGCCCGCCTCTTCGGCAATTCGAAAGACCTCGGCAAGCGAATATTTGTGACTGCTCTCGGTCCAGATGGTTTCGCCTTCACGGAACGTGACCGACAGAGCCGCGGCGGGAATGTGAACAGTTTGTCTCTTGCGGGAGCGTATGTGCATCTCGACGCTGCGTACGTCCTCATTAAACCTGGCGACATGCTCGAAGTTCTCAAGGCAAAAGTCGGCATCAAGTTCGCGATTGATTCGTGCCAGCAGATTCATATTGAAGGCCGCGGTCACTCCCAACGGATCGTCATACGCCGCGATCAGTTGATGAATCGGTTTGGTGAGATCGGTCCCCAGCAGAAGTGCGTCGCCCGCCTGCAAAGTCGCCCGCATTTCGCGCAGAAACTTTACGTCCGCGGGATGTTCGAAGTTGCCTATCGTGCTGCCCAGAAACAGCACCAGCAACTGCTCTCCCTTTTCACGCCGCGCCGCCACCTCCAACAGTCCATCGACGTACTCACGCTCAAATCCTAAAATGCTGACCGATTCGATATCGCCGAGCTCGCGTTCGCACATATTCAGAGCGGCTCGCGAAATCTCGATGGGGCAATAGCGAATATGTTGATGACGGGTCAGGGCTTCGAGCATCCAGCGCGTCTTCTTGCCGCTGCCGCTGCCCAACTCTGCCACCGTCGTCGGCGGTGTGAGTCTGGCGACGATGTCTTCAGAATGCCTTCGCAAAAGACGCTCGTCTGCGCGCGTCAGACCATACTCCGGAAGAATGCTGATCACCTCGAACAACGCCGACCCGACGCTGTCGTACAAGTATTTCGACGGCAGCTCCTTTTGCCCGGGCTTGGTCAAACCGAGGCGGACATCGGTAATAATGTCAGGATGGGCGCCGGTGGTGAAGGTCTGGGTCAGCATGTGTCCTCCGAAATCAATCAACGGTTCACGCAGCGAAATCCTGCGTAAACATATTGGTAGTGGGGCTGGAACCAGTTGCGAAACGAGCGGCGCAGCATGCACGCGGCGGTGCGCGGCGAGGCGCCTTTCATCACGTAGTGCTTACCGTCGAAAAAGTCGGCGGAGTATCCGGGATAAAACGAAAACCGCTCGAACCCAGGAAACGGCTCGAACTTGCTCCCTGTCCACTCCCAACCATTGCCTAGTAAATCAGCTACGCCGAATGCGCTCTCACCTTCGGGGAAGGCGCCCACCGGAGTCGGATCCCAGCCGCGGAAATCAAAGTTCCCTTTGCTGGGAGTGGGTTCAGTGGCGCCCCACGGAAAGCTTCTCTCCGAACCGCTTCCTGTTCCATATGCCGCGCGATGCCACTGCGCTTCCGTCGGCAATGCCTTGCCTGCCCAGCGAGCGTAGGCGGTCGCTTCTGCCTGGCTCACGTACACCGGCCAATCCAGCGGCAAAGGAATTTCATCGAACATGGTCCGGCAGTACCAGCGGTCTCCGGTACGTCTCCAAAAGACGGGATGCTGAATGTTGTGCAGGGTTCGCCAATTCCAATCCGCTTCGGTCCAACAGGCGGGATTCTCGTAGCCTCCCGCGGAAACAAAATCCAGAAACTGGCCGTTGGTTACTTTGTATTTGTCGATTGCGAAGGCGGGGACGTCAACGGTCAGCGCTTCGTATTCGTTGTCCCAGCCGAAAGTGTTTTGATCACGCCGCGGAAGCCCAAGCGTGGTTCGCCCGGCGGGGATCTCAATCATTGTGGGAGAAACGGGCGGAACGATCAGTTCAGGCTTGCGCTGAATTCGAAGCTTTCGATCCAGCGGCAACTGATGCAGCATGTAGGCCAAGGTTTCCGCGTGCATCAACCGGTGCTCGATGGCGACGTGGAGCAGCGTCTTGGTGGAAAAATCCGTCCCGGTCTGCGTGGAAATCCAATCGGCGGATTCCAGCGCCTCCAGACCGTCATCAATCCTTTCCCTGATTCTCTTGACATACTGGCGAGCATCCGCTACCGAAGGCCAATCAATCGGTTGGTCGGAGGGCAGCGTGCCATTGACGGGATCGATTCCGAAGGCGAATAACTTATCGGACGCGGGATCGAAAGCCTCGAAGCCAAGAACTCGCTCGCGCAAGAGGTTCCAGTCGAATGCCTCCAGGTGACCGAGATAAAAGATGATCCGGTGGCGTTCCGGAATCGGCCGCTCGTAGAGAGAGTCAGGCCGGACCATCTGAAAAATCTCGTCCGTGCGTACACGAGCCTCGTGCAAACGCTCGAGCAGTTGGTGCCGGACTTCAAGTTCTTTTTGCGCGACGAGCATCCTTGCCTCCAAGCTGCTATTCATTTGCCGCGTCTTGTTGCGCGCCGGATTGCGCTCGAGCCAAGCGCGCGCGGCTCTCCGGCTAGGGCTTAGTAGATGAGTTGCGACAACCATGCGATGCGCGGAAATTCGGACGAAAAATATCCTTCGTCCCCACCCTCCAACCCCGTTCGCCTCAACCTTAGATGCCCCACGGCGAAGGTGGGTGCTGGGATTTTGGGGGTAACGCGAAGTCTTTTTTAAACCGCTGGCAATGAGCGAGATACGAGATATTTTCCTCTGATTCAACCACACTTTATCCGACGTGAGTGTGCACTAGAATGGATAATGTCTGATCAGGCCCTTGATAAGGTGACAACATGATCGCCGACAATACTCTAGACGCGTGGCCGGAGTTGCCCCTCCAGGCATGGCAGGATACCTACGCGACCATGCACATGTGGACGCAGATCGTGGGCAAAGTCCGGCTTGCGCTCAGCCCGAAGATTAATCATTGGTGGGAAGTACCGCTATACGTAAATGCGCTTGGACTTACAACCTCGCCCATTCCATATGAAGCTGGGATTTTTGAGATTCAATTCGATTTCATCCATCACAAGCTGCTCATTCGGACCAACCACGACGCGGAAAGAGTCATCGCTCTGGCGCCGCGCTCCGTCGCCGATTTTTACCAGGAGTTCATGCAGTGTCTGCAGTCACTCGACATTCACGTAAAAATTTGGAAGATGCCCTGCGAAGTTCCCAATCCGATTGTCTTCGACCAGGATACGAAACATGCTTCCTACGATCCTGAATACGCCAACCGGTTTTGGCGAATACTGGTGTCCGCCGATGAAATCTTCAAGGAGTTTCGCTCCCGCTTTGTGGGCAAGAGTAGCCCGTCGCATTTCTTCTGGGGGAGTTTCGATCTGGCAGTCTCCCGCTTCTCCGGCCGGCGTGCGCCAGCACGAGAAGGTGCCGACTCCATCACGCGAGAGGCCTATTCGCATGAAGTGATCAGCGCCGGTTTTTGGCCCGGTGGCGGCGACGTGCAGGGTCCGGCATTCTACACGTACGCAGCGCCGGAACCCGCGGGTTTTGCGAAAGCCCATGTCGGTCCGGCAAAGGCGTTCTACCATTCGCAAATGCACGAATTTCTTCTGATGTACGACGACGTTCGGCGTGCGTCCTCGCCGAAGGCTGCCATTCTTGAATTCATGCAGAGCACTTACGAGGCCGGGGCGAGCCTGGGAAACTGGAATCGCGAAGAACTGGAGAGGCCCGCGGCCTGACCTGCAAAAGGTGACGTTCCGCGACTTCTTCCCTTTGTGTACCTTTGTGTCCTTTGTGGTTCTAGCATTTGCACTTCCTCAACCGCAAAGGACACAAAGGTACACAAAGAAAGTGATTATGGAAACTTTACATGTCCTCGCTCGGGGGAAACACAACGTAATGAGGGTCTTTCGACGACGCTTGCCAATTATTTTTGTGCGGCCTGAACATCCAGCGTGCGCACCAGCCAAGGAATAATCACCTGCTTGAAGATCACTGGATCCGGCCACACCTTGACTTGTCGTCCCAAGTGGCCGCCCTGTGGATTGATCCACGCATCTTTCGGAACGTCACCTTTGTTTAGCAGCAGGTAGATATCCGAGATCGGCACTTGCGTATCCAGAACTCCTGCCATGATCAGCATCGGGGTAGTCGGTTTGCCGAGGAGACCCTGTTTTACCAAAGACATTTTCGCCAGGCTCGCTGCCAAATCGTCTAAAGTCTTCACGCCATCGAAAATATTCATCAGCGCTGGCACTTGATCGAACAAGTACTCTCGATTTCCCAACAACGAATTCATCAGAAAATCTTTTTGAAAGAAAGCATCAATCGGCGGAGACTGTGCACTCGCGCCCCTCAGCCGGGTATGCTCAACGATCGAAAGCTTGGTCGCCCAATACGCGCCCCAACTCACGCCGTGGACAGCGAGCCTGCTTTTATCCACCTCCGGGCGGGTCTGCACGTAGTCAATCACCCGCGATAGCATCCGATCGGCAGTTTCACTCACTTTGATCGGCGCCTGTCCTGTGCCCGGTCCATCCACCGCGAGAAAACCTACGCCGAAGGGCAGGATCGCCCCAAAGCTTTCCGACAGATCCTCTTTGCGACTGTCCAATCCGTTCACGGCAATCACAAGAGGCACCGGGCCTTTTGCATTCTTTGGCAACCGCAAATATGCAATGATTTCCGATCCTTCGAAAGGTATGTGAACCACTTCCAGCGGCGGATCCCAGAAGCGAGCATGCGCCAGGAATGCTTCAATCGCTTTCGCATAAGCCTGCTGCTTGCCAGGCGAAGCAGGGTATGGCCAGCGGCCAAAAGAGTACAGGCGCCACGCCCGAATGTAGTCAGCGTTTGCTTTCGTGGGATCGGTTTTCTCCAGCGACTTTGCTTCGTTGGAGTAACGGTCGGCCACTGCCATAAATGCGGCCGCCCACTCGTCTTTGTCCTTCGTGTGGATTTTGTCGAAAGCTTCTTTCACATCGGCGGGATCGAGACCGATCAGCGGATATTGGCCGACCTCCGCGCGATGGATGGCCTCCGTTTTGATTTCATCAATTGTCCGTTCGGGGCGTTCCTGGGCAAACATAGTTCCTGTAAGTATGATGACGACGATCAACAATCGCGGTATGAAATGGGATTGAAATGTTCCTCTCACCTGTCGCGGCTCCATATTTTCTTCTTTGCGAATTCCGTCACTGCAATTTTTCGAAACGAAAGGGCCGAACGCTCTGTCCGGCCCTGCCCCTCAAACAAGGTTCATTTAAAACGCCAGCTTGAGCCCCAATTGCACAGAGCGAGGACCTCCCGAGCCAACCGCTGGATTGGCAGCCGCAATGTCAGGCGTGGCGCATCCACAACCAAAGTTTCCCGCTCCCGGATCGTTCAGTCCAAAGCCGTTCTGTCCGCCATAGGGATTGGCGAAATTCGGGTGGTTCAAGATGTTGAAGAACTCGGCTCGAAACTGGGCATGCAAACGTTCTCCGAAGTGCCAATTCTTTGCCACCGAGAAGTCCCAGTTCCTAAAGCCTGAATCGGGGAACAGATTCCGGGGCATAGTGCCGAACTGCCCCTGCGGAGGCGGAATCATGATCGAGTTTCCTTTGGCGTAGCAGCCCCACGTATCCAGCGTCGACGTCGCTCCAATCGCCGCCGCCTCGGTCGTACACGCTGCCGGGAAATTGCCAACTGTGTAATGCGGGATCGGTTCTGGTCCCGACTTGAAGTCCGAGGGATTGCCAAAAAAATCCCAGCGTTGCGGCGTAGCTTGCGGCGGGCTAACTGGCAGGCCACCGAGGCCCGAGATATCCGTAGTCAAATCGATCGGACCCCAGTATTGCGGACTCGCCAGGGTCGCAATCGAATTGATTTCCCAGCCCTCCAGCATCTGGCCGTAGCCTTGCTTCCCGGGAATGGCGTAGGTCAGCGACAACGTAAACCGCTGGCGAACATCGAAGTCACTATTGGCGTATTCCGCTCCTACGTTGTTCGAATTCTGGGGAAGCCCGTATCCCGCGCCGAAGTCCCAGTTGGCGCTTACGTCGTCAAGAGCATGCGAGTAAGTGTAACCAGCCACCACGCTTAGCCCATGATAGTTTCGCGAAGTCAGCGTCGCCTGCAGTCCGTTGTAGTTTGATCGGTAGAAGTTTCCCATCTGAAAAATATTGCTCAGATACGGAAACTTCGCGTTAAAGGGTCGAGTGCCTTGTGAATCGGTTCCGGGTGTCTCCTGATTGATGTCTCGAATTCCGACGAGATTGTCTCCATGATTACCCACGTATCCAACTTCGAGAGTCAAGTTGGGCGCAAAGGCATGCTGAACGTTCAAAGTCCAGTTCCACACGTAGGGAGTGGTCAGGTCGCGGACCACGCTCATGATCGGACAGGGACCTGAGGCATTGGGGTCGCAGTTGATCGTGCTCCCGCTGACGTTGCCATAGAGCGGCGTAGCGCTGTCCCACTGAGGAACATTGCCGGGAGCGATTGATAAATTGCCAGCCGTAATCGTGCCTCCAGCGGTGACCGGATTGGCCGTGCCGGTGCCCGATATGATCGCTCCAGTGGGAACGTTGGAGAGGCCGAAGCTGTTGTTGAACGCGAGCAACGATTCCCAATTTACCGTCTCGTAGATCAGGCCGCCGCCGCCCCGCAACACCGTGGTCCCCTTGCCGGTCACGTCCCAGGCAAAGCCCACGCGTGGGCCGAAGTTTTTGTGATCCGCGTTGTAGGGGCTACTGACGCCGTTGATCCCGACCTGGATCAATCCGGTCGGCGAATTGGGGTCGAAATTTCCTAACTGATTATTGGCGTCTTTCATGACCGTGCTGAACTCGTAGCGCACCCCATAATTGATTGTCAGGTTCTTGGTGGCTCGCCAGTCGTCCTGGAAAAAACCCGCGTAGGCCCAGTTGTGGATCTGACGCGTGGGATTGCCCGTTTG
>Ga0210390_10001106_pt1 | contig 26812 bp, 16 predicted proteins | sample IncBWH11OmetaG_FD_161050 | JGI IMG/M metagenome (GOLD analysis project Ga0210390, IMG submission 161050) | Forest soil microbial communities from Barre Woods Harvard Forest LTER site, Petersham, Massachusetts, United States - Inc-BW-H-11-O ... | reverse complement strand
GCAGCAGCAATAATAGCAACCTAGCTTGTATCGAATTGCGGCCGGTCCAGAAAGGGATCGGCCGTTTTTTTTGATCGTGAAATTATTTCGGAACCGTTTGAGGGAAGGCGCTAACCGCGTTTATGCCTGGCGTGGTCCAGCTTGTACTCGCCGACTTTACGGCTCAAGGTGTTGCGGTGAATTCCGAGGGCTTTGGCCGCCCGTGACTGATTGCCGTCCAGCCGGTCCAAAACGCGTTTGATGAATTTCTTCTCGAATTCCGTCACAGCCTCTTCGAGCAGAATTCCGCGCTCGACCATCATGCCGACCAGAGATTCCAGTTGATCTTTCACGCTTGCACGCTCCGCACGCAACCATGAGGCCGGAGAAAGGGGCTTCGGACTTTGTGACGCCGGGTATCTTGATTTCAAACACGCGGATTCCGCTGCCCCGCCAGCGGGACCCGGGCTAGTCTAATGCGTGGCCTGTAACGCGTTGATAGGCTTCCCTGTACTTGTTTTGAGTAGCCGAGACGATGTCGTCTGGCAGCGCCGGAGCTGGGGGCTGCTTGTTCCATCCGATCTTCTCGAGATAGTCGCGAACGTACTGCTTGTCGAAAGAGGGCTGGGTGCGGCCCGGGACGTATTCATCCGCCGGCCAGAATCGCGACGAATCGGGCGTCAGCGCCTCATCAATCCAAATCAGCTCGTTCCCGATCAGTCCAAATTCAAATTTCGTATCCGCGATGATGATTCCGCGCGCCGCGGCATGTTCGGATGCACGCTTGTAGATCGCGAGGCTGATGTCGCGGAGCTTTTCCGCGAGCGCCCGGCCCACGCGCAGGATTGTTTCGTCGAAAGAAATATTTTCATCGTGGCCTGTGGTGGCCTTGGTGGATGGAGTGAAAATCGGCTCCGGCAGTTGATCGGATTCGCGCAAGCCCTTTGGCAGCGGGATGCCGCAAATCCCACCGGTCTTTTGATAGTCCTTCCATCCAGAGCCGGAAATGTATCCGCGCACGACGCACTCGATTGGCACCGGCTCGGTCTTGCGCACCAGCATCGCGCGTCCGTCGAGTGAAGCAGCGTATTGCGCAAGTTCGCCGCTGAAATCCCTGGCCGCGATGACGTGATTGGGTACGATGCCCGCAAGCCTGTCGAACCAGAACAAAGAGAGCTGCGTAAGAACCTTTCCCTTATCGGGAATAGGCGTCGGCAGTACCACGTCGAAGGCCGAAAGGCGGTCCGTCGCTACGATTAGCAATTGATCGCCTAATTCATAGATGTCGCGCACTTTGCCGCGTCCCCGGAGCTTCAGTCCGGGGAAATTCGTTTCTGAAATCACTGGGGTCATTTGCGGAGAAGCCAAGGATTTTCGCCTCGTTGCTAAGAGGCGGGTATTCTAGCGCAGCGAATTGCGTTGTCAACCTTTAAGAGAACAACTCACAGAAATTTTTCACAGCCGTGAACGCTTCGAAAATATTTCGATAGCGTCTACGCAGCGTTCGATGCAGCCTTCGGCGCCGCCATCGCGGCTGTTTCTTCCCACTTGACTGAGACAAGTTTCGAAACGCCGGGCTCCTGCATGGTAACGCCGTAAAGAACCGAACCCATCTCCATGGTCTTGCGATTGTGGGTCACCACGATGAATTGCGTTTGGCCGCACATGTCCGCCAGCATTTTGTTGAAGCGTCCGACATTGGCTTCGTCGAGCGGCGCGTCCACTTCGTCTAGGATGCAGAAGGGACTGGGCTGATATTTGAACACCGCGATCAGCAGCGCGAGAGCCGTCAGCGCCTTTTCGCCTCCCGAAAGCAGCAGGATATTTTGGAGACGCTTGCCGGGAGGCTGCGCCACGATGTCAATGCCGGCTTCGCCCGAGCTGTCCGGCTCGCCGAGCCGCATCTCGCCGTGCCCGCCGCCGAACAGCGATTGGAACGCGATGGCGAAGTGCGCGTTGATGAAATTGAAAGCTTCCTCGAATTTCTGTCGCGAAACCTGATCGAGCTCGGCGATCGTGAGCTGCGTATTCTGGATCGAAGTCACCAGATCATCGCGCTCGCGCCGCAGGAACGTGTCGCGCTCCTCGCATTCCTTGAATTCCTCGAGCGCCATCATGTTGACTGGGCCCATGGCCTCGACGCGCGCCTTCATTTCGTTGTAGTTCGTCTCGGCGGCGACCAGGTCTTCTCCCAGCAGCAGTTGCGCCTGTTGCGCCATCAATTCTTCGGGCTGCGCGTTCAATTCCGCCACGCAAGTCTGCCGCAGATAATCGCGGTCCGCGTCGTTGCGCGCTTTCTCGATTTGCCGCTGGCTACGCTCGGCGCGTAGCTCGTCGAGCGATTGGCGCTTGCCGCGCACAGTTTCGTCCAGTTGCGTCGCTCGAGTTCTGGCCTGTTCCCATTCGGATTCGAGCATGGACTTCTGTTCCTCGAGTCGCGATTTCTCTTTTCTCAGTTCTTCGACCTGCAAGCCCAGCTGCTCGCACGAGGTTTCAAGCTCGGACTTTTCCTGGAACAACATCGCATGTTGCTGGCTCAACGTAGCCACGCGCTCGCCAGCTAGCGCCATTTCCTCGGTCAAGCGCCGTTCGGCGGATTCCGCGCTGCTCAGCCGCTCAGACATCGTGGCCAATTCTTCCCGCCGCGCCGCGGCCTGTTCCTGAAGCGTTTGCAGATCTTGCCGCATGCGCAGGAGTCGTTCGGACACCTGTGCGCTCTCTGTTTCTGCCGCTTCGCGCGATTGCGAGGCTTGCGCGTGTTTGCCTCGAGCTTCCGCGGCGCGATGGCGCGCGGATTCGGCGTCTGCGCGCAGGCGGGAAATCTCTTCACTTTCAGTGGCGAATTGCTGCTCGATCCGTCGTAGTTCGGAGTGGGACTGATCGCATTGATGAGTCGCCGCGACCAGCGATTTTTCCGCTTCCATTTGCCTTGCGATGGAGGAGGCAACCTGCTGTTCGCCGTCCGCAATAGCGGTTTCCAACCGGGTCATTTCAGCTTGCTGCTCGTTTACTGCCTGCTCCAGGCGAAGCGCCTCCGCTTCGTGCTCGCGCAATTCACGCTTCAAAGCCAGAGGGCCCGCTTCGCCCGCTCGGCCGCCGGAGACCATGCGCCCGTGATAACAGGTGCCATCCGGCGTAAGAAAATAGCTATGAGGATTTTCGTTCGCCATTTGCTCGGCGAGCGCCGCAGATTCGACCACATATGCCGTGCGCAACTTGGTCAGAAAGTGCTTGGCGGCGGGACCGAGCGGTTCGCGGAAGTCAACCAGGCGATCGAGTCTGCCTAGCACTCCGTCAGGCATCGGCAGGGAAGCATCGGCTTCTGGCGACGGAAGGTTCAGCTTGTTGAGCGAGTCCACAAAAAATGTGGCGCGCCCACCCATCTCATCACGCAGCAAGGAAATCCCCGCTCGTGCGTGGTCGAACGATTCCACCACCACGTATTCCAATTCGTCGCGCAAGAACTGCTCGATCGCACCTTCGTATTTTTCCTGCACCTCGGCGTAATCAGCGAGCAATCCAACCGCATGGAAACCGCCTGGGGTGGGCTGCGCGCCCGTCTCACGCGCTACATTGAAAAGTTTTTGAACCGCGTCGGCGGTGTAGGCGCGCTCACTCAAAATCTGTTCGATGGAAGCACGCCGTGCCCGTTCGGCGGAAAGCCCTTCGCGCATCCGTTCCAATTGCTGGCTGGTTTCCTGCTGGCTCCGGCGCAGCTCAACGAGCTTCACTTGCGCGTCGCGGACAGCAGCGCCCAACTCTTGCGCGCTGATTTGCGCATGCGCGAAAGCCTGCTCGGCTGCCGCAACTTTCTCATTCAGCGCAGCGCATTCAGACTCAATCGCTTGCATCGCTGCTGCGCGCTGTTCTTCCGCCGCCGTATGACGCGCCGCGGCTTCTTCCGCCTGCAACGATTCCGCAAGTTCGCGCGCGGATTCCTGGACAAGCCGGCCCGCGAGCAGGCGCAGCTCTTCCATGCGCGCTTCCATCTGGATCTGTTCGGCGGCCGTAGTAGATGACCGCTCCGTCGTTTCACGCAGCAGCGTTTCGAGGGCGCCGGTTTGGTCGCGCAGCGTGGCCACCGCCTCGCGGTGCGCTGTCATCCGCGTGCTCAGATCGCTCACTTGGCGTTCTGCCACTTCCGCCTCGACCGCCAGACGCCTAGCCCGTGCTTCGATTTGCGCCGCTTGCTCACGATTAAAGGTAATCCGATTTTCCGCGCGGTCGAGATCCAGTACGGTCTGCCCCAGCAAGTTTTGGATTTGCCGCAGTTCACCGTCCAGTTCGTAGCTGCGGCTGCTCAATCGCTCCTGCTCAGCTTCCAGTTCATGCACCGAACCGGCTTCACGTTCTTCGGCCGCGTCCATATCGCGCAGCAGATTTTCAAGTCGCGCGGCTTCGATATCGAGATGCTCTGCCTTGCTCGCCAGCACGCTGCGCAGCAATTCCCGCATCTGTTCGCGGAGCTCGGCATAACGCCGTGCCTTGGACGCCTGGCGCTTCAGCGAAGCAAGCTGCTTTTCCACTTCGACCAGAATGTCGTGCACACGCGACAGGTTCACTTTCGAGGCTTCGAGCTTCGCTTCCGCGAGACGTCGCTTGGTCTTGTACATCGTGATCCCGGCGGCCTCTTCGATGATCGCGCGGCGATCCATTGGCTTTGAGTTCAGAATTTGCCCGATACGGCCCTGTTCGATAATCGCGTAGCTATCGGGGCCGAGCCCCATGCCCATGAAGAGTTCTTGCACATCGCGCAAACGCGCCACACGGCCGTTTATGAGGTATTCACTTTGTCCGGAGCGATAGAGCCGCCGGCCCACCACTACTTCGCCCGGCTTTAGAGCCAGCGCCGGTTTTTCGACGCCGCGCTTTTTCCAAGGCTTGTCTTTAGAAGTCGGGGCCTCCGCAGGGGCATTACCTTCGCCTGCGCTTTCTTGCGTAGTTAGTTCTACGAACCCGTCCACAACTCTGGTTTCGGGCTCTGCTGCGGGGGCGTTCTCCACGATCACCGGGCCGGACGCTTCCTCGGCCGCCGGGGGGATTTCCTCCGGTGCGTCCATCACCTGGGCTACGGCGTTGGCCAGATCCGGGTCTACAAGCGTCAGCGTCACTTCAGACAAGCCCATAGGGGGCCGCTTCGCCGTGCCGTTAAAAATGCAGTCAGACATCCGCTCGGCGCGCAGCATTTTGTGGCTCTGCTCGCCCAGTACCCAGGAGATCGCGTCCACCACGTTCGATTTGCCGCACCCGTTGGGACCGACAATGCAGGTGATCCCCGTGCCGCTAAACGTGATAGGGGTCTTCTCACAAAAAGACTTAAAGCCCAATAACTCGACTTTGCGCAGTTTCAGCACCAGTTTCCTCGCACAATTCGCTCCCTCGGCTTTGCACGCCGAAGAAGGCTCAGTTTGTCGATCTTTCGTCGGAGGTCTATCGAGACAAAAACGCTGGAGGGTCGATTCAATGGCCCTTCCGCCTGGCGCTGACCGGGACGGTGGTTACGGGAATAAAAAGTAGCACGGCGAGTCGCTGGTGTAAAGGAAGCTTTTTGAGCTGTTTGTACATTCTGTAGGGGAAGACTCAGGCGAGGACACACGCGGCAGTACGTGATTTCCGCCCGGTTCGGGGTTCTGGTTAGGCGATCGCAACACATGACGCAATCGCCCGATCGCTTTGACGCTGATTCCACTTAACTGATTCTTGCAGATTGACTTAAGCCCGGGCACGGCCTACGATGGCCCGGAGCGGAGGGATGATTGCAGCAGGACGCAACCCAGAGCTCCGGCAGCATTTTGTCCGCCCTTGCTGTTCTGGCTTTAGTTCTGTTCCTTTCAATCGAAGGACTGCGCCCCCCTGCGCCTAAGCCGGTCAACGCCAGCCCCTCAGAGTTCTCTGCGGAGCGCGCCCGCGAAGTCTTGAACCGTCTTGTTGGGGATGGCATTCCGCATCCCACCGGAAGTCCCCAAAACGACGCAGTGCGACGCCGGGTAATGGACGAGTTCACCAAGATCGGTTACCAGCCCACCGTGCAAGAGGGGTTCTCTTGCGACGAAGAAGGCGATTGCGCGACGGTGCACAACGTTCTCGCGCGCCTGGATGGCCGAGAGGCAGGCGAGGCGGTAATGGTGGCTGCGCATTACGATTCTGTTCCGGCTGGTCCCGGTGCCTTCGACGACGGTGCCGGGGTCGCCACGATTCTCGAAGCTGCCCGGGCGCTGAAATCTTTCCCGCAGTCTCGACACTCCATCATATTTCTTGTCGACGACGGAGAAGAGGCGGGGCTGATCGGAGCGCGAGTTTTCGTGAACCAGCATCCGTGGGCCAAACAGGTTCGCGCCGTGGTGAATATAGACAGCCGCGGCACCACCGGCCCCAGCCTGATGTTCGAAACTGGCGGCGCCAATGAATGGGCGGTGCGCGCCTATGCCGCGCGCGCGTCCCGTCCCGAAACCAGTTCAATCTTTTACGAAGCTTACAAGCGGATTCCAAACGACACTGACTTTACCGTTTTCAAAGCCGCCGGTTTTCAGGGCGTGAACTTTGCGAACATCGGTGGCGTCGTTCACTACCACACCCCGCTCGACAATTTCGCGAACGCAAATCCCACGACGCTACAGCATCACGGTGACAACGCCCTCGGTTCGCTCGAAACCTTAGCCAACACCGACATCTCGAACCCGCCGCCTGCGTCTGCCGTCTATTTCGACGTGTTTGGGCGCTTGGTTGTTTGGTGGCCGGCGAAACGGACTTTGAAGATCGCTGTGTCGTCAACCGTCTTACTATTGCTGGAAATCGCCTGGCTGATTTACAAGAAGCGACTGAGCATTCCGGAATTTCTCTGGGGCTTGCTCGCGTGGTTCGTGAGCATACTCTCCGTCGGAGTTCTTGCGTTGATTCTTGGCTTTATCCTGAAACGCGCCGGAGCTACGGGAAGCCCTTGGGTTGCCCATCCGCTTCCCGCGCAAGTTTCGTTTTGGGCCCTCGCCATCGCTGTCGTCTCGTTGATCGCGATCAGGTTCGCAGAACGCGCTGGCTTTCTGGGACTGTGGGCGAGCGTTTGGACTTGGTGGGCTGTGTTTGGGATTGCTCTTGCTTTGGGAGCAGCAGGGGTTAGCTACGTATTGCAGGCGGCTACATCTGCTGCGGCCCTGGCGGGATTGCTGATTCTGTTCCGGCCGGAACGTTCATCGCGGGCTGGGACAATTGCAGTCGTAGTGCCGCTTGCAATTGGCGCAACCCTCGGCTTCGTGCCGGCGCTACTGCTCTATCAAAGCTTTGGCAGCCCAGTATTGCCAGGAATCGCGCTGCTCGTGGGTCTGCTATGCACCCCGATTGCTCCGTTATGCGTCAGCACCCAGCGCCCGCGAAGAGTGTCCGTTGTTGCCGTGCCTTCCATCGCGGCTGCCGCCACCGTGGTCGCTGCATTTGCCGCCATCGTAGCGCCGGTGTTTTCCGCCAAGGCGCCCGAGCACGTTAACCTGGAGTACGTTCAAGAAGCCGACGCGGGCAAATCGCAATGGGTTGTGTATCCTGCCTCGGGCCGGCTGCCAGAGCCACTCCGCATGGCTACAAACTTTCGCCATGAAGAAGCCGGACCGTATCCGTGGATTGTCGAACCCTCTTTTGTCGTCAACGCACCATACTTGGATTTCGCTCCACCCACGTTCACGATCCTGGAACTTTCCACCGTCAAGGGAGAGCGCATTTATCGTGCTTTGCTGCGTTCCGAGCGCGGTGCTCCCGAGGCCCTGCTGCTTTTCCCGCCAAACTCCGGGATTGAATCCGTCAGCGCGGAGAACCAACCGCTGCAACCAGAAAGTGGAGCGGTTCGGCGTGGCACGAATGGTTGGTATGTCTATGATTTTTCTGCGATGCCGGCGAAGGGAGTTGAACTCAGCTTTACCCTCCCTGCCGGCAAGTCTGTGGAAGTCTACGCACTGGATGCCACATATGCGCTGCCGCCGGAGGGCGTGTTTTTGCTGAAAGCTCGCCCGCTCACCGCAGCGCCTTACGGCAGCGGTGATCGCACGATTGTGAGCCGGCGCGTGGAACTGCTCCCCTGATCCCCGCAGATCGGTATTCCAGTGATCGCTACTTACTTGCCGGGATGATCACCAGCTTGCCGTGCTCATCTTCCTCGACGCGAAACACGGCTTTGTCGTTAACCTGCTTCTTACGCTCTTGCTCCAAGCGCGCGGCTTCAGCCAATGCCATCGGCCGGAGTTCCGCTTCCAGCTTCGCTGTCGCCAGCACGTCCTTATAGTTCGAAAACGTCGAAGGCACGAATTCTCCAGGATTCTTTGAATTCATGTTCACGGTGACATCAAGGCCGGCGGAGCTAGTAGAGGATGTGGTCCCCAAAGAATTCAAGGTCGCTGAGCGTCCGACATTAATCGAGCCACTCGCGCCGACGTTTTGGCTTGAAAGCTGCGCGTGAGCCGTACCCGCACAAATCAAAGCAATCGTCAGTACAAAAGCTGTTCTCATGATGATCCCCATTTCTGCCACGCGTCCGATTCCCGGCAGCGAGCCCTCAGCCCTCCGTGTAGACTAACTGAGCACATTCATTTGAAAATGGTACGGACGTACCATCGGTACCACGTGGTTCGTGTGAATCCCTGAATAGTACTCGGCTCAGGCTCCGCCGGGCAGCGCCTGGAACTCATTGGTCTTGTTGGTCTTTCGTCATCGAGTTCCAACCGGGCCGTTTGCCGCTAGCGAGCGCGTCAGATACAATCACCGTTTTGGATTGCCGCGAAAATGACGGAGATACAGTTTCACAACACGTTGACGAACCGCCTGGAGCCGCTGCAGCCGCTCCACAAGGGCGAAGTGCGCATCTACACTTGCGGCCCCACCGTCTACGACTACGCCCACATCGGAAATTTCCGCACGTTCGTTTTTCAAGACATTCTGCGCCGTTTCCTGCACTCGCGTGGATTGACAGTCCTGCAGGTGATGAATCTCACGGACGTGGACGACCGCATCATTCAGAATGCCGCCGCCGCCGGCATGTCCATCCGTGATTACACGGAGAAATACATTCAGGCGTTTCTCGACGACATGAAAGCGTTGCATCTGGAAATGCCCGAGGAAGTGGTTCGCGCCACCGACCATATCGAGGACATGGTTGATCTGATCGTGCGCTTGCAGGAAAAGGGCATCACCTACGCGAGCGAAGGCTCGATTTATTACCGCATCTCGCAGTTTCCGTCATATGGCAAGCTCTCGAAGATAGATCTGGCCGGAATGAAGTCCGGCGCGCGCGTAGATAACGATCGCTACGAAAAGGACGACGCGCGCGACTTCGCGCTCTGGAAAGCCCCCAAACCGGGCGAGCATTTCTGGGAGACGCGCATCGGCGCCGGCCGCCCGGGTTGGCACATCGAATGTTCCGCGATGGCCATGAAGTACCTCGGTGAGACTTTGGATATCCACACCGGCGGCATCGACCTCGCCTTCCCGCATCACGAAAACGAAATCGCTGAGAGCGAGGCGGCTACCGGCCGGCCGTTCGCCAAACTCTGGCTGCACGCCGAACATTTGATCATTGACGGCGAGAAAATGTCGAAGTCGCTTGGAAACTTCTTCACCTTGCGCGATCTGTTCGCTAAAGGACAAAAGCCTTCGACGATTCGCTACCTGCTTCTCTCGGTTCCTTATCGCCGCCAGCTCAATTTCACGGCGGACAGCGTCAAGCAAGCCGAGAACTCCGTGGAGCGGCTCCGCAATTTCGTGGCGCGGCTGAAGAACGAGCGATTTTCAGCCGGCTCGAATCCAAAGATGGAAGAGCGCGCAAAACAGGCCTTGGCTGATTTCGACGCAGGCCTGGCGGACGATCTGAATACCGCCGTCGCGCTCGCCTCCATTTTTGATTTGGTTCGCGACGTGAATACCGCCATGGATCGCGGCGAGTTTCTTCAGCAGGACGCCGCGCCAATGGTAGCCGCCATGGAAAAATTCGACGCGATTCTTGCGGTGCTCGTCGACGATGACGAAGAAAAGCTTCGCGAGCTCGGGTTCAGCCGTGAATCCTCGCGTTTGACGGCGGCACAAATCGAAGCTCTCATCGAAGAGCGCAACGCGGCCAAGAAGCGGCGTGACTTCAAACGCTCGGATGAAATCCGGCAGCAGCTGACGAATTCTGGTATCATTGTCGAAGATACCCGTGACGGCAGTGTCCGCTGGAAGTACAAATGACCATCTCCGCAAAACACGATCTCTCGCTTCACAGCCAGCCCTCCCACGAGCGCCCGAATCTGTACGGCGTTGATTAAGTAAGCTTCCTCCTCCCCCCGTTCTCGGATTGCACCCGGCGGAACCGGTGTGCACGCTGAATCCCAAATTCATTTCCGGAGGAAGCTATGCAAGTGATTGATACAAAAGTTGAAAGCAAGATTGAAGCGAAATTCCCGCACCTTGTTACCGCGTTGCCCGGCCCCCAAGCGAACAAGCTCGTTGATAGAGATCACCACGTGGTCTCACCGTCTTACACCAGAGATTATCCCCTGGTCGCAAAGACCGGCCGCGGCGCCATGGTCGAAGATGTGGACGGCAACCGGTTTCTCGATTTCGCCGCCGGCATCGCTGTGGTGGCCACAGGCCATTGCCACCCCGAGGTTGTCGCGGCCATCCAGAAGCAAGCCGCCGAACTGATTCACATGTCCGGGACAGACTTTTACTATCCGAGCTTGGTTGATCTGGCAGAAAAATTGGCGTCCATCACTCCAGGCCAGGGAGCGAAACGCGTCTACTTCGGAAATTCCGGCGCTGAGGCCATCGAAGCCGCTATCAAGCTGGTGAAGTTTCATACCAAGCGCGACAAGCTCATCGCATTCCACGGAGCGTTCCACGGACGCACCATGGGCGCGCTCTCGCTGACCGCCAGCCGCGCGGTGCAGCGCAAGGGATTCGGCACGCTCCTTTCGGGCGTGTTCCACATGCCTTTTCCAGACACCTATCGCGGCACGTACGGGGTTCGTCCTGAACATGCGTCCGCCGATTGTCTCTCGTATCTCGAGAACGAGTTGTTTCGCCGCCGCGTCGATCCCGATGAAGTAGCGGGCATTTTCATCGAGCCCATTCAGGGAGAAGGCGGTTATCTGCCGGCGCCAGCGGAATTCCTGCAGGGCTTGCAGCGCATTTGCCGCAAACACGGCATCCTGCTCGTGGCCGACGAAGTGCAATCCGGCATGGGGCGCACTGGCAAGTGGTGGGCTTCGGATCACGCTGAAATTGAGCCAGACATCATTTGCACCGCGAAGGGCATCGCCTCCGGCATGCCGCTGAGCGCCATCATCGCGCGCGCGGATGTGATGAACTGGACTCCCGGTGCGCACGCTTCCACTTTTGGTGGCAACCCGGTTTGTATAGCGGCTTCGCTCGCGACTCTCGACCTGCTCGAACGCAGCTACATTGCTAACGCCGCGCGCATGGGTGAATTCATCATGCGCCAGACCGCCGATTGGACCGAGCGGCACAAGATTGTTGGCCAGGTGCGCGGCAAGGGGTTAATGATCGGCATCGAGTTCGTCCGCGACCAGAAAACCAAGGAGCGCGCCGGCGATCTGCGCAACCGCATCGTGCAGATGGCGTTTCACAAAGGATTGCTGGTCCTGGGATCGGGCGACACCACGCTCAGGCTGTGCCCACCATTGCTCGTCGATGAAGAGCAGATCCGTTTCGCTCTGCGCACATTGGATGGCATTATCAGCGAAGTTGAGGGCACGCTCTAACCGGCAGCCAAAAATTGATTGTGCAGTTGTGGCGGTGTCCGCTCGAGGCGAACGCCGTCGATGTCGCGGCAACAGCGATGGCGGTCTAAAAGACCGCCGTTACGAACCTTGAGGCTTCTCAAATAGCACAGGCTTGCAGCCGCGGGCCTGTGCTATTTTCTTTGGCGCGCAAAGTTTTTGATACAACGATCCCGAACGCTTGCGTCTCAAACCATTTCACGCAGGAGGCGACTTGCCACGCATTCTGGACGTAGGCTGCGGCCCGACGAAATATCCCGGCTCGATCGGTCTGGATATGAACCCTTCCACCGCCGCCGACGTCATCTGTCATCTAGACCGCGGCGGCCTGCCGTTTCGAGATAATTCGTTCGATCATCTACGCGCCGAGCACATCATAGAACACGTCGCGGACATTATCGCCACAATGGAGGAGTTTCACCGCGTCACCAAGCCGGGTGGTACGATCTTCATCGCTACTCCGCACTACACCGATTACAGCTCGTTCCGCGACCCCACGCACCGCTGGCATTTGAACACTTATTCGTTTCTGTATTTTTACCCCGGCGGAATGCATGGACGCGACATGTGGTACACCAAAGTCCGCATGCGTGAAAAACAAAATTACGTTTCGTTGCTCCGGCTATGGCGCGCGCTCGGCTTTGAATATCTGGTGAATCACAGCAAGATGTTTCGCCAGTTTTGGGAGCACTACTTGAGTTTCGCCATTCGCGGCAAGTTGATGCAATTCACCTTCGAGGTTCTCAAGTGACGCGGCTGCCCCAGATCTTGGACATCGGCTGCGGACGCAAAAAGTTTCCGGGTTCGCTCGGCATCGACATGAGCGCTGCGGGGCAAGCGGACGTCCTCTGCGACTGGGAGAAAACGCTTCCGTTTCGCGACAGCAGCTTCGCGCAGGTTCGCCTCGTGCACATCATCGAAGAAGTGGACAATATCTTTCGCGTGCTAGCAGAAGTTCACCGGGTGGCGAAGCCTGGCGCTCACGTCACGATTATCACGCCGCATTATACGGACCACGCATCCTACTGCAGTCCGGCGCACCGCTGGCATCTATCCAGCTTCTCGCTGTGGTTTTTCAGCGATAAGCCGGCGGAGTATGATTATTACGCTCCAGCGAATTTCCGTGAACGTCGAGTTTATGTCGAAATGCTTCACCTTTGGCGCAGTCTGGGTCTTGAATTCATGGTGAACCGCTTCCGCTGGTTCCGAAAATTCTGGGAGTACTATCTTTCGTTCATATTTCGGGGTAAAACGGTGCAATGGGATTTGGAAGTGATCAAGTAGCAGCGCGTACCCGCACCTATTAGTTGTCGAAGGATCACCGAAGCGACAGAGCAACCTCGTCAGGGTCGTAATGTTCGCACGACTTATTTTCTCCATCGTTGATTTTGGCGCGCGCAAGGGGTTGAGCACGCCACTCGCTCTTGACCCGGACAAGGATGGCGAACCTTCTGCCAAGCAACGCGCCCGGCGCACGGGCGTACGTGGCGAAACCTGCGCGTACGCGTGGCGCGCCAATTTTTTAGCGGCCGCCAGATCGAAAGCGCGGAATGTCGTTTCGATGTTTTCGCAATCGAAACGCAGCCCGGCGCAAAACCTTGCGCGCGTCTGCACAAAGGCGCGTTCAACGCCGACCGGAATTCACTCATCATCGTGATTGCACGTTAGTGCGAGAAAGTCAGCTTCACGCCGATTCAACGCGCCCCAGCAGTGCATCGTCGTAGTAGAATGAACGCAGCAAACACGCAGATTTTGCCAGCTATATCGCCGGACGTGCGGAGAATTTTGCGCCGAGGAGGAAAGTTTTGCCGGAGCTTCGCAGGGATCCCATCACGGGCCGCTGGGTCATCATTTCCACCGACCGTGGCAAACGGCCCATGGATTTCGTTCGCGAGAGCGTACAAATCAAGGGCACGCCGAATTGTCCCTTCTGTCCTGGAAACGAAGGCAAAACGCCGCCGGAAATTCTTGCGTATGGCCGCAATGGCGGCGGCAAAGATACGCCTGGCTGGACCGTTCGCGTGGTCCCCAACAAGTTCCCGGCGCTAGGCATTGAAGGAGGTCTCGACCGCGAAGGCGAAGGGCTTTTTGACCGCATGAATGGGATCGGTGCGCACGAAGTGATCATCGAGACTCCTGATCACAACAACACACTCGCAACGATCAATGAGAAGGGCGTCGAAGAGGTCCTGTGGGCCTACCGTGACCGCATGTTAGACCTGAAAAACGACCGCCGCTTCCGTTACATCCTGCTCTTCAAAAATCACGGTGAGCCCGCCGGCGCCTCGCTCGAACACACGCACTCGCAATTGATTGCTCTGCCGATTGTTCCTAAGCGTGTGCGCGAGGAAGTAGACAATTCAAAGCGCTACTACGATGAAAAGGAACGCTGCATTTTTTGCGACATGATTCGCCAGGAAATCGAGACGGGCTCGCGCATGATCCTGGAAAACGATCACTTCATCGCGCTCGCGCCTTACGCGCCGCGTTTTCCTTTTGAGACTTGGATTCTCCCCAGGCAGCATAGTTCCGCATTCGAAAATATGCCCGCGCCCTATTACGCCAACCTCGCGCGCGTTCTTCGCGACTTTCTGGAACGCCTCGACTCCGCGCTGGCGTTCCCTTCCTACAACTACGTGATCCACACCTCGCCCATCGGCGAGGAAATCAACGATCACTATCATTGGCACATCGAGATGATGCCCAAACTCACGAAGGTCGCTGGCTTTGAGTGGGGAACTGGCTTCTACATTAATCCCACGCCGCCCGAGGAAGCGGCCCGCTTCCTGCGCGAGGCGAAATAGAAATCCGAAGCAACGAACTGCGCGCGCAGGGCGAGTAACCGAAGGCCGATGTTTTTCAGGCCTTGAGATACCAGGGAACGTTCACAAGAATGATTCGCTGGTTTCCCTTCAAGAGCAGAAGCGCCTTGAGCAGTTCCGACCGGTTGTTTTCCAGAAAATAGTGCCACCAGTGGTGTTCGATCATTTCGGGAATCACCACCGCGATTCTGCGCTCGGGATGTTCTTGCTGCACCTTCAGCACATGATCGACGATAGGCGTGATCACGAAGCGGTAGGGCGATTCCAATTGCACCAGCTTTACGTCTGGGAATCCCGCCGCTTTTGCCGGATCCTCGACTAACTCAACCCACTGTGCCTGCAGTTCCTTATCTTCCCCCTCGGTGCAAACGTGAACCGCCTGGACATCGGGAGAAATCGTCAGGGCCACCTGCAAAGCTTTCTGCGCGAGCCTGCTCCAGTGTTGGACCGGTAGAATCACGAGTGGAGGTCGCAGCCCGCCAACATTCAGCGGATGGGCATACTCCAGTTCCTTCGCCACGCGCTTGAAGTAACGATGCACCGAGAGCATCAGCACAACCAGCGCCGGGATCAACAACGCCGTCATCCAGGCGCCCTCAACGAATTTCGCGACCAGAACAACCAGGACAGTGATCCCCGTAGCGATCGCTCCCATCCCATTCACGAACATGTAACTTCCGGAACGCGGATCTTTCACCCGCCGCCAGTGCGCCACCATTCCAGCTTGCGACAACGTGAACGCCAGAAAAGCTCCGACGGCATAGAGAGGAATCAATCGGTTCGTAACGCCGCCAAAAATCGTTAAGAGCAAAGCCGCAAGAATCGCGAGCACGTAAACGCCCTGCGAGTACACCAGACGCCTTCCGCGCAATCGGAATGCGTCCGGCAGATAACCGTTGATCGCGATGGCCCGGCACAACCGGGGGAAATCAGCAAACGCGGTATTCGCGGACAAGCACAGCACCACCAGAACTGATCCAATCGTCACGTAGTAAAAAGGTCCGCGGCCTGCGACCGCTGCGACGATCATGGATAGCACGCTTTGATACCCGGCTTGCCCGGGATCGGTTGCCGCGATGTGATAAGCCCGGACAAGATACGCAATGCCGCCTAGCATCGCGATCAACAGCGCGATAATGACGGTCAAAGTGCGCTGCGCGGTTTGCACTTTGGGCTCGCGAAATGCGCGGACGCCGTTGCTCACGGCCTCCACACCCGTCATAGCCGTGCAGCCACTCGAGAACGACTGAAGCAATAGCCAAGCGCTAGCAGCCGCAACCACCGGAGCCGCCGCGGGCGGAGGCACCCCCACCGGAACCGGATGTCCTCCCGCCAGCACGGACTTGAAAACTCCCCAGGCGATCGTCGCCAACAGGCTGCCTATAAAAATGTATGTCGGAAGCATGAATACAATTCCAGCCTGCCGCAAGCCTCGCAAATTTATCACCGTGATGAACACCAGAATCAGCAAGCAAAGAAGCAAGGTATGCGGGAGCAGCTGGGGCCAAGCCGAGACGAGTGCGCCGACGCCGGCGGAAATGCCCACCGCGACGGTGAGAATGTAGTCAATCATCAGCGCCGCAGCGGCGAGCAGGCCCGCAAACGAGCCCAGATTCTCCGACGCGACCGTGTAAGAGCCACCACCTCCCGGATATGCCGCGATCGTTTGCCGGTACGAGAAGTAAACGATGGTCAGCAGCACGATAATGCTGACGCTGATTGGGACGATGTAGGCGATTCCGGCCGCGCCCAGCGGAATCAGCAGCGTAAGCGCAGCTTCCGGGCCATAGGCCGCCGAACTGAGCGCATCCAGACCGAATATCGGAATACCGGCGGCCGTCCCCAATTCTTCCGCACGCTCATCCCAGGTAGGAAGGGGCTTGCCGAACAGGATATCTCGAATCGTCATGAATTCGGCGTCTCCTTATCCGGCGTGCTGGCGCGGCGTCGGCTCCAGGCCTCGAGAGTGGGCGCACAGATTAGTTTGTCCGTGCGTGAAAGGAAATGGAAAATTAGCCGTGCCTTACTACAGTGATTTCCGGACTAGACTGATGGGAATCAAGTATGGATGAGGGGTTCGTTGCAGGCCAGACTCGGGCCTTCTGTCGGCGTAAAGGAGAAGCTCATGGCAGCCGGTGAGAGTAAGAAGTGCGCACATCCGATTTGTACGTGTCCGGTCACTTCGGAGAAGTATTGCAGCCCGCAGTGCGAAGCAATGGAAGATACGGCGGATGTGGATTGCAAGTGCCCGCATTCGGTGTGCAAGGGTAGGACGGAATACGCCGCGCACGCGTAATCATCCAAAAACGCACCAGGCGTCCCCCTAGAAGACAAGGATTGAGCGCATCAGCGCGCGCTCAACTCGCTCGCTGGTAGAACCTCCCATCGCAGTCCTCACAGCGAAAAGGCTGCAGAAGCACCGCACGAAATACCAGGTCAACTACTCCGTGGCGATGAGATCGGTGTACATATTTACTTCCGCATCGCGGGCAAAGCTTCTTGATGCGTGGGCTGGGAAGGGATCTCGAAGCTGGCTCTTTCATACCGCACCTGCCACTGCAGTCACGCCATTCGGCGAATGGCGTGGTAGACAACCAACAGTACGACGGACCCAATCACCGCGACAAGCAGGCTGTATAAATTCAGGCCCGTTACGCCCGAGGCCCCGAAGCGGTTAAACAGCCACCCACCAACAAGGGCGCCGATGATACCGAGTACGATGTCCAGCACGATGCCTTCGCCGCTTTTGTTGACGATTTTGCTTCCGACGAAGCCCGCAATCAAACCCAGGACAATCCAAGCCAGAATTGACATATTCGCCGTCTCCTTGGACCCGGTTTATCCGGACGCCGGGTCACACGAGAAGCGGCAAAACTATAGTGGCCAGTTAGGATTTGTTATATACAGGGAAGCCTGTACACGTGCGCGTATATTGCTGTACCGCACTCGACACGACTCGGGATTTCGGCCGTCGGGATCTACAAGACACTTCCGGCTTCCGGGTCCGGATGCCGCCCCCTTCATCGCCAGGTCCAGGCCGCCGGCTATTTGACCACGAGTGTTAAGAAGTTGGGCAGCGTTTGTGTCTGTCCGTTAAATGTAGTGGTCAGCGTCAGGGTATAGGTGCCCGGTGGCGTCGCGCCATTCGGACCTTTCGCCAAGCCGCCGCACGCGGCCGTGCCCAGCGCAACGAGCATAAGCACAGCAAACGTCAGCGCCAGGCGCCGGTTCCGTTGCATCGCCCACGCCGCCCCACCAAGAGCAAGTGTGAAGAGCAGCAGGCCAATTCCACCTGCCGGGCCGCCTCCTGGCACACCGGGAACCAAGCCCGTGCCTGTGGCGCCCTGGCAGAAGGTCTGGATCCCAAACGCGACTTCGACCGGCTTTCCCGTCAAGACGACCGAACTCGGTATCACCGCGCACGTGATCGTGGGTGACGACGGTGTGCATCCCAGCTGCACCGTTCCGGTGACCCCCGGCGCTCCGGTGATCTGCAGCCCGTAGAAGGCCGTGCCTCCGGGAGTGGCTGTGCCGGTCGTCGAACCGCCAGGGGGAATCGAGATGATCACCGGTGAATTATTTCCGGTGCCATTGAGTGCGACAGTTTGCGGACTCCCAGTCGCGGTGTCCGCAATGCTGAGCGTCGCGACGAGTTCTCCGATGGCCGTGGGCGTAAACGTCACACCGATCGTGCAGCTCGCACTGGCCGCCAAAGTTCCAGTGGGACTGCACGCGGTCGTCCCGTTGGCGAGCGCAAAGCTGCTGCTGTTAGTTCCGGTGATCGAGAAGCTGGTGAAAGTAACGGGGCCCGTTCCGGTGTTGGTCACCGTCACGCTTTGTGCCGGGCTGGTCGAGTTCACTGGTTGCGATGCGAACGTCAGGCTGCTGGGTGTTACCGTCACTGTCGCCGTCGCCTGTCCGGCGCCGGTCCCGGTCAAAGCGACGGTTTGCGGACTTCCAGTGACATTGTCGGCAACGTTCAGAGTGGCTGTGCGAGTTCCGACCGCCGTCGGCGTGAACAGGACATTGATCGTGCAACTGGCGCCTGCTGCCAGACTCCCGGCTCCGTTGCACATGGTTCCGGAAGTGGGTAACGGTACTCCGAAGTCTCCCGCGTTCGTCCCCGTCACCGTGAAACCGGCGAAATTGATTGCCGCCGTGCCGGTATTCGAAACCGTCACGCTTTGTGGGGCGCTGGTGGTTCCTAGCGTTTGTGATGTGAACGTCAAACTCGTTGGCGCGATCACAACCGGTGACGCCACCTGCGCAGGGATTGACTGCACGATGGCCACATTCGGGCGGCTCGGCGGTGTCGGGTCAGATGCAGAATGCGTAGTATCGAACAAGACCACTTCGAAGGGCGAAATCATGTAGCCAGTTTGTTGACCAATGTTGGAACCTGCGTTGGAAATGAAGTGACCGTTGGAAGCCACCGTGAAATTCAAGGTGCCGATACTCGCACCGAAAAAGAGATTACCACCGAAATGGCTCTCGTCCTCGGTAACGCTGAATGCTCCCGGCGCTAGGGCCGCAACACCCGAAAACACGGAATTTCCCCCCCCGACCGCCTCTTGCATGCCGAAAAAGACATTGCTGCTGAAAGGCGAAGCGGAGAATGGCGCGCCCACCTGCGGAACGATTGGTCCGAAGTCGACCGAGCCAACGGACGACATCGCAAAACCGTGATCCGGCTCCGTGAGATAGAAAATCAGAACGTTTCCGCCTGGACTCATCGTCCCGCGCCCGCTGGCGGCAATGGACAACGGTCCCGTCAACGCCCGGCCAATCGTCACGGTCCCGTTGTCATTGGTGTCCAGCGTCACGTTGACGGTCGGAGTCGTGCCCGGCGTCACCGTCAAAAGACCGATGCTCGCTGAAGTTCCCGTGGTTCCAGTCGTGCCGGAGAGACTGAAGATGTCCGGGCCCGCCAGTGATGTATTCGAGAATGTGCCTGGATTGAGTTGGCGCTCCGCCGTACCTAGGAGAAGGACGTCAGTGGCCCGCGCATCCAGCGTCATGTGAACAACTTCGTTTGCCGAGATTTGGTACACCACCACGCTCGACGGACTTGTGTTCACGGTCAGCGTAAGCAAGCTGCGGCCGTTGCTGTCCGGAGTTGTGTAGCTCCCAGTGATACTCTTGACACTTCCCACAAAGCCGTTGTCGTTCGTATCGGCGCTGCCGGACGTGACGGCATTTGCAGCATTGAGTGTGGTCAAACCGACTTCCGCCGCGCGATTGCCCCGGGGATCCTGGCCGGTATTGTCGTAAACATAGGTTCCGGCAAATGCAGCGTTGTTGAACGAAGTCGGGTCCTGCAGCCGGAGTGATCCGGCTGCAAGCTCGCCACTGCCGGAATTATCTGTGAAGGACGCCATGTCCGCGGTCGTAGCCACGCCATTCAGCACGTTGCCGACCGAGACAGCAAATATCGCCGGGTTTTGGCCAGCCGGTTGGATGCTCGCCACTCCGCGGTTATCGGCCCCAATCACGTACACGCCGGTGGTGGCAACGTTCGGCAAAATCCCGACGCTCCCCGCTCCTGTGGCGTTTATGTCAACCGTGCCCCCGGTGATGTTCCCAGTACCGTCGAACGTCAGGCTGCCCACGATACCTTCTTCCAGACCCGTCACTTCATTGAAGCCCCTCAGCAGCATCGCGTACTTGCCCTTCAGCAGTCCCGGCTGGGTGTTCGCCGGCATCGCCGCGATCGTAAGCGAAATCGTCGCGTTGCCGGTGAGCTTCGTGGGCGTCGTGGAGTCTGTCACTGTGACGCCGAATGTGAACGTGCCCGCTGTCTTGGGAGCAATGTTGGAGACGTGGCCTGCGACTGCATTACTCCCAGTCGTAGCCGTTGGGTCCAGCGTGAAGCCCGTGGGCAGAGTTCCGCTCGTGACTGCAAACGAATAAGGCGGCGTGCCGCCCGTAACTGGTATGTCTGCGCCATAAGGCACGGTAACAGCGCCTACAGGCAGACTGGTGGAAGGAAACGTAATGCCGCCGCTCGCGGAATTGATGGTTGTCGAATCTGTTGCCGTCGCGCTCGCCGACCCGCCTCCCGAAACCGTCACCGAGTTCACCTGTGGAGATGTCGCTGTCGTCGACACACTCACCGTCACGGTGATCGCGGGATAGCTTGTTCCCGCCGCCAGCGCGTCGCTTCGCGTGCAACTTGCGGTCGTGCACGTCCAGCCCGTTCCGGTCATATTCGTCACGGTCAATCCTGACGGTGGATTCTCTGCCACCGTCACGGTCCCGCTCGTTGGACCGCCGTTCGCTGAATTCGATACGGTCACTGTGTACGTCGCGCCCGTTTGTCCTTGCGTGAAATTCCCCGTATGCGACTTCGTGATGGAAAGTACCGGTGCCGCTCCGCCGCTCACCGTTGTGGTAGTCGTAAAGGAATTGTTCAGCGCGTTCGGATCCGGCGTCGTCGAAGCAACGCTCGCTGTGTTTGCAAGCGGTCCGGTCGTCGTGGCGGTTACCACGAGAGTGATTGTCGCTGTTGCGGCGCTGTTCATCGTGCCCAGCGCGCAGGTGACAGTCGTCGTGCCGCTGCAGGTTCCCACCGAGGCCGTAGCCGATACAAATGTTGCGCCAGTCGGCAGTGCGTCCGTCATCGTCACAGCGTTCGCGGCGAGAGGTCCGCTGTTGGTTACCGTAATCGTGTAGGTGAGGTTTGCGCCTTGAGTCACGGGACTCGGCGCGGCAGTCATCGCCACCGATACATCCGCTCCACCGGACTGTGGCTGCCCGAACACTGCGATTCCGCCAATTCCCGGCGTGAACACCGTCGGACCGAAGCCTAGGTTTGTAGGGAATCCAGTTCCATTCATCACCGCACCGGTCGCGATATTGACGCGAAAGACAGTTCCGCTCAGCTCGTCGTTGGTCCAGAAACTCACGCCGTCCGGGTCGAGGTTCAAGTTTTGGAAAAGTCCGCCGGTACCGACTGTATACATTTTAAGGACTGCCCCGGCCTGGCTCATGCGCACGATCTGATTCCCGTTTGCCACCAATAGAGTCGTGTCCGGCAATTCGCGCAGCGCGTACAACGCCGGCGTGGTCAAAGCCGGGTTGGGAACGATGTCCGGATGCTGAAGCTGCTCACCTAGGTCAAACACCTTCACCGTGTTGCCGCCAAGCGTATACGCGATCGTGTCGCTGGTATCAAGCAACTCCACCCAGAAGGCTGGAACATTCGCCGTGTCGTACGCGGGATAAAATGTTGCGCTGGGCCCCCCGGTCGGACCCGCTCCGGGAGAATATTGCAGCACTGTTGGTTGCTGGTCTCCTATGATGAATAATTCGCTGACGATGGGATTCCCGGATGGATCGATCACCAAGGAGTACGCTGAATTGTCCGCCGTCGGGTAATGTCCAAAGGCCGTCGGTCCCGCTGCCTGGTTGGTGAAGACCCCCAAAAAGCCGGTCTGCAACGCTACATACAAGTTCCCCACGGAATCAAAAGTCATTCCCTGTCCGGTTCCCAACGTGTTGCCAAGCACTTGCACAACTTTGCCGGTCGTCGGATCCAGCACGAAGATCATGGTACCCAAGTCCAGGAACACCTGCCCCTGGGCAAAAGGGGCCTTTGGTCCGCTGAACACAGCCGCAGCCGTGGATGTGAACGGCAAGCTCGTGCATTGTGCAGAATTCGTGGAGCTCGGAGAGCACGCCCCGAGATATCCCACGAATACAGAGCCGCCCGCCGAGGCTGTGGACGTTAGCAATACGCCGCTAGGCGCGGTGGCCTGTGAAAATGTCGCCGAGCAGCCCGTAGTCCCGGCGACGCCGTTCGTGATCACGCAACTGATTCCGCTAGGGGTGCTGCTGACCGTCCCGCTTCCATTGCCCAGGCCTACTACGCTGATCGTGTAGCTGCTCGCGCTGGACGTCGTGAAATTGGCGGTGATCGATTCCGATAGGGTGATCGTGAACGTGCAAGTGCCGGTCGTGTCGCTCGCGCAATTTGCTGCGTCCGGCGCGTTCGCCACATTCCAGCTTTGAAATCCAAAGCCTGGGTTCCCGCTCGCCACCAGCGTAACCGTCGAACCCGTCGCAAAGGTTCCGGTGCAGGAGCTGAACGGACAAAGAATAGTCGAATCCGTGCTGATAACGTTTCCGTCTCCAGCTGGGTTGATCGCGACGGTCAATGTTGCAGGTGGGGTTACCGTACCGGTAACCGAGAAGGTGAATGTCGGATGCGCCGCGTCGTTTGTCGTGATCGTGATCGTTGCACTCACCGTGCCGGCAGTGCCCGCGGGAGGATTGAAACTGACAACAAGGTCGCCGATGCTGCCCGGCGAGACCTGGAAAATGTAAGTTCCGCCTGGCCCGTTCGAAGCAGGCAGTACGAATGCGGAGCTTCCGGTGACCTTCGCGCTCAAAAGCAAATCGTCCAGTCCGCTATTCGTGAAAGAGATCAGTTGCGATGGATTATTTGTGCTCCCCGCGACGGCGGGTGGAAATGCCAACACGGAACCCGAAGCTGGTGAAGCAGCTGCGACCGGCGCCAAATTCACCCGCCGGATTCGATTGCTGCCAGAGTCGGCGATAAATAGATCGTCGGTCTGATTCGTGGTGTTGAAAATTGCCAATCCATAGTTTCCGAGCAGGGCCGAAGTTGAAGGTCCGCCATCGCCTGAAAACCCGCCATCCAGATTGTCTATGTCGCCCGCAACCGTGATAACTGTCCCAGCAGTTCCAGGAGGGCTCCCTGCCTCAATACGCCGGACCACGTTGTCGGATCCGCCTCCGACGTACAAGTTGCCCCGGTTATCAATCGCGAGTTGCGATGGCCCTTGCATGCTCGCGTTAAGTGCCGGCCCGCCATCTCCGCCGAAAGTTGGCAATCCATTGAACGCATACGTTGAGATTTGGTTCGTCTCCGGATTGACGAGGCGGATCACATTGTCCCCGGCGTCGGCGATGTACACCACGTTGATGCCGGCCAAGTTAAAAGTGGCGAGTCCTATCGGAAAGCTCAGGAGCGCCGACGTGGGACTACCGGTGACGCCGCAGTTCGTCGGATAGGTTGTGCAAGCCTGTCCGGGCGTACCCGCAAATGTGCTGATCGTTCCAGCCGTATTCACAATGCGCACCGTGCTCAGTCCGGCATCACCGATGTAAACATTTCCCGTCGAATCCACGGCCAAGGCGAAGGGATTGAGCAGGCTCGCGCTCTTTGCTGCCCCGCCGTCTCCGCATCCCGGCGTTGCGTTCGGATTTCCGGCCTTCCCGCACCTCACCCCGTTCCCGGCAATCGTGGCGATATCCCCCGCTGGGATCGAAACGCCCGCCACGGTAATCGCCGTCGTTTGTCTGTTGACGACGCGAACCACCTCAGTCGATGCGTCGAGGATGTAGAAATTGCCCGATGAATCCGTCGCGACGCTGTCCGGAAACACAAAACGGGCTTGCGTCGCCGGTCCACCGTCGCCGTTGTTCGCGGCACCGCACGTGGGGCCGGTGCAATCTATGGTGGCTCCGCCAAATCCGTCGCCGGCAACTGTGCTCAGATTTTTTGTCGTGGCGTTTAGCTCGCGCAGCCTCACTCCGTTCGACTCGAGCGCGTACACATTTTCGCTGCTGTCCACGGCCACGTATTGCGACAGGCCCAGAAGTCCGCTCGTGCCGGCCGCGCCGTCTCCGCCCGTCCCACCGCCGGCGAGAGCCGTGATCGTGCCGGCGCTGCTGATGACTCGCACCCTCTGGTTGTCCGTGTCCGCAACAACGATGTTGCCAAGCGAATCGAAAAATACCCCTTGTGGAAAATTAAACTCCGCACCTGTGGCGGCCGTCCCGTCGCCGCAAGCCGGTTCCTGCGCGTTCGTGCAGATCAGGCCGATTCCTGCAACCGTAGAGATGACACCCGTTGATGCTGTGACCTTCCGGATCTTCGGGTCACCTGCGTCTGCGATGTACAGGTTGCCGCTGCCATCGGTTGTCAGTCCGGCCGGCAGCAAGAGCGTCGCCGACGTTGCCGCACCGCCGTCTCCGTTTGGTTGTCCTGGAATGGCGGATGTTCCCAGCGTTCCGGCGTAAGTGGAAATCGTCGCCAGGCTCGGCGTTATTTTGCAAACGATCTGAAGATTTTGATCGGAAACAAATACATTTCCGTTCGCATCCACCGCAATGCCTGTCGGATTTGCGAATCCTGCTTTGTTCGAAGCGCCGCTCGGACATCCGGCGGCGGATCCTCCTCCTGCAATCGTGTCGATGTTTCCCGTGCTGGCGGCCACTTCGCGAATCGCCCCATTGTTCGTGTCGGCGATAAATAAGTTGCCGGTCGCATCCACCGCAACGCCGTGCGGACCGTTCAGCCGTGCATTCGTCGCCGGTCCTTTGTCGCCGCCAAAGTTTCCGTTAAACGGGTCCTCGCTCCCTGCCACTGTCGTGATGATATGCGTCGTTCCATCCACGCGGCGGATCCGCTCGTTGAACATGTCCGCGATGAAAAGATTCCCGTTCGCGTCAATCGCGAGCCCTTCTGGAGCTGCCAGTTGCGCCGCCGTCGCCGCTCCGCCATCGCCTGAAAATCCTGCAATCCCGTTCCCTGCGTACGCGCTTAAGGTCCCTCCCGTGGTCACCTTGAAAACCACGCTGAAAGTCGGGACCGAGATGTAAGTATTTCCCGCCGTGTCGCGCACCGCGGCATAGGGTTGTGGTAAATATGCGCTCGTCGCAACGGTTGGCTCCGCCCCTCCGCCCGCCACCGTGTTGATCTGATTCACCGTCTGCCCGGCAACACTCAAGGCGCAGGCTAAAATCACAAACGTCAGGCTGGCAATCCGTCGCATCTTGACACTCCTGAAAGGTTGGCCCTTGGCGCTGTTGGACACGGGTCGGGCGCAGAGAATCACAGCTGGGTGCAAACCTCACCTCGATTATTAAGGTGGCGAAAGGTGCAAAACTTTGCGCACTTTCGCCATCCCCCGCTCAGTAAATGGATTCGTTCGTTATGCCGGTGCCCTAGATAGGGCCTATGGCGTAGTAGTTAGCAAACCAGCGGCCAGACACGCAGAAGTCACTACCGGCAGGGTCCATGACCGCGAACAGTCCACGCTCTCTCCACATCAAAGTGTGCGATTAAGTCTGTAGGGGGCCGAAATCCACCGCGAAATGCCGGAATTCTGTACTCCGAACCCGCATAAGTCAAGGGTGATTGCCTCGAGAGAGGTGTGGTCAAGCGCCTAAATAATTGGGCGACCACCCTCGCCGTGACATTGTCTGTGTCGCCTAAGGTATTCGTCTTTTTTCTTGACAACTGAAACGCATCTCGTAATATGGCACGCGTGCCACAAAGTAAGACAGTCGACTCTCCCTATCGGGTCCAAGTTCTTGACCGCGCCTTAGCGGCGCTGGCAATTTTGGCGAACCGCTCGAGCGACTGCGGTCTCGCGGAATTGTGCACGGCGCTGAAGCTGCACAAGAGCACCGTGCATCGGCTCATGATGGTTTTGGAGCAGCACCGGTTGGTCGTCAAGAGTTCGGAAACCGGACGCTATCGCCTCGGCTTGAAGCTCTTCGAGTTGGGATCCAAAGCGATCGAAGGTCTCGATCTCCGCGGCCGCGCGCGGCCTTATCTCGATCGTCTGCAGGAGAAATTCGGGGAGACCGTCTTCTTCTGCATTCTTGACGAGGGCCAGGTTTTCTACGTGGAGAAGGTTGAATCGAAAGCCAGTGTGCGCACGGCCTGCACGGTAGGGAGCCGCGCTCCCGCGTATTGCACCGCAGTAGGGAAGGCCATGCTCGCGGAACTTCCGGAGTCGGAAGTCACCGCGATCATCCGCCGCTGGGGCCTGAAGCCAGTCACCGCAAAGACGATCACGAGCGCCAGTGCACTGAAGACCGAACTAAAAGCCGTCCGCGCGCGCGGCTACGCCATTGATGACGAAGAGAAGGAAGAAGGCTTGCGCTGCGTCGGCACAGCGGTACGTTCTCATTCCGGAATGCCCGTTGCAGCCATGAGCATCTCGGGGCCTGCATTTCGAATGACGCGCGAAAGAGTGCCTGAAGTCGGCCGGGCGCTCACCCAAGCGGCTAGCGAACTTTCAGCGGAATTGGGATATCAAGCCGTAGCTGCAGAATTGGCGCGCGGCGCAGCCGATTAACCTTTCAGGAAGGGCAGTACTCGGCGCAAGCCGGTTTTTTTAGCGCTGATAAGTAACTGAGATGTAGTCTCACAATGTGAGACAGACAGCAAGCACGTTTTGCGGTCCATTCCCGGGGTGGCTGGACCACAAATGGGCCACG
>Ga0210390_10001105_pt1 | contig 26813 bp, 26 predicted proteins | sample IncBWH11OmetaG_FD_161050 | JGI IMG/M metagenome (GOLD analysis project Ga0210390, IMG submission 161050) | Forest soil microbial communities from Barre Woods Harvard Forest LTER site, Petersham, Massachusetts, United States - Inc-BW-H-11-O ... | reverse complement strand
CAGCCCGCTCGGCGGTCAGCGGCTCATTGCGGGCCGGGACGCTGTAATTCGGGGTGCGCTGGAACACGAAGAGCGCGGCCGCCTGCTCAGCGACGACTGGCACGGTTTGGATTCCGGAGGATCCGGCCCCGATCACGGCAACGCGCTTTCCGGTGAAGTCGACGGGGTCGTGCGGCCAGTGAGCAGTGTGGTAGACCTCGCCGCCGAATGTGGTCAGGCCCTCGATGTCCGGTGTCATGGCGGCCGACAGCGCGCCGGTGGCCATCACGCAGAACCGCGCGGTGACGACTTCGCCGGTGTCGACGGTGACGGTCCAGCGCAGCGTCTGCTCGTCGAGGACAGCCGAGATCACCCTGGTGCTCAGTCGGATGTCACGACGAAGGTCAAACCGGTCGGCGACGTGATTGACGTATCGCAATATCTCGGCCTGTGTGGCGTACTTCTCGGTCCAGGTCCATTCCTGCTGCAGCTCATCGGAGAAGGAGTAGCAGTAATCGACGCTTTCCACATCGCACCGTGCGCCGGGATACCGGTTGTGATACCAGGTGCCGCCGACGTCGGGGGCCGCCTCGAACAGGCGGACCGACAGTCCCTGAGAACGCAATTTGTGCAGCGCATACAAGCCCGAGAACCCGGCTCCGACGACCACGGCGTCGACGGTAGGTCCGTTCGGGTCGGGACTGTTGCTCACACCTTGGCAAGCTACGCGCTACACCGCGGAGCGCGGTGAGCTTTCCCGGTCAATGGAAGCTGCGCTCCTCCACATTGAGCTTTCACTGCATTTTTGTCCGCTCACCGGGAACGGCTTCCGTTCGGCATCGACTGCGGTAGACCATTGGTAGGCCCCCCATACGTAAGGACGAAATATGACCGAGCGGGTACTCGACCGAGTAGTGGCCATGGCGGACCAGTTGCGCGACCAGGCGGCGGAAGCCGAAAGAATCGGTCGGCTCACCGACGACAGTGTCAAAGTCATGAAAGCGGCCGGCCTGATCCGGCTGTTGCAGCCCAAGAGTTACCAAGGGTTTGAAGTCCACCCGCGCGAGTTCGCCGAGACCGTGATGGCGACAGCGGCGCTGGACCCGGCCGCCGGCTGGATCGTCGGCGTCGTGGGCGTTCACCCTTACCAGTTGGCATATGCGGATCCGAAAGTGCCCGCCGAGGTCTGGGCCGACGACGTGGACACCTGGATGGCCTCACCGTATGCGCCGCAGGGCGTGGCCAAGCCCGTCGATGGCGGCTACATTTTCAACGGGCGCTGGGGGTTCAGCTCGGGCACCGATCATTGCGACTGGATCATCCTTGGCGCCATGCTCGGCGACGCCAACGGCGCGCCGGTGATGCCACCGCAGATGCTGCACATGATCCTGCCCCGCAAGGATTACGAGATCGTCGAGGATTCGTGGAATGTGGTGGGGCTGCGCGGAACCGGCTCCAAAGACGTGATCGTCAAGGACGCGTTCGTGCCGGCCTACCGGACGATGGACGCGACAAAGGTGATGGATGGCACCGCCCAGCGTGAGGCTGGGATGACCGAGACGCTGTATCTGATGCCGTGGTCGACGATGTTCCCGCTAGGAATCTCGGCGGCGACCATCGGCATCGCCGAGGGCGCGCTTGCCGCGCACCTGGACTACCAGCGCGAGCGGGTCGCCGCCACCGGCACCGCGATCAAGGACGACCCCTACGTTATGTACGCCATCGGTGAGGCCGCCGCCGACATCAATGCCGCCCGCCAGGAGCTGCTGGCCAACGCGGATCGCATCTACGACATCGTGGATTCTGGCAAGGAGGTGTCGTTTGCAGACCGTGCGGCGGGTCGCCGTACCCAGGTTCGTGCCGTCTGGCGCGCGGTGTCGGCGGTCGATGAGATCTTCGCCCGCTCCGGCGGTAACGCAGCGCGGATGGACAAGCCGCTGCAACGCTACTGGCGTGACGTACATGTCGGCCACGCCCATGCCATCCATGTCCCCGGCACCACCTACCACGCGTCGGCGCTGAGCTCGCTGGGCATCGATCCGCCCGAGGGTCCGCTGCGAGCGCTGATTTAGGAGAACGCCTCCATGAGCGATCTGAAAAGCCTTGGCTACATCACGATTTCCACCACCGACATCGAGCGCTGGCGGCAGTTCGCCTTCGGAGTCCTAGGCTTCGCGGAGGGCAAAGGACCGGACACTTCGGCGCTGTATCTGAGAATGGACGAACGTGCGGCCCGACTCATCGTGGTACCCGGTGAGACCGACCGGGTACTCACTGTGGGCTGGGAAGTGCGCGATCATCCAGCAATTCAGCGGGTCAAAGCAACCCTCGACGTTGCCGGAATACCGTTCAAGCAACTCTCTACCGATGACGCCGAGGCCCGCCGGGTCGAGGAGGTGATCGCGTTCGAGGACCCGGCCGGCACCACACTAGAGGTCTTCCACGGTGCGGTGCTCGACCACAGCCCGGTCATTACGCCGTTCGGCGCGAAATTCGTCACCGGCGATCAGGGGCTGGGCCACGTCGTCATGCCAGCGACAGATCCCAACGGGCTGTTCGATTTCTACACCGAGGTACTGGGATTCCGTTCCCGGGGCGCGTTCCGGGTGCCGCTGCCGAAAGAGTTCGGCCCGGTGCGGGTTCGCTTCCTCGGGATCAACGAACGACACCACAGCATGGCGATTGTGCCGGCCGCACACCAGCGTGACCCACGCCTGGTCCACATCATGGTCGAAGTCGATACCCTCGATGCTGTGGGTCAAGCCTTGGACCGCGTCAACGCCGAGGGCTTCCAGTTGTCCTCCACACTCGGGCGTCATACCAACGACAAGATGGTGTCGTTCTATGTCCGCGCACCCGGTGACTGGGACATCGAATTCGGCACCGACGGCGTGCGTGTCGACGAAAACTATTACACTGCAGAGGAAATCACCGCTGACAGCTACTGGGGCCACCAGTGGGTCGGCGAGATGCCTGCGGCAATGCGGTTATGACGCCCGACACCGACGTCACGCCGGTCCCCGCCAAGTCGATCACCTCTTGGGACCACGAGGCGGACGTCGTGATCGCCGGCTACGGGGTGGCTGGCGCCGCTGCTGCGGTCGAAGCAGCCCGCGCTGGCGCCGACGTCCTGGTCGCCGAACGCACTGGCTCCTGGGGCGGCGCGGCGGCAATGGCCGGTGGATTCATCTACCTCGGCGGCGGAACGGCACTGCAAAAAGCTTGTGGTTTTGACGATTCCGTGGACAACATGGCGGCATTCCTCAATGTGGCAATGGGACCGGGAGCCGACGAGAATCGAATCGCCGACTACTGCGCCGGCAGCGTCGCCCATTTCGACTGGCTCGTCGGCTGCGGAGTGCCCTTCAAAGCGGAGTTCTTCTCTGAGCCCGGCTGGGAACCGATGGGCGACCAGGGCCTGATGTACAGCGGCGGCGAAAACGCGTACCCGTTCAATACGATCGCCACCCCCGCACCGCGCGGGCACGTCCCACAAATGCAGAACAAGAAGCAGGGTGAAGCCAGCGCCGGCTTCATGCTGATGAAGCCGCTCGTCGACACAGCCACCAGTGCCGGCGCCCGGGCGCTCTATGACGTGCGGGTACAGAGCCTGATCGCCGAATCCGACGGCAGGGTGGTCGGTTTGCGCGCCCGCCAATACGGCACCGAGATGACAATTCGGGCACGCCGCGGTGTGGTGCTGGCGACCGGGAGCTTCGCCTACAACGACGCGATGGTGGCGCAGTTCGCGCCGCGGATCGCAGGACGTCCGGCCGCATCGATCGAGCAGCACGACGGACAGGCGATCCGGATGGCCCAGGCGCTGGGTGCCGACCTCGCCCACATGGACGCCACCGAAGTCGCAATCTTTATCGACCCCCAACAATTAGTACGTGGCATCCTGGTCAACGGCCGCGGTCAGCGCTACGTCACCGAGGACACCTACCCGGGCCGCATCGGCCAGCTCACGCTGTACCAGCAGGACAACACCGCGTACCTGATCATCGACAGCGATGCCCAGGACGAGGCGATGAACTCGTGGTCGCCCAACTTGATGCTGCGGCCGGCGACCTGGGTAGCCGACACCGTTGCCGACCTGGAACGCGACATGGATCTGCCACCTGGATCGCTGCAGGCGACCGTGGCCGCCTACAACGACGGCGCCGTGCATGGTGAGGACCCGCTATTGCACAAGAAGCCGGAGTGGATCAAGCCGATCGGCTCCCCTGTCGGCGCAATCGACCTGCGCGAGAACACCGGCGGCTTCACGCTGGGCGGGCTTGCCACCACGTTGGATGCCGAGGTGCTGCATGTCAGCGGGGAGCCCATCCCCGGGCTCTTCGCCGCCGGCCGTTCGACCGCCGGCTTGGCCGCCTGGGGTTACGCCAGCGGCGTCTCGCTCGGTGACGGCAGCTTCTACGGGCGCCGGGCGGGACGCTCCGCCGCCAAGGGCTGACCTACGCTGATCCGACCTCGCCAGCGGACGGCGAACCGCGTCTCGCGGCCAGTTTTCGCGTACCTAGTGACACCGCCACACAAGTGTGGTTTATTACTAATAGTAATATGCCTCTCAGTCACATAGGGTTTTGGAGAAGCCGATATGGAAGCTGTCGCGACCGTCGAACCAGCCACCCCCACCGCCGTGATCGACCGCATCTCGCTGGTCCTCGATGCATTCGAGGGACCGGGACGGCTGACCCTGGCCCAGATCGTCCGTCGCACCGGCCTGCCGCGCTCCTCGGCGCACCGAATGCTCGATCGCCTAGTGCAACTGCGCTGGCTGCGTCGCAGCGGCCGCGACTACGAGCTCGGTATGCGTCTGGTGGAGCTTGGCTCGCTGGCGGTGCACCAGGATCGCCTGGTGCGTGCCGCTGCGCCGCTGCTGGGTGAATTGCACCGTGCCACCGGCCTAGTCGTGCACCTCGCAGTTCTGGACGGACCCGACGTCGTCTATCTCGAGAAGGTCGGCGACCGGATGATTGCCGCAATGCCCACCCATGTCGGGAGTCGCCAGCCCGCACACTGCACTGCGGTCGGCAAGGCGATCCTGGCCTACCGCGATGACGACGCCGAGGTAAATCTGCAGGTCCGTAAGACCAAGTACTCGATTTCCAGCGGTTCCCAACTTGCGGTCGAACTCGCCAAGGTGCGCGCGCACGGGGTGGCGTTCGAGCGCGAGGAGTCGCTGATCGGGTTCGGTTGCGTCGCAGCCCCGATCGGGGACCCGGGCGAGGCAGTCGCAGCGGTGTCGGTGTGTGGTCCGATGAACCGCATGATGTTCGATCAGCGAATCACCGCGCCGGTGCGCATGACTGCGATGGGCATCTGGCGCAACGTCGAGGACGGCCCACAGCGGGTTGCTCCGACTTTGCAGCCGCTGCGGCCATTGCTGCCGCGGCGTCCCGTCATTCCGTCGCGGCCCGCCTTGCAGTACGCGTGAACCTCGATCCCCAGATCGCCCCGCTGATCGAGACGCTGGATGCCGGCTTCCCACCTGTCCACACCATGACCGGTGCGCAGGCAAGGGCGACCATTCGGTCTCGATACGTGCCGCCTGCCAACCCAGAGCCGGTCGCCCAGGTCCGCGACGACGCCATCCCGGGGCCCGGTGGCGACATCCCGGTCCGGGTGTATCGGCCCGACGGCGAGGGGCTGCCGATCCTCGTGTACGCCCACGGCGGTGGATTTGTGTTCTGCGACCTCGACAGCCACGACGGCTTGTGCCGCAATATCGCCAATCGCGTTCCTGCCGTGGTCATTTCGGTGGCCTACCGGTTGGCGCCGGAGAATCGATGGCCGGATGCAGCCGAGGATTTCTACACGGCAGCCCGATGGACCGTCGACAACGCAGACGCGGTCGGCGGCGATTCGCGGACGGTTGTGGTGGGTGGCGACAGCGCGGGAGCCAACCTCGCCGCCGTCGCCGCGGTGATGGCGCGCGATCGCGGCGGTCCGCCGATCGGGGGCCAGTTACTGATCTATCCGGTAATCGCCGCCGACTTCGACACGGAGTCCTATCGCTTATTCGGCAAGGGTTTCTACAACCCGAAGCCGGCGATGCAGTGGTATTGGGACCAGTACGTGCCGGCGCCTGCGGATCGGGAACATCCCTACGCCTCCCCGCTAAGGGCGAACCTGGCGGGCCTGCCTCCCGCGATCGTCGTCGTCGCCGGACACGATCCACTTCGTGACGAGGGCTTCGCGTACGCGGATGCGCTCGAGGCGGCGGGTGTGTTGACATCGCGATACTTTTTCGAGGGGGGCATCCACGGATTCATGACGATGCCGATGCTCGACATCGCGCAGGAAGCCAGGCAGCGGGTGTGCCTGGAGATGGCCCGAGTACTTCGCCATGGCTGACGGTCGGGTATTCGTCATCGACAGGGTGATGACCAAACCTGGATGCGCCCGGACATTCGTCGACACCTACCTTGCCGAATATGTGCCCGCCGCGCGCTCCCGCGGCATGACGTTGTGCGACGTTCTCGTCAGTCCGCCGATCTGGTCCGGCGATCTCGCCAATATCGTCACCATCACCTGGACGCTGCTCAACGCCCAGGCGTGGTGGGAGATGACGTGGAAAGGCCGCCCGGACCCGGCGCTAGGCGAATGGTGGTCTCGGATCAGCGAACTGGTTACGGAGCGGTCCCGGTCTTTCGCCGCCGCGGCCGACGACGTCGATGGGCTCTGCGATGTATAGCGTCACCAGACTGCTCGACGTCGGCGACGTTGATCGCGAGCGCGTGCTGGCATCCGTGCGTTCGGGAGCCGAGGAGACACAAGCACACCAACAACTGGTCGAGACGACGCTGCCGGGGTCACGAAACGGTGGCGACATTCTCGTCCATTTGAGGTTCACTTCCAGAAGTCAATGGCTTTCGGCTGCAGGCGATTTTGCTGCCGTTCTGCAGCACCCTGGGATCAGGCGGATTAACGGCGCGACGTACCCGGGTACCTCAACCCGCACCGGCACGAGTCCGGGGACCGTCTACCGCGCCTTGTTGTTGCGGGTACTGCCGGAGACCGACACAGCCAGCCTGACCCGATTTGAAGCCGAGCTGTGTTCGATGCCCCGCCACATACCGACCATCAGGGCCTGGCAGCTGAGCCGTATCGATGATGCGATCGGTACATCCCAGTGGACTCACGTGTTCGAGCAGGAGTTCAGCGATGTCGACGCACTCATGGGCCCTTACCTGATGCATCCGATCCATTGGGCGGTGGTGGACCGCTGGTTTGACCCCGAATGTCCCGATGTGATCATCCGAGATCGGGTGTGCCACAGCTTCTGTCACTGCGACGACGCAATCCTGACTTGAGGCGGAGTCAGACGCCTGCGGCCTGAATGTTCGGATTAGCGGTAGCCGGCGGTTCTAATGGCGGCAGCTCGGACTTACCGTCGAGGGTGTGCACCGGCAGCTGCTGCGACCATGGATAGTGCAGGCTGAACGCAACCAGACCCGTGCGCTCGGCGGCAGGCAAGTAACACATCGCCAGCACCGTTTCGGCGATGTATTCCACCGGCTCTGTCGGGAAATCATCTGGAATCAGTTGTGCTGCACCAGGTGTGCGGACAGCCGTCGACGGGCCGACGCAGTTCACGGCGATGTTGGCGTCGAGCAACTCGGCGGCCACGCCTTGGGTAAAGCGATGCAAGGCGCCCTTGCACGACGCATAGATCACGTCGCCGGAGGTCTTGTTGTAATCACGGTAGGGCCGCACCGGGGCCATACCGGTGACCGACCCGATGTTGACGATCCACCCCCCACCCTGGTTGCGCATATGCGGCACAGCCGCTTTGGTCAGCACGAACGGGGTCCGCAGATAGTGCTCGACGGTGCGGTCGAAGGTCTCCATCGACATGTCTTCGATCATCGAGTAGTCGGCGAAACCGGCGTTGTTGACCAGGATGTCGATACGCCCAGTGCGGTCCAACACCGCCTCGACAAGGCCATCGCGCGCAATGGTGTCCTCGACGTCGGCGGTGAGCCCGAACGCCGATCCGCCGGCGTTCTCAATCAGGGCGATCGTCTCGCCGATCGTCCCCGGCATCGCCGATGCGACCCCAGCCCGGGTGGATTGCGAGAGCTGATGCGAGCGCGCTGTCACCGCGACAGTCGCACCCTCCGCGGCCAGCCGCCGCGCGATCGCGCGTCCAATCCCGCGGCTGCTGCCAGTCACCAAGGCTGTTTTGCCAGCGAGCAATTGGTTCATCTAAGCGTGAAGTCCTCTTCGATAGGCGCACGATGCTGATGCCATACGTCGACCAGCCGATAGGGTGTCGCCACGACCACCCGACCTGACCCCGACCGGTAATACGTGTGCGCATTCGGCGTGTGACACCACACCGTGTGGCTCATCGCCTCGTCGATCGCAGCGACGTAGTCCTGGTAGGCCCGCTCGGTGACCTCAATAGTGGAGGCACCGCGCAGTGCCATCAACTGCAGGCATTCGATGATGTAGTGCGCGAGCACCTCCATCGAGAAGTTCGCGCCCGCACCGTGGCCGGGACTGTAGTTCGGCGCCGACATGGTGAACAGGTTGGGGAAACCGGGCACCGTTCCCCCGCGGTAGGCACGCGGGCTGTCCCCCCATTCGTCGGCCAGCTTTCTGCCGTCGCGACCGCGGATGTCGATGGTCGACAGGAAGTCCAGGTAGTAGCCGGTAGCGTAGATGATCACGTCGAGATCGATCTGCCGACCATCCTGAGTGACAATGCCTTTCGCGTTGATCTCGGCAGGTTCGCTGGCCTCCACGTCGACGTGGTCACGGGTCAACGCCGCGTAGTAACCGCCCGGATCGCGGATGATCCGCTTGCCATAGGGCGCGAAGTCGGGGGTGACCTTCTTTGCCAGTTCAGTGTCGTTGCCGAAAGTGCGCTCGATGTACTCCAGACACATCCGGAGCAGCACGTCGTTGGCCGCAGAGATGGAGAGATGGTCCGTGGCCCACTCCGGATCGTGCAGGATGACTGGGTAGTTGTTATCTGCAGTGCCCCAATACGATTTCAGCCGATTCCAATTCGCGTAGTAGGGCAGGTGCCGCCCGAGGTATCGCCGGTGAGCGGGGACCTCGTCGGTGAGCCGTTTGCGAGGAGCCACCCAGTGCGGCTGACGCTGGAACACCGTGAAGTGTGCGACGTGGTCGACGCACGCGTCGATGATCTGCACGGCGGTGCAGCCGGCCCCGATGACGGCGACCTTCTTGCCGGTAAGGTCCACCGCGGGATCCCACAGCGCCGAATGAATGCTGTTGCCCGCGAACGTGTCCCGCCCCTCGATATCCGGCCAGCGCGGACGGTTGAGGTAGCCGGCCGCGGTGATCACGACATTGGCGTAGCAGACGTCGCGCCGGCCGTTGGCGTCCACCCAATGAATCTGCCATTGGCTGCGGTGGTCGTCCCACCACAGCGCGTCGACCTCGGTGCCGAACCGGGTGTGCTGGCGCAGCTGGTACTTGTCGGCGAGCGCCACCAAATACGCTTGATACTCCGCGCCTTGCGGGAAATAGTTGCTCCAGTTGGGATTCACTTCCCAGGACAACGAGTAATACGCCGACGGTGTGTCGACACCGATGCCCGGGTAGGTGGTGGTCAGCCAGGTGCCGCCGACTTCGTTGTTGCGGTCGAAGATCTCGTAGCACACGCCCTCCGCGGTGGCCGCGAGCGCGACGCTGATTCCCGCGATACCGGCGCCAATGATGGCGATTTTCACGGTGCCGGGGATCGGCACGGTGCGCGGCAGCGTCGGCTGTGACTGTTGGAAACCGCCTTGCTCGAGCAGGAGATTCACCTGTTCGTCGTCGACCTCCGAACCCAGTGCGATCGGCAGCAATCGGGCGAAGAGGTCCCGGTCGTCGGCGGGCACCGCGTCACGGCGCCGGGGTTGGGTCAGCGCATCCAAGATGGCGTCTACCAGCGCCGCGGCCGTATCGGGGTCAGTGGCACCGGCGCGCTCGGGCGGGTCGGGAATGTGCGAGATTTTGGACGCGTAGCTGTCGATCACCGACGGGTCGCCGGTGAGCTGAGCCAGCACCGCCACTAAGACGCCCGCGTCAGCCTGACGCAGGTTGGCACGCAGTTCCGCGGTCATGGCGTCGAGTATCGGTGCGAACTGCCGAATCAGGCAGCGACCTGTCTACTCAGTGGGATGCAAACGCCAGATGATGTTCCACTGACCGGGCATGCACCGTATTACCGAGACCATTTAGGAGTTGACTCGATGACATGAGCATCGAGATCACGCTCCCGGAACTGCAAGACTTTATCGCCCGCTTTTGGTACCACTACGACGAGGCGCACTACGACGAATTGGCGGCGAGTTACGCCGATGACGTGCATTACCTGACCCGAAGCGACACTGGCGCAAGCCCATTCGAGGAACTGATGTCACCCGAACTGCACGGCCGTGACGCGGTCATGAAGTGGCTCTCGGAGCACCGCAAGCAGAGCCCGTACCCGCTGCGTCATCACTCCACCAACGTGCATCGTACGGGCACCGATGGCGGGGTCACCCGCGCCCGGTTCTACATCTTCGTCAACCAGGTCGACAACTTTGTGCCGTTCGCCGTATCCAGCGGAGTGGTCAGCGTCGGAGTGCGTCGGAACGCCAACGGACTGGAGTTCACCGAGATGGACGTGGTGCTGGACACGCAGAACTCGGTGCTGCTGTCCGAGATGCACGCCGACAGCGCGGCTGGTTCGTGAGCACCCGTGAAATGTTTTCAGGCGGCGTCGCCGTCATCACCGGGGCCGGCGCCGGTATCGGCGCGGGACTAGCACGACACGCCAGCCGGTTGGGAATGACCGTCGTATTGGCCGACGTCGATGCCGCCGCCATCGCTGCACTGCGCGACGAGCTGTGCGCGGCCGGCGCCGCCGCCGTAAATATCGTGTGCGACGTGCGCGATCCCGACGCCTTGCAGGAGCTCGCCGACCGAGCTTACCGAGATGTCGGGCCGGTGCGGCTATTGGTGAACAACGCCGGAGTCGAACAATTCGGTTACCTGTGGGACACCCCGATAGCCAACTGGCAGCGCGTCGTGGATATCAATATCAGCGGAGTCTTCTACGGCGTGCGGGCATTCCTGCCCAAGATGATGGCTACCGACGAGCAAGCCTGGGTGTGGAACCTGTCGTCGGTTGGCGGGGTGGTTGCGATTCCGTTGCAGGCGCCCTACATCACGAGTAAGCACGCTGTGCTCGCGTTGACCGAATGTCTGCGTCTCGATATTCAATCCGCCGGTCACGACGACCATATCCACGTGCAGGCGGTGCTGCCCGGTGCGGTAGTCTCCAACATCTTCGAGTCGGCGGGCGGTGTCGACTCGAACGCAGGCGACGTCGCTGCCGCCGAGGCCCAGCGCTCGGCAATGCTGCAAATCAAGGCTGCTGCCATGGATCCGCTGGCGGCCGCCGAAGCGGTGTTCGAGCAGGCCGCGGAGGGCAGATTCTATTTACTGACCCAGCAATCCGTCGAGTCAGCGATGAAAGAACGCGCCAACGCCCTTGCTGCGCAACGTGCTCCGACAGTCAAATGACTCCATCCGCACTGGACCCCGACGCTGCCGCACGAGTCGCGTCTTTCGGTGACATCCTGCCGATGCGGCAACGGGGCCTGGCTGCCGTCCGCGCCGCGATCGAATCCGCGCCACTGCCCGATGACATGCCGGGGATGACCGCTATAACGGATACCGCCGTCCCCGGCCCAGCCGGGCCGATTCCAACCCGAATCTACTGCCCCACAGAGAATTCCAATGGCCCCGTTTTAGTTTACTTCCACGGCGGCGGACTCGTCATGGGTTCCAACCGCTCGTTCGAGCCGCTGGCTCGCACGCTGGCATCGGCGTCGGGTGCCACCGTCGTGGCCGTGGACTATCGGTTGGCCCCAGAAGCTCCGCCGCCCGCGCAGTTCGACGACGCCCTGTCCGCGACCGAGTGGGTCTGGCGCAACGCGGAGAGTCTAGGCCTTGACGCAGACCGGCTCGCGGTAGTCGGCGACAGCGCGGGTGGTTCACTGGCGGCCGCGGTGGCACTGGCCGCACGCGATCGTTGCGGGCCGGCGATTTACACGCAGGTGCTGCTGTACCCGGGTCTGGACCGCGACATGCACGCCACGTCGATCACCGCGCTGGCGGACGCGCCGATGCTCACCCGCGACGACATCGATTACATGTACGCGTTGGTCGACGGCGACTCCGGCCCACCCCGGGACCCGTACCTGGTTCCGGCGTATGCCACCGACCTGTCCGGGTTGCCGCCGGCGATCGTGGTGACCGCAGGCTGCGATCCGATCCAAGACTGGGGTGAGCGGTACGCGGAACGGCTTCGCGACGCCGGCGTTCAGACCACAACCGCCCGTTACCCCGGGATGTATCACGGCTTTCTGATGCGGTCGGACGCGACTGCGCGCGGTCGGCTGGCGATCGCCGAGATTGGGGCGTTGCTGGAGGCGAAGTTCGCGAACCCTCTCCGCTTCGACGTCCCGATCACCGGACATGAGACTTCCGCGGGCCATTGACGCCGCGCACAATCACACCAACGCGGAACTGGCAGAAGGAGACAGCTGATGCTCACCGACGAGCGACGGATGGAGCTTTCCGACGTCTTGCGGCCGGCCGCCCCCCCTCGCGAAATCGACAAGGTCTACACCGATGACCAACGCGAACGTCTGCTAGATATCGTGCGCAGCGAGGGACCCTGGAAGCTGATCATCGCCCAACACTTCGCGTCGGCCGACGAACTGATTGCGACCATGAGCGGCGTCTTCCCCGAGGGATTCACGCCGTCGCTGGACCTATTCCTGACCCCGACCTTTCGCGGCTACCTCGCGAACTACGGCGCCGTGCTCTACCCGCAACTGCACGACTGTTTCTACAATGCGCAGTTCCTGGAGATGGCCAAGAGCTACTGGAAAGCCGAATACGCCAAACCTCAGCTGATGTTGTTCAACATAAACGGGCCGTGCGCCAATCGCGATCCCGGACATCTAGATTCGCCGAGCTTCCGCGGCGTGCGCCATGAGAACGCGCCGACGTGGCTCACCAGCGTCATGGGCAAGTCCGGTTTGTTCCAGGGGTATCTGATCAAGATGGCGCAGGTGATCACCTGGTTCTCGCTTGATAGCGGCAGCGGATTCACCTATTGGCCCGACGGGCCGTTGCGGGCGCCCAAGCGTGTCCTGCCGCCAATCAACAACCGTGGCGTCATCGTGCAAAACGAGATGATGGTGCATCGCGGTGAGGCGAACGGGCCACTGGATCAACAGATTCCGGCTGGCCTGGCATTCGACACCGTGTTCACCGGCGATCCCGACGACCGCAATTCGTGGCTGCTGAAGAACTGCGACGACGTGATCGCCCGCCATCAAACCGACGAACTGCGGTTCCTGGTGCACTGGTCGGCCGAGGTCTTCTCCGACTACGAAGAACTCAAGAAGAACATGGAAGGATCCGATGACCTGACCATCGAGCAGGCAATCGACACCATGGTCAGGGACGTCAATGGTCGGGGCATCAAACTTGCCATGCCCGACGACCCGCTGCACGAGCCGGAATTCATCCGCACCCTCAACGCGGCTTTTGACCTCGGCGGTCCGTCGGGCTACCCGGAGGAAGCACCGATTAGCGCCTTTCAGCTGACCTGAAGACGCGGAAACCATTCATACCAAGGCGATTCGGCAAACGCAGGACTACGGGGTTATGGCAGCAACCGTCCCGCTGGCAGGGAAAAGCGGTTGCGGCGGCGGTTCCGGCACCTAATGTCATCATTGTGACGTCTGCTCAATCACCCACAATCCCCGCCGGGCTGCCCGTCCGCGACACCGTGGTCGACCTTCTCGTCGTGGGATCCGGCACGGGTATGGCCGCGGCATTGGCCGCGCACGAACACGGATTGACGGTGTTGATCGTGGAGAAGTCGTCCTACGTCGGCGGCTCGACCGCGCGCTCGGGCGGCGCACTGTGGTTGCCGGCGAGCCCAATTCTCGATGAGCAGGGCGCCGACGACACCGTGGAGCGCGCCGAAGCGTATCTGCGGTCCGTGGTGGCCGGCGGCGCGCCGGCCGAACGATCCGCCGGTTACCTGCGAAACCTGACCGGCACCGTCGACATGCTGCGGCGCACAACCCCGATACGGTTTGCCTGGGCCAAGGACTACTCGGATTACCACCCCGAGGAACCGGGCGGTACCGGCGCTGGACGGACTTGCGAATGCCGTCCTCTGAACTCCGCGATCCTCGGTGAGTACCGGCCCCGGCTGAGACCTGGTGTCATGGAGGCCAAGATTCCCATGCCCACCACCACCGCCGACTACCGCTGGATGAACCTGGTGGCGCGGGTTCCGCGGAAGGGCATACCGACAATCGCCAAGCGCCTCGCCCAAGGACTGGGCGGCCTGCTGCTTGGCCGACGCTACGTCGCGGGCGGACAGGCACTGGCCGCCGGACTACTCGCTGGTGTTGTGCGCGCGGGCATCCCGATTTGGACCGACACCGGGCTGCAGCGGTTGGCCACCGACGGCGGGCGGGTCACCGGCGTGGTCGTGAGCCACGACGGGCGCGAGGTCACCATCGCGGCGCGGCGCGGTGTGGTGTTGGCGGCCGGCGGGTTCGACCACAGCATGGCCATGCGGTGGAAGTTCCAGTCCGAATCCCTCGGCGAGCACATGAGTCTGGGCGCCGCATCCAACACCGGTGACGCGATCCACGCCGCTCAAGACCTCGGTGCCGCAACCGATCTGATGGATCAGGCGTGGTGGTTTCCGGCGGTGTCGCCACTGCCGGGGGGAGCGCCGTCGGTGATGCTGGCCGAACGGTCCCTGCCGGGCTCGCTGATCGTCGACCAGAACGGCACCCGATTCACCAACGAGGCAACTGATTACATGTCATTCGGGCAATGTCTGCTGGAGCGGGAACGCTCGGGTAATCCGGTGGAGTCCATGTGGATCGTCTTCGATCAGAAATACCGCAACAGCTACGTTTTTGCCGGCGAACTGTTTCCGCGCATGCCGATTCCACCGTCATGGTACGAAGCCGGGATCGCACATCGGTCGGATGACTTGACTGACCTTGCCGGCAAGATCGGTGTTCCCAGAACACGGTTCGGGGACACCATGACCCGGTACAACGAGATGGCGCGAGCCGGATACGACCAGGACTTCCACCGAGGTATCAGCGTCTACGACCGCTACTACGGTGACCCCACGATCTCCCCGAACCCCAACCTCCGCGCCCTCGATAAGGGGCCGTTCTATGCGGTGAAGATGGTGCTCAGCGACCTGGGCACCTGCGGCGGTCTGCGAGCCGACGACCGCGCTCGGGTGCTGCGTGAGGACGGCAGCGTCATCGAGGGTTTGTACGCGATCGGGAATACCGCGGCCAACGCATTTGGGACCACGTATCCCGGTGCGGGCGCGACCATCGCCCAAGGACTCGTTTACGGCTACGCCGCCGCCCGTGACGCCGCAGGACGCTGATCAGTCCGGTTCCTCGGCGTCGGCCTTCTTTTCGATTTCGTACCAGAATTCTGGTGGAGGCCAAAGGATCTTGGCAAGACTGGCTTTGCCATGCTGAGGAAAGGCAGCTTCCGCTTCGTCGAGTTCTTTGATCATCTTCAGGGCGAGCTCCCGCTCGTTGGCGTAATACCGCTCTGCCCATTCCAACGCGACGCGTGCGTATGCCCAGGACGGATCGGCGCCGGCCCACCGCGCATCCTTCGCGGCTTTGCGGTGCATCTCTTCGGCGTACGCCAAGTGCTCTTGCAGCACCTCTTTGAGCCTTTCCGGACCGGTGAGATGCCCGAGGGTGACCCGCAGCAGCGGGCCGTGCTTGAGCGTTGGCGGGTCGACAGGCGCTTCATTTGCCCACCGGGTCACCGCGTCGAGCCCCTCAGCGGTGATCTTGTACAACCTGCGATTCCGCGTGCCGCCGGTGTTCTCGACGCGAGAAGTCACCAGGCCCAGCTTCTCCAACTTCTTGAGCTCGGAGTAGATCTGGCTATAGGCCGGACTGCCGTAGAAGAACCGCATGCTCCAGCCGATCCATTTGCGGATGTCATAACCCGATAGCTCGTGCTCGTACGACAGCATGCCGAGCAGGGCCCAGCTGGTCGCCGCAAGATTCGGCTTGCGGGGTGTATTGCTGTCTTCCATTTGGCCAGGCTAACAACTCAGGCCAGGGTTCTTTAAGCAACTGACCACTGGCCGGGAGGCAGTATTGCCGCGCTGGCTGGCCGTGGCGAACGCTGTGCTTCGTTAGGACTGCGATGGAGGTGCAATGACCGATGAGTTTGGCGGCTTGGCATGCCCGTGATATCTGACGACGAGCTGGCGAAGCTGGATTCGGTGTATCGGCCGCTAGCCGATTCGGTGCGACGCCTCATCGATGCCACAATCAGATCGCAAGTCGATGCGGCGACTCTGGTCGCCGCGAAAGAGAAGATCGATTGCGCCACTGCGGAATTAAGCACGACGCTGATGCCGGGTTCTTTCGGGGTGCGACAAACTAGCGAAGGTCAATCCATGGCATGGGGCAACGTCATGATCGGTCTGCGCAATCCAGTCGCCCCTCCCCTGGCGATCACCCACGGAGCTGACGGCCTGGTATCGAGCGACCTCACTCTCGGCGCGGCGTACGAAGGTCCCCCGGGCCACGTGCACGGTGGAGTATGCGCGATGGTTCTCGATCATGTCCTGGGCGCGGCCGCGCACCTACCGGGAACGCCCGCATACACCGGCACCCTTAGCGTCCGCTATCTGCGGGGTACGCCACTGGGTCCGCTGCGCGCAGAAGCTCGGGTCGACCGCGTGGAGGGGGTCAAAACCTTTGCCAGCGGCCATATTGCCGACGCCCACGGCATCACCGTCCAGGCTGAAGGTGTGTTCCTCCACCCACGGGAGAGCCGGCGCTGACGCTAACCGCGGGCCGGCGCCAGGCGCTTGAGCGCCAGCCCGCCTTCGAACGGCCGGTAACCGAACGCGGCCGGCGCCCGATAGCCGGTGTCCTCGAGCGGTGTGTGCACCTCGGCAACCGTGGGCCCGATCTTGGCGGCGACCGACGCGAGTGCGTCGAGATCGAATCGGTATAAGCGACCGGCGTTGCCGCCCAGGATCTTTCGGCAGTCATCCTCGGATCTTTTGTGCAGCGCCCAGCGGATGGCAAGCTTCGAGTGCGGCGTGAATCCTTCTTCGTGCGGGTAGTCGCTACCCCACATGATGTGTTCGGGGCCCATGAAATCGATCATCCCCGAGTCGAACGGCGCCAACTCGCTGGCCAGATAGCAGTTCCGCTTGACGTATTCGCTCGGTGTCATGGTCAGCTCGTCGACCGACGACCCGCCGAACATCCCGTAGGTGCGGTTGCCGGCCTCGGACTTCATGGTGGGCACCATTGCGTCGAGGATGCCCAGTTGCCCGGGCACCCACAGCGTGCCCTGCTCGGTCGGCACGAACCGAAGTGTCGGATAGCGCTCGAATACCCCGGCCAGGATCAGGTGACCGAGTGTGCGCTGTGCCCAAATCGCCATCTCGGTGATCAGCACCGCGTTGGACGCCGGCTGGTCCATCGGCATCTCGGGGCTGCCGGCACCGGCATGCTGCACCACGGTGAGGTCCAGATCCGCGCAGAGCGCCCAGAGCGGTTCGTAACGGGTGTGGAACAGCGGCGCGACGTGGGGGTCACCCGGTGACACCGGCGGGACGAGCACCCCGCCGAAGCAGTCGTGCTCGGCCCCCCAGCGGATTTCTTCCATCGCCAGCTCGATGTCGTTGGGGAAGACCTGAATCAACCCGCGGCGACGGTCCGGGGCCAGTGAACAGAAGTCGATCTGCCACCGATTGTGGGCCTGCACGCCCGCCCAGCGCTTATCGAACTCGTCGCGTGTCCGGGGCAAGCTGATGGTGATGTTGGGGGTGGTCGGGAAGAAGGGCGGAACGGTGTTGGGCAGCAGCACCTCGGCGGCCACCCCGTCGGCGTCCATGTCGGCAATCCGGAGCTCGCTATCCCAGTTCCGGTTGGCCGTAGCGATGATCAGGTCATCGAACGGGCTGACATACGTCTTGGCCCATGCGTCGAACTCGTCGTGCAGGGCCGTCGGCAAATACTGCTTGTAGTCGCCGATATCGGCCCCCGCATGGGTGTCCGTCGAGATGACAACATACCGATCAATCGTGTCCCAAATTGCAGACATCGCATCCTCCGACCTTGTCGCATACCAGGCTAGCTTTCCGGATGGCCCGACGACCGCAAGATCTCCATCTCACTGAGCGGACCATCGGTTTGATCGCCATCGCGCCGGAACCAGGGCATGGTGAAAGCCATGGACATCGGATTCATCGGCCTGGGCAGGATGGGCCACGGCATGGCCGCCAACCTCGTCAAGGCGGGTCACACAGTCACCGTCTACAACCGCACCGCCGCCAAGGCCGACGAGTTGGTCCGACAGGGCGCACGGTTGGCGGGCAGCGTCGCGGAAGCCTGCAGCGGCGAAGTCGTCATCACGATGCTGGCCGACGACGCGGCCGTCGAAGAAACAGTGTTCGGCGAGCAGGGCGTGCTGGCATCGTTGGCGCTTGGTGCCACACATGTCTCGTCAAGCACCATCAGCGTGGACTTGTCTAGAGGCCTGACGGCCGCCCACGGCGCCGCTAAGCAGCACTACGTCGCGGCGCCGGTGTTCGGTCGGCCCGAGGCAGCCGCTGCCGCAAAGCTTTTCGTCATCGCCGGCGGCGAGCCACAGCGGCTCCAGGCCCTGGCCCCGATTTTCGACACGATCGGGCAGCGGACCTTCGTGGTGTCAGACCAGCAACCCGCCGCCAACTTGGTGAAGCTCACCGGCAACTTTCTCATCGCATCGGTCATCGAATCGCTGGGCGAGGTCATCGCGCTCGTCAGCAAAGCGGGGCTAGATCGGCAGCAATATGTCGACATTTTGACATCGACCCTCTTCAACGCCCCGGCTTATCAGACCTACGGCGGGCTGATCGCCCGCGAGGAATACGAGCCGGCAGGGTTCGCTGCGACGCTGGGGCTCAAAGACGTCCGGTTGGCGCTGGCCGCCGCGGATGAGTTGGCGGTGCCGCTGCCAATCGGCAGCCTGCTGCGCGACCGCTTTCTCACGCTGCTGGCCAACGGTGGCGGACACCTGGATTGGTCGGCGGTCGCCGCAGTCGCCGGCCGCGACGCAGGCTTGCCCTTTAAGGGGTCAGACCACTCCTCGTAGCGCGTCGGCGCCGAACATCGGCTCCATCATCGCGGAGTAGTCCGGGCCGCGGCGCAAGATGTGGCCGCCGTCGACGTTGATGCACTGCCCGGTGATCCACGCCGCCGCGTCACTGAGTAGGAACATTGCCAGGTTGGCCACGTCCTCGACCTCGCCCACCCGCGGCAGCGGCGTGCAGAGGGCATAGTCGCCACTGATCTCCGGCGACTGGATAACGCTCGCGTCAACAAGATCGGTGCGAATCAGTCCCGGGCGGATGCTGTTGAACCGAACCCAAGAAGCCCCGAGTTCGTCGGCCGCCAGCATCATCAGGTGATCGATGGCCGACTTGGTGACGCCGTAGGGCCCGAACCAGCGGTGAGTGTTGCTTGCGGCGATCGACGAGATGCCGACGAACGACCCGCCGCCGCCGCGCACCAATTCGCGCGCGGCGTGCTTGACCACGTACATGGTGCCGTTCACGTTGAGATCGACCGTGCGCCGCCACGCTTCCGAGTCGGTGTGCGTGATCGGCCCGACGGTCAGGGAGCCGCCCGCGCAGTGCACCGCGCCGTGCAGCCTCCCGTGCCACGCGGTCGCGGCGTCCACCGCGCGGGTGACCTCGTCCTCGTTGGTGACGTCGGTGGGCTCATAGCGTACGGAGCCCTTGGGCTTGAGCGCCTCTATCTCCTCGACGGCCGCCGCGAGCCGATCGGCGTTGCGCCCGACGATCATCACGGAGGCTCCGGCGGCTACCAGGCCGGCGGCCACTCCCTTGCCGATTCCACTGCCACCGCCGGTGACCAGGTAGGTCCGGTCTTCGAACGAAAGCTCCACGCCAGCCCCTTCACCGCCGAACTGAAACAGGTTCTAGCTATCGAACCATGCGAGGGTCGTTGCAGTTCCAGGGGTAGGCCCGTCACACCTGCCACAGCAGTCTCTGAGGGCAGGGGCACACCTTTTGCCCGCGTTTGAGCGATTTCAATTCGTCGGTGTGGAGAAATCGCTCGGAGGCGGGCACAACGCCTATCCCCTCGGAAGCGGGGCTGCTGTGACACTTGTGACTGGCGCGGACTACGGAGTATCGCGGCGCGCCACTTTCGACGGCTGTGGGTTGCGCCAGTCCTCGACATCGGGCGGCAATCCGACCGGGTACCGGTTCTCGTTGTGCGCCGCCCAGTGTGCATGCCCCAGCTCGTGGATATGGAACGCGTGGCGCAACGCCTCGGTGAAACCCATCGCGTCCGACGCGGCGTTCACCGAATCCTTGATCAGCAGGGCGGCCATCGTGGGCCGCTCGGCAATGCGCCGCGCGAACTCCACCGTCTTGTCTTCCAGCTCGTCGAGCGGGAAGACCTTCGACACCATGCCGAGCCGGTAGGCCTCGTCGGCGTCCAGCGAATCACCAGTCAACAGAAGCTCTTTGGCTTTGCGGGGGCCAAATTCCCAAGGGTGCGCGTAGTATTCGACACCGGGCATACCCATGCGGACGCCGACTACGTCGCTGAACTTCGCATTGTCGGCGGCGACGATCAGATCGCAGGCCCAGATCAGCATCAAACCGGCGGAGATCGCGTTGCCCTGCACCTGAGCGATGGTGATCTTACGCAAATCGCGCCAACGGCAGGTGTTTTGGAAGAAGTAATGCCATTCCTGAAGGAACACCTTTTCCGCTACCGCATCGCGGTTGGAGCCGTTTATCCGGAAGCTGGGTAGCTGGTCCGGGCCGGGCGCCCGCTCCGCCAATGCCAACTCCGAACCCAGGTCGTGACCGGCGGAGAAATTCCTGCCGCGCGCGGCCAAGATCACCACGCGAACGGCGTCGTCGGCCTCAGCGCGCAAAAACGCCTCGTCGAGCTGAACCAACAGGCCGCGGCTCTGGGCGTTGTGTGCGTCCGGCCGGTTCAGCCAGATCCGGGCGATGCGGCCTTCGTCGAGCGTTTCGTAGGCCACCAGCGCGCTGGTGTCTACCTCATTCGGGACTGCCATTAGCCACCTCACTCGCCGCGGTCGGGTCCTTACACATTACGGCCAGCCCGTAACGCGCGAGTCGGCGGGCTACGACGCCGGCTGCGGGCGATTACGCACTTCGCATAGAGTTATGTCATGCCCGCCAAATCTGACCATCACGAAATCGACGACGTGGAACCGCTGACTGACAGCACCGCAAGCCAGGCCAGGCGCGTAGTAGCGGCCTATGCGACAGACGCCGACGAATGCCGCGTCTTCTTGTCGATGCTCGGTATTGGGCCGGCGAAACTCGAGGTGTAAATGCCCCCCGTGCGAGGCTCGGGCTCGAAGGAATCTGCCGCCGGAGAGTCCGACTTCGTGGTGGTCGCCAACCGGCTACCGATCGACTTGGAGCGACTGCCCGACGGCAGCACCAGGTGGAAGCGCAGCCCCGGCGGCTTGGTTACCGCGCTGGAGCCGCTGCTCCGACGCCGTCACGGGGCCTGGATCGGCTGGCCGGGGGTTGTCGACGACGACGTCGACACTGAAGATCCGCCGATCGTCGAGGAAGATCTTCGGCTTCACCCGGTACGACTGTCCGCCGACGACGTCGCCGAATACTACGAGGGATTCTCCAACGCCACGCTGTGGCCGCTTTATCACGACGTCATCGTCAAACCGAGCTACCACCGGGAGTGGTGGGATCGCTACGTCGAAGTCAACCGCCGTTTCGCCAAGGCCGCATCCCACGCCGCCGCCCGGGGCGCGACCGTCTGGGTGCAGGACTACCAATTGCAGCTGGTCCCCAACATGCTGCGCGAACTGCGGCCCGATCTGACCATCGGCTTCTTTTTGCACATCCCGTTCCCGCCGGTCGAGCTGTTCATGCAGATGCCCTGGCGCACCGAGATCGTCGAAGGCCTGCTGGGCGCAGACCTGGTCGGATTTCAACTGGCCGGCGGTGCCCAAAACTTTCTGATTCTGTCGCGGCGGCTTATCGGCGCGAGCACCTCCCGCGGTTCGGTCGGTGTGCGGTCGCGACTCGGTGAGGTGGATCTCAACGGGCGCACAGTTCGGGTGGGCGCCTTCCCCATCTCCATCGACTCGAACGAGCTCGACCAAAAAGGCCGTGACCGCACGATCCGCAAGCGGGCCAGAGAGATCCGGGCCGAGGTCGGCAATCCCCGCAAGGTTCTGCTCGGCGTCGATCGGCTCGACTACACCAAAGGCATCGACGTGCGGCTCAAGGCGTTTGCGGAGCTGCTCGCGGAGGGCCGCGTCAAAGCCGAGGACACCGTGCTGATCCAGCTCGCCACGCCCAGCCGTGAGCGTGTCGAGAGCTACCAGGTCCTGCGCAATGACATCGAACGCGAGGTCGGCCACATCAACGGCGAGTACGCCGAAGTCGGCCATCCGGTGGTGAGTTACCTGCACCGCCCGGTTCCCCGCGACGAACTCGTCGCGTTCTTTGTGGCCAGTGATGTCATGCTGGTCACCCCGCTGCGGGATGGGATGAACCTGGTGGCCAAGGAATACGTCGCCTGCCGAAGCGATCTCGGCGGTGCGCTGGTGCTCAGCGAATTCGCCGGTGCCGCAGCCGAACTCAAGCAGGCCTACCTGGTCAATCCGCATGACACCGAAGGCGTCAAAGACGCGATCGAGGCGGCGCTCAACCAGACAGACGAGCAGGGTCGGCGGCGGATGCGGGCATTGCGGCGTCAGGTGCTCGTCCACGACGTCGACCGTTGGGCCCGGTCATTTCTCGACGTGCTGGCCGAGGCGCATCCTCAGAACGGCTGAACCGGTGGTGTCGGCGCAAGCGTCGCTGCAATACTCGTCTACACCTAGCCGGAAGGTAGCGCGAAGATGAGTACCTCCCGAACTAGACCACGTGTCTTGCGGTCCGCATCATCACTCCAATAGCCAGGTCGCCCCGAAATTCCGTTTCGGGTCGCGCTCAGCAAAGTAATCCTGCAGCGTGGCGCTGAGTTCTTGCGCGTCCCACGCCTGCGCGTCGGAGGTGAACCGGTGTTCCAGGCTCGGTGCCGACAAAAGCGTCACCTGAGGTCCATAGACGACGAAAACCTGGCCGTTGACCGCTTCGGCTGCGGGTGAGGCGAGGAAGCGCACCAACGTGACCACATGCTCGGGCGAGAGCGGGTCGATGCCATCGGCGACGACCTCGGGCGCCTCACCGAACACGTCGGCGGTCATCGCTGTCCGGGCGCGGGGGGCGATCGCATTTGCACAAACTCCGTAGCGGCCCAGCGCCCGGGTGGCAGACAGGGTCAGCGCGATGATGCCCGCCTTGGCGGCGCCGTAGTTGGCCTGTCCCACCGGACCCGTCACGCCCGCCTCCGACGAGGTGTTGATGATGCGCCCGTAGACCGAGCCGGCCGACCCCTCCGCCTCCTTCGCCTTCGACCGCCAATACGTGGCGGCGTTGCGGGTCAGCAGAAAATGGCCGCGCAGGTGCACGGCGATCACCGCGTCCCAGTCCTCGTCGGACATGTTGAACAGCATCCGGTCGCGCGTGATGCCGGCGTTGTTCACCACGATGTTCAGGCCGCCCAGTCCGTCGGCGCAGCTGACCAACTCGTCGGCGGTGGCGCGTTGAGTGATGTCGCCGGTGACCGCGACCGCCTTGGAGCCGGCGGCGGCGATCTCGTCGATGACGTCGGAAGCATCCAACGCGGCCTTGATGTCGTTGACGACGACGGTGGCGCCGGCACGAGCCAGGCCGATTGCTTCGGCGCGGCCCAAGCCTGCGGCGGCACCGGTCACCACCGCGACCTTTCCGGAGAGATCGGTCGCTTTCGTGCTGCCAGTCAATTTATGAATACCTCTAGTCTTCGCGTGTCAGGGCCGCGCGCGGGCATTCGGCGATCGCCTGCTCGGCCAGCGCCTCCTGGTCGGCGGGAATCGGGTCGGTCTTCACCACCGCGTAGTCCTCGTCGTCGAGGTCGAAGATATCCGGCGCGATTCCCAGGCACACCGCGTTGCCTTCGCACCGATCGTGGTCGACTATCACCCGCACGGCGTCCTCCTTGAACGTGGGCTGTGAGTAGGTATGACCCACCATACGACCAGCGGTGAACGCGTTCGGCGTGACGGTCGCTGGACCCTCAGACTAGAACGTGTTACAACCTCAGAAGGCGAATGGGTAGCCGTTGATGCAGGCTGCCGCGAAATTCACCTACGACTGGAGGGTGGCCGGAATGCGCATCAGTTATACGCCTGAGCAGGAAGAGCTGCGTCGCGAACTGCGGTCGTACTTCGACAAACTGATCACCCCGGAACGTCGCGAGGCGCTGAGCTCGACGTCGGGCGAGGTCGGCAGCGGCAATGTGTACCGCGAGACCGTCGCCCAAATGGGCAAAGACGGCTGGCTCACCCTGAACTGGCCCAAGGAGTACGGCGGCCAGGACCGCTCGCCGATGGACTCGCTGATCTTCACCGACGAAGCCGCGATCGCCGGCGCGCCGGTGCCGTTCCTGACCATCAACAGCGTCGCGCCGACCATCATGGCCTTCGGCACCGAGGAGCAGAAGAAGTTCTACCTGCCCAAGATCGCGTCCGGGAATCTGCACTTCGCGATCGGCTACTCCGAACCCAGCGCCGGCACCGACCTGGCCAACCTGCGGACCACCGCGGTGCGCGACGGCGACGACTACGTGGTCAACGGCCAGAAGATGTGGACCAGCCTGATCCAGTACGCCGACTACGTCTGGCTGGCGGCGCGCACCAACGCCGAAGCCAAGAAGCACCGCGGCATCTCGATGCTGATCGTGCCGACCAGCGCGGAAGGTTTCTCGTGGACGCCGGTCCACACCATGGCGGGCGTCGACACCAGTGCCACCTACTACCAGGACGTCCGGGTCCCGGTCGCCAACCGGGTCGGCGAGGAGAACGGCGGCTGGAAGCTGGTCACCAACCAGCTCAACCACGAACGCGTCGCACTGGTGTCGCCGATGCCGATCATCATGGCGCTCAACCAGGTTCGAGACTGGGCGCAGAACACCAAGGACGCCGGTGGTGCCCGGCTCATCGATTCGGAATGGGTGCAGCTCAACCTGGCCCGAGTGCATGCCAAGGTCGAGGTTCTCAAGCTGATCAACTGGGAACTCGCGTCGTCCGACTCGGCCACACCGTCGCCCGCGGATGCCTCGGCCGCCAAGGTGTTCGGCACCGAGCTGGCCACCGAGGCCTACCGCCTGCTGATGGAAGTTCTGGGTACCGCGGCGACCGTGCGTCAGGATTCACCCGGAGCGTTGCTGCGCGGCCGAGTCGAGCGGATGCACCGGGCCTGCCTGATCCTGACGTTCGGCGGCGGCACCAACGAGGTGCAGCGCGACATCATCGGCATGGTGGCTTTAGGGCTGCCCCGAGCCAACCGCTAACTCCGCTAGCCCAAAAGGACTTGGATCATGGATTTCTCGACAACCGAAGCAGCGCAGGATCTCGGCGGTCTGGTCAACACGATCGTCGACTCGGTGTGCACACCAGAGCATCAGCGTCAGCTCGACGGTCTGGATCAGCGGTTCGACCGCGAGCTGTGGGGCAAGCTGATCGACTCCGACATCCTCTCCACCGCCGCACCGGAGTCGTTGGGCGGAGGCGGTTTTGGGGTGCTCGAGCAGACTGCCGTCCTCGTCTCTCTGGGCCGGCAACTTGCTGCTGTCCCCTACCTGGACTCCGTCGTCTTGGCCGCCGGCGCGCTGGCACGATTCGGTTCAACGGAAGTTCAGAAGCAGTGGGGCGAACCCGCGGTGAGCGGTGCCAAAATCCTGACGGTCGCGTTGGACGGCGAGATGGGCGACGGCCCGGTACAGGCCGCGCGTGCCGGTGACGGCTACCGCCTGACCGGTAGCCGCACCCAAGTCGGCTACGGGCCGGTGGCCGATGGTTTCTTGGTGCCGGCCGAAACCGATTCCGGCACGTCGGTTTTCCTGGTGACCGCCAACGACCCGGGCGTCTCGGTGACGGCGCTGGAGACCACCGGGCTGGGCAGCGTCGGGCACCTGCGACTCGACGGGGTCGAGCTGGATGGCCAGCGAATTGTCGGCGGCGAGGACGTGGTCAGCTGGATCGCCACACTGGACATACTGGGCCGCAGCGCGTTTCAGCTCGGCGTTCTGGACCGCGGACTGCAGTTGACCGCCGAATATGCACGCACGCGTGAGCAGTTCGACCGCCCGATCGGCAGCTTCCAAGCCGTCGGACAACGGCTGGCAGACGGCTACATCGACGTCAAGGGATTGCGGCTGACTTTGACACAGGCGGCCTGGCGACTGAGCGAGGATCTGCCGGCCGACACCGAGGTCGCCACCGCGGCCTTCTGGGCCGCCGATGCCGGACATCGCGTGGCCCACACCATCGTTCACATCCACGGCGGCGTCGGCATCGACACCGACCATCCGGTGCATCGCTACTTCCTGGCCGCCAAGCAGACCGAGTTCACGCTCGGTGGGGCGACCGGCGCGCTGCTGCGCATCGGTCGTGAACTGGCGGACACCCCGGCCTAACCCTGTGACCCGCCCGCTTCCAACCGTCGTCGACTTGCTCCGACCGCTCGTCGATGTCGAGGATCGGGGCGTCTACTTCGAGGATTCGTTCGTCAACTGGCGTGATCATCTCCGGCACGGTGCCGCGGTAGCGGCGACACTGCGGGCGCGACTCGACCCGGCCCG
>Ga0210390_10001103_pt1 | contig 26818 bp, 26 predicted proteins | sample IncBWH11OmetaG_FD_161050 | JGI IMG/M metagenome (GOLD analysis project Ga0210390, IMG submission 161050) | Forest soil microbial communities from Barre Woods Harvard Forest LTER site, Petersham, Massachusetts, United States - Inc-BW-H-11-O ... | reverse complement strand
AGTCGCGCCGGCCTTCCTCGCGCCACCCGTCGAGCGTCGCCACCGCCTGCGCCAAGTCGAGCGGCATCACGCCGACGCCGAGCATGTCAACCCGCTTCGGAAGCCGCCCGGGCGCACCCTTCAATCGATCGCCGTCGACCGCCAACCCGCTCATCGAGAGGCCCGGTCGCTGGCGAGAATTGCGACGTCCCGGCGATCCGCGAGCAGGCCGGCGTAAAGCCGGCCCAGGCGCTCGGCATAGGCGCGAACGTCGAATTTTTCGAGAAAGCAGCGGCGCGCCGCGGCGCCCAACCGCCGCCGCAGGCCTTCATCGTCGACGAGGCGGACGAGCGCGTCTGCAAGCGCCTCCACATCGCCCGGCGGGACCAGGATACCCGACACCTCGGGTTCGATGACCTCGGGGTGCGCGCCGACCGGGGTCGCGATCACGGCGAGGCCGTAGGAGATGCCTTCGAGCACCGCCATCGCCAACCCCTCGGCATGGGACGGCAGCACCAGAACATCGGCGTCGCCGCACAATTCCCGGATCCGCGCCGCGCCGAGCCAGCCCGGGAAATCCACCCTCTGCGCGATGCCGAGATCAGTGGCGAGCCGGCGAAATTCGTCGACCGGGCCGCCCCCCGCCAGTGTCGCGCGCCATTGACGCGATGACAATGCCGGTCGAGAGAGCGCCTGCAACAGCTCCGGGACGCCCTTTCGCACACTGAGGTGGCCGAGGAACAGAATATGGCAGGTGCCCGCGCCGCGCCGCGGCCTGGCGCCATCCCGCAGCGGATCGGGTACGGCGTTGTGCAGGACGGCGACCTGATGCTGCGGAAGCTGCAGCAGGCTTGACAGGGCTCGATGCTCCCGGTGTCCGAGCACGAGGATTTTCTCGGCATGGCGAAAGAGGCTCGCGATCAACGATTTCATCAAAGCGCCGCGCCGCCGGTATTCATCAGTGTAATTATAATCATGGACATGGAGCAGATAACGCAGCCCAAAGCGGCGCGCCACCGTCATCAGGATGACCTTGCGCACGGTGCTGCCGCGCCCGGTGATGTTGACATGGACGACGCATGGGCCGGCAGCGCTGCGGCCCGCCGCCAAAAGCTTTAGCGCTGCGCCGGCAAGATAAATCGCTGCGAAGCCGATGCATACCGGCGAGGCTCCCAGAAACCAGGGGCCTCGCGAATCGACCACACGAAATTTTGTGCCGCTCGTCTGATTTTGGCACTCTTGTAAAAAATACCCCATCTGTCGTCCAATGCCACCGCCCTGCTCCAGGCCGCCCGGGCAAAGGATAATGACAGTCGCACCGGTGCGGGGTTCGCGGTTCAACTGTTTCTGCTCTTTCGGTGCACGGCTTACGCTGGGGATTTCTTTTATTACCATAATCTCGCGGACATTTCCACGGAATCCGCATCATGCGTCACCGCGCCGCACACGATCCTACACCGCCCCTGGGTTCACCGCTTGACTTTGCGTAGCAGACGCCGCTATATAGTTGCCAGCTTCAACATAGTCTTCGCCGATTGCTGATAGACGACGCTCAGTGTCCACATCGCCAAGTGTACGGTGTAGTGGTCGACGGAACCGAACGCGCATTATTGCCAAATACCAAAAGGCGAGGGTAGCAGGCAATGGAGGCGCGAACCCGACTGATTTATTTCGTCGCGCGGCTCGTTCCCAATGTTTTTGGACTCGCGACGACCGCAGTGCTGACGCGGTTGCTCGAGCCGACGGAATATGGCGTCTATGCGCTCGGCTTGTCGATCACCTTCTTCTTGACGATCGGTGTCTTCGAATGGCTCGGGCTGAGCGTGCTCAGGATGGCGCCAGCGGCCGACGACCCTGATTTGCTTATCGGCACGATCCTCACCTCATTCTACTCCCTTTGCGCGGTGTCAGCGCTCGCAGCTATCCTCGTTCTTTTGTTGGCTGGGGATAAGATCAACGCACCCCTGACAATTGCCTGTATAATGGCGACTTTCGCCTCGGCGTGGTTCGAGCTTAAACAACGGCTACAGCTCGCCGAGCTGCGTGCTGCGGACTATCTTTGGATGAATAGCGTGCGTGGCCTTGCAACAATGGGGTTGGTGTGCGCGGCAGCTTACATGTCTGGCAGCCCCCCGCTGATCGTAATTGCCGTGGCTCTAGGCTTTTTCCTTGCGAGCCTAAGCGTGCGGGATCGCCGTCTCGGCGTGCTGAGATGCCGCCTCGACTTGGCAATGTGCGGGACGCTGTTCCGCTTTGGGTTTCCGTTGTCGATCAGTGTAGGATTGGCCACTATTTTGATGTCCATCGACAAATGGCTATTGCAGGCGTTGTCGGGACCGCAAACTGTTGGATTTTTTACAGCCGCCACTTTTGTCGCCCAAATGCCGCTCTCGGCCTTAGCCGCTGGCATCGGGACTTCGGCGTATTCGATGGCCGTGCACGCCGTAGAGTTTCGTTCTCCCGAAGCGGCCCGTGGCCAGCTGGCCCGGAATATCGTCCTGCTGCTCGGGATTATCGTCCCCGGTGCGGCAGGCATCGTCGCTCTGTCGAATAACTTGGCGCATCTAATGGTGGGCCGAGCGTATTGGCAGTCGGTCATTGTGCTTGCTCCGTGGTTGTCCGTGGCGACGATATTTTCGAGCGTTCGAGCCTTCTATGTTGACACCGCTTTCCAGCTTGCTCACCACAATTCGCCATTGATCTGGACGATGTCGATCACCGTGGCGGTCAACGTCGTGTTGGATGTCTTATTGATTCCGAATCTGGGCGAGCTGGGTGCTGCTATTGGGAGCTGCTGCGCGTTGTTTTTGGGTCTGGTCGTCGCGGCAGTGGCCAGCAGAGGTGTATTTCGCCTGCCCATCCCATTCGGAGATGCGATCAAGATCGTGACAAGCAGCGCGGCCATGTTTGTGGTTATTTCACACCTGGCCGAGTACACGGGAGCTGTGGCCCTCGCACTTCAAATCGGCGTGGGGGCGCTGGTGTACGTTGGCGGGATCATTGCGTTTAACGTCCAAGGCGTGCGGGGCTGGGCAATTCCGCGCTTCACTCGCTGGCTGCGTGCGGCTGCAGGAGGACGTAGGTGAGCGGCTGGATACCCGGGCCGATCTGCGCGGAGAGTCATCGTCAGTAGAGTAGGCTCGCTCCGCGGCGCGGCCGAACCCTGCGCGGGCGGTCGCATTCGCCAGCGGGTCATTCGTGCGCTCGGCGGTAGGGTCGACGTGTTGGTGGCGAGTGGCGGACTCGATCGCCCGGTCGTCTCGCTGGTGCGGATTGCGGTCGCGCCGTCACCCGGCCCGACATGGCGGCGGCCGTGTCGCCTGCATGCGCATTGCCGGGCCGCTGCCATTCGAGCGGATTCGGGAGCAGCGCGGCATTTGCCGTGGCGCTCGCGGAGCTGCTCCGGGGTCGCGGCCTCGAGTTCGTCGTCGAACGCGCGGTTTTTGTCACCGTTCTGCACAGGGTCGGGCTCGGAGCGCAGCTGCGACAAATAGATGGCCGGCGACCGGAGAGCCGACGGGCTGCAGCATTGCGAACTGGACCCCGGTTAGCGCTCGCCGAGGTAGGCGAGGGTCGGGATGTAAGCGTGCGCGACCTGTGGGCTCATCGACAGGATGGCGAACGTGTTCGGGGAGAAATTCCAGCTCGCCGGCGCGTAGCCTTGGGTCCAGCTGGCGACCCAGTCGACCTGAAGATAATCCTGCGTGCCGGGCGCGAGCTGCAACGTCGTCGCCTGAGCGGTCGGCAGCCCGAGCGGCTGAACCGTAAACCGGTAAGTGCCGGGTGCGAAATCGCGATAGAAATCGGCGCCGGGCGGGATGGCGGCAATCGGCGCCCCGTCTACGTAGATCATCGGCGAGAACGCCTGCACGGCGCCGAACTGCGGCGTCGGCGACCCGCGGAAAAACCAGACCCGCGCCATCCCAGGCTTGACGGGCGAAAGCTGCGCCGGTGAAGCGGTCGGTGCGGTCTGCGCGCAGGCGGCGAGCGCAACCAAGCACAGACCAACCAAGAGCGGGATTGCAATCCGACATTGCCGCACTGTCGTTCTCCCGTGGCAAAGGGGCCGGACGAAAGGCCGGTTATCGGTATTTGCGATGCGCGGGCCCGGATGCCAAGGCGATCTGACATCAATTCGCGGTGAGGTCGGCGATCCCCACCGCTTGGTCCGGCACGGGCCGCAACGTGCGCGCGGTCGAAGTGGCCCGAAGCAAAAACGGGCTAAGCGGCCCCGCGCCGATGCGGCGGGCGGACCGGGATCTTGTAGAGGCTCACCGCGTTCTCGAAGACGAGCTGCTTCAGCGCGTCGGTTCCGAGCGCCGCCTTGGCCGGCGCGTGCCCCATCGCCTTCGAGTGCGGCCACGGGCTGTCGAGGCCGGGAAAGTCGCTCGCCCACAGGAAATTTTTCATGCCGACCTCGGGCACTCGGCGAAAACCGCCCTCTTCCTCAACCTCGAACGTAAAGAAGACCTGGCGCTTCACGAACTCGCTCGGCTTGTCGGACAGCGGGATGTCGGGTTTGAAGACGCGGCTCTCCGGCCCGCCGAAATCGTATTCGCGGTCGAAGCGCCAGAACATGAACGGGACCCAGCCGACACCCGCCTCCTCGAGCACAAAGCGCACCCCCGGGTGGCGGTCGCAGATGCCGGAGAAGACGACAGCGCTCATCAGCTCGGCCATCAGCCCCATCGGGAAGTTGGCGACCCGCATCAAAGCCTGGTTGCGCGGCTCGATGCCGGAGACGCCGACCCCCATCTGCCTTGAGCCGCCGGCGGGGTTGGCGTGCAGGTTGACGGGCATGCCGGTTTCGGCCGCGGCCGCCCAGACCGGCTCCCACATCTGGTGGATGACCGGCTCGGGCGCGTTGACCCAGTCGAAGATGACGCCGGTCGGCATGCCCAGCCTCGCCACCCGCTCGAGTTCGGCGACCGCCTCCTGCGGGCTTTGGCACGGCAACGGCAGCAGCATGATAAAGCGGCCGCCCGACTCCTCGTACAATTCGCATGCCCAGTCGTTGACGGCGCCCACGCAGGCGGCGCGAAGCTCCGGGTTCTTGATCGCCGAGATCTGCTCGTAGGGCCCGTTGACGAGCTCGGCGTCGACCCCGTCGCGGTCCATGTCCTCGCAGCGATACTTGGCGTTCGCCGCGCGGAAAATGCCGGGCTCCGGCTCTTCGGGCAGGCCCGCGCGGGTGTAGCAGTTGACCGGGCCGCGCCCGACGCCGGCCCAGCCGACCCCGCTCCACGGGCGCCCCTCGACGACCCACTGCCGGATGCCGTCCGGCCCGGTCACGACCCGCGGCGCGTCATCCTGGAATTTTCGCGGCAGGCGCTTTGCCCACAAGTCGAAGGGAAGGTGCATCAGCCGGCAATGCCCGTCCGCCGACACCACGCCAAAACGCTTCTCCATCGCGCGCTCCTCCTGCAGCGGTTCAGATCGAGTTTTCACCCCGAACGCCGCGCCCGCAGCATACCCGCCCTCCTGCGGGGGGCGGAATACCCCGAATGGCCAGGACGAGTCCGGCCATCGGATGGCCGGGCGACCCGGCGGATTAGGCCGGCACCTCAGCCAGAAGAGCCGGGCGTTTGCTGCGGAAGTCGGTCGCTTTTTCGAAGGCGTCGGCGACGCGGAAAAGGGTCGCCTCCTGGAACGGCTTGCCGACGAACTGGACCGCGACCGGCAATCCGCCCTCGCCAAACCCTGAGCACACCGAGATCGCCGGGTAGCCCGCGACGTTGAACGGCATCGTAAAGCTCGGCGTCTGGAAGAGGTCCCACAACGGCAGCGCGTCGATCTTGGGCGCCTCGGAGGGCTGGGCCGCGGTCAGCACCACGTCGAGCCCGGCCATCGCGCGCTGCAACTCGGCGCGCAATTCGCGCCGGCGGCGCACCGCCTGGATGTAGTCGACCCCCGACACGAAGGCGCCGAGCATCAGGCGGCTGCGCACCCGCTCGCCAAAGTCGCCGAGCCGGGTGCGGGTCCATTCCTCGTAGGCGGCGGCGCGCTCGACGATCGAGATCAGCGAGCCGCAGGCACCCCAATCCTGCAATGGCGACAATTGCACCTCGCGGATCTCGGCGCCGAGCCCGCGGAACGTCGCGATCGACCCGTCGATCCCGCGGCGGGTCCCGGCGCTGACCGGGTAGTCGGTTTCGTGAAAATGGTGGACCACGCCGATCTTGAGGCCCCTGACGCCGCTGCCGATCAGCGCCGAATAGTCGGGGATCGGGCGGTCGGCGCTCGCCGGGTCGCGCGGGTCATGGCCGGCCAACGCCTGCAGCATCAAGGCGCAATCCTCCGCGGTCCACGCCATCGGGCCGATATGGTCGAGCGTGTACGCTGCCGGGGCGACGCCGGCGCGGCTGACAAGGCCGTAGGTCGGCTTGATCCCGGCGATGCCACACAGGGCCGCGGGCCCGCGGATCGAGCCGCCGGTGTCGGTGCCGATGCCGCCGAGGATCAGCCCGGCTGCCACGCCCGCACCGGTGCCGCTGCTGCTGCCGGCGGTGAAATGGTCGGTGTCCCACGGGTTGCGCGCGGGCGGCCACGGCACGTCGAAGGACGGCCCGCCGTCGGCGAATTCGTGGGTCGTGGTCTTGCCCATCAGGATGGTGCCGGCGGCGGCGAGCTTTTCGGCGCAGGCGGCGTCTGTTTCGGGGACGTTGTCGGCCAGCAGCTTCGACTGGCAGGTGGTCGGGATGCCCTTGGTGTCGACGATGTCCTTGAGGCCGATCGGGATGCCGTGCAGCGGACCCTTCGGCGCCCCGGCCATGACCGCGCGCTCGGCGGCGCGGGCTTCGTCCAATGCCCGCTCTTCGGTCAAATGGATAAAAGCGTGCAGCCGGTTGTCGAGGGCGTGCACCCGGTCGAGGCAGGCGCGGGTCAGCTCGACTGGCGACAGCTGCTTTGCCGCGATCAGCCGGGCGGCTTCGGCGATCGTCGGGACAGCACCGGTCATTGCAGGTCCTCCTCGGTGAAGCCATAGGTCAGCGCCGGCTCCGCCATGCGCCCGCGCGGCTGGCGCACCCGCGCCGCCATCGCCGCAACGCCGGCGTACACCGATTTCAAATCGGCCTTTTGCTCGGGGCTGAGCGTGAGGCCGGCGCGGGACAACAAGAAGTCGAGGGCCTCGTCTGAAATTTCGGAGGGCATTGGCGCATTCTCCTCGATTTGGCATGGAGCGGCGGAAGTCGACATGCGTGGGCAGGTCGGCAAGAACCGGGCCACCTCCCGGCCGGTCGCCTTGTCGGCATGGAGGTTGCAGCGAGCATCGCACGACGAGGCCGCAAAAGGCGAGCGCGCGATTCCGCGGGTCCGCAGTTTGGCCGCGCAACAACCCGAGAGCCTCCCATGACCCGCGTGAGTGTGCCTGTTGGCGTGGCCGCAGCGATTCTGCTCAGTCTCGCGGCAACTGCCTCGGGGGTTGCGCAAACCCTCCGCATCGCGATGACCGCGGCCGACATCCCGACGACCAGCGGCATTCCGAACAATGGCGGCGAGGGCTATCGGTTTCTCGGCTTTCCGGCGTTCGACGGGCTTGTCGACTGGGACTTCACGCATCCCAATCAGATAGCCGGGCTGACGCCGGGGCTCGCGACCGCGTGGAAGATCGACCCGGCCGACCATACCCGCTGGGTCTTCACCTTGCGCCAAGGGGTCAAGTTCACCGACGGCACCGACGTGACCGCGGATGCCATCGTCTGGAACCTGCGGCGGCTCTACGACGACAAGTCGCCGCAATTCGACCCCGCCGCCTCGGCGATCGTGCGCTCCTTTGTCAACATGGTCGGCCACTGGCAGAAGGTCGACGACCGGACGGTCGCGATTTACACAAAGTCGCCGTTCAGCTTTTTTCCGTACATGGTCCCCAACATCCTGATCGTCAGCCCGACCGAATGGGAGAAGTCGGGGCACAGCTGGACCGAATTCGCCAAGCACCCGGCCGGGACCGGACCGTTTCAGATCACCCAAGTGGCGCCCGGCCAGTTCGCCGAGCTGACTCGCAACCCCAATTACTGGGACAAGACCAGGATCCCAAAGCTAGAAAAGATGATTGTGATCCCGATGCCGGAGCCGACGACGCGGCTCGCGGCGTTGCGTTCGGGCGAGGTCGACTGGATCGAGGTGCCGCCCCCCGACGCGATCCCGTCATTGAAGGCGGCGGGCTTTCAGATCAGCCTGTGGCCCTACCCGCACGTCTGGCCGTACATCTACAAGGTGACCGACGGCTCGCCGTTTGCCGACCAGCGGGTCCGCCAGGCGCTCAACTACGCGATCGACCGCGACACGATTGTCAAATTCCTGAACGGCACGGCCAAGCCGGCCTATGGCGTCTACCCGCCCGACAACCCGTATTTCGGCGCGCCCGAGCTGCGCTACGGCTACGACCCCGCCAAGGCGAAGGCCTTGCTGAAGGCGGCCGGCTTTGGCCCCGACCACCCGGTCAAGGCCAAGATCATGATCTCGACCGCCGGCTCCGGCCAGATGCTGCCGCTGCCGATGAACGAGATCATCCAGCAGCAGGTGCGCCCGCTCGGCTTCGACCTGCAATTCGACGTCGTCGAATGGGGGACGATGCTGGTCGCCAAGCGCAGCGCGCCCGAGGCGCCCGCCTCGCACGGCGACGACGCGCTGAACAACAGCCTCGGCTTTGCCGATCCGGCGGTCATGTTCCGCTATTTCAGCAAAGCCAGCTTTTCGCCCGACGGCATCAACTGGGGGCATTTCTACGATCCCAAGGTCGACGAATTGCTGACTAAGGCGCAGCAGAGCTTTGACCCCAAAACCCAGGCCGAGTTCCTGGCGCAGGCGCACGGCCTTGTGGTCGACGACGCGGCGTGGCTGTTTATCGTCCACGACCTCAATCCGCGGGCATTGTCGCCAAAGGTGAAGGGGTTCCAGCCGGCGCAAAGCTGGTACCAGGATTTCACCCACGTCACCGTCGAATAGCCGCGCCGACCGGCTGGTTTGCCATCATGGCCCGCTTTGTCGCGGCGCGGCTGCTGCACACGGTGCTGATCCTGTTCGGCGTGTCGCTCGTCGCCTTCGCGCTCATTCACATGATCCCGGGCAACCCGCTCGACATCCTGTTGCCGCCCGAGGCGCCAAAGAGCGTCGTCGACCGGCTGCGCAGCGAGTTCGGTTTCGACCGCCCGCTTTATATCCAATACCTGTCATGGCTCGGCCGGGTGTTGCGCGGCAACCTCGGGACCTCGGTGTTCACCGGCCGCGAGGTTACGCACGAGCTGCTGCGCGCGCTCGGCAACACGCTGGTCATCGCCGTGCCCGCAGCGGTGCTCGGCTTTGGCCTCGGGATCGCGCTCGGCGCCGCGGCCGCGTTCAATTACGGAAAGGCCACCGACCGGTTGATCTCGGCGTTTGTGATCCTCGGCCTCAGCGTGCCGCATTTCTGGCTCGCCATCGTCCTCGTGATCCTGTTCGCGGTCGAATGGAACCTGTTGCCGGCGGAAGGGATGGGCGGCACCGGCGGGTTTCCGACAAGCTGGGACTCGCTGCGCTACCTGATCCTTCCGGTCCTGACTTTGTCGATGATCCCGATGGGCGTCGTCGGCCGGATGGTGCGCTCGACCGTGCTCGAAATCCTTGGCAACGAGTTTCCGACGGCGTTGCGGGCAAAGGGACTGATGCCGCGCCGCATCGTCTTCCATGTGCTGAAAAATGCGGCGCCGCCGACCCTGGCGGTCATGGGGTTGCAGCTCGGCTACCTGCTCGGCGGCTCGATCCTGGTCGAGACCGTGTTCAACTGGCCGGGCTGCGGCCAGTTCATGAACCTGGCGATCTTCCGCCGCGACATCCCGGTACTGCAGGGCACCGTGCTGGTATTGGCGAGCTTTTTTGTGCTGATCAATCTCGTGGTCGATCTCGTGCAGGCGCTGATCGACCCGCGCATGCGCCGCTAGTCCGCCGATGGCCGACATCACCGCATTGCAGCCGGCCGCGACCGCCGCCGACGCCCCGCGCGGGGCCGCCGGGCGCAGCTATTGGGCCACCGTCGGCGAGCGGCTGCGGCGCGACCGGCTGACGGTGGCGGTCGGCGGCGTCGTGCTCGCGATCGTCGCGCTCGCGGTCTTTGCGCCGTGGGTGGCGACCCACGACCCGCTCGACGGCAGCGTATTGCGGCGGCTGCAGCCGATCGGCACGCCCGGCTATTTTCTCGGCACCGACGAGACCGGCCGGGACATCTGGTCGCGCCTCGTCTATGGCGGCAGGCTGTCGCTGTTCTGCGGCATGACCCCGGTGTTGCTGGCGACTGCATTCGGCGGCGTGCTCGGCCTTGTCGCCGGGATCGGCGGGCGGCTCTTAAATTCGCTGGTCATGCGGGTCGTCGACGTGTTCTACGCCTTCCCCTCGGTGCTCTTGGCGATCGCGATCTGCGGGGTGATTGGCGCCGGCATCGCCAACACGATCCTGTCGTTGACCGTGGTTTTCATCCCGCCGATCGTGCGGGTGACCGAAAGCCTGACGAGGCAGGTCAAAAGCCGCGACTTTGTCGAGGCCGCACGCGCCAGCGCCGCCCCGATGCACGCGATCATCCGCCATCAGGTCGTCCCCAACGTGTTGGGCGGCATCCTCGTCTATGCGACGAGCCTTGTCGGCATCAGCATCATCCTGTCCGCCGGTTTATCGTTTCTCGGCCTGGGCGTGACCCCGCCCGATCCCGAATGGGGGCTGATGCTAAACGCGCTGCGCCAGTCGATTTTTGTCAGCCCGATCGTCGCGGCACTGCCAGGGGTGGCGATCGTCGTCACCTCGCTGTGCTTCAACCTGCTGGCTGACGGCTTGCGCAGTGCGATGGACATCAAGCTGCCGACATGAACGGCAGCACCACCTTGCCCCCGAACCGGGTCGACCGCGGCGGTCCGGCGCAACCCCTGTTGCTGGTGCGCGGCCTCAAAAAGCATTTTCCCGGCAGGCGCCGCTTGTTCGGGCGCGGGCGCGAGATGGTGCAGGCGGTCGACGGGGTGTCGTTCAGCCTCGCCAAGGGCGCCACCCTGGGCGTGGTCGGCGAATCCGGCTGCGGCAAGTCGACGACGGCGCGCCTGTTGCTGCACCTGATCCGGCCCGACGCCGGCGAGATCATCTTTGACGGCGAGGGGGTCGGCGAGTCGCATGGGATCGCGGTTCGCGATCTGCGGCTGCAAATGCAGATGGTGTTTCAGGACAGCTACTCGTCGCTGAACCCGCGCGCCACGATCGCCGACATCATCGCCTTCGGGCCGCGCGCCGCCAAGCATATGCACCGGCGCCAATCCCGCGAGCGCGCCACCCATTTGCTCGAGCAAGTTGGGCTGCAGCCCGCGCTCTATGCGCACCGCTATCCCCACGAGCTGTCCGGCGGGCAGCGGCAGCGCGTCAACATCGCCCGTGCCTTGGCGCTCGAGCCGCGTTTGCTGATCCTCGACGAGGCGGTCTCGGCGCTCGACAAATCGGTCGAGGCGCAGATCCTGAACCTGCTGTTCGACCTGCGGCGCGAGCTGGCGCTGACCTACATCTTCATCTCGCACGATTTGAACGTCGTGCGCCACGTCAGCGACCGGGTCGTCGTCATGTATCTCGGCCGGATCGTCGAGGCCGGCCCGGCCGCGGTCATCTTCGGCGAGCCGCGCCATCCCTATACCCAGGCCTTGCTGCGCGCGATGCCGAGCATGGACCCCGACCGGCGCAGCACCGCACCTCCGCTCGTCGGCGACCCGCCAAACCCGATCGACCCGCCCTCGGGCTGCCGATTTCGCACGCGCTGCGCCTTTGCCGAGGCGGTCTGCGCCGCCGTTTCGCCCGAGCTCGGCCGGGTCGCCGGCGAGCACGAGGTTGCCTGTCACATGATGGTCCCCGGTTCCGGCCACAGCCGCACCGGGTGCGGCCAATGAGTGAGCCGCCGGCCGTCGAGGTCGCCGACCTGCGGGTCCGCTTTCGCCAGCGCGAGCGGGTTGTCCATGCGGTCAACGGCATCGGCTTTTCGCTGGCGCGCGGCGAGGTGCTGGGGATCCTCGGCGAATCCGGCTCCGGGAAAAGCGTGACATTGCGCGCGCTGATGCGCCTCTTGCCCGACAATTGCGAGATCGACGGCCGGATAGAGATCGGCGGCGAGGATCTGAACAACGCGTCCACGGCGCGGCTCGAGCAGATTCGGGGCGGTCGGGTCGCGATGATCTTTCAGGAACCGATGACCGCACTCGACCCGGTCTTCACGATCGGCGACCAGATCGCCGAGACCGTCGTCCGACACGAGGGCGTGAGCCGCCGCGACGCTCGGCGCCGCGCGCTCGAATTGCTCGAGCAGGTGCAGATCCCGTCGGCGCGGCGCCGCCTCGCTTCCTATCCGCATGAAATGTCGGGCGGCATGCGCCAGCGCGCGATGATCGCGGTGGCGTTGTGCTGCAATCCGAGCGTGCTGCTGGCCGACGAGCCGACGACCGCGCTCGACGTGACCGTGCAGATTCAGATCCTGCTGCTGTTGCGCGAATTGCAGCGCGAGCGCGGCATGGCGGTGATCTTTGTCACGCACGACGTCGGCGCCGCGGTCGAGGTCAGCGACCGGCTGGCGGTCATGTATGCCGGCCGCTTTGTCGAGAGCGGAGCCGCCGGCGACGTGATCCGCCACGCCGTGCACCCCTATACGCAAGGACTGCTCGCCGCCAATCTCCACGGTGCGGAGCCCGGCACCCGGCTCGCGACGATCGTCGGCGCGCCGCCGGACCTTTCGACATTGCCCGGCGGATGCAGTTTCGCCCCGCGTTGCACTCATGCGACGCTCGCCTGCGCCGCCGGCGTGCCCGCTGCGCAGTCATTTGGCGGCGGGCACGTCGCTCATTGCGTTCGCGCCGATTCCTTGGTGCGCCCCGACATGCCGTCGCCGTAGCGCACGCGAAACAAGAGGGTGCGTTGCGGGCCTTGCAGTGCTCGTGCAGCTCGCCGCGCGGGTGGACGACAAACGAGCGCGGCCCGATCGCGATTGCCTCGCTCGGCGTGCGCATCGTGCGGCCGCCCTCAAAGCAGAAATAGATTTCGGTCGCGTCCGGGTGGCAGTGACAAGGGCTCATCTGTCCCGGTTCCCAGCAGGCGACCGTGACATCGCCCTCGCCGGTTGCCGAGCACCTTTTCACATGCTTTCTCCGGTCGACAACCTGCTCGGCTTTCAGATTAAAGCTGTACATCGGCTCGCCTCTGCCGGTCGCCCGCACGCTGGACCGCGCCTCGTCCACCGACAAGACCGGCGCGCCGGATCGGACTGGACGCCGCCCCGGTTCAGCGCCATAGCTGTTCTTCGACAACGACCGGGAGGACAGCAATGACCCAGGCGAGCCGGTTTCGCGAATTGCTGCGTCAGGACGGCATGGTGGTGGCACCCGGCGCCTATGACTGCATCACCGCCAAATTGATCGCGCAGGCCGGGTTCGACGCGGTCTACATGACCGGCGCCGGCACCGCAGCGACGCTTGGCTACCCCGATTTCGGGCTCGTTACGATGTCGGAGATGGTCGGCAACGCCCGCCGCCTCGCCGCCGCGGTCGAATTGCCGGTCATCGCCGACGCCGACACCGGCTATGGCAACGAGCTCAACGTGTTTCGCACCATGCGCGAATACGAGGCCGCCGGGGTTGCTGGCATCCACATCGAGGACCAGGGCTTTCCGAAAAAATGCGGCCATCTCGACGACAAGGAAATTGTGCCGCGCGAGGACTGGCTCGCCAAGATCCGCGCCGCCGTCGCGGCCCGCCGCAACCCGCAGTTCGTGGTCATCGCGCGCACCGACGCTCGCGCCGTCGCCGGGTTTGACGAAGCGGTCGCGCGCGCCAACGCGGCACTCGCCGCCGGCGCCGACATGGCGTTTGTCGAGGCGCCGCAGACGGTCGAGGAGGTCGCCGCGGTGCCGCGCCTCGTCAACGGCCCGTGTCTGATCAACGTCGTCTACGGCGGCAAGACCCCCGATCTTGACCTGCGCGAGGCCGAACGGATGGGCTACAAGCTCGCGATCGTGCCCGGTCTCCTGGTCCAATGCGTCGTCGGCATCTGCGAGCAAAAGCTCGCCGAGCTGAAGGCGATCCACCGCCACCCGGCGCCGCCCGGGGGCGTCACCGTGCGCCAAATGTTCCAGCGCGTCGGCGCCGACGAGTGGGACGCCCGCCGCGGCCAATTCCGCACCGCCCTCCCGACGCGCGACGCGGCGGAATAGCGGCGCCCACAAAACGGGGGCAATGCGATCTCGGCCGCTAGTCTCTCCCTCGCCCCGCTCGCGGGGGGAGGGTCGCGGTGTGGGGCCGTCGCTTGTCGACCGCGTGCTGTACCGCGACGGGCTCGTTCTCGTTGTCGACAAGCCCGCCGGCATCCCGGTGCATGCCGGGCCGGGTGGCGGGCCAAACCTCGAAAACGGCTTTGACGCGCTGCGCTTCGGGTTGCCGCACCCTCCGGCGCTCGCTCACCGGCTCGACCGCGACACCAGCGGCTGTCTTGTCCTCGGCCGCCATCCAAGGGCGTTGCGCCGGCTGGGCCGGCTGTTCGCCGAGGGAAAAGTCGAAAAGACTTATTGGGCGGTCGTCGATGGCCGGCCGGGGCACGACGAAGGCCGGATCGAAACCGGGCTGCGGAAACTCACCCGCGGCAGCGGCTGGCGCATGGTGGTCGACCCGGGGGGGCAGCGCGCCGTTACCGATTACCGCGTCGTCGCAGTCGCCGCCGACAGCACCTGGCTCGAATTGCGCCCGCGCACCGGCCGCACCCACCAGATCCGCGTGCATTGCGCCGCCCTCGGCTGCCCCGTTGTCGGCGACCCGGTCTACGGTGAAACCCCCGGCGTCGAGCCGCTGCTGCTGCATGCACGCGCGATATCGCTGCCGCTCTATCCGGCCAAGCCGCCGATCGCGGTCAGAGCCATGCCGCCGCCGCACATGCTCGCGGCCCTCGCCCGCCTCGGCTATGATCCCGCCGCGGGAAGCTTTGATGGAGCGCCGGTGACGTGAGTGCCGCCGAGGCGAGAGTGCGGCATCTGCTGCGGGCCGATGCTGCGCTCTACCGCGAAATCCGCCTGGAGGCGCTGACGCAAAGCCCGGAGGCGTTCGGCAGCACCTTCGAGGCTGAAGGCGTCCGGCCCCTGGCCTGGTTCGCCGACCGGCTCGACGGCGCCGCGGTATTTGGCGCGTTCGACGGCACCGAATTGCTCGGCATCGCGGGTCTCTATATTCAGCAAGGCCGCAAGCACGCGCATAAGGGCACATTGTGGACGATGTATGTCCGGCCGAATGCCCGGAGGGCGGGGGTCGGGCGCCGACTGGTCGAGGCGGTGATCGAGCACGCGCGCCGGCATGTCGAACTGGTCCAACTGTCGGTGGTGAGCGGCAACGAACCGGCCCGACGGCTCTACGCCACCCTCGGATTCGTCGAGTACGGCATCGAAAAGGATGCGCTGAAAGCGGATGGGCAATATTGGGATGAGGTGCTGATGGCGAAGCCGCTGACGGATCGGATGGGCCACCGATGATCCCGCGCTACAGCCGCCCCGAGATGAGTCGGATCTGGGCGCCGGAAAACCGCTTCCGCATCTGGTTCGAGATCGAGGCCCATGCCGCCGACGCGCAGGCGGCGCTCGGCGTCATCCCGGCGAGCGCGGCGCGCGCAATCTGGGAGCGCGGCGCCTTTGAGGTCGAGCGCATCGACGCGATCGAGCGCGAAACCCGTCACGACGTGATCGCCTTTCTGACCAACCTCGCCGAGCATGTCGGCCCCGAGGCGCGCTTTCTGCACCAGGGCATGACCTCGAGCGACGTGCTCGACACCTGCCTTGCGGTGCAGCTGAAGGAGGCGGCCGATCTGCTGCTCGCCGACCTCGACGGCGTGTTGGCGGCGCTGAAGCAGCGCGCCTTCGAGCACAAATACACGCCGACGGTCGGCCGCAGTCACGGCATCCACGCCGAGCCGACGACGTTCGGCCTCAAGCTCGCCGGGCACTACGCCGAGTTCGCCCGCGACCGCGCGCGCCTCGTCGCCGCCCGCAAGGAGATCGCGACCTGTGCGATTTCGGGCGCGGTCGGCACCTTCGCCAATATCGACCCGGCGGTCGAGGCCCATGTCGCCAAACAACTCGGCCTCGAGCCCGAGCCGGTCTCGACCCAGGTGATCCCGCGCGACCGCCACGCGCACTATTTTATGACCTTGGCGCTGATCGCCGCCGGGGTCGAGCGGCTCGCGACCGAAATCCGCCACCTGCAGCGCACTGAGGTGCGTGAGGTCGAGGAATATTTCTCGCCGGGCCAAAAGGGCTCCTCGGCGATGCCGCACAAGCGCAACCCGGTGCTGGCGGAAAACCTGAGCGGGCTCGCGCGCCTAATTCGCTCGACCGTGACGCCGGCGCTCGAAGACGTGGCGCTGTGGCACGAGCGCGACATCTCGCATTCCTCGGTCGAGCGGGTGATCGCCCCCGACGCGACGATCGCCCTCGATTTCGCGCTCGCCCGACTGACCGGACTCGTCGATCGGCTGGTGGTCTATCCCGAACGCATGCGCGAGAACCTCGAATCCTCGGGCGGGCTCGTCGACTCGCAGCGCGTATTGCTGGCCTTGACCCAGGCCGGCATGAGCCGCGAGGACGCCTACGCCGCGGTCCAGCGCCACGCGACGGCGGCCTGGCACGGCCAAGGCCGTTTCGCCGACCTGCTGAAAGCCGACCCCGAAATCGTCGGATTCCTCGACCCGCAGACGATCGACGGCCTGTTCGACACGGCCTATCATCTCAAGCACGTCGACACGATCTTTCGCCGCGTCTTCGAAAGCTGACCGATCGCAACGCCAAAGCCTGTTCCGTCTTGCGGCACCGCGTATAGCCTTCGAGGAGACCGGCGGCCTCACCCGACGGTTCGACCCTGGCGACCGGTCGACCCGTTCGCATCCCCGCCCCATCCCGCATCAACCTGCTCGCCAAATCATTAAGTAAAGTTTGCCGTCAGCGCGAGGCGCGGGGGTTTGCAGCAGACCAGCTCAGGCGGGTTTTGCCTCGGCTGCAACCGCCCCCGACCGGAGCCAGCCTTGACCCGGCGAACTTGCGGAGTTCAAGATTAGGATCGTCGGCCCCGGAGACCCGCCATGTCGGAACGCGCACCCTTTCTGAACCGCGCCTACAGCGCCTATCACCATCGCGAGCGCCCGCCCGAGGACGGGGAGCTGACCCGAGTGGGCCCGGGGACGCCGTGCGGCGAATATTTGCGCCGCTTCTGGCAGCCCGTCGTCCAAACGGCCGAGCTCGGGCAGGTGCCGCGGCGCCTGCGCATCCTCGGCGAGGACCTCGTCGCATTTCGCGACAAGAGCGGCGCGATCGGCCTCTTGGAGCTGCACTGCCCGCACCGCGGCACCTCGCTCGAGTTCGGCCTCGTCGGCGAGCATGGGATCCGCTGCTGCTATCATGGCTGGCTGTTCGGCGTCGACGGCACGATCCTCGAAACCCCCGGCGAGCCTGCCGACAGCACCTTGAAGGACCGGCTGTTCCACGGTGCCTACCCGGTGCGCGAGCATCAGGGCCTGGTCTTCGCCTATATGGGGCCGGCCGACAAACAGCCCGACTTTCCCGTCCTCGACACCTGGGACCTGCCGGGCTACCGCCAGGTCGCCCGCGCGCCGACCGTCTGGGAATGCAACTGGCTCCAGGTCAAAGAAAACAGCATGGACCCGGCGCACCTCGCCTTTCTGCACACCTTGCCGGGTAGCGAGGGGTTTACCGAAGATCTGGCGACGCTCGGCGAGTGGGACTGGATGGAGACCCCGGTCGGCATGGTCTACATCGACACGCGGCGCCAGGCCGACCGGGTGTGGGTGCGGGTCGCCGATTTCATCCTGCCCAACATCCACCAGTTCCCGCCCAATGCCGACCCGATGGCCTTGCGCAACTCGGTCAACCGGCCGATGGCGACGACCTGGGCGGTGCCGCTCGACGACACCCACACGATGCAGATCGGCTATTACCGCGCCCCCGAGGGCAAGGAATTCCGCCAGGGCGCGGGCTTTGGCCAGGATGCGAGCCGCCCCTACGAGGAGCGCCAGCGGGTTCCCGGCGACTACGACGCCCAGGTCAGCATCCACGGCGGCACGTCACGCCACGGGCTCGAGCACCTCGCCGCGACCGACCGCGGCATCATCATGATGCGCAACCTGATCCGCCGCGGCATCCGCACGGTCAACAGCGGCGAGGATTTGGGCTACCCCATCCTGCACAATGGCGGTGCCGTCCCGACCTACAGCCACGACCGCGTCGTCGCCGGCATCCCGCCCGCCGCCGACCCCGAGGCCGACAAAGAATTGCTGCGCGAGGTCGCCCGCAAGGTCGTCGCCGGGGCGATCGAGGCCGGCTCGGCGGAGGCGTGACCGGCAGCGCGGCGCCGCGGCCCCGCCGGCGATGATTGCCGCGATCAGCGCGGTCACGCTGGCGACGCACGACATGGGCCGCGCGGTGCGGTTCTACCGCGCGGTCGGGCTCGAGATGCTGTATGGCGGCGAGGCGGCGTCGTTTACGAGCTTTCGCGCCGGCGCGGGCTACCTGAACCTGATCGCGGAGCCGCCCGAGCGGTGCTGGTCGTGGTGGGGCAGGGTGATCTTCTACGATTCCAATGTCGACGCGCTGCATGCCCGCCTCCTCGCCGCCGGCCATGCACCGGACACCGCACCCCGCGACGCGGCCTGGGGCGAGCGCTTTTTCCACATCACCGACCCCGACGGCCACGAGCTGAGCTTCGCCTGGCCGCTGCCATCACGCGGTCACGGCTGACGGCGCCGGTGCTCAATTCCGCCGGTGTGTCGCGGCGGCAATAGCAGCTTCGTCGAGATTCTTGCTAAGCGCGTAACTATGTCGCATATTAACCCTGTTGCCTCAGCGCCGCGTGGTGACGATCGGGGGCGTCAATTAATTAATTCTTTCGACGCGCGAGAAGCCCGTGAGGCCCCCGCTCTGGTTGGCCGAAATCAAATGTAGGGAGAGCGAAATGGCCGACATCGACACGTCATTAGTCTTCAATCCGCACTGGATCTGGGATCCGGCCATCTGGCGCATTCTTGACGAAAACGACAAGGCTCAGGCCACAGCGGTAATCAACATACAGCTCGACCTCATTCGCGAGACCCTCACCGCGCAACTGAACGCGGTCGCGAACCTCAAGCAGCTCCTCACACCTTAAACCCCGGGCCGCGCGACGCCCTTAGACTGGGGCGCCAGTCATCGTGACAGTTTCGGAGCGAGCGAAATGAGCCCCGAATTCGATCCTGGCGCTGCGACAGAGCTCGTCCGCGCCAAACAAAACGTCGTTCTGGTCGGCTTCCAAAAAATGGGGAATTTGGGGCTCGGCTATCTCTCCGCCGTGTTGAGGCGGGCGGGTTATTGCGTTCAGCTGATCGACATCGAAGCTGACCCGGAACAAATTCGCTCGACGATCGTCGCGGCCGATCCCGTCCTCGTCGGCTTCTCGCTGATCTTCCAGTATTACATTCGTCGATACGGCGCGTTGATGGCCAACTTACGTCGCCATGGCGTCAGCTGCCACTTTACGATGGGCGGCCACTATCCGACCCTCAATTTCGAGCAGACGCTAAGGACAGTGCCTCAACTCGACAGCGTCGTATGCTTTGAGGGCGAGGCCACCCTCGTGGAACTGGTCGAGGCGCTTCACACCAACTCGGAGTGGCGGCGAATCCAGGGTCTCGCCTATCGCGAACGCAACACATTTATCGCCAACCCGCCGCGGCCGCTTGCCGCCGATCTCGACGCCCTGCCATTCCCCGATCGGGATTTCGAGCCGATCGTCATCCTCGGCCGCAAGGCCATGCCGATCCTTGCCAGCCGAGGGTGCGCGCGAACCTGCTCGTTCTGCTCGATCCATACATTTTATCGCACCGCGCCCGGCAAAGTGGTGCGAACCCGTCAGCCCGCCGAGGTGGTGCGGGAAATGCAATTGCTCTATGAAGCGCGCGGCATCAATATCTTTCTCTTTCAGGATGACGACTTCCCGCTGTTCGGCCCCAAATGGCGTGCCTGGGCGGGCCACCTGGTAGACGAATTGCACGCTAGCGGTTTGTCGCGGAAGATTTTGTGGAAGGTCAATTGCCGCGCCGATGCGGTCGAGCCCGAACTGTTGTCGCGCATGCGCGACGCGGGTCTCTACACGGTGTATATGGGCCTGGAATCGGGAACCGAAGAAGGGCTGATTACGCTTCACAAGCAAATAACCGTCGAGCAAAACCTGAAGGCGGTACGAACGCTCAAAGAGATCGGGTTACGCTTCGAGTTCGGCTTCATGTTGCTCGATCCGTCGAGTAGCTTCTCCTCTGTCCGTGAAAACATCGAATTCTTGCGCGAAATCGTCGGCGATGGGTGCGCCCCCGCGACATTTTGCAAGATGCTGCCCTATGATGGAACCCCGATCAAGACGTCGCTCGAAGCAAGCGGGCGGCTCAAGGGGGACGTTTGCGCGCCTGACTACGATTTTCTCGACGCCCGGCTCGACGCCTTTTATCTCAGGTTGGCGCGGATCGTCGATGTCACCGGGTGGATTCATGGACCCCGTGCCCTGACGATGACGCTCGAGTGGGCCCATACCGAGGTGGCGGTGATCCGCCGCCTCTTCCCGCGTGTCCCCGGCATTGACGCCTATGAAGCGTCGCTGCGTCGCCACACAGCGCGAAGCAATGAGCAGCTGTTCAAGATGGTCGAGGCGGTGGCCGATTTCTGTCTCACTGCCCGCGGTGCGGTATTGAACGTCAACGAACTTAGGGCCGGGTGCGAAGAGACGCGGGAAACTGTTACCGCGGAGAGAAACGCTTTTGTCACGCGTCACCAGCACATCTTGCTACGCGCCCTGGCCGCGGCAGCGTGAGCGAACGGCCTTGAAAAGCACGATCCGCTCCGCACCGCTGCATCGGTTTTCGGTCGGATAGCACCACCCGGAGGGCGGTTATTGCGAGCCCACGGGTCCGGCGATGGCCGACCCGAGGACAGTCCCGGGCGCCTGAGCGTCTTTTGGTCGGGATTGCTTCGTCGCCGCGCTCCTCGTAATAACCCCGAGGCCGCTGGTCGGAATACGCGGCTACCCGAGCGGGCGGCCGTGGCGGGCGATGAATTCGGGGAACGCCTCCTCGGCGCGCGCGCCGCGCACGACGTGGGTCGTGAAGTGGCGTTCCTCCTCCCATTGCTGCTCGACAGTCTGGGCCATCTGCTTTAGCAGCAGCGCCTTGATGCCGACGACCGCCGCGCGGTTGTTGCCGGCGATCATATGTGCCAGCTCCATCGTCTTCTCGCGCAGCCGGGCGCGCGGCACGAGGTGGTTCAAAAGCCCGATGTGGTAGGCCTCCTCGGCCTCGACGACGCGGGCGGTGAACAGCAATTCCTTGGCGACCGGCCAGCCGACCTGGTTTGGCAAGGTCCAGGTGCTGTTGATCCGGCCGTAGGCCGCCGCCAGAAAGCGGAACCGGGTGTCCTCGCAGCCGACGCGCAGGTCGAGCGAGGAGGCGAGCACCGCCGCACCGCCATAGGCGAGGCCGTTCAACATGCCGATCGTCGGCTTGGCGGTGGCGGCGATCTCGTAGCTGGCGCGGCCGCGGCGCGCGTCGAGTTCGTCTTGGGTGAAACGGCGGTCGTCCTCGCGCTGCTCGTGGATGTCGCCGCCCGCCGAAAAGGCGCGCTCGCCGGCGCCGGTAAGAACGATGCAGCCGATCCCGTCATCGCCGTCGAACTCCGCGACCGCCTCGCGCAGCTCGCCCGAGAGCCGGCGGTTCATTGCGTTCAGCGTGTCGGGGCGGTTCAGCGTGACGATGCCGACGCCGTCCTCACGCTCGACCAATATGTGCTCGTAAGCCATTTCTCTCTCCATCGGGTTCTCTGGTTGGACCGGAGCCGGCTTCGACCTCGGCCTGCCGCCACATCTCCCTTACACCCGGTAGACCTTCATGACTTCGTCGCCGAAGCGGTTGATGATCTTGACCGCGATCACGCCGTCTTGCGCCGCGGCTAGCCTGCGCCGCGCCGCCGGAACGGGAACGATGAACTGCGACGGCCGGCGGCCTGCGACCGGCGCCACCCCGAGCGGCTCGTCGAGCGGGTGTTAGGAGCGCGGCTTGGCATAAAGCGAGTTGAGGACAGGCTGTTCGTAGAAGGTGCTCGCCATCCCCCCGCCCCAAATTTTCGACGCACCCGACTATCCCGTGTGTCTTTCGCTTTTTCGCGCGGCGATTGTATGCGCGACGGCCGCTCGCGGCAACCGCCTTGGGGCGACGCCTGCGCCGTCGTCGCCCGCCGGCGTCAGCAACGCACGAGGTCCGGGCCCCCTGGACACGAGCCTCGTGTGACAGCCAAACTCGTCTCGCACAGAGGAGCTTTCCCGATGACGATCATCGATTCCCAGGTCCACGTGTACGAGGCGAACACGCCGAAGCGACCCTGGCACAGCGTGCCGAACTGGCCCGACCACGTCACCGGCGACGAGATGGTGGCGGCGATGGACAAGGTCGGCGTCGACGGCGCGATCTTCATCTCCGCCTTTTCGATGTACCAGTACGACGCGAGCTATGCGGTGGAGGTGCAGCGGGCCCATCCCGGCCGGTTCGCCATCGTCAAGCCGGTCAACCCGGACGACCCGGCGGTGGCCGACGTCATCGCCGACTGGAAGAAGACGCCGGGTGCCGTCGGCGTCCGCATCATGCTGACGCGCGAGGCAAACCGCGCGCCCGACGACCCGGGCCTCGACCGCATCGCGCGCGCGGCCGCGGCCCATGATTTCCCGGTCAACGTCCTGTTCTGGGGCAACGTCGACGCGGGCGCGGCGTTGATCGACCGCCATCCCGAGACGCGCTTCATCATCGACCATCTCGGCATCATGCAGCCGCGCGTGCCGCCGGCACCGCCGCAGCCCTGGGCCGACCTCCCAAAGGTGCTGGAGCTCGCCCGGCGCCGGAATGCGGTGATCAAGGTCAGCGGCGCCTGCACCTTGTCGCGGGAGCCGTACCCGTTCCCCGACATCTGGGACCCGCTCGCTCGCGTGTTCGACGCCTGGGGTTTCGACCGCTGCTTGTGGGGCACCGACTGGACGCGCGCGTTTGCCGTCGTCAATTACGAAGAGGCCGTCAAGCCCTTTCTTAAGACTGACCGCCTGAGCGACACCGAGCGCGCGATGCTGATGGGCGGCGCCTGCGCCAAGGCTTATGGCTGGTCGCCGCAGAAAGGTTAGGTTAGCGGCCCTGTGGCGACCGATAGGGGAGGAGCAATGCGCTGGCTGATTCTGGGGGCCGCATTGTCGGCGTTGGCGGCGCCGGCGCTCGCCGCGAAATTCGTGCTGTCGTCGACGGAGGTCAAGAGCGGCAGCCCGATGGGGCTCGCTCAAGCCTTCACCGCCTGCCACGGGCAAAACATCTCGCCGGCGCTCTCCTGGTCGGGGGAGCCGACCGGCACGCAAAGCTTTGCGGTGACGATGTACGATCCCGACGCGCGGGCGGGCGCCGGGTGGTGGCATTGGACGCTGTTCAACATCCCGGCGACGGTGCATGGCTTGGCGGCTGGCGCCGGAGGCGAGGGCTCGAGGGATTTGCCCGAGGGTGCCAGGGAGGGGCGCAACGATTTCGGGGTCTCGCAATACAGCGGCCCGTGCCCGCCGGTCGGCGACCACGCGCACCACTACGAGATTACTGTCTACGCAGTCAAAATGGCTCGATTGCCGCTTGATGACACCGCGTCGGGCGCGGCGGTCAGCGCCGAGCTGCGTGCCAACTCGCTCGCCACGGCCAAGATTGTCGGACGGTACGAACGCGCAAAGTGACGGCGGATCCGGATTGGTGCGTTCTGTCTGAGCGGGCGGGATGCAGGCGGCTGCACGCACGAGGACCTAGCACCAGATCCATGTGTCGTGGGTGCGTCGGGCAAAGTACAATGTTTGTTCGCTTGCGGCGTGACGCGAGCGACCGAGACGAAGGAGGCGGCCTATGGCAACGAGTTACAGCATCTGTCTGGGAACGGCTGGCTGGGGCGTGTGGCACAGCCCGGATGCCGGAAATTCGTGGACACGGCATCGCGCGCCCTTTCCGCTCAACAGCCGCATACAGGCATTGGTCGCCCATCCGACCGAGCCGCATACCGTTCTCGCCGGTGGCGACACGGGTTTGTTCGTCAGCCGCGACGGCGGGGCGCGGTGGGAGCGGCTCGGCAACGGGGCTTTGCCGACGATCTGGTCGCTGGCCGTCGACCCGGTTGACCCCGATATTCTCTTTGCCGGCACGCGCCCGGCCGCGGTCTATCGCTCTCGGGATGGCGGACGGCACTGGGAGAAGTTGGCTTTAGACGTCGCCCGCGAGTGCTCGATCGGCACGCCCTTCGTGACCAGCGTCGTCGTCGACCCCGACGATCATCGTACTGTCTGGACCGGGGTGGAAATCGACGGCGTCTTCCGCAGCCGGGACGGCGGGGACACCTGGACGCACCTCGACCGTGAGACGGGGTTGTACGACCCGGACATTCACGCCGTGACGGTGGCACCCACACAGCCCAAGCGCATATACGCCAGCACCGCTCGCGAGGTGTTTGCCAGCAGCGATCTGGGCGAAACCTGGGAGCCCTTGGGCATCAGGGAGAAATGGCCGCTGCCCTACGCCCGCGGCATGGCAGTCAAGGCCGACGACCCGGGCGTGCTGTTCGCCGGATGCGGCGAGACCACGACCGGTGAAAAGGGGCACGTGCTCCGCACCACAAACTTCGGCGAGACCTGGGAGACCCTGCCATTCCCGACCCAGCCGAACGCGACAATATGGGGCCTCGCCACCCATCCCGCCGCCGCCAACCGCATTCTCGCGTTCAGCCTCTTCGGCGAGGTCTACGTCACCGACGACGCCGGCGCCTCCTGGCGCAAGCTCGGCCGCGAATTCGGCGAGATCAGGACCGCAGTCTGGCTGCCAAACTGATCTTCTGTCTCGGGATCGAGGTGGATGAAGCCCGCAGCAAATGTAGGGCGGAAAAGCGGTGGCGCCTCCCGCCACTCTCAGGGGGCGGACATAATCCCCGCATGCCGGAATATCGCCGCAATTGGGCATCGGGCGGAACCTTCTTCTTCACCGTGAACCTGCGCGACCGCCGGCCGTCGTGACCGGCCGCGGTGAACGCGGCATCCGGCAGCCTCGATAGGCGACGATCGTGATTTTACCGCTCAGATGGACTACACTCATTACAACCCGGTCGAGCACGGTCTCGTAAGACACCCGGCGAATTGGCCTATTCGTCGTTCCGCCGGTGCCTCGCCGACGGATTGTATCCGGACGGGTGGCGAAGTGGCAGCGACGAACCGGTAGCAACCGGCGAGCGGCTCTGAGAGCCGGGCGGTATTCGCCGCTGCCATAGCTTTTTCAAAAACGGCGGAATGCGCTGCGCTGTTCCGTCCTACGCTTGCTGTCGTTGCGAGCCACCGGCCGGCGCGGAGCGCCGCCCGAAAACAGGCTCTACGAAGCAATCTCGCGCAGAATTGCCTGCGACTCCTCGGGATTGCTTCGTCGCCCTCTCGGCTCCTCGCAATGACAGCACCAGCCCTTCTGCTATGCGGCCAATTCGTGCGGGGGAATCGTTCAGTGCATCCAGGGAGAGCTTTCGATGATAACAACCCGACGAACCGTCCTGACGGGCGGCAGCCTTCTCACTTCGGCCGCTTTCTTCCACAATATCCCGATCGCCGCGGCCCAGCCGGTCGAAGCAGGGCCTGCTCCCGAGACGGCTGCAGGCCCGCTCGCGGATGCGATCGAAGCCTATATCTTCGGTTACCCGCCGGTCGTTTATGATCGCTCGATTTCCGCCGCGCCGACTATAGAGGGAGGATCGGACAAATGAGCAGCGGGCCGCAACAGACTAAGGCTACCTCCCGCGTCTCCGGTGAGGGCACGCGGCATGAGCGAAAACCCGGTTTCAGACAGCGGGTTGTTGTTGATGAAATAATCAAATTCCTAGGGATTGCCATTTATCTTTGGCTGATGTTCGGCATGTTTGCCCTTCATGAATCGGTAGTGTCTGCAAAAGATCATATTGACTATCACTTTTACGGATTCGCCCTCATAAACGCCCTCGTATTGGGAAAAGTGATGCTCGTGGCTGAAGATCTCCGTTTTGCAGAATGGGTTAAAGACCGACCGCTGATTTATCCGGTTTTGTGCAAGGCGGTCGCGTTCTCGATCTTATTTATCGTCTTCGATGTCGTTGAAGAAGTGCTCGTCGGCCTGTTCAAGGGAAAGACGATTGGCGCCAGCATGCCCAACATCGGGGGTGGAACTCCGAGCGGACTGTTTTTTGTCGCGATTATACTCGCTATCGCGCTGATCCCGTTTTTTGCCTTTAGGGAAATCGGTCGCGTGATCGGCGAGCGCGAGCTGCACGCCCTGCTTTTCACAAAAGGGGCAAAAGCGGGCCCGTTTCACTCTTGGCTGCAGTAACGAGGCCGCGAATGCTGCCTCGCCGACTGGTTTCGCGTCGATGACTTTTGTCGTCGCTCTGGGGTTCGCGGCGACTGGCGCCGGCGTCGCCCGGGCACAGGAATATACGGCGCCGAGCGGGCCGGCGGTCGCGGCTCCACCGCCGTCACCGCCGAGCGCCCCGCCGCCGCTGATCCCGCCGTCGACGCCGCCGCGCCCACCGACGAGGTTCGCCAGCGGATTGCAGCGATCGCTTACCCCTATCTTGGCTGGCAAGGCTCAACATGGCGATTACCACCGGGGTGGTAATGAGCGTCGTGACCGGGGATTTCCTCTACCGATTGCTCGACCACCCGTCCCAGACGATCGATGGCGGTCTCGGTTTTCGCTCTTGGGGCGTGTCGACCGACACCATCCTGAA
>Ga0210390_10001101_pt1 | contig 26846 bp, 17 predicted proteins | sample IncBWH11OmetaG_FD_161050 | JGI IMG/M metagenome (GOLD analysis project Ga0210390, IMG submission 161050) | Forest soil microbial communities from Barre Woods Harvard Forest LTER site, Petersham, Massachusetts, United States - Inc-BW-H-11-O ... | reverse complement strand
GAATCGCCCTGGCCGGACGCGCCGGAATTCAAGGTGACCCGGCTGTCCTACGTGATGTCGCTGCTGCCCCCGACGATCATGCGCGACCTGGAGCTGGAGAAGCACGGCTACAAGGTCTTCCCGATGGGCCCGTACTACCAGGCCTTCCCCGAAGGCGGCTCGCTCACCCTGTACGAGGAGGACTCGCAGCGCTGCCACGACGAGATCGCCCGCTGGTCGAAGAAGGACGCGGACGCCTACCCGAAGTGGAACGCCTGGCTCGGCGGTCTCGCCGACGTGCTCGGCCCGCTGCTGCTCACCGTGCCGCCGCGGATCGGCTCCCGCAAGCCCAAGGACCTGGCCGCCACGCTCCGGCTGGCCTGGCGGCACCGCGGCCTCGACGTCCGCACGATCGGTGACGTCACGCGGCTGATGACGATGTCGATCGCCGATCTGCTCGACGACTGGTTCACCTCGCCGCAGATCAAGGGCGCGCTCGCGGTCAACGGCGTCATCGGTACCTGGGCCGGCCCGTACGAGCCGGGCACCGCGTACGTGATGGCGCACCACTCGATCGGCGACGTCGGCGACGGCCGCCTCGGCAGCTGGGGCTTCCCCGAGGGCGGCATGGGCGCGGTCGCGGCCGCGATCGCGCGGTCCGCGGTCGCCAACGGCGCGACGGTCAGGACCGGCGCCAAGGTCGCCAGGGTGCTGGTGACGGGCGGCCGCGCCGTCGGCGTCGTGCTCGACAGCGGCGAGGAGATCCGCGCGACGACGGTCGTCTCTTCGCTGCACCCCAAGACCGCGTTCCTGGACCACGTCGGCAAGGAGAACCTGCCCGGCGACTTCGCGGCCGACATCGAGCGCTGGAAGACCCGGTCCGGCGTGGTCAAGATCAACCTCGCGCTCGCCGAGCTGCCCGACTTCACCGCCAACCCCGGCACCCAGCTGCAGGAGCACCACACCGGCTCGGTGGAGATGGCGCCCACGATGGAGTACATCGAGAAGGCGTTCATCGAGGCGCGCGAGGGCCGCCCCGCGACCCGGCCGTTCTCCGACGGGGTGATACCGACCGCGTTCGACAAGACGCTCTGCCCGGACGGCACGCACATCATGTCGCTGTTCACCCAGTGGGTGCCGGCCGACTGGAGCAAGGAACCGCATCAGGAGGAGCTGGAGAAGTACGCCGACCGGATGATCGACGTCTACAACGAGGTCGCGCCCAACCTTAAGTCCGCGATCCTGCACCGCGACGTCGTCGGCCCGTACGAGATGGAGCACGACTACGGGCTGATCGGCGGCAACATTTTCCACGGCGAGCTCTCCCTGGAGCAGCTCTTCCACATGCGCCCGGCGCCCGGCTTCGCCGACTACCGCACCCCCGTGCGCGGGCTGTACTACGCGAGCTCGGCGACGCACGCGGGCGGCGGCGTCTGCGGCATCCCCGGCATGCAGGCGGCCAAGGCGGCGATCGCCGACCGCGCCGTCCCCCGTGCCCGTGGCTGACGTGCCCGTGGCTGACCGAAGCGCGGACCCGCTCGCGGTCATGCTCGAGGCGCGCAGTGTCGCGCTCGTCGGGGCCTCGCCCCGGCCGGGCAGCCTCGGCGCCCGGATGATCGCTGAGGTCGCTAAGTCCCCGGCGGCCCCGCGCACGTACCTGGTCAACCCGAAGTACGAGAAGATCGGCACCGAGCGCGTCTACGACAGCCTGGCGGCGCTGCCCGAGCCCCCCGAGCTGGCACTGCTCGCGGTGGGTGATGCCGCGCTCGAGGAGCAGGTTGGCGCGGCGGCAGAAAGCGGCGCCCGTTCCGTAGTGATCTTCGGTTCTGCCTTCGACCCGCACGGGAACCGGCTGAGGGACAGCATCGCCGCGACCGCGCGCGACGCCGCGATGCACCTGTGCGGCGCGGGATGCATGGGGTTCGTGAACGTCGCGCGCGGGCTGCGCGCGATCGGCTACGTGGAGCGGGACCCGCTGCCGGACGGGCCGGTCGCCCTCGTCACGCACTCCGGATCGGTATTCTCCGCGCTGCTGCGCACCCGGCGCGCATTCGGTTTCACGGTCGCGGTGTCGTCGGGGCAGGAGCTCGTCACGCCGGCGGCCGCGTACGCCAGGTACGCGCTGAGCCTGCCGGAGACGAGGGTGCTCGCGCTGGTCCTGGAGACGATCAGGGACGCCCCGCTGCTGCGCGACGTGCTCGGCGCCGCCGCCCAGCGCGACGTGCCCGTCGTCGTGCTGCCAGCCGGAGCATCAGAACGCGGGCGGAACATGGTGACCGCGCACTCCGGCGCCCTCGCGGCCGGCGACGGCGCCTGGCAGGCCCTCGCCGCCGCGTACGGCGTGCACCGCGTCGGCGACCTCGCGGAGCTCGCGGACACCCTGGAGCTGTTCTGCGCGGGCCGCCGTCCCGGCGCTGGCCGGGGGCTGGCGACCGTGCATGACTCCGGGTTCGAGCGGGCGCACGTGGCGGACGTGTCAGCGCAGACGGGCGTGGAGTTCGCCGTGATCGGCGCGGCGACGCGGCAGCGGCTCGCCGACGTGCTCGACCCCGGCCTCGAGCCGGGCAACCCCCTCGACGTGTGGGGCACCGGCCGGGACACGCGTGAGCTGTTCACGCAGACGATGTCCGCGCTTGCCGCCGACCCGGCGGTGGGCGCGGTGGCCCTCGCCGTGGACCTAGTGCCCGAATACGACGAGGACGACTCGTATCCGCGGGCAGCCCTCGCGGTCGCCGCGGCCACGGACAAGCCGGTCGCGGTGCTCGCCTCGGTGCCCGCCGCCATCGACCAGCGGGCAGCGGCCCGGCTGCGCGCGGCCGGTGTGCCTGTCTTGGAGTCGACCAGGTCCGGCTTGCTCGCGCTGCGGCACCTGCTCGCCCCGCCGATGGCGGTGCCGCCCGCGCGGACGCAGCCGCCCGACACAGTGCCGCCCAACACAGGGCCGCCCGACACAGCGCGCCGTGACCGGTGGGCGGCCAGGCTCGCGAGCGGCGCGGTCGGCGCCGAGCTGCTCGACCTGCTGCGCGACTACGGCATCCCCGCCGCGCGCGCGGCCAGCGCGAGCACCCTCGAGCAGGCCCTGGCGGCGGCGAGGGAGGTCGGCTACCCGGTCGCGCTGAAGACCGACGAGCCCGGCGTCGCGCACAAGACCGACGTCGGCGGCGTCCGCCTCGGCGTGGCCGGCCCTGAAGAGCTGACCACTGGCTACGCCGATCTCGCGGCCCGGCTCGGCCCGCGCGTGGCCGTCTGCCAGCTGGTGCCGCCAGGACCGGAGCTGATCGTGGGGATGGCCCGCGACCCGGCCCTCGGCCCGCTCATCGTGACAGGTCCGGGCGGGGTGCTCGCCGAGTTTTTCTCAGAACGAAGCGTGCTGCTGCCCCCGGTCACCATGGCTGCCGCCGCGTCGTCGATCTCCCGGCTGCGCTTCGCGGAGGTGCTGGCCGGGATCCGTGGCGGCCAGCCCTGCGACACCACCGCGATCGCCGCGGCGATCGCCGCGTTCTCGACGCTGATCGCGGAGCTCGGCGACTGGCTGGAGGCGTTCGACGTCAACCCGCTGATCTGCGGCCCGTCCGGCGTGGTCGCGGTTGACGCGCTCGCGATCCCGCGCCGCTGACCAAATGACTGCTCAGGATGTCTTTTCCGGGAAGGGCAGCGCGATGGGGTCGGCCGCGAGGCGGCTTCGCCCGGACTCGTCGAACCGGTCGAGCCCGAGCATGGATACGTCAACGATCTGCGACGCCCCGGTCAGCGCCACGTCCGCGGTCGCCCGGGCGACCGCGGGTCCCCACATCATGCCCGCGCCGCCGGCCGAGGCCACGAACACTGCGTCGCGGTCCGGCGCCGGGCCGATGATCGGCAGGTGGTCGGGCGTGAAGTCGATGGTCGCCGCCCACAAGCGGCGCAGCCGCAGATCGGTGGTGAGCGGCACGAGCTTGGCCAGCCGCTGGCGCATGAGCGTCAGGTAGGGCTCGTCCACGCTGCGTTCCTCGCCGGGCGGCTCGTCGGGGTTGCTCATGCCGAAGAGCAGCCCGTCCTCCTCCGGCCGCCAGTACAGTCCCGACGGCACGTCGAACACCATCGGCGTGTCCGCGAACGCCGGGTGCGCCTCGGTCACGGCGACCTGGTGCCGCGCGCCGCCGGCCGGGATGCGGATGCCCGCGAGCGCGCCGACCGCGGCCAGCTTCGGCCCGCCGGTGAGGATCACCAGCCCGGCCGAGATCGTGCCGCGCGAGGTGGCCACGTCCGTGCCGTTAGGGATCGCGCCGTCAAGCCCGGTGAACGCGGTCCGCTCCGCCACGTGCACGCCGCTGCCGATCAGCGCGGCGGTGTAGGCGCTGACGTTGCGCGGCGGCGTGATGAAGCCGTCCTCCGCGCAGTAGGACGCGCCGAGCGTCTGCCCCGGCGCCATCGTCGGGTTGAGCTCGCTGACCTCGTCCGGGCCGGCCCAGCGGACCGGGATGCCCTCCGCCTGCTGCATGGCGATCCGCTGGTGCGCGGCCGCCACCTCGGCTTCGGTGAAACACGGCAGCAGGTACCCCTGCCGGGTGAAGCCCGAGTCGGTGCCGATCTCGGCCTGCTGCGCCACGTAGAAGTCGCGGGTCCAGCGGCCAAGCCGGACCGCTTCCTGGGTGCCGCCCTGCAGCCGCACCACCCCGGCCGCGCGGCTGCTCGCGCCCTGGCCGAGGTGTCCCTTCTCGATGAGGACGACGTTTTCCAGTCCGGATTTCCGCAGGAAGTACGCGCACCAGGCGCCGACGGTGCCGCCGCCGACCACGACGGCGTCCGCGGTAGCTGGCAGTTCGCAGATCGTTGGCACGCATCCGATGCTGTCATAGACTGAATGTTCAGTCAACGATTGCTGTGTCGGTCAGCACTGCGGAGGTGGGCGGGCATGTACGGCTTGTCGGACGAGGACCTGGACATCCAGACGCGGGCACGGGCCTTCGCGGACGAACTCATCCCGTTCGAGGTCGAGGCGGAGCTCAACGACGGCCTGCCGGACGACGTCACGGAGGCGCACAAGAAGCGGGCGATGGAGCTCGGCCTGCACTCCACCAACATGCCGAAGAAGCTGGGCGGCCGCGGCTGCACCTCGCTGCAGCAGGTCCTGGTGCAGGAGCAGGCGGGCCGGGTGACGAACGCGCTCGGCTGGGTCGCGGCGACCCCGCCGTCCTGGCTTCCCGCGGTGGCCACGCCGGACCAGATCGAGCGCTACCTCGAGCCGGCGATCCGCGGCGAGCGTGAGGAGTGCTACGCGATCACCGAAGAGGGTGCTGGCTCGGACGTGGACGCGATCGAGGCGACCGCCCGCCGGGACGGCGACGAGTGGGTGCTCACCGGCGTCAAGTGGCACGTCACGTCTTACAACACCGCCGACTACTGCTTTTTCCAGGCCAAGACGGCCGACGGCGAGCACCTCATGTTCCTGGTGGACCTGCCGACCCCAGGGGTGAGCGTGCTGCGCACCCCCGCCTACTCGCACACGATCAGCCACCACCACCCGATCGTCGGCTTCGCCGACGTCCGCGTCCCCGCGGCCAACCTGGTCGGCGCCGAAGGCGACGGCATGTCCTACGCGCGTGAGTGGTTCCGTTTCGAGCGGCTGATGGTCGCGGCCCGCTGCGTCGGCGCCGCCGAGCGCCTCGTCGCCGAAATGACCGGGTTCGCGAAGACCCGCGAGGCCGGCGGCCATCCAATCGCCGAGCACGGCCTGGTCGCGGGGATGCTCGCCGACAGCATGACCGAGTTGTTCGCCGCCCGCTCGATGCTGTATGAGACCGCGCGCGGCATCGACCGCGGCGCGGACGTGAAGGTCGCGCACGGGCAGTGTTCGATGGCGAAGCTGTACTGCTCGGAGATGGCCAACCGGGTGGCCGACCGCGCGGTCCAGGTCTTCGGCGGCCGCGGCTACATGCGGGAGAACGTCGCCGAGCGGTTCTTCCGCGAGCTGCGCGTGGAACGGATCTGGGAGGGCACCAGCGAGATCCAGCGCATGATCATCGCCGGCCAGATGACCCGCCGCGGCCCGGCCACGCTGGCCTGACGCCCTGGGCTGACGCGCCGCCGTCAGCCCGCGGCATGCTCGAGTACCTCGGTGACGCGCTGGCCGAGGTAGCCCCGCGCGACCGTGGTGACGAAGGCGTACACGGCGTCCTCGTCCGGTGCCAGCGGCCCCGGGGAGGCGAGCGGCGAGCTGAGCCCGCGCTGCACCGACTCGCAGGCGGCCCAGTCCTGCCGGTTGGTCAGGTCCCAGAAGTCGACGGCGTAGGCGGGGTCGAAGCCGGGCCGTTCGAGCGCCTCGGGCGCGAACGCCCACGTGCACTCGATCAGCGTGCGGTCCGCCGCGAGCGGCACAAGCCGGTGTGTCATGACGTAGTCCGGGTGCAGGCTGAGCAGCACGTTCGGGAAGATCGCGATGTAGACGACCGTGCGCAGCTCATCCCGTGACAGGCCGCGCAGCGGCACTCCGCCGCTGTGCCCGTCGAGCGACATCGTCGCCGCACCGTCGCGCAGCGACATCCACCCACCGATCCACGACCCGCTCGACGCATAGTTCTCGCCGCTGTGCGGCGGGCTCACCCGGCACAGCTCCGGATGGATCGCCGAACAGTGGTAGCACTCGTGGTAGTTCTCGGTGAGGATCTTCCAGTTGGCGGCGGCGTCGTAGCTGTGCTCGGCGACCGTGACCAGCCGCTCTGGCTCGTACGGCGCGACGACGCCAGCAAGCGCGTCCAGCGGCAGCGGCCCGGCCGCGCCGCCCGAGCCGTCGATGAATACCAGCCCGTGCCATTCAGCGGCCGGCATCTGACGCAGCGGCCAGGCGGCGGGGTTGAACCCGGGTGTGTCGCGGAATCCTGGCGCGCCGCGCAGCTCGCCGGACAGCTCGTACGCCCAGGCGTGGTACGGGCAGACGATGGCCTTTCCCGTGGCCGATGACCCGCAGGGCAGCAACTCGTGGCCGCGATGCCGGCAGGTGTTGGCGAACGCGCGGACCACGCCGTCCTCGCCGCGGGTGAGCAGCACCCCGCCGCTGCCGATGCCAACCGCGAGCTGCGCGCCGGGCGCCGGGAGCTGGCCGCCACGCGCCACGCACATCCAGCCGCCGTCGAGGAAGTTCCGCCGTTCCCACTCGAACACAGCGGGGTCGGTGTACGCGGCGCGGGGCAGCATCCGGCTTTCCCCGAACGGCCGCAGTGCCGCCGCCAGTTCTACGGGATCGACGGGCGCGGGCGTGTAGGCGGGCAGCTGACGCGAGGCACTGGTTTGACTGACCATACAGTCAAGGCTAGGTTCCCACTGGATCGCTGTCCAGCCCGTGTGCTCGTCGCTTGGCAAGGCGGTGACCTCTCCGCATAGGCAGTGACCTCTCCGCATAGGCGGTGACCTCTCCGCATAGCGAACTCTACCCAAGCGTTGTTTTCGATAGTGCTGAAGATTTGACCGGTCATGACCGGTCAAATCTTCAGCACTATGTTCTATCGCGCTCTCGGCGCAGGAGTGAGAGCACCGGACCGGCGACCGCGACGTCGTTATTGGCAGGAGAAGTAGGCAGCGGTGTTGCCAGCGGGGCTGAAGTTGCCCGCAGGGCAAGGACCGACCCGGTGCTCAGCCTTAGAAATAAGCATGTTGCTTATCCTCGAGCCCGAAGTCGCCTCGCTATGTGCGAAGTGCGCCTCGCAACAAAAGCCTAAACGGGCGCAGTCGCCGCTGACGGGGACCGCGCTAAACGGCCTGGGCCGCGGGGCATCGCGCGGATCCAGAACGCATACGGCATGTCCAGTGCCTTCCGCGCCATCGCCTCTATTTGCTCTTCCGTGCACGCGTCGCCTCGCATCCGGTCGGTCTGCCAAGCGATGAAGCGGTCGCGCCACGCGATTGCCTCGTCGAGCTCGGAGCGGTCGGGCTGGCGGCCGATCACTATCCGGTCAAGTTCCGCAGTGGTCTGCTGGGCACGCTGGCCTTCATCCGACATGGTGCCGCCCCCGCCCCTTCGATGGTGGCCCTCCGGACTAACGATAATCGCCACGCAGCGTGATGAAAAGACTGAAATTCATCCCGCGGGAGAGCGATACGGAGCGATACGGAGCGATGCGGATCGGCCGGCGCAGACGTCGGCACGGACGCGTTCACCTGCAATGACACGTATCATGACGATGTTCGTGATGTCGTACGTTACGATGATGTAGTCGGGTTGCATACCCTCAACTTGTTACGGAGCGTAGTCGCTCGGCAGTCGGTCCGCAATCGCGCCACTATTGCCGGCGCGATTGCGGGCCGAACCTGGCCGTGATCTCAGAGGGTGACCTGAATGGTCCGTTCGTCGGTGCCGCGGACGATGGCGAGCTCGATGGTGCCGCTTCCCGCGGCCTGGAGCGCGTCGAACAGGTCGTCCGGGGTGCGTATCGGCTGACCCGCGGCCGCCGTGATCAGGTCGCCCTGGGCGACACCCGCGCGGGCGGCCGGGCTGTCCTCTACCACGTCGCGGACGAGCAGGCCATCGGTCTCGGGCAGGCCAACGGCGCGGCGGAGCCGCCTGGCCATGTGGTTAGGCGCGATGGCAACGCCGAGCCTGGGTGATTGTGCCGATTCCCCGCGAGCGAGCGTGTCGGCCCGGCCCCGTAGTGCCTCGTCGGCGGGTATGGCCAGGTAGAAGCCCTCACCGAGGCGGTTGGTGTTGATCCCGAGCAGCTGCCCCGCGGCCGTGAGAACCGGCCCGCCCGAGGAGCCAGGCAACAGCGGGGCGGTGTGCTCGAGGCTGCCGGTGATGCGCCGGCCGCGGGGGCCGCGGAAGGTCCGCTCGATGCCCGAGACAAACCCGAACGTTACCCGCAGCCCGCGCCCGCCCGGGTTGGCCAGGGCGAACACCGGCGTCCCGAGCTCCGCGGCCGCGCCATCGGCCCACGGCAGCGCGGGGACCCCACCGGTGTCGACGGTGATGACGGCCAGGTCGCCGTCGATGTCATGCCCGGCCACGTTCCCCTCGGCGTCGCGCCCGTCGGCGAACGTGACCGTTACCTTGTCGCCGCGCACGTTGTGCGCGTTGGTGAGGACGTTGCCCTCGCTGAGCACGATGCCCGAGCCGGCTCCCCACCGCTGCCCGATGCCCACGACTGAGGCCCCGGCGCCTTCTGCTATTTGCCTGATGCTTGCCCCGATCTCATCGAGGATCGCCATGACTGCCACCTCCAGTAAGTAGTAACTTGCAAATTACTATTAACTGGTCAGAAGTCAACGGGGCTACGATCAGCTCATGGCTGAATCCGAGCTGGAACCCTCGCCGCTCGCCGAGGCGCTGGCCCGGGTCGGCGACCGGTGGACACTGCTGGTGGTGGAAGCGCTGCTGCCCGGTCCGCGCCGGTTCAACGAACTTCTCAGCCTGATCCCGGGCATCGCCGCGAACATCTTGTCCGAGCGCCTCAAGCGTCTCGAACGCGACGGACTGCTGGTGGCCCGGCCCTACTCCCAGCGGCCCCCCCGGGCCGCCTACCAGCTGACCGCCGAGGGTGCCGAGCTGGCCGGGGCGCTCCGGCTGCTCGCGCAGTGGGGGACCCGGCACACCGATCCGGCGGACGCCCCACGTCACCTCACTTGCGGCACCCCGATCGAGGCCCGCTGGTACTGCCCGACCTGTGACCAGCTCGTTGACCACGAGCCGCGTCACGCCCAGACGCACTATGTCTAACCTCGAGGTCGCCGGCACCCTGCCGATGTCGATGACCACGTTCGTCGGCCGAGACCAAGAGCTGGGCGAGATCCGGTCGCTGTTCCTGGCGGGAAAGCGACTTGTCACCCTGGTTGGCATCGGGGGGATCGGTAAGACCCGGATGGCCCTGGAGCTGGGGTTCAGCGCCGGTGACCTGGGTTGGGGATGCGTCTATTTCGGTGAGCTCGCTCCGGTGACCAGCTCGGACCTGGTCTACGGCGCTGTGCTCGAATCGGTGGGCGGGGGATCTAGCCGCTCTCCGCTGCAGGCGCTGGTGGAGCACCTGCGCGAGGCAACCGCACTGCTGGTGCTGGACTGTTGCGAGCATGTCCTTGACGCGGCCCGGCGGGTGGCCGAGGTGGTGTTGCGCAGTTGTCCATCCGTGGCGATCCTGGCCACGAGCCGTTCTCCGCTCGACGCCGAGGGGGAGCTGGTATGGCAAGTGCCCCCGCTGTCCATGAACAGGCGCGCCGACGCCGGAGAGACGGGGGCGTCTGACGCGGCCCGGCTTTTCGCCGACCGGGCCAGCAATGTGCAGCCACGGTTCACGCTGGGCGACGATGTCGCTGGAGCGGTCGAGGCGATCGTGCGCAAAGTGGACGGCATCCCCCTGGCTATCGAGCTGGCCGCGGCACGGGTTCGCGTTCTTTCCGCCGCGGAAATCGCCGACGGGCTCGATGACCATCTGCGACTGCTGCGTGGCGGTCACCGGTCAGATCCCCGCCATCAGACCATCAGAGCGTCGCTGGACTGGAGCCATGAACTCCTCACCGACCAGCAGCGTCAGCTCTTTGCCCGGTTGTCCGTCTTCTCCGGGGGCTTCGACCTGGCCGCCGCGGCGGCGGTGTGCGCCGGGGGTGCCATCGCTCCGGGCCAGGTACTCGACGAGATTCAGGGCCTGGTGGACAAGTCGCTGCTGGCCGTGGAGCGCAAGGCAGGTGCGACGCGCTTCCGGATGCTTGATTTCGTTCGCCAGTACGCCGCCGAGCGCTTGGTCGCGGCGGGCGAGGGCGACCTGTTGGCGGACCGGCACCGGGCCTATTTCCTGGAGCTGGCCGAGCGTGCCGACCGGGAGCTTTGGGCGCTGGCCCCGGCCGGCCGCGCCCGTCTCGATGATGAGTCACCCAACCTGCGGGCGGCCATCGACAACGGATGCGATCGGGCGCCAGCCGATGCCCTGGCCATGGCTGGAGCGATGGGCCTGTACTGGCGGGTTCGGGGGCGAGAAGTCGAAGGGGTAGCGGCGATCGAGCAGAGCCTGCGCGCCGCCCCGCCCGAGCCGTCCCGCGGACGGGCTCTCGCGCTCGCCAAGCTTTCGATTCTGTCATTCTGGCTGGGCGATTGGGCCCGCACTGAGTCCTCGGCCACCGCGGCCCTTGACATGGGCGCCGCGATCGGCGATACCCGCTCTCAGGCACTCGCGCTGAGCCGGCTTGGGGCGCTGGTCATATTGAGCGATCCCGGTACCGGTGATCCGATGCTCATTCGGGCGGCCGACCTGGCCCGGGCCGCGAGAGATCAGATCGCGCTGTGTGACGCGCTCGGCTCGCTGGCGATCAGCTATTTCTGTCAGGACGATCCGGCCGCGATGCGAAGCCCGCTTGAGGAAACGCTCAAGGTGGCCGGAGCTATCGGCTATGAGGACGACATCTGCTGGTGCTTGTGGTGCCTGGCACATACCGCTTTCTCGGTCGGCGACCTGGCCGGCGCTCGCGCTCACGGTGAGCGGGCACAGGCCATGATGCCCGGACAGGACCAGCTGAGCCGGTACCACGCGATTCAGGCGCTGTCCATCGTCGACGCCCATACGGGAGCAGCGGACGCCGCTCGCGAGCGGGCGGAGGCCCATCTCGAGCAATCCAGGCAGGAAAGGCTGCTGCTCGGGACCGGAACACTCATGCTCGCCTTGGGTGTCGCCGCCCTGGCGGCTGGCGATCTCGACCGGGCGGCACAGTGGGCCACGAGCCTTCATGAGCTAGAACGTGAGATCCGCCCCGCCGCCTGGCAGGCCCAGGAGATCTTGCTGGCCGTGGCGCTGGCCCGGGACGACAGCGCGCAGGCCAAGATCCACGTCGAAAGGCTCCTGGCCGCCGCCAAACCCCTGAACAACCGGCGCGCCCAGGCGATAGCCCACCTCGGGCTGGCCCGCGCCCTGCTGCTCGAGGGTGACGATGAGCGGGCAGAATCGATCACTCACGACGCGCTCAAGGTACTCATGGACAACGGGTGGCGTCCTTGGGTGATCGACGCCCTCGACGTGGTCGCCGAGGTTGCCTTGCGTACCGGACAGTATGAGCGGGCTGTCCGGCTCATCGCCGCCGCCCGCAGCGAGCGGACCGCGATCGGCCTCGTGGCGTTCCCGATGCTCAGGGAGCGAACGAAGCGGAACTTGGGATCGGCCGGCACCGCACTGGGCGCCGAGAGCCTTGACCGGGCACTTCAGGACGGCGCCCGGCTATCTCTCGAGGAGGCTGTCGCCTATGCCCAGCGGGGCCGCGGGGAGCGCGCGGGCGCCACGCACGGCTGGGTCAGCCTTAGTCCCGTCGAACGTCAAGTGGTCGAACTGGCCAGCCGAGGCCTGAGTAATCCCGACATCGCGCGAGAATTGTTCATATCTCGCAATACCGTCAAGGTGTACCTTTCCCGCGCTTACGCGAAGCTCGGGGTGGCCAACCGGACCGAACTGGCCCGGCTCACCGCCCGCCACTCGCAGGACCGCCAGCAGCGCTGAGAAGTCATACCCACTTGGGTAATGTTCCGCAGGCCGTCGTCTGTTTACCTGAAGTTCACTTTTGGACCACGACTGGACCAGGTGGACTGACCGTGTCGGAAGGTATTTCAGCAGACACCGCGCGAATGGTTGCGCGTGAAGATCTGGTTGCGCGTCTGGACCGGGCGGTGTCGCGGAAGGTCACGGTGGTGTCGGCGCCGGCCGGGAGCGGGAAGACGTCGTTGCTGCGGGCGTGGGCAGGGGGCCCTGGAAGCGCGGCGGGCCGGGTGGTTTTCGTGCCGGTGCGGGATGCGCAGGAGGTGGTTGAGCGAGCGCTGACGGAGTTGAACCAGTGTGGCCGGGTTGTGCTGGTGATAGATGACGCGCATGAGCTGGATTCGGCGGGGACGCTGAGTTGGCTGTCGCGGCTGCTAGAGGGGCTGCCCGCGCAGGTGCGCACGGTGCTGGCGACTCGCCGTGATCTGCCGCTGCGGCTGCATCAGCTGCGGCTGGCCGGTGACCTGGCCGAAATCCGGGCGGCGGATCTGCGGTTCAGCGAGCGGGAGACCGGTGAGCTGCTGGCCGCCTCGGGTGTCGCGCTGTCACGGGCGGGGACCGCGCTGTTGTGGCAGCGGACGGAAGGGTGGGCTGCGGGGCTGCGGCTGGCGGCGCTCTCGCTGGCCGGTCACCCGGATCCGGAGAGGTTCGTGGCGGAGTTCTCCGGGAGCCACCGGACGGTGGCCGAGTACCTGCTGGCGGAGATGCTGGAGAGCCAGTCCTCCGATGTTCAGCAGCTGTTGTTGCGCACCTGTCTGCTGGACCGGGTCAACGGCGAGCTGGCCGACTTGCTGACCGGCTGCACGGGCTCAGAGCGGATCTTGCTGGGCCTGGAGGATGCGAACGCGTTCGTGGTGTCGGTGGATGCGGGGCGGACCTGGTTCCGTTATCACCGGCTGTTCGCGGACCTGCTGCGGCTGCAGATGCGCCGCACGCTGCCGGATCAGGTGCCGGTGCTGCACCAGCGAGCCGCGGGGTGGTTCGCTAGGCATGGGCAGGTCGTGGAGGCCGTTCGACACCTGCAGGCGGCGGGTTACTGGCCGGCTGCGGCCCGGCTGCTGGCCGATCATTCGGTCGGCTTGACGCTGGGCGGACACGTGCAGACCGTACGAGCGCTGCTGCGGGCGTTCCCGACTGGCGCCGCTGCCGACCCGGAGCTGGCGGTGGTGCGCGCGGCCGGGGAGCTCGCCCACGGGCACCTGGACCAGGCCACCGCGCACCTGGCGGTGGCCAGGTCGCACTCCGAGACGACCACCCCGGAGCGGCGGCGGCTGCGGATGGCGACCGCCTCCGCGCAGCTGTGGCTGGACCGGCGGCGCGGGGACCTGACCGGTGTCGTCGACCAGGCCGGCTTCCTTGATTCCAAGATGGCTGGGCGGTGCGGGGAGAACGTCGTTCTGGGCAGCGAACTGCGGGCCGCCGCGCTGCTGCACCTGGGGACGGTGGAGGCGTGGTCGCTGCGTCATGATGCCGAACGCCACCTGCGGCAAGGCGCCGCGCTGGCCCGCGGGATCGGCCAGCACTACCTCGAAGTCGGCTGCCTGGCCCAGCTCGGGTTCCTGACCACGGCCGGCGGGTTCGGCGCTGCCCGTCGGCTGTGCCAGCAGGCGATCGAGCTGGCTGAGCGGCACGGCTGGGGCGCCGACCCAGTGGTCGCGCCCGCGCTGATAACCCTCGCGGACAAGATGACCTGGATGGGCGAGTCCGACCAGGCCGAGCACTGGCTGCACACGGCGCGGCGGGCGCTGCAAGCCGACGACGGGCCGGACATCCGGCTGCGGCTGCACATGGTAACCGGCACGCTGCACGCCGGCCAGGGCCGCCGCCAGCAGGCGCTCGCGGAGTTCACGGCCGCCGACCGGCTCGCAGCCCAGCTGGTCAGCCCGTTCGCGCTGGCCAGCCAGGTGACTGGGTGGCTGCTGGCCACGCAGGCCCGGCTGGGGATGACCGGCGAGGCGAGCGCCTCGCTCGCGGCGCTCGATGGCGAGCAGGCTTCATCGGGCGAGGTCGCCAACGCCCGCGCGGTCATCCGCCTGGCGGACGGCGATCCGGACGGAGCGCTCGCGGCGGTGGGGGATGTGCTGGCCGGGACCGCCCCGGTCGTCGGGTACGTCACGCTCGTGGAGGCCAACCTGATAGCCGGGCTGGCCCACAGGGAGCTGAGCGACCAGCGCGCGGCGAACCAGGCGGCCGAGCGCGCGCTGGCCCTGGCCGAGGCGGACCGGCTGGTCCTGCCGTTCGCCATGACCGGCGCCCGGGAACTGCTCGAGGCGCTGCCCCGGCATCAGACAGCGCACGCCGAACTGCTCACCGACATCCTCGGCATCCTGCGCGGCGCACCCGCCCCGGCCGTAGACCAGTCCGTGCCGCCGCAGGCGGAGGACCTGAGCCCGGCCGAGCTGAAGGTGCTGCGCTACCTGCCGACCAACCTGTCCCGGCCCGAGATCGCATCAGAACTGTCGGTGTCGGTGAACACCATCAGCACGCACATCCGCAGCATCTACGCCAAGCTCTGCGCCGACGACCGCTCCGGAGCAGTCCGTCGCGCCCGCGAACTGCGGCTGCTCGCCGCCGGACGTGCCTAAAGGAAGATCTTTTTCTTCCGAACGGCCGGTGGCTACAGCAGGTGGACGGCGGAACAGTGCCTGGGATCAGCAGCACGTTTGGGTGCTGGCCCTGGAACGGATAGCGAGCGCGATCGCTGTGCTGGATCTTGATCCAACGTTGCCCCGTGAACGAGTCGATACCGTCCCGGTGTGCCGACGGTTCCTGGCCGTCGTTCCACTGCGGGCATGCCCCGTCTGGTGCCTGCGAGCAGCGGCGCAGCGACGACAATCTCCGCCGCCTACGTGCGGGCCATCTTCGGCGCCCGCGCGATCTGGTCCGGGCCTTTCTGCGATCTGCCGGCAGAGCACATCAGCAACCGCGCCCCGTGGGTCGCGCCGCACGGTCTACAGTCGCGCTGTGACTGCACCGCTGTGGGTCGCCCGGCTGATCAGCAGCGCTCGGACAGCCGAGAAACTCACCAGCCGTCACGGGCTGGACCGGCAGGAAGTACATGACGCGATCGTGGGTGTGCGCGGCCTGAGCTACGTCTGGGAGGACGACCCTGAGCGCGGCCGCCGCGCCCTGGTCGAGTCACGATCCGCGGCACGTTGTGCCTTGCCGTCTTGTACCCCCCGGTGGCTGACCCGTCCGGTGATGTTTATGCCCTGGGGAGCGCCTACCCGCCATGACACGTTTACCTCAATGAGGGATGATGGCTGATATGAGGCCCGAGCAGGCCCGGGATTTCTACGAGGAGAACGAAGACCCCGCACGGATCTTCGCCCTGTTCGACACTGCCGACAAAGGCCGCACGGCACCCCACGGTGATCACCCGGCACGAGAGCCGGATCTGGTTCCGTTGCGCGACCTGGCTCGCCAGATGGCCAGGGACTTGCGGAAACTCCGGCTGCGGGACCGGGCCTAACGGGTCCTGCACCACCTGGCCGATGCCATGGCCTCACGCACCCGGGTGCACTGACACAGACACGAACCCGTCCGTATAGTCCGGTGCATCCCGCGCGCGATCGTTGCCGGGCCAAGTTCTTTCGCACGCTGAACAGCACGCTCGTTCCCGTAACCGGCAGCGGAGCCTTTCTGGTGCTGGTCCCGACCTGCGGCCCGAGGGGGAGAACTGCGGGCCCGGGGATTTCGCGCATGAGGCGCAGGTCAAGGCGGACCGTCCGCAGCGGGCGAAAACGTCAGGGCCATGATCATCTGGTCGCTGTCCAGCGCACCAATTCGGGTCTGCCGCTCGCGCCCGCCAGCCTGGTGGGCATAATCCGGCCACCGCACCGCGTGCACTGCCCGCCGGGGCGAGCCGGACCGGTAAAGCCAGCGCACTTCCCCGGCGCATCAGGGCCGGGCTGAGTCATGATGGTATGCACGATCACTGCCTCCTAGTAAGGCTTAGTGGTCCAGGGTCGTCCAGGTGTACCACCACCGGGACGACCTGCCTTGTTCATTCGCAATCATATTCTAACACATAGTCAGGGTTTAGCGGTCCTGATGACCCGCAGCGCGCGCCCATTCCCGTTCTTATCTTTTAACTCGGGCTTTCCAGGCTCCGTGTGCCCGGGCTCCATGCAGCCTGGTAAGAGCCACGCAGGCCACCGCGCTAATCCGGCTCTTCGACGGCTAGATGCATCCCGCGAGCTCTCGGGGGTTCCCGGGGTAATGCCTGGCGACAGTGAGCTGATCTGCCCAGGAGCGGCCATGTCGAACTGCCCGGTGACGGACAGCGCGACTACCTCGCGTGGCTACTGTCCATAGTGAGGCGCGCACGTAGCGCCGATAGGCGCGGCCACGAGTGCTTGGCCAATCGCCGCCTGAGGGCCCAGATTGGGTCGCTCTGCGGGTCGAGGTCGAGAATGAGCGGTATGGCTCCAGCCCGCCCGGGACCCCGGCTCAGTGCTTGGTAAAGAAGTCGAGGTAGGCCTGAGCTAGGGCGGCGGGGTTCTCCAGCGCGATGTTGTGACCGGACTCGGGGATGACGGCGCCTCGGACGTCGGTGGCCACTTGTGCCAGCTGCCTGGATACCTGGTCCCCGAGGTAGGCCTGCGCGCCGACGGCAAGGACCGGGCAGCTGATCGGGTTGGCGTAGTGCGGGCGGTTCTGCTCGGCGTCGAGCTGGCGGGCGCGGTACATCTCCAGGATGGCCCTGGTGCCGCCGGGCTGCTCGACCGAGCGCACCATCTCGTCGATGTCGTCTTCGGTGAGGGCGCTGGGGTCCCACATCTGGCGCCTGGAGAAGTATGTCCAGAACGCCCGTTCCCGCCCGGTCAGCAACAGCTCGGGTAGGTTCGGCAGGTTGAAGAAGCTGAAGTGCCAGCCGGTGCGGCCATCATCTGGGGCCAGCGATGGGTCGCGTTCGCCGGCCGGCAATCCTGGCAATAGCGTCTCCTGGAATACCAGCTGCTGCACGCGGGGACGATGGAACGCGGCGACGGCGTAGGCGATGGCCGCGCCCCAGTCTTCGCCGGCGACGCGGAACTGGTCGATGCCGAGGTGGGTCGCCAGCTCGGCGACGTCTCTGGCCATCGTGGCGGTGTCGTAGCCGGTCGGAGGGCGCTGGGAGCCGCCGAAGCCCCGGTTGTCGACCGCCACGACGGTGTGCTGCGGGGTCAACAGCGGCACGACGTGGCGCCAGTACGACATGGTCTTCGGCACGCCGTGCAGCAAGAACACTGGCTCGCCGACGCCGCCGATCGCGTAGTGGATCTCAACGCCGTTGACCTTGGGCTTGCCGTGCGTAAGCCGGGCCCCCGCGTGGTCAGCGAGGAAGATGGGATCTGTCATCATGAGCGGGCCGATTTCTACAGGCCGTGCTTGTCGAGCCAGTCCAGGCAGGCGCGGGCGACGTCGCGCCAGCCGTGGTCGATGGTCAGTGAGTGGCCGCGATCGGGGAATTCGATCAGGTCGTTGACCGTGTGCGAGTGGCGGTACTGCTTGAGCGTGGATTTGGTGATGGCTTCCGGGACCGTGTGGTCCTGGCCGCCCATAATGAGCAGCAGCGGCCCGCGGTTGTCGATGGTCGTGTTGACCTTGGCGGGGGAATGCAGGGAGAAGTTGGCCTCGGCTGCCTCGAACAGGGGCCGGCCTGGCGCCGGGATGGTCCATCGCTGGTACAGGGCGTTGGACTCACCTGCATCTATGGCGTTGCCGAAGCTGTAGCGGAACTGCTCGGCGGTCAGGGAGACCGCCAGGTGCTTGTTGCCGGGGTTGCGGAACACGGGCAGCGTTGACCGCAGCGACGACAGCGGCAGTGGCAGCACGCCCTTGATCTGGGCGGCGTCGATGGCGATGGCCGCTGCCGCCAGGTCCTGGCCGAGTAGCTTCTCGGCGATCATGCCTCCGAAGGAGTGGCCGATCAGGATGGGCTTGGCCGGCAGGCCGGTGATGATGGCCGCGTAGTGGCTGGTCACGTCCTCGATTCCGTGGTTGGCGATGTTGTCGGGGTTCGCGCGGGCTGCTTCTACCGTGTCGGGCACGCCGGGCCAGCCCGGTGCCACGGTGCGGTACCCGGCGGCCTCGAACGTGTCGGCCCACGCGGTCCAGGAGAGGGGGTGCAGCCAGAGGCCGTGGATGAAGATGACCGGGATCGGCGGGTCAGTCATGGCGTGTCCCGCCTGTGGTGGGGTGGATGCACTCCCATCCTGTGCAGACTCGCCGGGTTTCGCTTGAGTCAGTTGACTGCTCCCCCGGTCACCGGGCGCGTGTTCTCGCCACCATGCAAACTGCGCACGGACTGGGGACACCGCTGGACGACCTGGGCTACCGAGCCCTGCGAGGACTGTTCGTCAGCTGCTCATGCTGCAGACCGGCGCCCATCGTCGGCGTAGTCATCGACGGCACTACCTGTCTTCTTAGAAGCTCAGGCCGGCTCGTCGGCTCGTGGCCGCCGGTGACTGGCTTGCCCGGGCTACCAGGTGGGGATGAGGCCGCCGTCGATCGTGATGTCGGCGCCGGTCACGTTGGCGGTACGGTCGCTGGCCAGCATGAGCACCAGGTCAGCGACCTCTTCCGGGCGGCTGAACCGGCCGGTCACCATCTGGTGTGCGGCCTGGCTCTGGACGTCCTGGACCGTGACGCCGGTCGCGCGGCTGACCGTCGCCGCGACGCCGTGGTCGCCGAGCCACAGATCGGTGGCGACCGGGCCCGGGCTTATCGTGTTGACCCGGACGCCGTGCGGTCCGGCCTCCTTGGACAGGGACTTGGAGAAATTCGCCAGTGCGGCCTTCGCCGAGCTGTAGTCCATCACAGCGGGGTCGGGCAAGAACGCGTTAGCCGAGCTGATGTTCACGATCGCCCCCTTCCCGGCGGCGAGCATGACCGGCAGCGCAGCGCGGGTGGTGCGCACCGCCGCCATCAGGTTAAGAGTGAGCGACGCCTGCCAGTCCTCGTCGGTGATGTCGCCGAACCCGCCCGGCCTCGCGGGAGCGGCACCAACGTTGTTGACCAGGATATCGATCCGGCCACCTGCTGCGGCAACCAGCGTGGCCGACCCCGCGGGTTCGGCCAGGTCTACCTCCGTGACCCGCACCAGGCCGCTTCCCGCGAGCTCGTCAAGCTCAGGAGAGGACCTGCGCGCGCCGGCGGTGACGCGGACGCCCTCGGCGACGAGCCCGCGGACGACGGCCAGCCCGATTCCCCGGCTCGCGCCGGTGACGATCGCGGTTCGCCCGCTCAGCCCGAGATCCAAGGTGCTCCTTCTTCCGCTAGAAACCCCGCCTCGCCGGTCAGGCGGCGTGGACACTATCCGGGAGGTACCCGATCTGCTTCAGCATCGCGAACTGGTCCTGAAGCGTGAAGATCTCGGCGACTTTGCTGTCCCGGAAGTGCCAGATCGCCGAGTCGCGCACCTCGACGGGCTTGCCGGTCGCCGGCACGCCGCCATACGGGCCGGTGTGCGTTCCGCGCCACATGAGAGTCACGGCGAGCTTGTGGCCCGATACAAACATGTCCTCGATGCTGGTGGTGAGATCGGGAAAGCCGGTCAGCCGGTCGCGGATCCTGGTGACTGGTCCGGGCACGCCGACATGGACGCCGTTGGTCCGCAGTTCCTCGCTGAAGATGTCGCCGGCCATCGCGAGATTCCCGGCCCATCCCTCCGTGAACCACTGCCGGGCGATCGCCATGTACCCCTCGCTGGTTTCCAGTTCGGCCGGGTTCGCCATGCCTTCTCCTCTTGCACTCGTACAGTGACCTGACGGTACTTCTCCAGACTTGCCTGCGGCCTCTGCCCGCGCTTGCGTCATCTGACTGAATTCAACGGACGGCATATGCACCACAATCTGGGCTGGCCGACCCGCTCGGGCTGCGTCTTAATCCGCTCCTCTTCCGACCTGGGCCTCCCACGGCTACCGTGACAGGCATGCGCACCGGTACCCCGCGGGCGCGGCTCGGTTCGTCCGGTTCGCCGCTGTTCGGCCGCGAGGCCGAGGTTGCGATGCTCGATCAGCTCGTCACGCAGATTCCCGAGCGAGGCGGGGCGATGGTCTTGCGCGGCGATCCTGGCATCGGGAAGACCGCACTGTTGGCGGCGGCCACGACGGCGGCGAGCTCGAAGGGTGTCTCGGTGTTGCGCGCGGTCGCGGCGCAATCAGAGACCGCTCTAGCGTTCGCAGGGCTGCATCAGCTGCTGCGTCCGGTGCTGTCGTGCGTGGATCGCTTGTCGGGACCACAGCGTGACACGCTGTCGGCCGCGTTCGGCGCGCTTGATGTCGCTGCCCCGGACCCGTTCCTGATCGCGCTTGCGGCGCTGAACCTGCTCGCGTGCGCGGCCGAGCGCGTGCCTTTGCTGCTGGTCGTCGATGAGGCGCAATGGCTTGACCCGCCGACAGCGGGCGCTCTATCGTTCATCGCCCGTCGCGTGGATGCGGAGCCGATCGCGGTGTTGCTCGCGTTGCGAAACGGCGTCGCCAGCACGCTCGACAGCGCGGGACTACCGGAGCTACGCCTCGGCGGCCTGAACGACGAGGCCGCCGGCGAGCTGTTGGACGCGTCGGCGGAGGACCTCACGCCGGGTCTGCGGCGGCGAGTGCTGGAGATCGCGGCCGGCAACCCGCTCGCCTTGCTGGAGCTCCCGGACGCGTTGCGCCTCGACGACGCAGGGACCGGCGGGTTGTCGCCGGGCCCAGTGTCCCTGACGGCCAGGCTTGAGCACGCCTTCGCCCAGCAGGCGTCCGGGCTGCCGGCCAAAACACGCGACCTGTTGCTGCTGGCCGCCGCGGACGAACGCGCCTCGGCTGCCGAGTTGCTCGCCGCTGCGTCCTCGCTTCGTGGGGTTGAGGTTCCGCTTGACGCCTGGGCTCCGGCGGAGAGAGCTAGCCTGGCGAGCATCGCCAGCGGATCGATCATCTTTCGCCACCCGCTGGTTCGTTCGGCGATTTACCAGTCCGCGGGCGCCGGGCGCCGGCGCCGTGCGCACGCAGCGCTAGCGGCCGTGGTGGCCGGCGAGCCGGACCGGCGCCTGTGGCACGTGGCCGCGTCGACGGTCGGGCCCGATGAGTCCGTTGCCCGCGAAGTCGAGCTGCTTTCGGCTCGGCTGACTCGGCGCGGTGCGATTGGCGTGGCCATAGCCGCTGCCAGGCGCGCGGCCGCCCTGAGCGCGGATTCTTCGCGGCGATGCTCGCGGCTACTGAGGGCAGGCGAGCTGGCGTTTGAGGCAGGGCAAGTCGACCTGCTGCAGCGGCTGGTGCGAGAAGCCGAGCAGCTGAATCCGGACATTGAGCAACGCGCGCGATTGACGTGGTTGCGTAGCACGTTTGCGGACGCTGGCCCCGGCGATCGGGGACTGACGCAGTCACTCGTCGACGGGGCTGAGGTAGCCGCTGACGCTGGAAACAGCGACCTTGCGCTGCACCTTCTCTTCGGCGCCGCGGTTCGATGCTGGCGTTCAGATCTCGGCGGGCAGATCCGGGATCGCGTGGCGGCGGCGCTCGAGCGGCTGCGCGTTCCCGAGACGCACCCGCGCCGCGTTGTGATCTTGGCCATGACGGGACCCGTCCGCTGGGGCCCGGTGGTGTCTGAGCGCCTGGCGATGATCGAAGCGTCGGCGAATGAGCTGACCGCTGACGGGGCGTACCTGGCGGGCATGGCGGCACGCGCGATCGGCGACCACGACGTCGCGGCCAGGTTCTTGGGGAACGCGACGACGCAGCTGCGCGCGCAGGGCCGATTGGGTGTCCTCGCCCAGGTGCTGGTGATGTGGGGGTGGGTGGCGATCGCCCAGGGCAGCTGGGCCTCGGCTGAGATGCTGGTGGACGAGTCCGGCAGGCTCGCCGAGGAGGTCGGGCAGTCTTGGTGGCTGACGGGCTCCCTGATCGCGCGAGCCGCCCTTCGCGGCCTGCGAGGCGAAGCAGAGGCCGCGGAACGGCTTGTGGCCGAGGCCGAGAAGACGGCGATATCTCAAGGCTTGCATGATCTCATCTGCATGATCGCGTTCGCGCGCGGCGTGATCTGGCTGGGCGCCGGGCGGCCTGCGGTCGCGCTTGAGCACCTCACCCGAGTCTTCGACCGCCACGATCCGGCGTTCCACGAGGCGGCCCGCTTCATGTCGATCACCTATCTTGCGGATGCGGCCGCGCAAAGCGGACAGCGCCAAGTCGCGGCTGCGATCCTCGAGGAACTGGAAACGCTCGCGCAGCGTACGCCCTCGCCGACGCTGCACGGCGGGCTGGTGTACGCCCGAGCCATTCTCGCCCCGGACGACGGAGCCGAGCAGCTATACGATGTAGCGTTGCACGGCGATCTGAGGCATCATGCGTTTGACCATGCCCGGCTGCAGCTCGCCTACGGGGCCTGGCTCCGGCGCCACCGGCGCGTCACCGAGTCGCGCGCGCCGCTGCGAGCCGCGCAGCAGGTGTTCGACGCGCTGGGATGCCCTCCCTGGGGGGAACGCGCACGCCAAGAGTTGCGCGCGTCTGGCGAGCACAGCCGAGGGCGAGTTCCAGCCGCGCGTGATCAGCTATCGACCCAAGAGCTTCAGATAGCCCAGATGGCGGCGACCGGAATGACCAACCGCGAAATCGGCCAGCAGCTCTACCTTTCACCTCGAACGGTCGGATCGCACCTGTATCGGCTGTTCCCCAAGCTGGGGGTCACGTCGCGCAACCAGCTCGACGGTGTCCTCGACGGGGTCGGTCAAGCCGCGGCGACGTGGCCGCCCCAGTGAGCACCAATACTTTCGAAGAGCAAGTACCGGCCAGATAAGGCATAACAGAGGTTCTGCGCCGGCGGACTCTCAAATGGCTATTGGCACGCTACATATACGGGTGATCATCGCCGGTTTTTCCGATCCGGTATGCGGAGATGATCACCCGTATATCAACCGTTCGGCGCCAGCGTCCTCTGTGGGTTCGCTCACGGTGCGTGATCAACCTAGTCTGGGAATGGCGCGCAGTCCCCGCCGTTGCGCGTGCGACTGGCCCCGGCCGCTATGCGCGCCAGCATCTGTCGGGCGGCATGCTGTGAGTGCGACGCAGAATACGTCGATCCGCGTGCCGGTGCATCCCGGGATATGTCTTGCTTGTTTACCGTGATGCCGATGTGCGGCGTGTTGTTTTTGATCTTTCTGGGTCGCGGAGAGTTCGTGGTGCTTTCCTGAATCCGGGTTTTTGCAGTATGTACGGGAAACCGAGGTCCGGGCTTTCGCCCGCCATTTAAATTTTTGTTTTCAGGACTGCACGCGGTATACGGTGGGGCCCCAATCAGATTGGGCCTGCTCTGGCATGGCGAATGGCCGGAGCCATCGTAACGGTCCCGGGCGTATCAAGTCTGCCCGCCCTGGCTCTGTCAAAACAACGGACAGGGTCGGCCGGTCCGGCTTTCCCGTGGGGAGGAAGGTCATGCATCGCAGCAAGCTGACGGGGCCCGACGCTGCCGACGTCGCAGCTGCCGGGTCAGCGGCCGGGCTGGCCTTCGACCGGGTCACCGACGCAATACTCAGCCGCGAGACGGGACCGTAGCCGGGTGCCATGTCGCGGCGGCTTGACTAACGCCATTCAGGCATGGCCGTGAGTAAGTCCACGATCACCGATAGTGAAAAGCTTAGCGGTAAGGTGTCACCGCACCTGGCCGGTATGACGGCCATTGCGGATCATGCCGAAGCGGGAGGGATGACCTGCTGCAGGTGCCGGCACCGCTGAAAGCCGAGCTCAGCCCGGGGATTCTTTCAGCTGGCGCGCAGGCAGCCGACGGGCGCCTATGACGCCGGCCTAGCCCCGTCAGGCCATCTCGGCCCGCGCCGGACGGGGCCCGCCGCGGCCCGGCCAGCTTCATGGCTGCATCTGGGATGGCGCGCCGGTCAAAGCGTGTGGTTTTCCACGTTCACCCCCGGCATGCCCTGGGCCTAGCGTGGTCTGTCAACTGGCCGGTCAGCCGGTTCTCACGGTCAGGAGCAAGAAATGAACGCCAGATACTGCGCGCTCATCGGCCTGGCCGGCGTGTTCGCTCCCGCCCTGGGCTCGGAGCCAGGGCGGGCGGCCGTTCCTCCCGCAGCACCCTGGTCCGCACGGCAAACGGGACCGCCTCACCATAAGGGGAACCCACATGTTCCATCGGCTTAGCCGGATCGCACTCGCAGCGGGGATCACCATTGCCGTCGCCGTCGCCGTGGCCGTGGCCGTGGCCGCTGCGGCCAGCGCCGGCGCTTTGACAGCCGGGCAACGCCGCTTGAGGCAGCGCCCTGGCCGTTTGGCAGGGCGTGCCACCGTCGTGGTCGCAGCACTGGTGATGGCGGTTCCGGTGGCCGGGACGGCCGTGAGCGCGCAGGCCGCGGTCCCCGGGGCGGCGGCCGCCCCGGCGGCACAGACCAGCCAGGCCGTCCCCGCGGCGGGCCTTGCCGGCTCCGCGGCTCCCCGGCTGGCCAGGGCCGTCGCCGGCGCGAAGACGACGGCCGCGCGGGTGGCGGCGATCGAGGAGATCATGTCGGTGCTGCACGTCGACGTGATCAACCCGGCCAACGGCGCTGTGGTGGTCAAGGGCGCGGCCCGGTCGCTGAACGACGCGTACCTCTACGTCAACGAGATCGAACGGATCGCCGTGGCCTACCCCGCCGGCAAGCGCGTCTCCCTCGGCCAGCTGGCCGCCGAGCTGGATCTCGTGTACGCCAAGCTGGGCATGAAACTGACCGCCGCCAACCTCGGCAAGGCACTGCTGGCGGTGATCAAGTCCGACTCGGCGCGCTCGGCACCCGACTCGACGGCACTGGTGTCCCGGCTGATATGGCAGCTGGGCCTGCTGCACAAGCCAGCCCAGAACCTCGCCGGGAACGTCCCCGCCGCGAAGGTCAGCCTGGACCCGCTACAGGCGTGGCTGGTCACCGCCGACCTCACGCTGCCGCTGATCTACGCGAACGCCCCGCCCAAGTCCGCCAGCCACCTCAGCGCCCTGACCGACGGCCTGGTCGGGCACGGTGCCGTCCCCTCGGTAGACGCCTGCCGGGCACTCAAGGAGATGCGCGAGGGCCTGAGCTTCTCCGACAAGCTGGTCCTGGACCTCGCGAAAGACATCCTCGGCAAATCCGTCACGTGGCCCGTGCTGGTGCAAAAGGCCGCGGTGGACGTTGCGGACCTCATCGATCTCGTGCACGGCGTGCTGACCGGGATCGGCGTCCAGGTCACGTCGAGCATCGATCCGGCTAAGACCAGCCTGGGCGGCCCGCCCATGCAGCTGACGGTGGGCGTAATCATGACCCTGCACCTGCCCCAGTGGGTGGTCGACTGCGGCTGGCTGGCCGGCGCGGACTTCCCCGGCCACGGCGGGGTGCCCGGGGTCAAGGTGATCTGGCTCAACGACCCGCTCTCCGACTGGGGCACGTTCGACTGCCCCGCCGTCGGCTGCACCAAGACCGCCGCCGACGGCATCGCCCGCGAGACGTTCAACCCCCGCAAGGAAGACGTCAAACACGGCTTCAACATCGTCGAACGCGGCACGGTCAAGGCGCTGACCCTGATCAACTTCTCGCTGGACAACAAGCTCGGCTTCCTCGCCGACATCATCCGCGACCAGGGGGCCATGGTCTGGGAACTCAGCCACAATCAAGTCGTCTTCCCGGAAAAGTACACCGCGCACCTCACGTATAAAGACTTTTATGAAAAATTTGATCTCACCCTCACCGGAACCCAGGCATCGCCGACGAAGAAATACTGCCCGCTCGGCCAGGACAAGGTGTGCGATTACACGGTAGACAGCATCACGGGCACATTTACCTGGACCTATGGAGGGTGCCCGCAGCAGAATCTTCCGCCATACGCCTGGCCCGTGCCGCCGGTGCCTGGCGGCTGGGAAATCCTCAGCGGTAACCCGGGCGGTTCGCTCACGCTGAAGATCAACCTGGATCCGCAAGTCGGTGGGACAGGCATCTGCGCCAGCGAGGTATTCCCTCTGGGCATGTTCGATTACGGGACTTCCGTCATATATCCGGCGTTCGAACCCGGCACGACGACAACGAAGGCTCCGCTCTACGGCGACTCTGGCGTGGCGGGAACGGCCGACGTCACCTGGACGTATGCGGCTGCAGGCAGTTGATACCGATCGTCCTCGCTGGTAACCAGAGACCTGCCGTCAAGACAACTGCGGCTGAACTCACGTGTGATCATCTTGGGCTCTGCGCTCGCACTCTCATGCTGCGATGAGTGATGTGCCCATCCGACTTCAAGGCACAGAACTGGCGCATTCCCTCGAATTCAGCGCCCTGGCGGAGCCGAGTCCGAGCCGCGCTAAATCGGCAGGGAGAATGTGGGTAATGCTTCCGGCTCCGGGCCTGCTTCCGTGGTTTCGCGGTGGTTCGGGCGTAGGGTCGGGAGCCTGGGTCCGGCCTGACCTCCGAATCGGCTGACGCCCGCT
>Ga0210390_10001099_pt1 | contig 26850 bp, 22 predicted proteins | sample IncBWH11OmetaG_FD_161050 | JGI IMG/M metagenome (GOLD analysis project Ga0210390, IMG submission 161050) | Forest soil microbial communities from Barre Woods Harvard Forest LTER site, Petersham, Massachusetts, United States - Inc-BW-H-11-O ... | reverse complement strand
GCGTCTTCCACCAGTTCATCCGTCGGACGGCCACTCTGGGAGGCCAGTTCATGAAGACGGAATTCGGTTCGAGGCTTGAGGTGCACTTCCATGCCTGTCAGTCTAAAGGCGGCGAAACACCATGTCAAAAGAAAGCTGGTCAAGAGGCGTTTTTTGCTCCGACGCGCCCCAAATATTCGGATCGATACGAAACTGGAATCCAAATCGTCCAAACCGCCCGCCCCAAGCGGGCGCGGTCATTGTATAATCAGTGCCGCTTTTGAGGCCGTCACGGAAGATTCGGCCATCATCGACCAGGAGTCAGTAAAAATGAAACGTTGTTTTGAATTTTCTACGATCGCCGCGATTGCCTTATTGCTAGGCGCGTCCATCCTCCCATGTTCAGCTCAGATTAACGGGACAACCGTAAACGGGAAGCCGATCATTATTCCCAAATCCAGCATCCCGCACCCCGGCCACATCAACACGAACTACTTTCTGGTCGGCACCGACCAGCGCCAGCCTCAGCCTCCTCCCGATGCGGAGACTCCGGCATCTGTGGCCTGTGTCTACGAATTAGTGTCGGGGCCGAAGGGTTGCCCGATTGCCACCACCACCAACGTCCCCACCGGCGGCGTGGGCGCCATCGCCATCGTGGATGCCGGCGACTATCCAACTGCGAAGGAAGACCTGCATGCGTTTTCGAGCCAGTTTGGCATCCCCGACGCAGACTTCCAAATCGTCTACGCCGACGGCCACAAGCCTCCGGAGTATTCGGATTGGGTGGTCGAAGAATCTCTGGATATCGAGTGGGCCCACGCAATGGCGCCCAAGGCCAAACTGTTCCTGGTGGAGTCCGTGCTATGCACCTCTGACAAGTGCAACACGGATCCTACTTGGCAAGCAGTGAAGGTCGCGAGTGATTTGGTGGCCAAAAATGGCGGCGGCGTCATCAGCATGAGCTGGGGAGACCCCGAATGGGCCCAGGAGCGTGACTTTGACCACTACATGACCACTCCGGGAGTGGTCTATTTTGCCGGAGCCGGCGACTGGGGTTTGAACTACCCGTTCCACCCTGCCGCGTCTCCGAATGTCGTCGCGGTCGGCGGCACTTACTTCAACCGGGATAATAACGGGGATTTCACCTACGAGCAGTACTACACTGGCGGCGGTGGCGGCGGCATCAGTCCTTATGAGCCCAGACCGAGCTACCAGGACATCATCAAGAGCATCGTTGGAAGCAAACGCGGGTTCCCCGACGTAGCTTCCGATTACTGCTGTGCTGCAATCTACCTTCAGGGCTGGGGTGAGGTGGGCGGCACCAGTTGGGCTTCCCCGACGTTTGCCGGAATCGTGAATGCTGCAGGTCTGCTGAAGAAGTCGTCCCATGACGAACTCAGCATGATTTACAAAGAGTACGCCAACCCGAAGCAGCATAAGGCGTATTTCTTCGACATCACCCAGGGCGATTCACAGTGCGTAGTCGGCTGGGACGAATGCGCCGGAGTCGGTTCTCCACGAACCTATAAGGGAAAATAGGCTACTGCCCTCTCTAACTCTTGTCCGCTGCCTTCGACGTTGGCTTCTAGAGTCCTACGGGCCAAGGCGGCGGGCGGGAGTGTCCGCCCTACGCGTTCCCGCTGTGCTTGCCCGATACGATCTGTTACGCCTCTTGCAGCCAGCGTGGTGGCCATCATGCAAGCTGCCCCGCTTGCCGATTTCTGCGGACGTCGTGCCTATATATAATGGGCATCTCTCGAACCGCATCGGTTAAAGCAAATGTCCTCTGCTCGCATCCCGTGGTGGACTTGGTTGATCGCAGCGTCCTTCATCGCCTGCTTCCTGGTGGGCTTTATCTATTTACCTCTCAAACTACCTGAGGCAACTGGGATCACCCCCAACTTTCGTGGCAACGGTGTGGCGGATGTGAAGCCGGGCAGCCCGGGCGACGCCGCCGGGTTGAAGCAGGGTGACAGAATCGTCAACCTAGATGGCCGACCTATACAGAGCCGAATTGAGTTCTTCAGCGCGCTAAGCAACACGGTATTCGACCATCCGGTTTCCATGGTTGTGTTGCGCGGCAGCCAGCAAGTTCATTTGCAGTTGATTCTCAATCAGCGGCTGACGCAAGCTCGGACTTCGAAAGAAACCGTGGGCTGGCGGGTGGAGGTCGCCGTCAGCCTGATCCAGTTGCTGACGGGGCTGCTGGTTCTCTTTAAGAGGCCGCGCGACTTCACCGCCGTCGCTGCCGGCATATTCCTCTGCGGCCTGGGCACCGGCAATTTTTATTTTGTGTCGCCGAATGCGGCGGTCGTGTGGAGAAGCTTGCCGCTGGCCATCCAGTGGCTCATCTTCCCTGCGCTGATACTTGGCGTCAATGGCTTGCCGGTTGCGCCGATGGTGCTGTTTTCACTTTCATTCCCCAAGCCCATGCTGCATCGCCGCTGGGCACGAATGATGCTCGCGGTTCTAGCTACGCCTCTGCTGGGCTTTGCAGCCATTTTTAATTACATCGTGCTGTTCGCCCCAGAGCACGCTGTCGATGCCATCCCCGCCTGGCTCGGGGTGATCATCGGGATCGATGCCCCGATTGCTTTTTTCGCCCCCGTGGTGGTCTTGGCCGTGAATTATTTCAGGCTCCGGGAGGTAAATGAAAGACGCCGAATACGGTTGGTGATTCTTGGCTTGCTTCTTTTCTTTGTCGATTTGCTTGCCGCTTTTGTGTTCTCCCTGTCTCCAAAGATGCTTTGGGTTTCTGCGATTGCGATCTCACCGCTCGTGTTTGGGCTCTCGCAGGTTCCTTTCACGATTTGCATAGCCTACGCGGTGCTTCGGCAGCGGCTGTTCCAGGTAAGTTTCATCGTCCGCCAGAGCCTGCAATACGCCGTGGCGCGCGGCGCCCTTCTCATCCCCATCCCAATCCTGGCAGGACTTCTCATCTTCGATTTGATTGCCCACAAAGACCAGCCATTCGGAGTGCTGCTCTCCCAGCACGGCTGGGCGTATGCGCTGATGGGAGTGGTTGGAATCGTTGCCCACAAGAAACAGTCGCAATGGATGGAGTTGCTGGATCGCCGCTTTTATCGCGAGCACTACAACGCGCAGCACTTGCTGCGTCAAACGGTGGATGAGATTCGCGCCTCTTCCAACCTCGCAGAGGTTGCGCCCAAAGCGGTTGCCCGCATCGAGCAGGCGCTGCATCCCGAGTTTGTCGCCATCTTGACGCGCGAAGCCACCGATCCGCTGTATCGTTGCATCGCTGCGGCGCCCCCTGAAGTCTATCCCCACGGACTAAGCGCCGAGAGCAAGCTCATGTCGGCCTTTCGCCTCTTTGCCAAGCCCCTTCAGATATCTCTGGCCGAAAGCGGATGGCTCAAGCAGCAGCTTCCCTCAGAGGATACCAACTTCCTGCGGGAAGCGCGCATTGATTTAATGGTGCCCATTGCCATCGCGCCTCATGGTCGCGAGGCGCTTATGGTTCTAGGGCCGAAAAAATCAGAGGAGCCCTATGGCAACGAAGACCAGGAATTACTCTCGGGGATTGGCAGCGCGCTGGCGTTGCTCTTGGAACGTCCGGTTACGAGCGCGCTGGGCGGATTTGAAGAATGTCCCCGTTGCGGCTTGTGCTACGAAAGCGGCATGGGCCGCTGCGGCAACGAAAGCGCCCAACTCACGCGAATGCCTTTTAACCGGCTGCTGACCTCGCGTTACCGGCTGGAGCGAAGGCTCGGCCGGGGAGGAATGGGCACTGTCTACAAGGGCACGGATACATCCTTGGAACGCGCCGTGGCGGTCAAGCTGATACGTGAAGACCTCGTCGCCAGTAACGAAGCGGCGGAACGCTTCCGGCGTGAGGCCAAAGCGGCAGCCGCATTCGCGCACCCCAATCTGGTCACCGTACACGACTTTGGCGTGGATTCGGATACCCGTGTGTTTCTGGTGATGGAGTTGCTCGAAGGCCTCACTCTGCGGCAACGATTCGGACAGCAGAAGAACTTTGCGCCGCAACAACTCTTGCAGATTCTCGACGGCATATGCGCTGGCCTTCACGCTGCCCACGAAAACGGCTTAGTCCATCGCGATCTGAAGCCGGAGAATATTTTCCTGGCCCAAAGCGGCTCGGGTGAAGTGGCAAAGATCCTGGACTTCGGCCTGGCGAAGTTTCTGGTTTCGCCGGCCAACTCAGCGGCAGCCACAGTCGACACTCTTCCGGGCGTGCTGATGGGTACGCCGCAGTATATGTCGCCGGATCAACTCACCGGTGAACCAGCATCTGCCGCGTGGGATATCTGGGCCCTGGCCGTGATCACTTACGAGATGCTGACCGGCATGCATCCCTTTCCCGCATCCTCCGTGGGCCAGATGCACCATTCCATAATCTCTGGCCGCTTCACCCCGATTTCCACTCATTTGCCCGATGCACCAGCGGAATGGCAGCAGTTTTTCGATCGGGCTCTCTGCCCTAAAACCGCCGCACGGCCGCAGTCCGCAAAAGAATTCGTTTCTGCGTTGGGAAAGGCATTTGCCCTTGCTGGGAAGTAGCCGCACCCAGGCGCGATATGCAACGTGATAACCTGAAGTCCTCCTCTTATTTCTTGCTGAGGTATAAATTTGATCCGTCTGCGTTGGCTGTTCGCGATCTTTCCAATTTTCCTGCTTTCTTTCGCATCCGCCGAAGGCACGCGCACCTGGGAACAATCGAAGTTCGATGAGTTGGCCAAGGGAACGACCAAGGGCGTGGCCGTGCGCAGTACCGGAGGCCTGGAACTGGCCCCGGCCTTCACCGCGCTGACCACAACTCCATCGACTTACATCTGGTCGATCGCGGCCGACCGCGAGGGCAATCTCTACGCCGCCGCAGGCTCGCCCGCGCGGGTGTATCGAATTACTCCGGATGGCAAATCGGTTGTGATTTTTGAGCCCCAGGAACTCCAGGTGCAAGCGCTGGCCGTGGATAAGAGCGGGGTCATCTACGCGGCCACCAATCCCGACGGCAAGGTTTATAAAATCGAGCATCGCGCCGTCCCGACCCAAGTCTCCAAGGATAAGAAATCTTCGGACAAGGCAAACGATTCTTCGGAAAAGCCCGCCACAACTGTCGATTCCGCCTGGAGTTCGTCAGTCTATTTCGAGCCCACCACCAAATACATTTGGGACCTCGCGCTCGACGACGCCGGCAACCTGTACGTGGCGACGGGGGATCACGGAGAAATTTTCCGGGTCACCGCGAAAGGCGAGCACTCCGTCTTCTTCAAGAGCGACGAGGCCCACATCCGCGAGATGGCCTTCGATGGCAAAGGCAATCTGATCGCCGGTTCCGACGGCAGCGGTCTGGTCTATCGAATTTCCCCGAGTGGAGATGGTTTCGTTCTCTACAGCGCGCCTAAAAAAGAAATTACCGCTCTGGCCGTCGACAAGGCTGGAAATATCTACGCGGCCGGCGTCGGGGAAAAGCGGGGCGGAACCGCTGTGCCAGGTTTCACCGCTGCACCCGTCTCTATACCGACTGCTCCAGCTACTCCGGGCGCCGGGTCGCAGAGCGGGATCGTCATCACCAGTGTTGCCAGCGCGCCGTCGTCGATCAGTTTCCCCAGCCCAGGAGCAGGAACTGCCGGCGGTTCGGAGATTTATCGTATTGCACCCGACGGCTCTCCCAGCCGGGTTTGGAGTTCTCACGAAGACCTCGTATACGCGCTCGCCTTCGATCAACACGGCCGCCTGCTCGCAGGTACAGGAAATCGTGGACATGTTTTCGCCATCACCGGCGACGACGAATTCACCGACCTGCTCAAAGCCAGCGCAACCCAGGTCACTGCCTTCGCCAACGCTCCCCAAGGCGGGCTCTACGCCTCGACCAGCAACCTTGGCAAAGTGTTTTTGCTGAGTGCCACACCTGAATCCGAGGGCACTTACGAGAGCGATGTATTCGACGCTCACAACTTCTCGCGCTGGGGACGCGCCGAATTCCGCGGCGCTGGCAACGTCGAACTATCCGCCCGTAGCGGTAACGTGGATAATCCCGACCGCAACTGGAGTCCGTGGCAGAAAATCGATCTGCGCAAAGATGGCGCGGTCAGCGTACCTCCTGCGCGCTTCATTCAGTGGAAGGCCGTGCTGCGTTCAGGTAATCCTGCCCCGCGCGTCGAAAGCGTCATGCTCAATTACCTGCCCAAAAACGTGGCCCCTGATTTTGACGACGTTACGGTGCAAGCCGGAGTTCGCTATCAGGCGCTGCCCAAACCCGCGGGAGTAGATCTCAGCGCATCAGGAAACCAGCAAACCCACTTCGACACACCGCCGCCGACCACGCATGACCGCGATGCCATCGGCGTGAAATGGAGTGTGCACGACGACAACGACGATCAGATGGTTTATGCCGTGTACTATCGCGGCGATGGCGACACCCGATGGCTCCTGCTGAAAGACAATCTGACCGACAAGTTTTACTCCTTCGATGCCTCGCTGCTGCCCGATGGCGGCTACTCCGTCAAAGTTGTAGCGTCCGACGCTCCATCGCATTCTCCCGGGCAGGCGTTGACCGCGGAAAAAGAAAGCCTTCGCTTCGAGGTGGATACCACGCCGCCGCAGATCGAGAATCTCACCGCCGCAGCCGAGGCTGGCCAGATCCACGTGAGTTTCCGCGCCGCAGACAGTTTCTCGAACATCAAGCGCGCCGAGTACTCCGTGGACGCGGGCGACTGGCAATTCATTGAACCGGTCGGCCAATTGTCAGATTCGAAAACGGAGAGCTACGACTTTCGAGTCACGATACCGGCCGATCGCACCTCGACCGCAGCCGTCAAGGCCCCCGGACAGCTAGAGCATGTAGTCGTTGTCCGCGTCTACGACCGCTACGACAACATGAGTTCCGCGAAAACCGTAATCCGCGGAAAGTAGCGCAGCCGACATTTGCTATTGCGGCCGGGTGTCCCGCCCGGCTTCGCTAAGTCGCGCGATGATCGCCATTCGTAAGCTGATCGGCTTTCCGCAACTCCGGAAACACCCAAGCCCAGATAGCAATCACCACCAGAGTTCCAATGCCGCCCAACACCACCGCCGGGACGGTCCCAAACCACTGCGCCGTCAGGCCCGACTCGAATTGTCCGACCTCGTTGGAAACCCCGATGAAGAGCATGTCCACCGCGTTGACCCGCCCGCGCATTTCGTCCGGCGTGCCCAACTGAATCAGCACGCCGCGGATAATAACGCTGACCATATCAGTCGCACCGATCAGCAGCAGCGCAATCAGCGAAACCACCAAGCTTTTCGATAATCCGAAAACAATGGTGCACACCCCAAAGCCGGCAACGCACCAAAGCATCGTCGGCCCGGCCCGGCCGCGCAGCGGGCGATGAGCCAGCAAGATCGCCATCAGTGCCGCGCCCACTCCGGGTGCGCTCCGCAACAATCCCAAGCCCCATGGCCCCGTCTTCAAAATTTCTCGCGCATAGACCGGCAGCAACGCAACCGCCCCGCCCAGCAAGACCGCGAACATGTCCAGCGAGATCGAGCCCAGAACGAGTTTGTTCCGCCAGATGTAACGAAATCCCGCCAGCACGGTGGTCAGACTCACCGCTTCGCGCATCCGCGGCTTTATCTGCGGCTTGATTCGCACCGTACACAGCAGCGCCACCAGCGAGGTCACCATCGCCGTCAAATACACCGCCGAAGGACCGCCAAAGAATGCATAGATCAGCCCGCCAACTGCCGGGCCCAAAATCGTACCGCCTTGCCACACGCTCGCGTTCCAAGCCACTGCATTCGCGAAGTGTTCCTCCGGAACCAACTGCGGCAGCAGCGCCCGGCTCACCGGCCCGCTAAGCGCATTGGCCGCGCCGACCAGCACCAAAACTGCATAAATCCAGTAGATGTCCGGATGCACTCCATACGCGCCCCACAACGCGATCCCCCACAAAAGTCCTGATCCCACGGCGAATCCGGCATAACATAACATCAGCAGCTTGCGCCGGTCGAAGCGATCCGCCACATGCCCGGTCACCAGAAACAACAGAAATCCCGGAAGAAATTGCGCTAGACCCACCAACCCCAGATCCAGCGGACGCTTCGTGATTTCGTAAACTTGCCATCCCACCGCGACCGATTGCATCTCGAGGGCAATCTCAATAAGAAATCGCGCCAGCTCGTAAACCGCGAAATCCGGATAAGTAAACGCAATGCCACCCGCGAGCCTGGGATCCCTCGTCGCCGCCATCGCTAACTACTGTGCCACAAAACCAATCACTGGAGCACGGGTGCCAACACACAATGAGACAATGACCACATCACTCCATGACGCGAGGGCTCAATCTATGTGGCTGGATCGCGTGCGTCGTCTATTCAACCATCCCCAGTTTCTGGCTGCTGATCCACCCCCGCGCCGCCTACTGGCGCTCGCGCAAACGTTCTCCGTACCTGGTTCTACTGCCGTTGTGGATCGCAATGTGGATCGTCCTCGCGTGGCTCACCTCCCGGTGGCGATCCCGAACCCTCTACACCACGCCATGGACGTGGATTCCCGCCATCGCCCTATTCACGGCCGGCCTGTGGATCTACTCTCAATCCGGAAAGCACTTCAGCCGCGTCCAACTGGGCGGACTGCCCGAACTCGTCCCCAATCACAGCCAAGAGCGCCTGGTAACGTCCGGAATCCGCAGCCGTGTCCGCCATCCTGTGTATGTGGCACATTTCTGCGAAATGCTGGCCTGGAGCCTCGGTACCGGACTGGCCATCTGTTATGCGTTAAGCGCACTCGCAATGATCACGGGCGCAATCATGATCCGCTTGGAAGACGCAGAACTAGAGCAACGATTCGGAGAAGAATACCGAGCCTACCGACAAAAAGTCCCGGCACTGCTGCCCAGGATCCCTTGAGGGCTGCAAGACAAAGATTTTCATTCCAATCCACGATTGTCATTCCGAGCGCAGCGAGGAATCTGCTGTTCTTTGAATCGCGGAAATGTCCGACCCCCAGAAAATATTGTTTGCAGTTTTGTCGACAATCAAACTTCCGGTTCGACTAACCGTCAGTACAGGCAAGGAGGCCTGCCCAAATGCAATATCTGCTGCTAATTTACGGAAACGAAAAGCAATTCGACAAATTGACCCCGGTGGAACAGGACAAAATCCACCAGGAGTACATGGAACTTTCCAAGAGCATGGCGCAGAGCGGCCATATGCGGGGCGGCAACGAACTGGACCGTATTTCCAAGGCCAAGACCGTCCGCGTGCGCGACAAAAAGCGCGCGGTCACCGATGGCCCATTCGCCGAAACCAAAGAACAGCTCGGCGGCTATTACCTCGTCGAAGCGAAAGACGTCGACGAAGCGCTGGCGCTGGCAGCGCGAATCCCGTCCGCCCGCTGGGGCTCGATCGAAGTCCGCCCCATCATCCCGCATGAAATGCCCACCTAACCCAATGGAGGCCGGGCGCCCTCGCCCGGCCTTACCAGCCACCTTCATGATCCATCTATAATTCCATTGGGCTGACGCCTCCAATGAAATTCGAGCTCTTTGTTGCATCGCGATATCTGCGCGCCAAACGCCGCCAGGCAGTCATCGGCGTCATCACCGGCATTTCCATTGCCGGAGTTGCTGCCGGTGTCGCATCCCTAGTCGTGGCCCTGGCCATCAACAACGGATTTCGCCAGGATCTCCAGGACCGCCTTCTCGGCTCGACCTCTCACATCAACCTGCTCCGCATCCAGAGCGACGGAATCAAAGACTGGCGTCCGCTCATGGAGCGCCTGTCAAAAGAACCGCACATCGTCGCCACCGCCCCCGCGATCTACGAACAGGTTCTGATCTCTCGCGGACCACGCGCTCGCGGCGCTGTCCTGAAAGGGATGATTCCGAGCGAAGAAAGAAAAGTCAGCGATCTTTTGAGCACGGTAAAAATCGGCTCAGCCGACGCGCTGGGAGAGGGCACAATTCGCATAAGCATCAGTGCCACTCGACCCGAATCCACACCGCCAGACCAGTCTCCCACGGACCTTCAGGGCGTGGAAAACCGCGTTGCCGCTATGCCGCCCATCATCCTCGGCAAAGACATGGCCGACGAGTTGGGTGCTACGCTCGGCTCCGTCGTATTGGTCACCAGCCCGCAAGGCGAACTCACTCCCTTCGGCATGGTGCCCAAGTACAACCGCTTCCACGTGTCAGGAATCTTCAACTCCGGCTTCTACGACTACGATAGCTCCTGGGCGTTCACCCGCCTCAGCGATGCGCAACAATTATTCGGCCTCGGCGATCTGGTTTCCGTGATCGAGTTTAAAGTGGACGACATCTACCAAGCCGAGCAAATCTCCCGCCAACTCGAACAGGCCGCTGGAAAGGGTTTCATGGCCACGAACTGGATGGAACAAAACAAAGCGCTCTTCCGCGCTCTGCGCCTGGAACGTCTGGTGACATTCATCACCATCGGCCTGATCGTCTTCGTGGCCGCGCTCAACATCCTGATCTCGCTCACCATGATGGTCATGGAAAAAACTCGTGACATCGCCGTGCTCATTTCCATGGGCACGCGCAAATCGCAGGTACGCCGCATCTTCATCGCCCAAGGTGTCCTGATTGGAGTGGTAGGAACCGCGATCGGCCTCGTTCTCGGCTACGCCCTGTCCTGGGCCGGCGGCCATTACCACCTGCTGTCGCTCGCGCCCGAGGTCTACTCCATCGACTACGTGCCCTTCGCCCCCCGCGCCATGGATGGCGTGCTGGTTGCGGTAGTAGCGATAGGCATCTCGCTGATCGCGACTGTATATCCGTCCTGGTCAGCCGCCCGGATCCTCCCCGCCGAAGCTCTGCGCTACGAATGATCACAAATTCACGCCGGCATCCTGACCCCAAATCCACCGTGTCATCCTGAGCAAAGCGAAGGATCTCTGAACTTCGTTAGCAGTGCGAATACTTTCCGTTGAGCTACGGATGATCTGTGAATACAAGCAATGCACACGCTAGCCCGGGCCCGTCCTCGCAGCCGGGCGAAAGTCCAAGATCCGCCTCCGGAGCAGGCACCGCCGTGGAAGCATGGCGCTTCACCGCCACCAAAAGACTCTTGCACTAATCCGGGCTTCAGCCCCTGTGGTTCGTCTGCATTCTGTTCAACCAACTCCCCGCACTCTTGACTCACTTTTGACTCCTTTATGACATCCACCATGCACCGATCTGTCATCATCCCCTCGTGGCGCTCGGATGTGACTTCGGGTCCCGTTCGCTGGGTCCGCAGCTGGTGACCGAGGTCACATCCAGCTCCTTGCTTTCTGCAGTAGAGTTTGTTTTAGATGTTCCCGAAGAGTTGCGCAGGAACGTTTCCGCCAGACCCGTGTTTTAATGGGAATGGCAAGCTGCCTCGGGTGAGTCGAGTAGAGGATGGCTCGTTCCCCGTGGGGTTCGTGAGACGAGGAGCACTCCGGGTGCATCTAATAAACGAGTTCATATTAAGGACCGAGGGCCTCAAGAAGGTCTTTCGGTCGGGCAAGTCCGATTTAGTGCTCTTTGAAAACTTATCGTTTCAGGTGGCTAAAGGCGAAATGCTCGCGATTGTGGGCGAATCGGGTGCTGGCAAAAGTACATTGCTGCACATAGTTGGCGCCCTTGATCGAGCTTCTGCGGGTGACGTATACTTCGCGCATCTGCAATTGAGTTCGCTTTCTGAGAACGCTGCCGCCGAATTTCGCAATCGCGAGGTCGGCTTCGTCTGGCAATTCCACTATCTTCTGCCGGAGTTTACGGCGCTGGAAAATGTGGCTATGCCGCTCCTGCTTCGGGGTAAACCTTGGCAGGACGCGCAAGCAGAAGCCTCGCGGTGGCTCCGTGAAGTCGGATTGGACCAGCGCTCGCATCATCGTTCGGGAGAGCTTTCCGGCGGCGAACAGCAGCGCGTGGCTCTGGCGCGGGCGCTCATCACCCAGCCCAAGCTCCTGCTGGCGGACGAACCAACCGGAGACCTTGATAGCCGTACAGCGGATTCGGTCTTCGAGCTGATTGCGAGGTTGCATCGCGACTATCAGTTGACCTCTCTCATCGCCACCCACAACTTCGCTTTCGCCCGCCGCTGCCAGCGCGTGTTGCGCTTGCAGCAGGGAAAGATCGAGGAGGTAGCACCGGAAACGCTACCCGTATAGCACCTCACGGCGATTGACTTTTCTTCCGTGACGTGTCGGAATGATAACGAGGGATTTTCGAAAGGTGTGAAGACCGCGGCCGTGGGCATGACAAGAAGTTGCAACCACTTGCGGAGAAACGATAAGTAAGTATCTTTGGTAACTGATAGCTACGCGCCAAACCCGCGATATAAACACTGTAGCGGTTGGCACTGTGATTGCACCATTAACTTAGGGTCAGGGAGATCCGAGGAGCAGGGCCGCCAGGTCGACCCCCAACGCTCCCCGCGATCTCGGGGGAAAGGGTCATATGTTTGAACGTTATACGGAGAAGGCGAGGCGCGTCATCTTTTTCGCGCGCTATGAAGCCAGCCAGTTCGGGTCTCCTTATATTGAGACGGAACATCTTCTGCTCGGACTTCTGCGAGAAGATAAGGCCCTGACCAATCGCTTTCTGCGTTCGCACGCTTCGGTCGAATCCATTCGCAAGCAGATCGAGGGACACACCACCATTCGCGAGAAGGTTTCCACTTCCGTCGATCTCCCGCTGAGCAACGAGTGCAAGCGGGTGCTCGCTTATGCCGCTGAAGAAGCCGAGCGTCTCTCCCACAAGCACATCGGCACTGAGCATCTGCTCTTGGGTTTGCTGCGCGAAGAAAAGTGCTTTGCCGCCGAAATTTTGCACGAGCGTGGTCTGAGACTCTCGACCATCCGCGAGGAATTGGCTCGCACCAGCCAGGAAAAGGCCCAACCGCAACGTCAGCGCGAGTCGTCTCTGTTGAGCGAGTTCTCCCGCGACCTCACTCAGGCCGCCATGGATACCCAACTCGATCCGCTCGTCGGACGCGACGGCGAGTTAGAACGGGTGATTCAGATTCTCTGCCGCCGCACCAAGAACAATCCGGTGCTGATCGGCGAACCCGGCGTAGGAAAGACCGCGATCGTCGAAGGCCTGGCGCAGCGCATTGCCGATGGCGAAGTTCCATCGTTTCTCGCGGACAAACGCATCCTGGCTCTCGATCTATCCTTAATTGTCGCTGGCACCAAGTATCGTGGCCAGTTTGAAGAGCGCCTCAAGACCATCATGAAAGAATTGATGGAGTCGCAGAACTCGATTATCTTCATCGATGAACTGCACACGCTCGTCGGCGCAGGCTCGGCCGAGGGTTCGCTCGACGCGGCCAACATTCTGAAGCCCGCGTTGTCACGCGGAGAAATTCAGTGCATCGGCGCCACCACGCCGGGCGAGTATCGCAAGTCCATCGAAAAAGATCGCTCCCTCGAACGTCGCTTCCAGGCGGTAAAAGTTCCCCCGCCGAATGAAGCCGACGCCACCAAGATTTTGTTCGGGATCAAAGACCGGTACGAGAAATTCCACGCCGTCACCTACACCGACGACGCCATCAACTTCGCCGTATCGCACTCGAACCGCTACATTCCCGACCGCTTCCTGCCCGACAAGGCAATTGACCTCGTCGACGAAGCCGGCGCCCGCGTAAAGCTGCGCCAGACTTCGCTGCCCGAGGAACTCACCGAGGTGCAGAAGCGCATCAAGTTCATCGTTCACCGCATGGAAAACGCTATCGCGAACCACGAGTTCGAGAAGGCGCGTTTCTACAGTGATGAGGAACGCAAAGAGCGCGAGAACCTGCGCGCTCTTCGCGAAAAATATCATCTCGACGAATCTTCCACCGGCGTAGTAGGCCGCGAAGATATCGAGGATGTCGTGTCGCGCTGGACCGGCGTCCCTGTAACCTCGATCAAAGAAGAAGAAACCCAAAAGCTTCTTCGAATAGAAGAAGAGCTCCACAAGAGAATCATCAGCCAGGACAAAGCCATAAGCGCGCTGGCGCGCGCAATCCGCCGCAGCCGCGCCGGATTGAAAAACCCCAACCGCCCCATAGGCTCCTTCCTCTTTCTTGGCCCCACCGGCGTAGGAAAAACCGAAGTAGCCCGCACCTTAGCGCAATTCATGTTCGGCACAGAAAAAGCCCTCGTAAGATTTGACATGAGCGAATTCATGGAGAAGCATTCTGTTTCTAAGCTGATTGGGTCGCCTCCGGGGTATGTGGGATACGAGGAGGGGGGGCAGCTTACTGAGCGGGTTAAGCGGGCGCCTTACTCTGTGGTTTTGCTGGATGAGATTGAGAAGGCGCATCCGGATGTTTTTAATATTTTGTTGCAGGTGTTTGAGGATGGGCAGCTTACCGATGGGTTGGGCAATACGGTCGACTTCAAGAACACTATCATCATTATGACTTCCAACATCGGGGCGCGGCACTTGCAGCGCCGCGAGGGTCTGGGCTTCCAGTCGAGCAAGGAAGACATGATCTCGGAGAAGGTCGAGGATCTGGTCAAGAACGAAGTGAAGCGAACGTTCAATCCGGAATTTCTTAACCGGCTGGACGAGATTATTCTGTTCAGCGCTTTGAGTGAAACTGACCTGATCCAGATTCTGGAGCTCATGGTCAGCTTGCTGAATCAGAACCTGTCGCAGAAGGCGATCACGGTTACCGTGACTGACGAAGCCAAGAAGTGGATTCTCAGCCAGACGCTCGTGGACCGCAGCTACGGCGCGCGTCCGCTACGCAGGGCTTTGCAGAAGTACATTGAAGATCCACTGTCGGAGGCTTTGATTCAAGGGACCATCGCTACGCGGCCGGCGTTCATCGAGGTCTTCCTCGGGGACAACAAGCTGTTCTACCGTCCGGTGGATTCGAAGGAAACCGAGGGCGTGTTGTTGTACGAGAACTAGCTGTCAGCCTTCAGCGCTTGCGGTTGGCCTTAATTCTTCGGGACAGCTGCCCGACAGAGAGTACGCCCGCTGACGGGTTAGATACCATGTATGCGGACTAGTGCTAAACTGTCACTCGAACGCGTTCTTAATATCAGTGCCCAGCACTAATGATGACTATCCAGCATTCTTAGAAATGCCCTTACCAAAATGAAACTCAGGATTCCTCCGGCCCAAAGGGACGGCTTCAAGCAGTTCATGAGCCTGCCCGACGATAAGTGGAGGTCTCTGCTCCGAGCTTTGGAGGCTGCGGAACCCACGATTTCGGCGTCGGTTCTGGCCAAGCATGTCTCGCCGCAAGTTGACCTCAGTCCTGAACTGCTGCGGCAGGTGATCGTGGCAGCCGGTTCTCTGTATGTGACCCGTGACCAGCGGGGCGTAAGTACGGGAGAATTTGCGGAGGCAGTCGTTCAGGCGGCCGTCGAGGAGAAGTTGCTGGACCGAGGGGATTCCGAAGCGACATCTAGGCTCAAAGAGCGGATTTCGCGACTCTTGTCTCTAGACCAGTCGCTCGGTGTTTCGGCGAAGGCCACAGAGTTGCTGGTGAGGCACAAGAACCCGCTATTGACCGCGAGGATCTTTACAGACATTCGGCCGGTATTCACCGGCGAGGCGAATCCAATCCCGCGGGCTGCGGTTGTCGTACATACTTTAGAACTTTTAACCAATACCGACGGGCACCGTTTGTCTCACTACGTCGCCTTGGACAGCACGGACCTGCAGACTTTGAAACGAATTGTCGATCGCGCAATCCACAAGGAAGCCTCACTGAAAACGGTCATGGCATCGCTGCCATTGGTCGAGATTAAAGAGATTGAGGAGTAGTTGAATGGCACCTACTGCGCAATTTGAAATTCCCGACACGGAATTCCCGGAGTGGCCAGCTCATTCAGAGGGATTCTTGAACCTGGCCGATGATGAACCAGGATGTACTGAGAATCCATCCGGGGAACTTGAGGATTTGATCGCCAAGCGCCTCCCATACTGGGACGCTCAAACAAAGCTGACCGGCAACTTGTGGGGGGCTCTGGTCAATCGTCGCCAAAGTGACATCAGTTCTGTAATCCGAGCAGCGCGTGCATTAGTTGATTTGGGTGAGAATTGGGACGGAGAGGGTGGCCGTGGCTATTCGCTGGAGACTTGGAAACGGGTGAAGAAATTTCTGGTGTCGCATGCATCTGTGGCAAGATCACCGCTCCCGGTGCCCGCAATCAACCCCGCGGATCAGGGTAGCTTCGATGTTTTTTGGCGCCTGAGTGACCGACAACTCCTTGTCAATTTCCCAGAAGACGAGTTTGCGCCAATTACTTACTACGGACAGAATCAGCAGGGAGACAACACGATATCTGGTCGCATCACTGCGGGTAAAAAGCGGCTGGACTTAGTCGCATGGTTGACCCAGAACACGAAATAGTTCAAGAGTGGATCGAACACATACCCGAACCCGATCGTCTTTTCATGCGGGTTCATGTGAAGTCACTCACGGAACGCCAGCTTCATCCCGGCATCTTCCGCGAGCGTCAGGGAGCGATGTCTGTCGATTGGGAGCGGTATTCCAGTGCCGAAGATACCCGAGGTCGCGCGCTCAGTCCAGATGAGAACGGTGTAATTGCGCTAGTCACGGGCGACGTCCGGAGGATTGAAGGGCTGTCGGTCGAACACGAACCTCTCCGATCTAATCGGGCGCACAGCGGGATTCACGGCCTGACACTCCCAGGATCGCTTCCAGCGGAAGAAAGCAAGACTAAGCGCCGTGCATTGCTCCTCGGGTTGGTAGATGGATGGCAGATAGATCCCTTTGAAGCGGCATAAATACCGTATCGCGGCAAGCTTTGTTCTGGTGGCTGGCCTCGCGGCCGCCCAAGCCCAGCAGACTCCGGATCCGCATCAGGTTCCGGTGATGGATGGGGAGGCGGGGCCTTGTTCGGTTGGCTTCACCGTTACCGATGTTAAAGGTGCGCCGATTTACGATGCGCGCATTCGAGTGCATATGGCTTACGGATTCGCAGGGGTGCGGCGGCTTGATCTTGAGGCGGCTACCAATGTCGATGGCAAGACGGTATTCAAGGGACTGCCGGAGAAAGTCAAAGGCGGGACGCTGATGTTTCGCGCATCGCAGGGGAAGCGGGAAGGGTCGGCGGTCTACGATCCGGCGAAGAATTGCGGCGGGCAGCAGAGTAGTATTGTTCTAAGCGAGAATTAGGCAAACCCTAATTAGTCGTAGCAGGTCACGAGCGTCCAATATTTGGCGGTTGAAATTCCCTGGGACGGCACCGGTGGCGCGGACACCCGTGGATCCCTCACTTCGTTCGGGATGACAGGATATGTTTTTCTTTTGCGACCTTCGCCCTTGAGCGGTAATCCTACAGACACGGGTTATCAGCGCGGAGCAGCTATTCTTCCGAGGAGCGTCATGGACAAAGTCAACATTGCGGAGAAGTTTTCACACATTACGGAGTACTGGAAACCTTACGTTGCGGCTGAGCTTAATGGGCAGATGGTTAAGCTGGACAAGATCAAGGGGGAATTCGTGTTTCACCATCACGATCACGAAGATGAGCTGTTTCTGGTGGTGAAAGGGCGTTTTCGGATGGAGTTTCGCGACCGCCACGTTTGGATTGAAGAGGGCGAGTTCATTGTGGTCCCGCGTGGAGTGGAACATCGTCCGGTTGCCGATGAAGAGTGCTGGTTCTTGTTGTTTGAGCCGGCTTCCACGTTGAATACCGGGAATGTGGTGAACGAGCGGACGGTTCGGGAGTTGGAACGGGTTTGAGGGATGTAAGGTTACGGGTTGGTCTCCCAGGTCTCGAAAGGCACGAGACCTGGGGCACCCGGCCCTTAAAGGATGGGCCACCGGTGGAAAACCCCCGCCCAAGCGAGCTTGGACGGGGCACCCTTTAGAATAAAAGTGAACGTCGTAGTCTGGGCCACCCGCCCCGTGAGGTCGTTTGTGACAAGTCGTTGGTCGCTGCTCGCAGTGGCGTCTCTTGTAGGTCTTTTGCTGCCCCCTCCATCCCGCGCCCAACAGCGAGCCACTCCCAATCCTATACAATTCGCGCCACCTATCGTCTTCGGATATCCGGGTTCGTATCCCGGAGCCATCGCCTCCGGCGAATTTACTAACGACGGTTTTCAAGACTTGATCGTCGGGGCCGAATACGGCGATGTCGCCGTCAAGCTGGGCCGGGGCGACGGCACCTTTGGACACTGGCGTAACGCCTTTTCCCCTAGCCATTCCGCGAGTTCTCTGGCTTTGGGGAAATTCGACGGTAAGAATCTGGATGCCGTAGTCAACGACATATCCGACGCATGGGTTCTGCTAGGTGGCGGCGGAGGCGGTTTTCCACGCACTACCTGGCTCAACGCAGGTGGTAATTTCGTGGTCGGCTTCGCGGTGGGCGACTTCAACCATGATGGCAAGCAGGACATCGCAGCTCTGGTTAATATTCCCGGCCAGAATTCCGATTCGAGCGAAATCTACTTGTATCTGGGAAGCGGCGACGGAACGTTTCAGTCGGCCCGATCCTTTTCAGTCGGAGAGCAAGTCCCGATGGCCATTCTCGCGGGCGACTTCAACGGCGATGGCAAGCTTGACCTAGCGGTGCTATGCACGCACCAAGGTGACTTCGCAGGACAGGCTGTCGTACTGCTCGGCGACGGAAAGGGCGGTTTTCGGCGTCCCATTCGTTTCGGCCTAAGCAATAACCCGCCTTATCTTCCGTATGCCATGACTTTGGCCGATTTCAACCACGACGACAAGCTCGACTTGGCTGTTGCCTACGAGAATTGGGACTCAAACAGCAGTAGCTTTGCTCGCATCCTGCTCGGCAACGGCGACGGCACGTTCCATGAAGGCGTGCGCGCGACCGCTGGATCAAATCCGGTTTCCATTGCCGCAGCAGACTTCAATGGCGACGGGATTCCGGATCTGGTTGTGGCCAATTCTCCTTGCTACAAAGCATGCGACTATCTAAGCTCAATATCTGTTCTGTTGGGAAATGGGGATGGAACATTTCAGCCTCCTGCTAAATTCCCTGTTCACGGCCAGACTTCGTTACAGCTCACCGTAGCCGACTTCAACGGCGACGGCAAGCCCGACGTAGCGACCGTAAACGTAAACACCCAGAATGTGAGCGTCCTGCTCAACACGACGCAGTTTCCCGCACTCAACGCCAAGCCGGGGCGCACTCGACCACATTAGCGCTACCCTCCTCTCGGCGCCAGAGTCAAGGCAATCACGGAGTATGCAGTCCCACTCGAAATGACAGATTTGATGACCACCGTGGTTTCTCGACCGGTGTTTGGTTGGGGTGGTAAGGTTTGTACTTCCATTGCTTGACCGCGTCGATAGCAGCCGGGCTAAGCGGAGGGTGCCCGGTCACGGGTTCACCCTTTGGCGGGTGGTCTCCACCAGAGCCCGCCTCCGCTTCACCAACCGGGGCCAGTGTGCAATAAACTCGGTGCGCTAGTCGAGGATTTTTCAGCGAACGGCAAAGTATCTCTTAACTCTGAACGAGAAGTGATATGAAATCAGCTAGCATACTGTTCGTAACCGTGATACTGCTCTCTGCTATTACGGGTGCTCAGGTGAGCGTCACTACTTGGCGCAATGGATTTACTTTACGCCACTCCACTGGCTTGTACTGCCGAGACACACATACAACGCTGGCGTACCTCCGCTCGTTCTGGAATACAAACTTCCAGGGGAGCAAGAGTTAGTACCTGGTGCAACTGATCCAACGCCCCAGGTGGCGGCATTCGGGCTTGTCGTAAAGCGGGAATACCCACCGTTGGCGGACTTGCCCAAAGCGTAGATTGACACATATGGATCGGAAGTACCCGAGAGCTGAGTTGACGTAAGATCGTCCTTAAGAGTTATCGTACCTGATCCTCCGGCGTTCCCTAATCCCATAATGCTAAGACCCGTGACGGTACTACTGAGCGATTCTATGTGGACAGTGTTAATCGGCGTCAGCCCGCTCCCCAGCGCGGTATCTCCGTAGACGTTGAGCAACACGTTGCTGTTCGCATTTGCATTCGCACCCACCCGGATTCCATCGTAGAAGCCAATTAGCCTCACGTCCTCGACAGTGTTGTTCGACGAGTCGAGCAGTATTCCCGCCGTGGCATCGTTCGTCTCCGATTTACAGCTCCAGTGGTGAAGTCCGCGCGTATCACTCAACCCATTGATACTGGCGCATGTGGTCGCGGAAACGCCTGAATAGGCACCCGTATCGAACGTGACGTTCGAGTACGGGCCGGAATGGCTTGCGCTGCCCGAAACCGACAATCCGGTTCCTACGATTTGGTAAAGACTTACGTGGTCTATGTACGAGAAAGTCTGAGAATATTGGTTAACGATTCCGTTGATCGACTGACCTTGGCCGTCCAGAACAAGATTCTCGATTGAAACAGCCGTACATCCAGAAGGACAGGAGGCAGCGGTCCCGAAGTCAATCATGTCGCCGGAGAAAGTGCAACTCACGCTCTTGCACGCCTGGATCGTGGTCCCAACCCCGGAGCTCGAAGAAATGCTGTCACCCACACCAATCAAGTGGGTGTTTTGGGGCAAGACCCAGCTAGTGGGAATCACGATGGTTCCAGCTGGCAATAAAATCGTTGAAGGAACGTTGACAAAAGCGCTGCCGCTGTTCCAAGGGGTCCACCCCGCCGAGCAGCTCATCGAAGTATTGACGGAGTTGAGACCGCGCGCGTCGATGACTGCACCGGCGCTAGGATAGCCGTGTGTCAGCACATAGTACAGCACGGTGCAAAAATTCAGCGGAGGGGGCGGACTGTTGGCAAACATACTAGCATCGATGAAAGCTCCCGAGCCTTTGCAGCAAGCAGCCGAATAGGGAGCTACAGACAACTCATAATATACCGCGTTGGTGCCTTGGCTCTGCTGCCGCAGAGATTGGAGAAGCCAAAAACCGGGTAGCGAGAACAGTGACGACTGCGAAGAAGATCCACTCTGATTCGAACCTGATTGTGCCTTTCATGTTTCTTCTCCTAAGCTCCAATTTCCTGAACTCAGTTGCGTTGCATATCGGGGTCTTACTGCGTTACCTTGAACACCGTGCCGCAGCCACCTTGGCACGCCGAGCCGGTGCCGCCCGATTCGGTCGTACTGTAGAGGCCGCCGTGCCCGTCGAAGGTCAATCCTGCCGCTGGCAATGCACCATCCGGGCTGCCCTCGAAGCTGTAAAGCACATCGATGGTCCAGTTTCCGCTGTTCCCGTCTGGTCGCTTTAGCCTGAAAACGTTCCCGTCTACAGATCCGCCTGATCCGGCGTAGGCGGTGCTGTAGAGGTTGCCCGTCAAGTCGAAGATGAGGGGCGCATCCAGAGAGTAACTAGGCCCCTGTCCGTCAAAACCGTACAGGATCGTCTCGACCCAAGAACTGGGCCTCCTAGAACTTGGGGTCAGGCGAAACACGGTGTCTTCATGAGTCGTGCCGAACAGATTCCCTTTTCTATCCATGATCACACCTGCCATAGGAAGCTCACCGACAGAGTTCTTGGGACGAATGCGATGGAGTACAGTCTCGACCCACGCTCCGCCCTTCTTGGTCGGTGGCGCGAGCCCGAACACGGTGCCACATCCCTGGCTCGAATTGTGTGGGCAGTTATACCCACCTTCATACGTCGTCCCGTAGATCCTTCCAGTGCTATCGATAACCAAACCACCGTTGGGGTTAGATCCGTCGCCGAACTCCGAGCCCGCCGCAATACCCCTGAAGCCGTGCAGCACTTTCTCCGTCCACTTGCCGCCCTTCTTCTTCGGAGGACTCAGTTCGAAGACCGCTCCGCAGTATTGGTAAAACGCATTGCAGGTTGTCCCATAGCCCCCGCCGAACATGGTTGCCCCATACAGGTTGCCTGCCTTGTCGAAAACCAGATTCCCGTTGGGCAGATATCCCTGCTTGGCAGTTGGAAAGCTGTAGAGTATGGTTTCCGTCCATGCCCCGCCTTTCTGGGCTGGCGGTGATAGCTCGTAGACCGTGCCGCATCCGACCTTCTCACCCAGGAGAACGCAGTTGCCAGTTCCGCCGTAGCCGGTTGTGCCGAAGAGGTTCCCAGAGCTGTCGATGATCACGCTGCCCACCGGAGTGTTGCCGTCGCCTGAGGCGTTGCCTTTGAACACATGGAGGACGGTCTCGGTCCACGGATCTCCATTCTTCGCTGGTGGCGAAAGCTGAAACACGATGCCGCACTGGGCCGGCGGACATTCGCCTCCGCCTTGGTCGGTGGCACCATAAAGGTTGCCCGCTGCGTCGAACACCACGCCGCCCGCTGGCGAGGAGCCGTCGGTCGTCCCGCCCTGGAAACTGTACAGCACTCTCTCGTTCCACTCCGCCGAGGCGGTTGCGGCTAGCGTGAGGATGAGCAGCAGCAGGCGGGCTTTGTTAGTCATCGATGCCATCTCTTCGGATTGATTCCAGCCGCCGGGGCAGGAACGGCGCGGGTTTCGCGATAGTACATCGGATTGGGGATGGCGTCTACCGGGGTTTGGCAGGGTTGGTCCCTGCGGGGCCGGGATTGGATCTGGGGATTGATGGCACGACTGAAGTCGTGCCCTTCCCATCGAGTTTCGCGGGCGGGACGCCCGCGGCTACATTCTTATTGCAGCATTTCCAGGGTGCGGCAGGTTCGGTTTATGGTTTCGCGTTCTTCGGGGGTTAAGTCGGCGAACTCGAAGCCGTATCGGTAGCCGGTGCAGTTGCGTACTACGCCTTTGACGCGGATCGGAGTAGTGGCGACCGGGACCGAGAATTGCAGTGCGACGGAGGTGCCGACTTCCCATCCGGCGACAAATACGCCGGCGATTCCTCCCTCGTTGATATTCAGGGAACGGCCGCGCATCTCGCGGGGCTCAACGCCGAGAATTGCCGCTTTCAGCTCGGTTTCGAGGTCGTAGCGGTGATAACGGCGGGAGTAGGCTTTGCGCTCGGGTTGTTGGGGCTGATCCATAAGCTAAGAATCCATACGCCAGAAATCATTTTCACACTTCAGTGCCAGAATAGTTGACTTACATTGGTCTTGTTCGGAAATTGGAACAAGACGAAGGGGCATGGTTGTCCCGGTGTCCCAAATCGGGTCAGCCAGGCATGGCGAGGTCGAGTGCCGAAATTCTTGTCAAGCCCCCGGGAAGGGCAAATTCTTTGCAAGCGTCTGATTTCATTCTGAAAATAAAGTTTGAAAACGTGTCATAGTTGCCCTGTGGGATGTGCTACGCTATATCTATAGATGTAAATAATGGCGCGGCCATATAGCCGCGCCTTTTCTATTTGGGCCATGGCTTAACTCGCCAAGGGTCCTAATCCTCTGAAAACATGGACGTTCGTCGGCAGGAGCACATCTTGCCGAAGCCCCACTTCTCGCACAGAACGCGAGAAATGGGGCACCCTGCCATGCGGCATCGCGTGGGACGGCGGAGGTGTGGCTGGCAGGGGCGACGGAAAGGAACAGGCGACTGGAAATGGCGATGGGACCCGGGAGCACAGGGGGGAATTTTTCGCGGCCGCGATCCACGAAGATACGGTTCGTGGTGTCGGGGCGCCGGACGTCGAAGCAAGTGGGCGAGTTTTTTGAGGCGGCGTTTCTGACCAAGGCGGCGAGTTTGGGATTTGGCGTGTCGAAGCCATGGGGAGACAGCCAGCGCTATGACTTTATTGTGGACAACGGCGAGCAGCGCTGGCGAATTCAGGTAAAAGCGACGATCACGAAACATTGCCAGAGCTACGTGTTGAACTCACGGCGTTTCCAGAAGAAGCGGCCAGTTGCTTATACAAAAAAAGACATTGACTTCCTGGTTGGGTATGTGGCGCCGCTGGATCGCTGGTATGTGATTCCGGTGGAGGCTTTAAAGGGGCAGTACTGCTTTCGGATTTTTCTGAAGGAATGCAAGCGGGCGCGGTTTGAGCAGTATCGCGAAGCGTGGCATCTGCTGCGGGCGCAGGGGTCGGGGAGGTGACGAGGCGGGCTGCGTCGTTTGCGGGCTTGAGGGCATCTAGATCGCATCATGGAGATCGTCGTTTATACCGCTTTTTGGTGTCCGGATTGCCGCGAAGCCAAGCGCTTTCTGCAACAGCACAACCTGTCTTTCAAGGAGATTGACATCGAACAAACGCCCGGAGCGGCGGAGGAAGTGGTCAAGCGGACCGGGAAGCGTGCCATCCCACAGTTTGTGATTGACGGTGAGTGGGTGCAGCCTTATCGCGTGGGCGAAGGGTTTTTGTATGAGGAAATGGCTGAGCGGTTGGGGGTTAAGGAGCCTTAGGGGGGATCTTTGTGGGCCTTTCTGGTTCCAGCATTTTTACTTCGTGAACCACAAAGGTACACGAAGGATAGAATCGCGCCCATATTGGGAATCCGTTACTTTGGACTCGTGAGTTGCGGTACTTTCTGGCCATTGGTGACGGGCGCGCTGCGATATAGCATTGTAGGCATCCATGACCTCGGAGACTACAGCCCGCGGGTTGCTTGTTGGGGTGAGCGATCGGCGTCGGGTTCCACGTTATCCGTGCAGCGGTCAGGCGCAAATCACGTGCCTGCCTTTACGCGGGACTCTGCTTCGGGGCAGGGTGCGCGACTTGGGGCTGGGTGGATGCTGCATTGAATCCATCGAAACGATTTTTCCATTCGACCTTGGAGCTCAGACCGAAATCCGGGTAGAAGTGAATTCGTGGTTCTTCCGGGCTATGGGGCACGTGCGGGCGGTTCGTGAACGCTCAGGAATTTCACTGGAGTTTCTGCACATGAGTGCCGGCGGATCCAGCATGCTGGCAGACCTGATCACAGACTTGGAGAGACCGCGCAGTGTGGCGGCCCGGCAGGAACGCCTGATCGAGCATTCGCGCCAGTTGCTGCGGGGAACGTCCAACCTGGGATCGGTGCGGGATCGCGGCGTTGCGATTGTCGGGACCATCGTACCGGCGCAGTCGGTTGAGGAAGCGTCCGCCGCCGGAAAGCGCTCGGCTTGGGTTCGGGCTTCGCATCCCGGAGCGACCTCCTTGGATGTCTTCGTTTAGTGGTTGCTACGTCCATTTTCTCCGGACTGCTTCTGGCACCAAAAATCTCACAGTCAACCTAGTGGACGAGCGCGCCCACTCTACACGGTAGAACTAAGTCCTTTCAGGCGAGTCCCTTGGGTCCACCCCATTTGTACATCGTCCTTCGTACCGTAGGAACTGTACAACGCGAGGAGGAGAATAGAGCCTCACAGGTAAGGCAACCGGCCCAGGATTTTCCTCCAATCGCCAGCCGGCGCAGAACCTAGAAAACCTCATGGCCGAAAGCGATTTACAAAATCGGGAAGAGCCAGTCTGTAGTGCATGGCAGTGGACGCTCGAAGTGGTGTTGGGAGTGTTCTTGCTCGCAGGCGTGGGTCTGATGGTTCGCTACTACCCGACTGCGCAGCCCATTGATCGGAAGAAGGACGAACTCCAGCGGCAAGTGCAGCAACTCTCGCGCCAAGTGGAACAACTGCAACAGGAGCAGGCCATGCCTGCCCAGGTCCTGCATCGCTATCGCGATTCCATCTGCTACGTATTCGGGATTTATCGGGTCGGATTTGCGGGCCGCGCACCTGAGTTGCGGGCGCGAATTTCCGGGACTGGTTTCGTCGTCTCTGACGGATTGCTCGCCACCAATCGTCATGTCGCCCAACCCTGGTATGAAGACCCCGAGTCGGCCTCGTTGATCCGCAAAGGTGCGACGCCGCGGCTGGAAAAGTTGCTGGCATTCTTTCCCGGGCTGTCGATGCCCGTGAACATTACCCCGGCAGTGCTCTCCGAGCAAGGGGATTTGGCGGTACTTCGCATCGAGGACTTGCCCGAGGTGCATCGACTTCGGCCGTTGCCGCTGGCTACCGATGTCCCAAGTCCTGGGGAGTTGGTTGCTGTAGTTGGATATCCCATGGGCGTGCTGGGGATGGTGGCGAAATCGCCGCCCGCGGTCTACGACCGGCTGGCCTATCGCCGCGACGATCAGGGAGCGGCTAGCGAATTGGCGGCGCTCTCGTTGATCCGGCCATCATCGACCATTGGACACTTGGGAGATGTAGTCGGCGACAAACTCATTTACGATGCGCCCACAGCTCACGGCGGCAGCGGCGGTCCGGTGTTCAACTCGGAAGGAGAAGTGATCGGCGTCAACGCGGCTTATATTGACGGCTTCTCCGGGGGTACGCTTGGCGTCTCCGTGCGCGCGCTCAAACCCCTGATCGTGGCCGCGAGGCTCGCCGCAGCAAAGGCAGCGGCATTCTCTCGCGACAATAAATCACAGATGGCCGGCACATCCGTGGATCACTGACGGGAAGCACTTCCAAAACTAAAATCTCTTGATAGACGTCATCCTGAGCCCGGCTTCAGCCGGGTGAAGGATCTTGCGCGCAGTGCCTAAACTCCACGCGACAGCCAAAACACTTCTACGTCTACATAATGACAAACAATCAGCGGTTTCACGTGTTGTATACAGGCATCACCGGCGACCTGCCCCACCGCGTATTCGGGCACAAGGACAAGCTCGTTCCTGGCTTCACCAGCCGCTACGACTTCACGGCCTCGTCTATTGCGAAATGTTTTGTTACCCGCCGACGCGATTCAGCGGGAGAAGGAAATTAAAGGCTGGGCCCGCAGCAAGAAGATCAAGCTCATCGAAAGTATGAATCCCCACTGGCACGACCTAGCGGCCGACTGGGAAGACCTGTACAAGGCCTGTCGACCGCACTCCAGGCAATGCGCGCGAGGTCCTTCGCGGCCTTGCGGCCGCTCAGGATGACGTCAAAAGCTGAACCTAGAACCCTTTGATCCAGCCAGGTTCCCGCACATGCTCTTCGTCTAAACGGCGCAAGCGTGCGGCCATAATCCCGGGCCGGCCCAGATAACCAAGCACTTTCCGAGGATCCTTGCGGTCTACAACCGGCAGACGACCGATGTCATTGCGCAGCATCTTCGCGGAGGCGTCGTGCAACATCT
>Ga0210390_10001097_pt1 | contig 26876 bp, 28 predicted proteins | sample IncBWH11OmetaG_FD_161050 | JGI IMG/M metagenome (GOLD analysis project Ga0210390, IMG submission 161050) | Forest soil microbial communities from Barre Woods Harvard Forest LTER site, Petersham, Massachusetts, United States - Inc-BW-H-11-O ... | reverse complement strand
AGCGCGCTGATCATGACCATACCGTACAACGTGAGTACGGGTGGGGACAACGATCCGATGCGAACGAAGATGTGAGCGCGGGTCGCGGCGCGGGCAAGAAAAAGAAATGAAGAAAGAAAAACTCAGAACCGGCGGGCTTATCCGCCGCGGGCGGACCGCTCGCCGGGGCGGTGCGTGTTAAGCCAGACGCCCAGCACCAGCAGCGTTCCCAAGAGGACGAAACGCAGGTTGCCGAACTTGAACGGCACGTGCTGCTGGATCCAGAAGCTCGATCCGCCGGCCTGCAGCCCCTCGACCAGAACGGCGACGAGCAGCACGCCGAGGATCGAGCCGCCGAGCGTGCCGCGGCCCCCCGTCACGGCGGTTCCCCCCAACACCACCGCGACGATCACCTGCAGCTCGAGCCCGCGGTACGACTCTGCGCTCGCCGAGCCGTCGTGGGCGGTGAAGCAAATCGCCGCGAGCGCCGCGAGGATGCCACACAGCGTGTAGACCTCGACCAGTCGCCGGCCGACGGGAATGGCCGCATAGCGGGCGGCCACGCGGTTTCCGCCGATCATCAGGATCTCGCGCCGCCAGCGCGACAGGCGGAACCAGCCGCCGCCCAAGATCAACACGGCGCCGACCAGGGCCAGCGAACCAGGCAGCTCGCCCAGCCGCTCGTAGCCGGGAACGTCGAAGAACGGGTTGTACTTCGTCCCTTTGAGCACGGCTTCGCACAGGCCGCGATAAAGAAAGAGCGTGCCGAGCGTGGCGATAATCGGCGGCACGTCGCACGCCGCCACCAACAGACCGTTCGCCAGCCCCATGCCGCCTCCGAGGGCGAGCCCGATCGGCACGGCGGTCGTCCAGAATCTTCGGCCGGGCTCGAATGTCGACAGGACGCACGCCACGAGCGCCGTCATCGACGCGACCGAGAGGTCGATGCCGCCCGAGATCATCACGACCGTCATGCCGAGCGAGAGCAAGAGCACCGGTGTCACTTGAATCAGCAGGTCGTTGGCGTAAGTCCCGAACGTCGGCAGAAAATGCGTCCGTGTGACGCCGGACAGCGGAGCCAGGAGCGTGATCTCGATGAGCAAGAGCGCCGGCAGGATCAAGCGAGGAGCGAGCCGATTCATCGCAGCTCCTCCATCAGTTGGCGGCGGCGATTGAGGGCGCAGTCGATGCCGATCACCGCCAGGATGGCCGCTCCTTGCACCGCCGTCCGCCAATACTCGCTGACACCGGCGTAGAGCATGGCCGGACCGAGCAAGTACAAAAAGAGTCCGCCGAGCGCCGTGCCCGCGGCGCTCCCCTGCCCGCCGAAAATGCTCGTGCCGCCCAGCACATTGGCCGCGATCACGCTCAACTCGAACCCGAGGCCCAGTCGGGCCGGCTCGATCGTGTTGTGATTGGTGACGTCGACCAGGGCCGACAGGCCCAGAAAAACTCCGCCGACGACAAACGCGCTGAACAGAATTCGGTCGGGGGCGAGCCCACTCAGCCGGCAAGCCGTCTCCGAGTTGCCCAGCGCAAGCCACGTGCGAGGCGTTTTACCGAAACACTCGCCCCACAAAGCGAAGACGATCGCGGCCAGCAGGATCCAGCCGGCATAAACCAGCCCAGGCTGATGGTAGGCGTCGCCCGTGATGGTGAATTGCTCGCCGAAGCCGCGCGTGGCGACCTCGGCCAGGATCAGCGCCAGTCCTCGGTAAAACGCCAATCCGGCGAGCGTGACAATAATCGCCGGGATTCGCAGCACGCGAATCAACAAGCCGTTGTAGGCCGACAGTCCGAAGGCGGTGAGGAAGCAAGCGGCAAAGCAGCCATAAGGGCCGACGCCCCGCGCGTAGAGCACGCCGAAGACGGTCCCCGCCACACCCAGGATTGAGCCCACCGACAGATCCATCGCGCCGCAGCAGATGATGCCCGTTTGCCCGAGCGCGGCCAGAATCGTGGGGGCAACGTTGGGCGCGATGTGCCGCGCTTCGTCGGCAAACGAGGCCCCAGTCACGGTCGCCCGCCACCAGATGAAGCCCAGCAAAAGCGCATCGGCCGCGACGAGAAACACGATCCGCCGCCGCACCGATTTCGGCATCCGCCGCCAGAAGGAGCGCATCAGTTCGCCCCCGGTGGGATGCTAATTGAATGGGTGGCACTGGCGGCTTGTCCGCCAGTGGTCTTTTTCGTGCGCCAAGACGAAGACACTGGCGGACAAGCCGCCAGTGCCACCCGGAAGAAGCGTGCCACCCGAATCGGCGCGTGTGCTGTTAACGACGCGATGCTCATGATCGACGCGCCTGCACCGCGCCTTCCGCGCCGCGCGAATAGAGGCCGGAAGCCGCGAGGATCACGTTGTGCGCCGTCATGGCCGGGCCGCTGAGCTCGGTCTCGATGGTGCCGCGATTCATCACCAGGATGCGGTCGCTCATGCCGACGACTTCGCCCAGATCGCTGGAGATGAACAGAATGGCTTTGCCGCGGGCGGCCAGCTGATCGATGAGAGCGTGAATCTGCGCCTTGGCGCCAACGTCGACGCCGCGCGTTGGCTCGTCGAGGATCACCACACGAGGATCGCGTTCGAGCCAGCGGGCCAGAAGCGCCTTCTGCTGATTGCCGCCGCTAAGGGTGGCAATCGGTTGCTGTGGGCCCGTCGCGCGAATGGCATATCGCTCGATGACCTCGCGAACACGGGCTCGCTCCAGTCGCCTCTGGATCATGCCCCAGCGGGTGAGCTGATCGGAGAAGCCGATGCCAATCGCGCTTTCCAGGGAGTGGTCGAGCACGAAGCCTTGCCGCTTGCGCTCTTCGGGAATGTAGACCAGGCCCTGCTCAAGAGCATCGCGCGAGCGGCGCGGCGACCAAGGCTCACCGGCGACGGTCATGCGACCGCCATCGAGCGAATAGAGCCCATAAACGGCGCGGGCCAGTTCGGAGCGGCCGGCGCCAACCAGTCCCGCCAGGCCGACGATTTCTCCCGCGCGCACCGACAGACTCACGTCGTGAAACAGGCCACGATGCGAAACGCCTTCCAGTTCGAGCAGCGGCGATCCGAGCGTGCGGCCGCGCGTCCGTGGATACACCTGCTCGAGGGGCCGGCCGACCATGTCGAGCACGAGCCGGCCGGCGTCGATGTCCGCCGTGCGATGCACGGCCACGAGCGCGCCGTCTCGCAGTACGGCGATGCGATCGGTCAGTTCGAAGATTTCGTCGAGGCGATGCGACACGTACAGAATGGCGACCCCCTGCTCGCGCAGACGTCGCAAATGCGTAAAGAGTCGCCGCACTTCCGGCTCGCTGAGGCTGGCTGTCGGCTCGTCGAGAATGAGGAGCCGAGCCTGGCGCGCGACGGCGCCGGCGATGCCGATCTCCTGCTTCTCCGCCGCCGTCAGTTCCTCGACCATGCGATGCGATTCGATAGCGACGCCGAACTGCGTGAGTCGGCGGCTGGCTTCCGCATGCAGGGCGGGCCAATCGACACCGCCCCACCTTCGCCGCGGCCAGCGCTCGCCTAGCATCAGGTTCTCCGCGACCGACAAGTGCGGAAAGCACTCCAATTCCTGCTGCACGGCCGCGATGCCGGCCGCCAGCGCGTCGCGCGGAGAAGCGAACGAGACCGCTGCTCCGTTCAGACAGATGGTTCCCGCGTCGGGCGATTGGACGCCGCTAAGCAACTTGATCAGCGTCGACTTGCCCGCGCCGTTTTCGCCGACGAGCCCCAGGATCTCGCCTGCCTCGAGCGTCAGGTCGATGCCCTTGAGCGCGGCCACGCCGGCGAATGATTTGGCGAGACCCGAAAGCCTAATTAGGGAATCGGCCATGGTCAGTCTGGATCAATCCGCGGTCGCCTGGGGGACTTCTGCCGCGGGGAATCGTTCACGAACCCCGCAACTTGGAGCGAGCGGCCGCCATGGCTAAGGCTCCGTGCACCACGACCTCCTCGCCCAGGCGCGGGGCGAGGATTTCGTACGAATCGCGGAGCGGTCGAAAGACGTAAGTGTGAGCGTAGCGACGCACGGGCTCGAAAAAGAGGGCTTCGCCCGCCAGTGACACGCCGCCGCCCACGATCACCGCTTCGACGGCCGTGAACGTGATAACCTGCGCGATGGCCCAGCCGAGTACGCGGCACGCGAGATCCATCGCCCCGACGGCCAGCGTGTTGCCGGCGGCCGCTTCCTCGGCGACGACCTTCGCGGTGAGCCGCTGGAAATCGCCCGCGCAGCGGCTGAGCAGCCGGGCCGCGTGGGGATCGTCACCAGGCGCGGCTGCCAATGCGGTGCGGATCGACGCTTCGATGCCCGGACCGCTTGCGAGCGATTCCACGGTCTGGCTCGGCTCGGTCGCGTCGAGGCCGGGCCGCAGGTGACCGATCTCGGCGATGGCCGGGCGATCGGAGCCGTAAAGCGCGCCGCCCAACACCAGTCCGCCGCCGACGCCCGTCCCAACCGTCACGTAAAAGACGCTCCGCTTGTCGCGGCCGGCGCCGAAGCGAGCTTCCGCCAGCGCCGCCATATCGCAGTCGTTGCCCAAATAGGTCGGCACGCCAAATTGCTCGCTACACCAGGCGGCCAGTGGAAAGTTGTCCCACCCCTCGACCTGGTGGCTCGTCGTCACGATGCCGGCCGACGCGTTGATCGGGCCGCCGAAGCCGAAACCGATCGCCTGAATGGGGAACTCGGCGAACAACTGTCGCCCGGTCGCGGCGATTTGCTCGCGGATTGCCTGCGCGCCGCGGCGGGCGTCGACGTCGAGGCGGCGAAAGCCGGCAAACGGAGGGCCCGTGCCGTCGCCCACACCCAACTGCAGCTTCGTCCCGCCGATTTCGATTCCGAGAAACATCGTCTGGTCGCGCGCGTCTGGAGAAAAATGCTTAAACGACGAAACAAGGATCTAAGAACCGGCGGGCTGATCCGTCGCAGCGGACCGCTTCGCCCGTCAGGTCTCCCCCGCGTAATGCAGCAGCGAAAAGACCTCGACCGGAGCCAGGCGTTTGCGGGCTTGCAGGAAGTCGAGCTCGATGATGAACGCGGCCCCGACGACCACGCCGCCCACTTGCTCGACGATTTTGATACAGGCCTCCATCGTGCCGCCGGTGGCCAGCAAGTCGTCGACCATCAGCACGCGCTCGCCGCGCGAGATGGCGTCGCTGTGCATTTCGAGCGCGTCGGTGCCGTATTCCAACTCGTAGCGAAACGACAGTGTGTCGAACGGCAGTTTGCCCGGCTTGCGAATCGGGATGAAGCGGGCCCGCAGGGCAAGCGCTAGCGGAGCGGCGAAGATGAACCCTCGCGCCTCGGCCGCCAGCACCGAATGGATGCGGGCGTCTCGATAGTGGTCGGCCAACGCGTCGATCGCGTGCTGAAACGCCTCGGGGGCGGCCAGCAGCGGCGTGATGTCGCGAAACAAAATCCCCGGCTTGGGAAAATCGGGAATGGACCGGATGTAGCTCTTCAGATCGAGGGCCGCGTTCATGGACTCCCTTGGCCGGATGGTTTGGCAGCAGCCGGTTTCGACGCGGGCGCCGGCGTCGCATTCGGCTGCGTTAAATTCGAGTGCGTCGAATTCGAGTTCGCCAGATGGCGGCGGGCCCGCTCGACGTCGGCCGCGGCGTGCGGATCGTCCGCGTAGAGGGCAATCACGCCGTTCCAGATACTCTGGGCTTCGGGCAGTTTGCCGTCGGCCGCCAGCTTGTCGGCACGGTCCAACGCGTCGTCGACGAACGACAAGTCCCGCGGATGTTGTTCGGTCCGCGCCCGCAGCTGAGCCAGCAATTTGTCGACGCGCGTGCGTTCGGGGCTGTCGTCGGGCAGCAGGGCGGCAAAGGCGGCCAGCGTCCGTTCGGCTCCCGGCATGTCGCCGTCGTCGTGCTGATGACGGGCCAGCGTGATCACTCGCTCGACCTCCGAGCGAGGCTCGCGTCGCCAGGCGCTCAGCTCCCCGCTCGCTTCCTCGCCCTGCTCGACGCTGCGGAGGCGAGCACTCACCAATCCATAGACGATGATGAAGAGCGCGACTGCGAACAGGCCCAGGAGCACCCACGTGTTCTCAAGCAGCCGCCGCAGAATGCCGCGTCGCTGCTCGCCTTCGATCTCGGCGCGAAACAGATCGCGCATCAGCGTGCCGTGGCCACCCGATGCGGCCGAGCGGCCGGCGCCCGATTGGCCGGCGGCGTTGAAGGTCGAGGCATCCTCCTGCACGCCGTGCCCCATCGTCAGCTCGCCGGAGGAGACTTCAACCTTGCGGATGACCTCCTGCAGGCGGCGATTGACGACGAAGGCGTCGGCCGGCCGCTTTTCGGGATCTTTCTCCAAGAGCTGGCAGACAACGTCGTCGAGCCAGTAGGGAATGTCGGGGATGATGGTTCGCGGCCGGTCGAACTGGCTGTACTTGTGCTTGTGGATGACGTCGAGCGTCGTTTTGCCCGTGAAGGGCGGTCGCCCCGTGAGCATCACGTACATCACCGCGCCGAGCGAGTAGAGATCGCTGCGCCGGGTGATCCGCCGTCCCTGCCCCTGCTCGGGAGACATGTACTCGGCCGTGCCGATGATGCCGCCGGTGACCGTCAGCTTCGAGCCGGCGAAGACCTGCGCGACGCCGAAGTCAGTGAGCTTGATGTCTCCGTCGGGCGTCAGCAGCAGGTTGGAGGGCTTGAGATCACGGTGAATGATCCCCGCGTCGTGCGCGCTTTTGAGCGCCAGGCAGATCTGGATCGACAAGTCGATCACTTCCCGCCACGGAATCCGCTTCTCGCGCCGCAGCCGGGCGGTGAGCGTCTCGCCCGGCACGTATTCCATCGCGTAGTAGTACATCTCGCCGTCGACGCCGTGGTCGAACAGCTCGACGACGTGCGGGTTCTTCAGCTTCTGCAGCGCGTCGATCTCCCGCATGAAGCGGGCGACCAGCCCCTCCTCGCGGGCCAGCGACGGCGACAACAGCTTGAGCGCGACGATCCGGCCGGTCTGCTCGTGACTGGCCAGGTAAACCGTTCCCATGCCGCCCGCGCCGAGCTTGCGCTCGACCAGATACGGCCCGATTCGGCTCGGTTCGGTGCCGACAGGAGTGGGGGACGACACGCGGTTTGTGCCTGGCTTGAGGGTGGGCGAAACGCGAATCTCGCCGGCCGGCAGGCACAGCCTGCCAACGCGGACAGCGCACAAAGCGGTCCGGTGCTGGTCGAGCTTCGTCCATGATGCCAGAATTGGAGGGGGTTGTCACATCCCGACGATTTTCCGCCGCAGTCCCCGCTGAGTGTTTCGAGGTGGCGTTTTCCGCGCTGGCGTTTCCGAGGTGGAGTTTCCCGTGCGACGCGAATCAATGCCCGAGCCTACGCCGGCAGAAAAGACCGCCGCGCTGCTCATCGCCCACGGCAGCCGCCGTCCCGAGGCCAACCGCGACCTGGTCAACCTGGCTGTCGCGATTCGCGGTCGCACGCACTACCCGCTCGTCGAGATTGCCTACCTCGAACTGGCCGAGCCGACGATCCCGCAGGGTGCCCGCCGGTGCGTCGAGCAGGGAGCCAGTCGCGTGTTGATGCTCCCCTACTTCCTTTCGGCCGGAGCGCACGTGGTGGAGGACTTGGAGCGGATTCGCGCGGACCTCGCGCTCGAATTTCCCGCGGTGCAATTCGCCCTCTGCCAGCCGCTGTCGCTGCATCCGCTGCTGATCGAGATTGTCGTTGAGCGATTGAAGGAAGCCGAGTTGCAGTAATTGCCGGGGGTGGTGCTGCTGGCTGGAGTCGGCGTCCGCGTGTCCCAGGAAGCCCGCATCGGGCGCGGGGAGTACGCCGCCCCAACTACCTAACCGGCAACCGCGGGCGACGAAAAACGCGCGTCACTGGGCGGCAGAAGCCCCCCTCCCAACGCGGACAGCGCCCGAAGCGTCGCGCGCCCGAAATTCGCGGAGACTGCGGAAGCTGGATAAACAGGTCTTATTGGGTAAGGGCTCCGGCCCTTTAACTGCAGGGATTTTCGAAAAAAAACGTTTACGCACCCAACTTTCTCGTTCAGGCGCGAACGATTGGTAGCCGAAGGAGAGCGATAGGGTCCTCATCGTCGGCTCATTCGGACGCGGAAATATGAACGTGCACTGGTCGGAATCAGACATCGCTACCTACCGGATCGAAACCGTTCAGGCCAAGCCTGCGGAAATCATCTCCGATATCTTGCGGTCGGCTCATCGCATCCGCGGCGTGCTCGCGGCTCACTTCGCCGAGTTCGGGCTGAGCGACGCGCGGTTCGCCGTGCTGCAGATCGTGCGCGACGCGTTGCCGCGTGGCTGCACGCAGACGGAGCTGGCCGAACGCCTGCAGCAATCCGAGTCGAGCGTCAGCACGCTGGTGGACCGCATGCGGGCCGCCGACTTGCTGTATCGCCTCCGCTCGAAGTCTGACCGTCGCAAGTGTCTGCTCGTGCTCACCGATCACGCCCGTGAGACGCTCGACAAACTCGAGGTCTGTCATCACGAGCGGATGGCCGAGCTGTTGAGCTGTTACAAGACCGAGCAGCTCCGCGATCTGACCGTGCTGCTGAAGATTTTGGACAGCGAGCTGACGCGACGCGAGCTGGCCGGCACCGATCCGCCCACGCCGGTCGCCTCCGCCGTCATTCCCCATCCTCGACTCACGGTCGAGTCCGCGGAGCAGACGCTGCGTCCCACCGGTTGAGCGAGACTGCAAAAAAAGCGAAGCCGCGGCACTTACGCCGCGGCTTTTTTTATTGTCGACTCAGCCAATCCGCCAGCGACAAAAAACGAGCGAGCACGGCGGAGACAGCAGTCACATCCCGAGCGAACCGCCACGTCCAATCGGGTGATTGACGCGAACCAAGTCGCAGATCACCGTAGCCTTGAGCGAGTCTCCCCAACGCCTCGTTATTGAGCGTCGATGGAGATGTCTCGCTTCTCGACCTGTTCCCGCTTGATGGCGTCGTAGACTTCCTGGCGGTGGACGGTAATCTCTTTCGGCGCTTCGATGCCCAAACGCACCTTGTCACCGCGGATCTCGATCACCATAACGGTGATGTTGTCACCGATGATGATCTTTTCGTCCTTCTTGCGGCTGAGTACCAGCATTGCTTTTCCCTGCAATCGGCGAAAACGTGGCGAAACGTGTTGATCAATTTCAACTCCACCAAGCATAAACGATGAAATAGGGCATTTGGGGAAGCCGAAGGGGTTTTCCATCAGCCTTCTCCGACCGGCTGCAAGATATGCGGCTTGTTCCGGGCGTGCCCAAGGGTCCGGTCGTGGCATATGTCGGCAAGATGCGGCGGCGGCCGTGCCTCCGCTTCGAGAGCTTAAGTCATGCTCGCGAATAGAGATAAGAACGAGTCGATGCTCTCAGGCGGCCATGCGAGAGTCCCCGCATGAGCCCGGATTTTGCCTTGGGGATCGACTTTTTGGCCGCCTACCTTGTCGGCTCCCTCCCGTTCGGGCTGTTGATCGCCCGCTACGTGGCGGGGGTCGACATCCGCCAAAGCGGCAGCGGCAACATCGGGGCCACCAACGTCGCCCGGGTGCTGGGAAAGGGCTTGGGGCTCACCGTCCTAGTTCTGGACTGCCTGAAAGGGGCGCTGCCGACCCTCGTCCTCCCCTGGCTTCTGGCCGACGCGGGCGTCCCTCGGCTGCATCTGGCTGTGCTCGCCGGCACGGCAGCGATCCTCGGCCACATGTTCCCGTGCTGGCTCAAGTTCCGCGGCGGAAAAGGGGTAGCCACCGCGCTGGGAGTGGCACTCGCCCTGGGACCGATCGCGACGGCCGTCGCCTTCGCGCTCTTCGTCCTGTGCATCGCGCTCACGCGGATCGTGTCGCTCTCTTCGATGCTGGCCGCCTGCACGTTTTGCGGCGTCGAGCTCTGGCTCTTGCGACCGACCCCGTTCAACCACGAAACCTGGAGCCTGGCCGCCTTCAGCACGTTGGCTCCGGCGCTGATCATCGTGCGTCACCGCGCGAACCTGGTTCGCTTGCTGCGGGGAACGGAACCCAGGTTCACGTTCGGCGGGAAAGACAAGACGGCCGACTCGAAGTCATCCGAGAGCGGCCCACCGCCCAGGCGTCCTGGCGAGCCCTCAGCGTGAGCTCGCGGATGTTTCCTCTTCGTATTGGCGTTCCGGCAGCGCAAGATTCGAAAGAGAAAAAACACCATCGGGCTGACGCCCGACGCTCGCCGGGGCTCACGTGCGAAGTGGCCGACTGCGAGATTATCGTCCGCCACTGAAAACGCGGAAGCGCTCCCGAGCGACGCACCAACAGCAGCAGTCTCGCGCTCAGCTCACGACGATATCGTTCGTCAGCGTCGTGAATCGGCCGGCCAGGTCGAGTGCGGCGTGGGTGGCCAGTTGCTTGAGATAGTACGTCGTCGTGCGGCCCGAAATTGTGACGTCGGCCCCGGCCACCGCCACGTTCAACCCGTCAATCCGACCGCCGGTCTTCGATTGCACCAAACGAGCGATCTGCTCGGCGAGCGATTCCGTCAACCCGCCCCTTACAGAAACGGCCATCGTCCTTCCTCCATGTGTTGGACGCGCAATCTCGCCGCTCCTGCGGCAATCCGCGGCCACTTCTCTCTCGCTTGACTCAGCGTAGTTTCTCTCGCCTGACTCTGCGTAATTCACGATCGACCCGCTAAAAATTCGCCAAGGGCTCTGGGGCAGAAGCTCAACGAGATGTGAGCCGCTTTCGAGCGGGAGACAGAACGCTCTGCGGGGACTTGGCAACCGGCTTGGAACTTAAAAACCCGGCAGGCAATCGGCCGGCAATGATCGCACTGGCGGTCCGGCAGACGAAGTTGAATCCCTCCGATGGCAATCGTCTCGGCGTCCACAGGTTGTGGGTCCGCGGCAGGTGTCCACAAACTCTAATGACCTCGCCCCCCGTCCGTCAAATCGAACGGCCTCATTCACCATTTTTGATACCTTCCACACGCAACCCGGGATTCACGACCGCTCGCTATAATCCGTCTTTCCCAGAGCCCAGGAGCCGCCATGGATCAGCCATCGCTCGAGTTCCTCAAAGCCCTGCTGCATTCGCCCAGTCCCTCGGGCTATGAGCGGCCCATTCAGGACGTCGTCCGCAAATTCATCGAGCCGTTCGCCGCCACCGTCAACACCGACTGGCACGGCAATGTGATCGCCGCCGTCAACCCGGACGGCCGTCCGCGGATCATGCTGGCCGGGCACTGCGACCAGATCGGCCTGATGGTCAAGCACATCGATGACAAGGGTTTCATCCGCGTGACGGCGATCGGCGGCTGGGACATGCAGATGCTCATCGGGCAGACGCTGCACATCTGGACGGCCAAGGGACCCGTCGTCGGGGTCATTGCCCGCAAGCCCATTCACCTCTTGCCGCAGGAGGAGCGGAAATCGGTGCCCGAGATCAAAGACCTGTGGATTGACATCGGAGCGACCGGCGCGGACGAAGCGCGGGAACTCGTGGCGGTCGGCGATCCGGTCACGCTCGAGCTGGGCTTCGACACGCTCCGCAACGACATCGTCGCCGGCCCGGGCATGGACAACCGCGTCGGCGTGTGGGTGGTGATGCAGGCGCTCAAGCGGGTCGCGGCGGCCAAGCCGCAAGCCGCCGTCTTCGGCGTGTCGACCGTCCAGGAAGAGATCGGCCTGCGTGGGGCACAAACGAGCGCATTCACCGTCGCACCGCAAATCGCCATCGCCGTCGACGTCACGCACGCGACCGACTGCCCGACGATCGACGAAAACCAGTTCGGCCGCGTGAAGCTCGGCAAAGGCCCGGTCATCTACCGCGGCCCGAACGTCAACCCAATCGTCTTCCAGCGCCTGACCGATCTGGCCAAGCAGCACGAGATTCCCATTCAACCCAACGGCATCTCGGTCGCCGCCAGCAACGACGCGAACGTACTGCAAGTCACCCGCGGCGGCACTGCGGCCGGCATCGTCGCCATCCCCAACCGCTACATGCACAGCCCCGTCGAGATGGTGGCACTCCCCGACCTCGAACACGCTGCCGAGCTGCTCGCGCAGTTCTGCCTGTCGGTGACGCCGTCGAGTGATTTCACGCCGTGAGGGCCTTTCGCTCAGCGCCCCCACACCCAGCATGTTCCGAGTGCCCCATCGGGGCGAGACAAAGTCCCAAACGCCTGAGACATCGGCTCTAGGCATTTCTCCCGGGTGTTTCTACAGCACTCGTGTTTGTCGCAAAAACCGCCTTCCGGCCGGTATTGTAGATGACAAGATTTCCGTCGTCCTGCACGATGAGAGAGGCCTTTTCATTGCCGTTGGTATTCGTACTAAAGACCGCCTTTGATCCCGCATAGGCCACCAAGTTGCCGTCGATCTGGAAGTCAACCTCTGTGACGCCCTTGCCGTTCGTTTTCGCGCTCCAAACCGGGATCCAATTGATCGAGTTCGGATCGATTGGCGAGCCCCCGCCAATGAACGGCACCCCCGCTGGCGGGCCCTGCGAGTCATCGACGACTTGCAACACAAGATTTCCGTCACTTGCCTGCAATGTCAGTCGAAAGGCATTACCGGGTGAGTACCAGCTGGCTCCCGGACGAAGCCATACCGAGAACGGACCGCCGGGGCCAGGACTCGAGTGAGTATTGTTTTTGATGTTCGGACTTGACTGGAGCTGGGGACCGGAAAACTCTGAGGGGTACAACGTACCCTGTAGATCATTAAATCCTAGTGTGACGTTGAGCATGGTTCTCTCCTGCAGGGTCGATCCGTACCGAAGTTCAGACGAGCGGTAGACACCCGGGTCACTGCCGTCACTAACAGTGCGAGTTTCTTGACCGATTTGCCTCATCGGTTTGAAAGTTGTTCGCAAGTTTTCCGCTTCGCGGACAACGAAAACGGTCGGCCGTCGCAAGGCGTCTGGACAAGCCTGGTTCCTGAAGCGGCGGGTGGCATTGGACTTCGGCGAGCTCAGTCGAGTCGCGGCTTGCCCGCCAGTGTCTTGTTGACGCGTTCCAAAACGTGGCGACGCTTGCTCTCTTGCTCCAAGGTCAGCCAATTCGCGAAGTTTGGGCCGCCCCAATTGTGTTGACTCGCCCGTGCTTGATCTCCCAGCGCTGATTCATTTGCTCATCGAGGGGGCGAATCTCAAGAGCCAAGCCGAACGGAAGGGCCGGATGCTTGGAGAGCATCGCAATGCCCTCGTTCAGGTCTTTGAGCGCCAGGACGACAATTCCGCCCAGGAATTCCTTGGTCTCGGCGAAGGGGCCGTCCGTGACGGTGACCTGGCCGCCTTTGGCCCGCAATGTCTTCGCGGTGCGTGCGCTCTTCAGTCCGATGCCGCTCAGCCATTGTCCGTTTTTGACGCGAGTCTCGTCGAAGGCGATGCAACTCTTGAACATCGCCGCGCGCTCGTCCTCTGAAATCGCGCCCCAGCCGTTTTCATCGAGATAACCCAGGCTCGCGAATCTCACCGATTGCGGATCAATGGCGGGCGCGCTGGGGCGCAACGCTGCAAGGGAGGCCGTCTGACGCTGGAGCGATTCTTCGTCGATCGGCCGAATCTCGAACGTCGCGCCGTAATGCAGGCCGGGATGCTTCGAGACCAGCTCGACAGCCCGCGCCATGTCATCGGCTTCCAAAACCGCGACGCCGCCAAGTTGCTCCTTCGTTTCGGCAAAGGGGCCATCGGTCACAAGCACTTTGCCCTTGTGCCACCGCACGGTTTTGGCCGTTGGGCTCGGCTGCAAGGCCATTCCCTCGCTTCCGAAGTGTCCCTCCTTGATCATCTTGCCGTCGTAAGCGAAGCACTCCTCCATCATTGCGTCCTGCTCGGCTTTCGACATCGCACTCCAATTGTTCTTCTGACTGTAGCCCAAGAAGGCGAACTTCATCGGTGGCTCCTGATTGCGCCGTGCTGAAAATGCGTTCAAACGCGTTAGATGCCCGCCCTCTAGTCGAATGGTGCGAAGTCAGATCGACATCCCCGCAGGATTTTATGCGTTTCTACCATTTTTGAACGCGCGCAAAAAAAACGGCTGGCCGGGTTTCCGGTCAGCCGTTGGTTGAACGATGCGTGGCGCGCTTGTGGCTGCCCCGCGACTGACCCCTCCCTGGGTCAGTCGTTGCGGTGAGGCGTCACGCCGATTTCTTCAGGGTGATTTTCTCTCGGGTCGCCGTTGCCGACGAACCCGAGACTCATTCAGGACCGATGTTGGCTCCGAGCTGACGGCACCTTATCGCGCGACGACGTTGATCTTCTGCCGCGCCGACCGCGCTGTCTTCGGCAGCTTGAGCTGCAACACGCCGTCTTTGACGCTGGCTTCGATGCCGTCGCGGCTGACGTCGTCCGACAGCGTGAAGGTCCGCTCGAAATTGCCGACGCCGTATTCCGTCTGGTACGGCGTGAGGCCCTCGAACGTCGTCGGCTCGACGGTCCCGCGGATCGTCAGCACGTTCTTGTCCAAAGTCACATCGAGATGCGTCTCGTCGACGCCCGGAACGTCGGCCCACACGACCACTTCGCTCGGGCCGTCCACAATGTCGACCGCCGGGCGATAAACGGGCCGTTGCTCGGTGCCGTTGCTGCCCGCACAGCGTTGTGTCTGGTTCATGGATTGGCTCCTAATCGTTGATTCGTTTCGCGGATAAATGCGTGATGATTTCCTAGGGAGGGTTGATCAGCGCGGCTCCATCGGCCGCCGTCGAATCAGCGCGGCCCGATCAGCCGCTGCCAATCAGCCCGCTTTGATCGTCAGCTTCGTGGGCTCGTGCTCAGGAGTGCGGGCGAGCTTCAGCGTCAGCAGCCCCTTCTCATAGACGGCTTCGCACTTGTCGGCGTCGACGTCGAAGGGCAACTCGATGGTGCGGCGGAACGGCTCGAACCAGCGTTCGCGGCGGACGTACGATTCCTCGCGCGTCTCGGGACCCGCCGCTCGCTGACCGGTGATCGTCACCGAGTCCTTGTCGACGTGCACTTCCAACTGGGACGCATCGATGCCCGGCAGCTCGGCCGTCAGAGTGAGGCCTTGCTCGTTCTGCAGCGCATTGATGTCGGGAAAGCTCGCGCCGCTGCGAACATGCGGCCACCAATTCCCGTTCGACAACTGATCCAACTCAACCTTAAGGCGATTCATGTCACGCCAGGGATTCCAGACAGTTCTCATTCGGCTCATCTTGTGATCCTCCCTTTCTTGGTCGGCGGCCCGGGTCATTTCGACCGACGGCGCCATCGCTCACGCTTCTAAAAAGCAAGGGCCATACCAATCGAACGGCGCGAATGATTCGAAAACAGACAATGATCGCAAATCGATACGCGCAAATAACTTGCTTCCAGAGAAATCGGTCAGAATTGAATTGAAATCGGGCGAGTAGCAGTCCCGTAATGATGCCATATTGGCAGCACAAAAGCCATGGCACTTTTTGACACAATCCACGTATGCCAAATTGGCACGACCGAAAATCGCGTCCCCATCAGCGCGCGACCGGACGCGCCGTTCTCTTCTCAATCGGGGCGCCCGATCAGCGCGTTTTTTCCGCGGGCGACGCGCGACCTCTTCGCTTCGCAGGCGAACTTCACCATTCCCGCCGTGCGTCACCGGCAGCTTGGGCCGATGTTCAAGACGTGCGGCACCGGAGAAGGGATTCTCCACCGAGATCCCGGCCCTTGGGCGACTCGCGGTGCCGAGATTGGCGTGCCCCATGACGGGTTTTGCCGGTTCGCGTTCGCTCGATGAGCGTCGACGGCGGCGTCTGGCCACCGGTGCCGAAACCGTCGCGCTCGAGACCGTCGCTGAACCGGCGCCTCGACGCGCCGCTCCCACCAAAGTCAAACAAAAGCGTCGTAGCCCGTCCCACTTTCCCCTGCGAAAAGTGATCTCCGCCCGTTACTGGAAACTGGCCGCGATCGTGCTGTGTGCCGCGCTGGCCGGCGTCGCCATTCTGGGCGGCGGCTGGGCGGCCGCGAATTACGGACAGCAGCTTGGTCCCGGCTTCGTGTTGTTGTTCGGGTTGGATGCGGCCCGGCTCGTGCGCGGATCCGCCGCCGTCGGGCTGTTGCTGGCCGGCCAGCTGGCCCTCTTGATCAGTTGGGCCCGCTCGCAGAGCCTGCAGGACTTTAATGGCCGCTATCGAGGTTGGGTCTTCTGCGCGCTCTTGGCGTTCGTCGCTGCGTTCGGCATGCAGACGCAGCTCGCCGCCGCCTGGAGCGCAACGGCCGGCTGGCTTTGGACAGCTCAATTCGCCCACAAGGCGACGCTGCTCTGGCTGATCCCGACCGCCTGCTGCGGAATCTTCGTGCACGGCTATTGCGTGCGCGAGATGCGCGATTGCCGCGTGAGCCTGACGCTCGCCTGGCTGACGTTCGTGCTGGGCGGCGGCGTGACGGGAATTGTGCTTGCCCGCCCCTTGCCCTGGCCCACGCCGCAGGCACGCCTGATCGAGTGCGGGGTGGCACTCTTGTTCGTCGTCTGTGCGTTCGCCAGCGCGCTCTTTCACGCGCGGCACGTCGTTTACGTCTGCGTCGATCCGCCGGCTATCCGACCGTCCCGCTCGCTGGCGGTGCTCAAATTGTTCCGGCTGTGGGCTCTGTTCAAGTTCAACCGCTCCGGCTCAACAAAGAAGAGCGGCAAGCCGGCCGAGCGTGAAACGGTCAAAGCCCTCAAGCGACGTACGCCCAAGCGCACGAAGCCTCTCCGCCGCAAGCCGAGCGAAGACGAATCCGATAAGCCGCAGGCCGCCCCGCAATCCGCCCCGGGAAGCGCACGAAAGCCGACCCCCGTCGTCCGCGAAGACGAGCCCGAAGAGAGTGACGCGGAGGAAGACGAGACAACATCGAGCGAGGCAGACTCCAGCGCTCGCCGCGGCGACAACCCGGGCAGCCAGTTTGCCGGCATGAGCCGCCGCGAGCGTCGTCTCCTCAAAAAGCAGATGCGCACCGAACCTACGCAACTGCGCCGCTCCGCCTGATTTCGCCGGCACTCCCAAGCACGGTTCCGCAATGGCGTGCACCCGCGCGCCGAGGAGCTGCCGCAGGCACCGGGTCCAGGGCCACGGCCCTGGTTGACGGGAGTGCACGTTGCCCGCAGAATGCTCGGTAACTTCACGGTCGGCAATCTGGCCGGGGATTTGATCCTCGGCTCTATGATTTTCACCACGCACACTCAGCTCGTCGAGACGCTTTATGTCGCAATCCGATTGGCCGCAAGAGGGTCGACGCCCGGAAAACTCGGACCGTTTCGGCCAACGCCCGCCCGACGATTGGGGTGGCGCGCCTGCTCCGCCCAGCGGCATGAGCGGCGGCATGAAAGCCTGCCTCATCGTGATTTGCGTGGTGGGCTTTTGCTGCGTCGTGTGTTGCGGCGTCTTCGGCTACGTCTTTTATACGATCGGCAAGTCGATCACCGCGCCGATCGCTTCCAAGAATCCTGCCGAAGTCAAAGCCGGCCTCGACGACATTTGCAAGATCACCCTGCCTCCCGGTTTGGAGCCTAAGAGCGTGACGAAGATCGATAACTTCGTCTTCTCGACGATCGCCGTCGAGTGCGAAAACCCGGGGCATGCCAGCCTGATGATGCTGCAGATGCACACCAAAATGGGGAGCAGCGACTCCATGGCACCCGTTCGGCAGCAGTTCGAGCAAAAGCGAGTCACCCACGTTACCAACGGCGGCCCGATGACCAACACGAAGATCGAGACAAGAGTTCTCAAGATCAAGGGGCAGGACTGCACGTTCACGTTCGCGAAGAGCGAGCCCGCGGCGGGAAAAGGCGCGAAGGACGGCGCAGTGGGTAAGGCCGGCGGAGACAAGGCGGCCGGAGATAAGGCTGCAACAGACAAGGCACAGACTGACAAGGCTGGGGCTGGCAAGGCCGGCGCCGGCAAGGGCGAAGTCGCCGGCGCCAAAAAACCCAGCAGCCGGAGCGAGCGGGAAAGCATTTACGGCGACTTTGACGGCAAGGATGGCCTGGTGCTCATCTCGATCGATTTCGATGACACCTACAAAGAGGCCGACATCGTCAAAATGCTGGAGTCAATTCAATAGCACCGGTCTCGACGACCGCCTCCGACTCGGCAGTCGCCGCCGGGTCGCCGTCGCTCTCCAACTCGGCCGGCGAAAAAATGCCGTCGAGCGCGATCGCGCGAACGAATTGCCCGCCGCTCTGGTACGAACCGTCGCGGCGGAAGCGACACCAGCGGAGCAGCGCCAGCAGCCCCTCCACCATCGAGGTCGCTTCGTCGCGAAACTGCACGATCACTTTCCGTGATGCCAGCGGCTGCGCGTGGCAGAAGGAAAAGCCCGAGAGGGACAGATCACGCCCCTGGGCCACGAACGTCCGCCCCGCGGCGCCGTCGCCCAAGTCGTCAAGCGGCGTGATCAACAGCGGCTTGTCGTAGGCGACGCGATGCCAGCGCCGCGAGTGCAGCGAGCCGAAGCTGGCGTGCCAGCTGGCGACAACGCCTCCCGTGAACAAACAGTCCATCTCGGGAATCCGCTGCAGCACATCCAGCACGCGCGGGTCGGGCACGGCGGCAGTGCGTTCGGAGGGGGCCGACGGCAGGGAGTCGGTGGCGTGCGCACACGCTTCCACCGGTTCGAGCAATGCCTCAAGCATCAGGCGGCCCCGGGCGACGCATTCGCGGCGCCGAACTCGCGCAACACGACCTCGACAAGCCTAGGTCACGCTTTGGGCCGGTCAAATCGATTCCGGCGCTGGTCAGGGGCGCCCCGGACCGTCCAGGAATCGTTGGCCGTAAATATTGGAAATGCTAAAAATTTGCTTTTTACTCTTGCGTTAGGAATTGCGCATTGAGATGCTAAGGAAACAGCGGGCCGTCCGATTTCAAAGTGGGGCAGTCATGTTGGAATCGACCCACGTCGCCCAAAACGGATTCGATCGCGGGCTGGCCACACTCGCACAGCTCGGCCTGGTCCGGCCCGCCAACGTCCTCCTGGCTGAGTACCTCGCCGCGCTGACGGCCGAGGAAATTCTCGACGCGACAACCGCTGAACGGCTGTCGGCCGTCTATAACCGCGTCCGCTATTCGGCGGTTTCCGCAGACGATCCCGAGCTGCAAGAAGCCGTCGCCACGCTCGAGTCGGTCGCGGCGCGGCTCACCGCCTGGAGCGCGGACGAACGCCGACAGGTGCTTCGACGAGTGCGCGCGCGACTGCCGCTGCCGCCAACAGACGACGGCTTGGAGCGCGAGACGGCCTGTCTGTCCGACGCCCGCACACCGATTCCACCGACGCGACACGCAAATGCCGACCGGCATTCCTCGCCCCAGTCGCGGGCGGCGCATCCCTCGCCGCGGCCGCATATCGAGCCGGCAAGCACGAACGCCGCGTTCGGCGACGTCAGCAATCCGCTCGACGAGTTCGATGCCCTGCCCGTTGCTCCTGCGGCAGCGGCCACGACCCGTCGCGTCGGTCTGCCGCGGTTGTCGCTCGAATTGGCGGCCGTCGTGGGATTGGCGACGTTCTTTAGTGGGTATTTCGTCCGCGACGCGTTTAGAAAAACGGTCGAAGTCGCCGACGAAGTTGGCGGAGGCTCCGGCGAGCACCTCACCCTGAACGACGCCTGGAAGGATCAAGGCGCGTGGGTGCATGGGGTCCGCGCGCGGGGCGATCAGGACGCCGAGGCCCGGCACTTTCAAAAGGCTCGGCTGGAACTCGAGCTCGTGCACGCCTACGTCCCCAGGGACGCGGCCGTGCTCAACGATCTGGCCGCTCTCTATCTCACGCGTGACGAGTCGGGTCGCACCGATCCGAAACGCGCGCTGGAACTGATCGAGCGGGCACTGACGATCACGCGACAGCCGACCATCCTCGATACGGCGGCCGAAGCTCACTTTCAGTGCGGACACATCGACGAAGCGATCCGTCTCGAACGCGAGTCTCTCTCCAAGGAGCTTGCCTGGAGCAACGCATCGGCCGGCCAGTTCCGCCAGTACCGCCAGCAGCAACTCGAGCGTTTCCGCGAGGCTGAGCCGGTCCGCACGGCCCAACTTCCTGCCGGCCCCACGGAGCCGAGCGTCCCAGCAGCCGAGGCCGCCAAAGGCAAAATGAACGCCCCGCTCGCGGCTCAACCCGGCAATCCGTCCGGTTCCTGAGCCGCCCGCCACGCTCCGGACGTGCGACAATTGCCCTGGATTTGCGAATCCTCTTGGGGGCGACCGCTTTTTTGCCCGTCGCAGAAGGTGCCCGCCACCTCCGCGGGAGCCAAAAAACAGGGGGCATCCGGCCAGTCGCCCTTGCAAGACGAGCCCGTTCTCCCGAGAATCCAGAACTCGATAATTCGGTCCAGATTCGGTCCATCACAGCAAGGTGGTCAAAACGACCGTCTGCGGATTCGCATATTTTGGAGGTCGGCGGCAATGGCTCATAAGAAGGGACAAGGCTCGAGCCGCAACGGGCGCGATTCGAACGCACAACGGCTCGGCGTCAAGAAGTTCGGCGGCGAAGCCGTCCTGGCAGGAAACATCCTGATCCGCCAGCGCGGCACCAAGTGGCACCCGGGCCGCAACGTCGGCCAAGGCAGCGACGACACGCTCTTTGCCCTGTCCGCCGGCGAAGTCTACTTCGACCGCGGCGGCCGCCGCATCAACGTCCGCCGCGCCGAAAACGCGTAGAGGCCGGACTGATAGCGCCGCCCATCGCCCGCGGACCGTTTTCACGCCCGTCTCTGCTGCTCGCAGCGCGCAAAATCGCGCCTCAGCCCGGCTGGCGCGGTCGGAAGCCTCTGATTGACCGCGGCAACGCGAACTGAGGCGCTTACCGTCCGGGGACAGCTCCTCGGAGGTTGCTAGCCTTTCTTGGCCGGCGTGAGCACGTAGTTGCCCGGCCGCAGCGGCAGCGGGATTGAAATGTTCAGCGAGGCACTCGCCGCGGATGACTCGCTGGGCAGCGGATTGCCGCCGAACTGCACCCAGAGTTTCGCGAGGTCCTCGTAGGTCAAGCCGTTCGGCGCGATGCCAGACGCATTGAACCATCGGGGCGAAAACACCGTGAAGGCTCCGAGCGACAACTCCGGCACGGCCACGCCGTCGGGGGTGAGCCAACCCCACGACCCCCACGTCTGCAGCTTGTAATTGCCGTCGTCGTCGATGCCGTTCAGCCAGATGCCGTGGCCATTCTCTCCGTCAGGAGTCGCCGGGGCTCCCCAGGTGAATCCTCCGGATTGTTTGAAGTCGCTGATCCAGGCATCCGGGACGTCGAGCATGTATTGCACGCCGCCGAAGAGATAAATGGCTGCCTGCATCGCGCTCGTGTCGGTCGGGTCCAAGTCCAGCGAGTCGTAAATGATCGCAGCCGGCGTGCTCGCCAATCCCCGCTTCCACTCGGGGACAATCTGAGCCTCGGTCAGGCCATTGTCGCCGCCGCTCAGCGCGAGGTAGTCCTGAATGATCACGTCTTCATCAAACTGCGATTCGGCTCCATTGTTGCCCGTGAAAGTGTTGTCGCCGTGACACGCGGCGGCGTACATGCAATCGCCGTAGTGATCGTTTCCATCGATCGGAAACGAAAGCGTGTTGTTCAAACTCCAGTCGACGGGCAACGTCACTGGAGGGTAGGCCGCGACTTTGAATCGCTTGGCGCCGAGCGGCCTTCTGAGCATTTTCGGGTCCTGAAAATGCGCAAAAAATTTGCCGTGCGGGAGCCAGACTCGTTTGGTGGTTGCCGTGGGCTTCTTTGCCATGGTTGTGATCTTTCCCCTTGAAAAAACTCCGGGACAGGATTTCGACACGATCAGCAAATCAAAACTCGAACTCGCCCTTCGGAACATCCGTGCGACTGTCGCGGCTTTCCCGCCGTTCGTTTCATCCTGCTTGGATCCGTCGAGGCGGCGCGCAGCGGCACCCTTCCGCGAGAGCCTTTCTGTGAATCGGCTGCGTTTTACCGCGTGTTGATCGACTCGCGCGAGTCGGTCGTTTCGGCACCCACGCGAGCCGATCGCTCGGGCCCTCGCCATCAAGTCAGGCGAAGCCACCGAGTCGCACCGTTCGCTAAGCGTCCGCTTGCAGGGCCTCGGCAAGGGCGCGACGAACAAGTTGCGTCCGCGACGGTCCGATCTTCTTGGCTGCTTTCTGCTGGTCGTGAGCGGCCATCGCGCCGTTGACGGCTTTGATCATCTGTTCGTCCGCCGCAAGTTCCATCAAAAACTCCTGTGCGCTCGCGTTCTGAATGCTCGCGCAGTACTTTTTGTCGAACCAGTTTGGTTGCATCATGGCTCTTGCTCCGCGAGGCTCTCGATGCGCTCCAACCGAACATCCTCCGCGCCTTCTGCGCACGAGGCCTCCGGCTCTCTATGGTGACCAACTCCCGCAACGCGAAGCAAACCGAGCCGCAGCCGAACAATTGCAGCCCAACAATTGTAAGCGGCGAACACCACCACGCTCACATCGGATTCCGTGGTGAACGCACCCGACTCGGTCAGGTGCGCACACCGCGGGTTGACGTTGCAATTCACCGGAACGCTGCCGGCGAAACAGCAGCCGCTTGGGATCACTCGGCCGCGGGGCCGACGATGCTGCCCAGGTTCAATCCGCGCGCAGGACCGGTTCCTCCACTCAGGTGGATGCTTACGGGGACGCCCCTGCGTACAGGCATTGCACAATGGTCGGAGTGATGAGCACGCCCTCCGACAAAACTGTGGATCCATTGGCGAGGTTGATGTTGTCCCCGGTGCCTCCATTGACGGTGGCGCCGCTATTCGTGACCGCCTCGCACACCGAGAAGAATGTCTCGCCATAGTCGGCGATGGCACTTTGGCTGCCGTTCACCGTGGGCGCTTCAACGATCCACTCGGCGCAATTGCCGACGAGCTGGTAGCCGCTGGGCGGGCTGATTGTGAAGGAGATGGAGGCGCCGGTCGTGCGGTTGGTAAAGTAGACCGAGGCGGAAGTCGAGCCCGCCCCCTGCGTCGAACAGATCAGCATCGTGATCATATCGCCCGGGTTTACCGGGAAATTCGTGATCGCAACCTCTGGATTCGGATACCATTCCCACCAGGGATAGATGTTTCGCGTGACGCTCGTTCCGCTCTGATAAACCTCACACTCGACGCCCGCCTGGCAGACGTCCGGCGAACCGTCGCCGTCAATACCGATCCAGCTCGCAGAGTAGTACCACTGGTTTTGGGTCGGCGCCCCGACGTCGGGCACTACCCAATCACCTTCGACCCACTTGAACGACTGGCCCGAAGGGGCGTAGACCACGCCGCCGGACCAATTGGTCGAGGTCTCCGTCGCGTCTGCGATTCTACGCCGCGGCCCGTGAACCTTATGCGCATTCACATGAAAAGTCGGCTCGATGAAGTGGACCTTCGACTTGACCTGGCTGAAGACACGCTGGTACCGCTCGAGGTGGCGGCCCGACTCGGGGCGTGCCGGCAGCCCATACCGCAAGAGGTCGGTCGCGCTCGCCGAGAGCGGATCGAAGCCGCTCGGGGCGCGCTCCGGCACGCTGACTCTGATTCCGCCGTCCAACACGATTTCTTTCATCGTAGTCCTCCCCGTGATGAACTCAAGGACTCAACCGTGCTCCATTTTGCCGTCGAGGCAACTGGATGCAATCGCCTAAACAGATTAGCGACTTCGTCGCCGCGGCAACTGCCGCTGCCGGCAATGGCAAGAGGGACAGCCGATTGCCGCGTGCTACTACTTACCTAGCACGCTTGCTCAACCTCTGGGAGAATCCGCTGGTAGAACAACGCCGAATTGTTAATATTTGATGTCTATTTGCTGCTTCTTGCATTCCGCGTCACACTAGCGAGCAATTAGCACGTGGTCTAATCACTGGGGCATACACAATGCGCAACGGCCAGCTCATTTTGCGCAGCCGCGCCGTGCCGTCGGCTCCACCGATTGAGCTTCGCGAGGGCACGATGCTGCTCGGCCGGCATTCGGCCTGCGATATCGTCCTGCTCGACCCGTCCATCTCCCGCTATCACGCGGAGTTTTGTGTCGGCGGGGATTTGGTGACCGTGCGCGACCTGAATAGTCACAACGGCACGTATCTGGATGGCCAACGAATCCAATCTGCGGAGGTGCGCGCGGGCCAGCGATTGAACTTTGGCGACGTTGCGTTTCAGGTCCGGATTGCCGGTGCGGACGATTCCGAGCCCGATTCCGCCCTCGAAACCGACAGCGTGACCGGTCGCGTGCGCTCAATCACTGCGGACCTGGACAAGTTGCCCCTCTCGCCCGCCGAACGCCGCGTCTTGGATTCCCTGCTGCTTGGTCTGTCTGAAAAAGAGGTCGCCACGCGGTTGGACATCAGCCCCAACACCGTCCATTGCCACGTGGGCAAAATCTACAAGGCCGTCGGCGTTTGCTCGCGAGCCGAACTGTTGGCTCGCTTTGTCCCCCAGGGCGACAAGCGTGGCGATCAAGGATCGAGCGACCCTCCCGATGCCGATCCACGGACCAAACCGTCCTAAAGGGACTCGGGACCGTGTCTTCGGGCGAGCCGGCCCGCAATTAGCGCTTGCATTGTCCTCTTATCTTGCGCAGGATGCGCCGGTCCGCAAGTCGCAAACGGCCAGGACAGGTTAAGGGGGGCTCTCCTAGACCTTTATACCAACCAAGTCATGGACAATCTGATTCGCACGTACAACTACATGCCGATCATCCAAGTCGACTACACGAACGCACAGGGGATGGTCACAGTCATTGGCGAGCGGGCAGCCGAGTTTCTCGGTTACGGCTATTGACGCGGCTGGCGGTGTGTTAGCTACCACCCAGAGCCCGGTTTCCGACAACCTCACTGAGAAACTTCTCATCAAGTTGCTTTGTGCTCTGCGTCATGGATGGCCATCGGTGCCCGTCAACACGATCGGTCAACAGATTATTCCGGATCCCGGGTTCAAGACCACATACTCTGTCGATTGCGCCTAGGTGCAATCGCGCTTGCCGAGTTAGCCCGATGACAGCCACAGTAGGACTACCTGGGGGTCATCCCGCACGGCGCCGCCCACGCGAGCGGTGCACCGCGGCCATTTCCTATTCACACAGTCGCTGCGCCCGCCGAAGGAGAATGGCAGCGTCGGCTTGGACAAGACAGCTCTGACATGAACACCCCAGCCTCGAAGCCCGATCCGACCCAGTCGGCGGCAAACACGGGACTGCTTGCTGCCAAGGATGCGGCGACCGAAAAACAACCCGTCGATTTTTGGAAGTCCTACGGGAGCTGGGGGATTGTCGTCCTGGTCCTGGTGGGCTGCCTGATCGCACTCTATTTCGATCATGGCTGGCGATGGGTGCTGGGACTCTTGCCGGCAGCGCTCGTGCTGCAACATGCCGTTTATCTCATGTTCGTTCGAGCGCCGCTTGTCCGCTCCGAGTTGACGGGTTCGCCGGACTCGGGCTCGAGCGAGCCGCAACCACGGTCGCGATCTACGCCCGCGCCGCCAGCCACCGCGACGACGGCCCAACAATCCGTCACTCCGAGAACTCCGCGCCAACTTCGGGTCAATCTGATACCCGCCCGCAAGAAGGTCCAATCGCAGACGAACTCCTTCTTTGATCGCGGTCAAATCGCCCGCCAATACGCGTTGCTCATCATCTTTCTTGGAACGGTCGGAGCGGTTTTGGTGACGATTTGCTGTGACCCGCCGCTGTGTCTCAAGCCCAGTGAGTCGCCACAGCCCGGCGCTGCCTCCGAACCACTTAGCGATTCAACGGAGGGCGGGCCAACACGCACCGACAATCAACCGAAGACAGCCAACAAGAACGACGTTAAGAGCGCAAAGACGGAGGCCCCCTCGCTCAACGCTGAACAGCAGGCGACGAGGCGCGCAGCGGACGAAACCCACTCCGCTGTGGCGACTCCTGTTCCTAAGGAGCGAATCGCTTATCTTACGGCGTTGCGTCTGGGAGCCGCCGGGGCCTTTGTCTACGTCTTGATCTATCTCGGTCGGCGCAACTTTCAGCGCGATATCACCGGCGGTGCCGCGTTGTGGAGCACGGTGCAGCTGGTGCTGGGCCCCGCGCTGGCAATGACCATCGCATATTTCCTCACGCCGTCGGGCGAAACTACTGGACCCATCGGTTTTGCGGCCATTTATTTTGTGGCGGGGATTTCACCGCGACTGATCGCCGACTGGATTACCGACACGGTTCAGAAGACGTGGATCACACCCGGCGCGACGGTGCCCGCGCGGCGAGTCGTTCCGCTGGGGCAGGTCCGCGGCATCACCCAGTCAATCGAGAGCCGACTCAATGAGGAGGGCATCGAAGACGCCGCCGACCTCGCAATGGCCAACGCCGTGAAGCTGCTTCGAAATACGCCGTTCGACCCGCGTCAAATCTTGAGTTGGATCGACGAGGCAATCCTGATTACCACCCTGCCGCTGCACTGGGAGGCTTTGGAGAAGGAAGGAATCACCGGTGCCATGGACCTGGCATGGTACGTTCAAGAGGACGACGACGACGAGACACCGGTTGGCGCCTCGCCGGACCGCCCGGCGCCGGCGGGCCTCCAGCAACCGCAGATCCAAGGGCCCGTACCTGGCGACAACATCGATCTGGCCCTGCTCGCCGGCCGCATCAAAATCGAGCGAGACACGTTGTTCAACGTGGCCCTACGACTGTTGGGTGACAACCAACTTCAGATGGTGATGGCGATGTATCAATCTAACGCCGATTACCCAGCGCTCGATGGCGGATCGTAATGACCGCGGGTGAGAGCCTTGCTCGTCGTCGCGATGCGGCACGATCACAACGGTCTGCTACGGGCTCCCGGTGTCGCGACTTCCCAGCGCCCGCAAACGCTGCAACCGCTGTACAATCGGTGGAGAAACTGATAGGTTTATTGCCTGCGACTGAAGCTGCGTGGCCGCAAGATGATTTGCCGCAAGCGGTTGCATCTTGGCACCCCTAGCTCAATTGGATAGAGCATCGGTCTACGGAACCGAAGGTTGCAGGTTCGAGCCCTGCGGGGTGTATTGAGTTACGACGATTGGT
>Ga0210390_10001093_pt1 | contig 26909 bp, 23 predicted proteins | sample IncBWH11OmetaG_FD_161050 | JGI IMG/M metagenome (GOLD analysis project Ga0210390, IMG submission 161050) | Forest soil microbial communities from Barre Woods Harvard Forest LTER site, Petersham, Massachusetts, United States - Inc-BW-H-11-O ... | reverse complement strand
TGGGGCATCAACGGCTGGTCCGAGTCACTGCGGCAGGAACTGCTGCCCGACGTCCGCGTGACGCTCATCGAGCCAGGCGTCGTGGCCACCGAGCTGCCGAACCACATCACCCACGCCGACACCAAACGAGGCGTCCAGCAGCTTTACGACAAAGCCGAGGTCACCGCTGCAGACGTCGCCGAGATCATCGCGTTCATCCTCAGGCGTCCACGCCGCCTGGCCATCAACGAGATCCTGTTGCGGCCAGCCGGGCAACAGTGACGCGCCGCAGGCTGTTGACGAACCGGGAGGACGACGCAGGCACAACCGATGGCCAATCAATCGACGTCTGATTGGCCGCGGCGCGGCTCGCGTCGATGGGCACCTTCGTCGGCCGGGTGGATGAAGCAGGGCTGCTTGCGGACCTTCCCGTCCTGCTCGCGCGGGATCCATTCGTAGTAGCTGTTCTACGACAGCGACAAGGGGATCGAGAGCGCTTCACCGCTGCCGCGACGCGGATCTCGGTAAGTCTCGGCAAAGGTGGAGGTTGCTGCGATGCTCCCGGCGCTCACCCCCAGGTAGACCGTCTCGCTAGGCAGCGGCGGCAAGACGTCTGCAAGCCCGGACCGCCGCATCCAGTACGACAAGAACACTGGATCGCCGCCCGGGCAGCCGCGTTCGCGGGCGGCGACTTGGTACGTTTCTGGCGTATAGCTGATTCGCGGTGGTGGAAGGACTTCGACGCTGTCCTCGCGGCGGCGGTCCCCGCGGGTTCGCGCATCCTCGACGTCGGATGTGGCGACGGCGGACTGGTTGACCGCCTGGCGCTCTTCTCTCGTTTCCAGCCGGTCGTTGAGGTCGGCAGGCCCTATCTGGCGCGGATGCTCGGACGGGCGGACCTAAGCGCTCGGTCTTTGGACCATAGCCAGGCGGGCGGAGGCGTGAAGGCCAGGGTACGGGGACGACCCTGCAAGGTACAAATTCACTAGATCGCGCAAGCGGATCCATGCTTCATACATCGTCGAACAAGCAACATGGCCACTGTCGGCCAGTATCGTCGGCGCAATGAAGGTGCAGCGGCACCTGCCTTGCGAGTCAACTCGATCGCGGTATCTTCGGCCTTGTCGGCGACCAGACGATCTACTTGCACCTGGCCGGGCCCATAGCATCAAGCCGCGCTGTTGGCAGTAACGTTCTGTAGCGGCATCCGGTGATCAGGATGGAATGCGTGGACCGGTTCGTGGACCGAGCCATCGGTGCAAACAGTGCAATCAGGGCCATCGGCGGCACGGCTCCGTGGTATCCGTGCAGGTAGTGCGTACGATGCACGAGGCCGTACTTCTCATAATCCGCCGGTCCTGGGTTCGATCCCCAGCCGCCCCACCAGTGCTCATACGTTATATCTGGTGTTGCTTGGACGTTGCTTGGACAGTTTGTGCTGCCACATTAAACACCCTTTCCGGTCACATAGAGCAACTGCCGAGCGGCTCCTGGCGGAAACCTGTTGGCTGCCGCAGCGTACAGCCGTCTCGCTTCCCGGTGGGATCCTTCAGCGCCGGGATGCTTGATGCCCGCACCCGGGCCAGGTTGTCGGGCATGGTCACTGGCAATGCCCCGTCTGCTCAGACGACGCTCATCAGCATTGTCCCGATTCTGTGGGCGGGCATGTTGCGCGGCCAGCCAGCGAATATCTGCCTCCACGGGCGCCGCATCTTCCAGTGGTGATATGCGCTGTTCGGCATTCATTCCGAGACGCCCGCAGCCGTCGTGGGAACGCAGCGTCCTGGACGGCCACTGCATCTTGTACCTGCCAGGTGATCAGCGCATCGTCGACGTGACGGTAGAGCAGTTCCGAGAATCGGCGGCTCAAGATGGGGCCGCTTGTCGGCAGGATTGCGGTTCAGCTGCCCCCTGGGCTACGCGGAACCGGTGGAAGCCTCCCGGCCGGGGCACAGCTCCCGATCCGCCGGGCAAACCTGCGATGTTCCCGCCGAGACCGACAAATCCGCAACTGGTACTTCAGCATTCCTGGCGAGGACGCCCAGACCCGCCGTCTACGGCTCAACCAGATAGCTGCCGCCGGGAACTCTCCCAGCCGTGGGGCCGGGGGCGGGCCCCCGGCCACAGCAGAGGCGGGGCTTAGTCTGTGCCATGCAGCCGCACAGGGGCCAGAGGCGCGGATGAGGAGCTTCTGTCGGCGCTTGGGTTAGCCGATCCAGTTCGCCTGGATGATGACCACGCGTTCGCCGCGGACTTCGGTCAGGTAGACGAGCATTACCGGGCCTCGCTAAACGGTGCGCAGCCCCGGCGGCTCGCCTGTGAACTCCCGCCCGTTGCGGAGGATCATGGATTCGCGGACGGTCAGTTCCTCGGCCACCTGACGGACCGCTGCTAGGGCAGCAGGTGACAGCCTGTCGAGCAGGTCATCGCTGACAGGTTCCCATTGCCACTCAGGTACCCGCGACCTCGCGGTTGGCCGCCTGAACGATCTCGGCGGCCTCCCGAACTGTCTGGTCCCTGACAGCGGGGTCGGGGTCAGCGAGGGCTCGTTCGGCGGCGTGAAACTGCGCAAGGACGGAGAGCTGGTCAACGCGCACATCCCGCCGCTGAGCTGGCCGCCCGACTCGCCTATGGGCAAGCTCGACCGGTTCGCCGCGTCGCTCAACCGACAGTCACTAGCGGGACACAGGTAAGCCATGACCAGCCAGACTAAGATTTTCTCCGCTGTAACCGACGGCGAGGGGCGCCCTGGGCCCAGCCTTGGCGGGGCCGGACAATCCTCGACGACCTGCGGCTGTGGGGCCACGCACGGCCTGACCGGCCAGCGCTTGCCTGCTGGCACGCCGACGGGCGGCCGAAGGACATCGTGACCTGCGCGCAGCTCGCCGCCATTGTCGACCGGCTCGCGGTGGGCCTGATCCGGCTGGGCGTGCGGCGCGGCGAGGCACCGGTCATGCGCTGCCGCGAGGTCGAGTTCATGACCCGCCTCACCGGCAGCCCGCGCTCGGCCAGTCAAACGGGGCCGCGAATCCGCAGCGGTTGATGAAGTCGAAGTCCTCGCCGCCCCAGCCCTGGTAGCGCTCGTCCATGCCGCCGACCGCGAGGAACATGTCGGCTCTGACCCACGTGCACGGGCCCGGCCCGCGGTGAAGGGTGAAGCCGGGTACCCGGCTCAGGTCTGCTTCGGCGGCCAAGCCCTGCGACTTGTTCCCTGATGGCACGCCACGTGGACACGTCGTTGTCCATTTGGAGCATGTCCCGGTACGGGAGGAAGCCCATCACGCCCGGGCGGGTGAAGCGCTCGGCGTTGCGTGCCACGAAGTCGCGATCGGCGAGTACGCGTCGTGGATGCAGATCACTTCGGTCGGTCCAGGCGTGTGCACCCAGTCGGCCACCCCAGTGGCCAGGACTCCCGGATCGGATTGCTTCAGGTACGGCACAAGCGCCCTCTCCTCGGTTGGGAAGACGAACCTGTGTTCGTCATCTGCGACGCTAAGTGGCGCCAGGACGCAGCCACAGGCACGGCGACCACCAATCGGGGGGCCGAGGTACTCAATCAGGCTCCCCGCACTACTCTGTGACGCTACTATCTAAATGAATTTTGATGGTAGCATCAAAGCATGCCAACGGATATCGAAGCAATGCCGCTTGTTGGCGGCCACCCAGCACTCGACCTGATTAATACCGTCTCGCCCCGGGAGGTGCTGGCCGACGGTTCCGTGCCGCAGGACTGCGTGACCAGCCCGGCGGCGTTGCTAGCGTGGGCGTGCCGGGCCGGCTTCGTGAACGGGGCGGAGTCCGAGCTGATCGCCCAGGCCTGGCAGCGCAACCCCGGCGGGGGGGCCGCCGCCCTCGACGCCGTGCGCGACCTGCGGGAGTCGCTGCACGTCATGCTGCTCGATGCGGCCAGTCTGGTGCCACAGCATCCGGACGTGGCCGCCGCCGCATTGCAACGACTGCATGGCCGATGGTTGGCTGCCGTCGCCCGGTCGGCCCTGCGGCTGAATAGCGACGCCTCGCGGCCGGACCGCTCCGCGCCGAGGCCGCCGCGGCTCGAGATCGGCACGACTCCAGACCTTCAGATTCAGGACCGGATCGCGACAGCCGTCGTGGACCTGCTGCTCACGGTGGACTATGGACGGCTGCGCCGCTGCCCGCCTGAGGACGGCGGCTGCGGCTTTATCGTCCTCGACCAAAGCCGCAACGGCTCCCGGCGGTGGTGCCAGATGGCCGACTGCGGCAGCGCGGCTAAGTCGCGCCGGCTCACCGAGCGACGCCGTGTCCGTCGGCATCACGCCACTGACTTGCCCCCTTCAGCTACCAGCATTAATTGATTTAGGGGAAGCAAATGCAAGATTCCCCAATCCGCGCCCGCCACGTGACCGCCCTCATCGCGCTGTCCGTGGCGGCTTTTGCCTACGTCAGCAGCGAGACCCTGCCCATCGGCCTGCTGAGCCTGATCTCCCGCGGCACGCACTCCTCGCTGTCCGCGGTTGGCCTGCTGGTTACTAGCTATGGCCTGGTCGTGGTCGTCGCGTCCATCCCGCTTACGAGACTGACCCGGCGAGTGCCGCGGCGGCACCTCATTACCGTACTGCTGGCGATACTCGCGTTGACGACCCTAGGCTCGGCCCTGGCTTCCGGCTATGACCTGCTGCTCGTCTCCCGGATCGGCACGGCGCTCAGCCAGGCACTGTTCTGGTGCATCGTGGTCTCGAGCGCGGCCGGGCTGTTCCCGCGGGAGGTGCGCGGGCGCGCGGTCGGCCTGGTATTCGCCGGGAGCTCGCTGGCCACCGTGCTCGGAATACCTGCCGGCACCTGGCTGGGCCAGCACTTCGGCTGGCGGATCCCGTTCGCCGCACTGAGTGTCTTGGGCCTGCTCACCATGCTCGTGGTGGCGTGGCTACTGCCGACCACCCAGCCGGGCGAGGGCGAGGCCTCGCGCGGGACGGCGCCAGACGCCCGACGGTACTGGCTGATGATCGCAGTGGTCAGCCTGGCCGTCACCGGCTCGTTCGTCTCGTTCACCTATGTCTCGCCGTTCCTCACCCAGGTCTCCGGGTTCTCCCTGGGAGCTCTGACCCTCATCCTGCTCATCCGCGGCGTCGCCGGAACTGCCGGTGTCGTCGTCGGCGGCCGGATGACCGACTGGAATCCGTGGGCCGCCATTGGCGTACCGGTCGGCCTGCAGGCGCTGACGCTGTGCGCGCTGTACCTGGCCGGCGCGCAGCCGGTCGCCGCCGTCGTCTTGGTGTCGCTGGCCGGCCTGTCGTTCTCCGCTATGACCACCGCGCTAGCCGGCCGGATATTGCAGGTGGCGCCGGGTAGCGTGGACATGGCCAACGCCGGTACCTCCATCGCGGTGAACGTCGGCATCACGGCCGGCGCGTTCATCGGCAGCGTGCTGCTGCCCGAATTCGGCGCACGTAGCACCGCGCTCGCCGGCGGTCTATTCAGCATCGCCGCTCTGGCCGCGGTATTTGGCGAGCTCCTGCTGCGATCGCGCGCGGCGTCACCGAAACCAGCGCCCGTCTTGGTAACCACCGAACACATCTGACGCCTACTGGGCGAGCGAAGAATCTCACCGCGATCATCGCCTGACATCCAGAACACCACACAAGGCAACCTCCTTGATCACGACGCACACAGCGAAGTCAGGACGCAAGATCACTGAGGTTCTCGTGCGCCCAGCAGAACGGGAGGTGGCACCGTGACGTAGTGCATGGTGTTTCTACGTGTTCGTAAGCTCGTCGTCGCCTGCCGGTGGAAGTCCGGTCCGGGTAGCTGCTAGGAGGCCCGGTCGCAGGCTGGCGGCTTCGCCGGTGTCGGTGACAGGCCGGGAAACTGGCGGGGTCGGAGCCCAGCGCCGAAAGCCCCTTTGGGGGGAGCGAAGATGCGGTCCGCAGCATGAAGCGGAGCCTGCGGCGTCGTTACCCAGCCGTCCTTCGCGGCGGGCAAGGGAGTGCCGAGCCTCTCGAAATCGGGGCGAAGGCCATGGAAGCGGTGAAGAGCCCCGCCCAGGCCAGGAACCTGCCGGCCGCAGTGCGGGGACTCAGCGGCCGGGGTCAGCACCTGGAAGCCTTCTACGCTTGCCTGTACTATGCCGCCCTGCGCCCATCGGAGGTGGGTGGCGCCAGCCCACTCAAGGACGAGGTCAGCCAGGACCGGCGCCTGCATCGGTAGCCGGGCCAGCGGGGCGCCGAACGCTGTGCGGTAGTCGTTGTAGTGAAGAGCCTGGGACAGCGCCGCCCGCATCAGCCCCGCGGAGCCGACCGAGAAGTCCAGCCGGGTGTACTCTGCGGCCGACAAGATCGTGCGGATGCCCTTGCCCTCTTCGCCTACCAGGACCGCGTGCGCGTCGTGGTACTCGATCTCCGAGGACGCGTTCGCCTTGTTTCCGAGCTTGTCCTTGAGGCGGTTGATCTTGATGTTGTTCAGGCTCCCGTCAGGCAGGCGCCTCGGCAGGAAGAGGCAGGATACGCCGCCTGCGGTCTGCGCGACGGTGAGGTAGCCATCGGCCATCGGCGCCGAGGCGAACCACCGTGCCCGTTGACGAGGTACGCCTCGCCCGGCCCGCGCTTTCCGGCTGGCCGGGCGACCGTGACGTTGGCCCGTAGGTCCGAACCGCCTTGTTTCTCGGTCATGAAGTAACTGACCGTGCCGGAGAGCTTGCGCTGCATTGGTACGTCCGACGGGTCGTAAGCCTCTCGCGCCACCGCCTCGGCGAAAGGCGCCAGCTCAGGCTGGCTGCGCAGGATGGGGTTGGCCGAGTACGCCATCCCGGTCGGGCAGGCGGTTGAGCCGTCGATCTGGTTCCACAGGTAGGAGAGCGCCGCGCGGGCCGAGTGCCCGCCCGGCTCCGTGGCCGTCCACGCCAGCGAGTGCACGCCCGAGCCGAATCCAAGCCGCATCAGGTCGTGGTAGGCAGGGTGGAACTCTACGGAGTAGATCTCGTTGCCGAACCGGTCCAGGGTGCGCAGCTCTGGGGTAAATCGCTGCGCGTCACGGGCCATTCTGAGCACGGCCGGGTCCCATACCTTCGCACCCAGTGCGCTGGCCCTGCTCCGGGCCCAGGGCGCGTAGCGGCCGATCGCGTCGGCGGCCGCCTTGTCCTGGTCGAACGCGTTGACGCCGTTAAGGTCGGGGACGAGATTGTCCGGGATCGGGCGCTGGACGGTGAAGTCACCGGCGGCGGCGTTGATGCTGCTGGTCAGTGTCGTCATTTCTGCTTCTTCTCGGGATCGGGGTCCAGGGCGACGGAGAGCCGGGGGCGGCTGCCCGGCTGAGCGCGCGGCAGGGCGCCCGCAACGGCGGCCTCGCAGAATGCCGAGATCTCGGCGGCGATCGCTTGCCTGTCCTCAACGGGGACGGGCCGCGTTCCCAACGGCGCAACGACGCCCTCGAGGAAGGCCCCGACGATGGCGGCTCCGCGGACCTGTGCGTTCTGGTCGCTGAACTCGCCGGAGGAGATCCCCTCCGCGATGACGGCGGCGAAGGCCGCTGCCAGGTCAGCCCTGGCGACAAGGCGAACCTGGTCGATGTCAGGGTCCATCGGCTCCACGATCACCGCGTACGACAGGCCGCCGCCGCGAAGCGCCCGGTCCACGAACGTTGCCACCGCGTCACTGATTCGCTCGGCCGCACTCCGGCCTTCCTCGCTTAGCACGGCCCGGGCGACCGCCAGCTCGCGCTGGCACACCTCCCGCAGCATCTCCGAGAACAGCGACGCCTTCGACGGGAAATGACGGTAGATCGAACCGGTGGCGATGTCGGCGAGCGCGGCGACCACGGCGACCTGCGCCGCCGCGAAGCCCTGCTCGCCAACCACGAGCCGTGCTGCATCCAGGATCCGCCGCCGCGCCTCCGCCTGCCGCGCCAGGGCACGCCGGCCGCGCCCAGGTGCCTCGGCTGCCTCGGGCATGCTGCCCCTCCGTCCGCGTCGGTTACGCTATAAATGAATTATGCTTCACAAGTCGAACCGTAATTCATTTAGTGGCGAGGGTCAATGACTCCAAGGGCGCTACGCAGGTTGCCTGCCGAGGTCACGCCGCAGACCACGAGCCTGCTCAGGGGCGGTGCGGGTCCGTCCCCTAGCATTCCGGGCCCGGCCACACGTCGACCGCTCTGCGCAAGAGCGCTCGCGCGCAGGCGCGCATCCCGTCTTCGGCCGTGCGCTGCTCCGACTCGCTCAGGTGGGCGAACCGCGGGCTTCGCACCTGGCTTCCGCGGAGTCGTGAATGGCGCTCGCCGTCTTCCGGCCCGCGCCAATGCGTCTGATTAAGGGTGGAGGCATCGTGAACGGGTCAATGGAGGGTGCGGTGTGCCTTGTCACCGGGGGCGGCTCAGGCATCGGCGCGGCGACAGCCGTGGCAATGGCGTCCGCCGGCGCGTCGGCCGTCGTGATAGCAGGCCGCCGCCGCGAACTCGGGCAGGGCGTTGCCACCGCATGCCGCGAGAGGGGCGCTCGGGCGTTGTTCGCGGAGGCTGACGTATCGGTCGAACAAGATGTCGCCGCGCTGACGGCTGAGATCGTCGAGCGTTTCGGCCGTCTTGACGTGGCATTCAACAACGCGGGGGGCCAGGAGGTGAGGCGGCCTCTGGCCGAGCAGACCGCCGACGTCTACCAGCAAATCTTCGACGTCAACGTCAAGGGGGTGTTCCTGTGCCTGCGTCACCAGCTCTCCGTCATGGCCGCACAGGGCAGCGGCTCAATCGTGGTGAATGCTTCCGTAAGCGGCATCAGGAACCCCAATGTCGGCCTGTCCCTCTACTCAGCATCGAAGGCGGCGGCGATCTCTCTCGTGCGCTCCGCGGCGCTGGAGTACGGCCCGCGAGGAATTCGGGTGAACGCTGTGGCGCCAGGCCGCGTTGCTACCGAGATGATGCTCAACTCCGGTGTCGGCACGCCTGAGTCCATCGGCGCCACGCTTCCGGTTCGGCGCATGGGCCGCCCTGAAGAGGTCGCGAACGCAGTCGTGTGGCTGGCATCTGACAAGTCGGCCTATGTGACGGGCGCAGTCCTTCCCGCCGACGGCGGGTTTCTCGCCTCGTAGCTGCGGCTTGTCGTCGCCCGCGCATCCGGGACGCTTGCGCGGTGCAGGGTACGCCCAGCCGCCGGGCAGTGAAGCGGGCGGACGGTCAACATAACCACTCCTGCCCAGGCTGTCCGCGGCCTCGCGTGATCCTGTCCGTGGCCCGCGAGTTCTCCGGACTCGCAGGCACGGAAGCGCACCAAATCTCGAATCGCGACTGGTAGCGCATACGTGCTGGTCAGCGGCATGTGACTCGGGGAAAGGCAGCCTACGTTGGTTCGAACCCAACATCTGCCACCACCTGCGAAAACGGCCCGTTAGCTGGGAATTCTCGCGCTAGCGGGGCGTTCTGCCTTTCCCGTGGTGTGTCATCTCGTATCGCTGTAGGGCGTTGTGTTGCGGTGTCCACGGACGCATAGCGGACGGGCATGGGTGCCGTTAGGACGGTCGGTCCGCACCGTCGGCTGTTTCACGGACGGCCACGGACAGGCCGCGCTGGCGTCGTATTCCGGCTTGACGCGGGCCGCTGAGTCGGGCGTGCATCCCCGTGTGACCGCCCGGCCCGCGTGATTCGCGGGGGACGAGGGCGGCCTGGAAGGCGGGTGCGCTGATGGCTGGGCGCGCGGTCCGGGAGACCGTGACCCTTGTCGGGCGGGCGGAGCGGACGCGGGTCGCCCGCGCGTTCGTCGGCGGGGTGCTCGGCGCAGGCGAACTCCTGGTGAGCGAGGTATTTGGCAACAGCATTCGCTACAGCGGCTCGGTGCTCCCGGTGAGACGATCACGGTCGCGGTCAAGATGAGGGACGGCGTTGTCCGGGTCGAGGTAACCGACCGGAGCGGGCCTGGGTGCCCCCCTGCGGGTGAGCGAGCCGTTCGGCAACAGTGTCCTGCATGGCAGGTCGGGTACTCCCCGGGGGGACCGTCATGGTCGCGGTCAGGACCCGGGGACGACGTTGTCTGGGCCTAGGTCGCCGGTCGCAGCGGGCCTGGCATACCGGAACTGCGCTCTGCCGATCGCACCGCCAAGACAGCCGGTGGCTCCGGCTCGTGGCGGGGCTGACCGTAGGTGGGCTGGCGGCGGCGTGGTGGGCGGACGGTGACCTGGTCCCAGCTGCGCGAGGCGGGGGCTGAGCCAGGGGCGTGACGCCCCCGCAGTCGACCTCGAAGTACAGCTGAGGCAACTCGGCTGGCACATCAAGGTCAGTTCGACAACAGGACCATCTGCTGGGGGCCGAGGAGGGAGCGGGGGCTTCCTCCCCGGTGATCGGCTGGGCTAGCTGGTGTAGACCCGTAGCTCGGAGAGCTGGTCGGCGGGCCAGCCGCTGTAGGCGGTGAAGTCCGGTTCGGTGCGGCAGCCTGCGGCTAGGCGGGCCAGCCTGCTGACCATGTGGAATCGCGACGGACTTCTGACCGCTACACGCTCACCACGAAGAAGTTGGTCGGCAGGTTGAGCACGACTCGTTCGTGAATCTCGGCTGTCAAGGCGATGCCCGGCTCGGCGAAGGTACCCGCGGGGGGCTCCGCGAACCGGATCACCGACCGGCCGGCGTCGAACAGTTCGGCGCCGTGCCCGAAGTCTCCGACGATCGCTGTTCCCTGCGGCACCAGCCGGGTGCGCACGATGAACACGCCGTTGCGCTCAAGGGCGTCCATCAGGGTGCCCTTGCTCAGAAACAGGTAATAGTCCGCCGGATTGATGATCAGGCCGTCGGCGGTACCGCCCATCTGCTCGACGGCGTCGCACGCGGCTATCAGCGTGCACGAGTATAGTCCGGCCGAGGTGAGCCGGGCGATGCCCGGGATTTTCAGCAGGCCGCCCTCGCCGCCGATGATCGTGTGGTTCTCCGCTGCGGACAGCCGCATGACCAGCCGGTAGTCGATGAACGACGCGAACGTCTCCGGGTCCTCCCACAGCCTGGGCGGTACCTGCACCCATGCGGTGGTGGGCAGCAGTTCCGGCACCGCCGAGGCGTGGAACCGGTGCGCCACCTCACGCCTGACGTCCGCGCCGGTCACCGCCGGGTCATCCGGCAGCGGCGGGGTTTCGTGCCAGTATCGGCTTCGCGAGTCCCTGGACAGGTCCACGACCTTGAGCATGTTGCGCACCGGGTACCGCGGCTTGCGCCGCGAGCTGGTCAGCCAGTCAGTGATCGTCTCGTCGTACTCGACGCTAGCGGTGGTGCCTTCGGTCTGGCACGTCTGCGCGAACGCCAGACCGGGCGATCGCCGGCGCTTGCGGTCGGCGATGACCTCCGCGATCGTCTCCCTGCTTTCCGGAGTCTGGACCATGAGTGCCTCTCTCGGTTTATGCCCCGGAGGGCTTACGGGCGAAGATCACTCCCCAGCCGAACTCATCAGTGTCGATGGCGGCCTGGATATACCCGCATGATTCGGCGAAGGCCAGCATCCAGTCCTTTGCCGCGGCTTGCGCCGTCACGGCGGCGCGCTCAGCGGCCAGCGCGCCGAGCACCTGGTAGGTCTGCCTGATGTGCGGCCGCAGATCGCGGGTCTCTATGACCTCGAATCCGGCCGCCTCGAGCGCCTTCTGGTAGCCAGCGAGCGAGTAGCCGGCGCTCCACCGCACCCGGTCGTAGACGTGCCTCCTCGCGCTTTCCCCGACGTCCTTGGCGGGCTGCAGGAAGTCGGAAAGCGCGAAGATTCCCCCAGGCCGCAGAACGCGCAGGATCTCTGCATGGCTACGCGGCTTGTCCGGTACTAGGAAGAGCGAGTCCTGGCTGACGACGTGACTGAAGGTGCCCGGCTGGTACGGCAGCCGGGTCGCCGAGCCATGGCGGAACCTGATCCGGTCCCGGCACCTTGCGTTGCCGCCGGCCAGCCGCTGCTGCGCGAACTTTACGCGTTCCTCGCTGAGGTCCAGTCCCTCACCGCGGCAGCCGTGCCGCTCGGCGAGGTAAGTCAGGAAGTTGCCGCAGCCGCAGCCAACGTCCAGCACGTAGGAGGCCGGGCCGATCCCGGCGCCAGCCGCCAGCACAGCGGACGTCCGCTCGGCGGCGGCGCGGTAGTCGTCGTCGCCGTCACCGGCGAAGACGCCAGTGTGCAAGATACCCTCGCTGTCCCAGAAGCCCAGGTAGTTGGGGAGGGTCTGGTCGAAGAAGTCCTCGACTTCTTGCTCGGTGTAGAGGTGGCTCATGTGTAGGTGTCCCTTGGCACGTCGGAGAAATGCGCCAGCTCCGGTCCCATCACGCTGGCGCCGCCGTCGATCAGATGGACCTGGCCGGTGACGAACGAAGCGCGCTCGCTGGCCAGGAACGCCGCGACCGCGGCGAACTCGGCCGGCCGCGCGATGCGGCCGACCGCGTTGTGCTGGCCCATCGCTCTGAGCTGAGCCTCGATGTTGCCATCGGGCGTCAGCGCCGCGAGCCGCGCGGCCGCCCGCTCGACCATCTGGGTGCGGGTGGCGCTGGGGGCTAGCACGTTGACCGTGACGCCGTCCAGGCCCACCTCGGCGGCTAGGGCCTGAGCGAACCTGACAAGGGCGACCCGGCCCATCCCGGATAGGGCCAGTGAGGGTATCGGCACGCTCGCGGTTTCCGAGGCCACGAACAGCAGCCGCCCCCAACCCGCCGCGCGCAGGTGCGGCAGCGCGGCCAGCGCCAGGCCCACCGCGGGAAATACCATCGAGCCGATGGCCGCCTGGTAGTCGCTGAGCCGGAACTGCGGCGCGCGGCCAGCTGGCGGGCTGCCGCCGCTGACCACCACGATGTGCAGCGCGCCCATCCCCGCTGCGATCTCGTCGACCCAGCGCCGCGCCGCGTCCGGCTCGGTGATGTCCACGCTCGTGGCGCTGACCCGGCCGCGCGCCACGCCCTTCAGGTAGCGTTCTGCCTCCTCGAGGCGGGCCCGGTCGCGCGCGGCGATCGCCACGTTCGCGCCCTCGGCCGCCAGTTCGCTGGCGACCGCGAGGCCGAGACCGCTCGATCCACCCGCGATGAGCGCGACCTTATCCTGCAGGCCGAGATCCAAATCGTCAGCTCCTTCCGCCTACTGGTAGCCGTAACGGCGCAGCAGCGGCCAGGCCGCGATCGCCGCCGTCAGCTTCGCGTGCGCGGGCAGGCCGGCCCGCCAAGAGTCGTCCGTGTCCCTGATCACCGTAGGCCCGAAGCGGAAGCGATCCGGGTTTCCTGTGACCGTATGGTTGACCGTTAGGTCCACCAGGTGGTCGCGCACGGGGTTGGCCCCCGGGTCGGCGCCGCACAAGCGCAGCGTGGCGTCGACCGTGGCGGCCGGGTCGGCGATGAAGTCCTCGTAGTTCAGGAATATCGAGCGGTCTGGGTAACTGCGCGTGATCGCCTGCGAGGCCAGGTTGAAGCCGTGCCAGTACGCGGTGGTCTTCCAGGCCGGCATGACGAAGGCGTAGTCCTTCTCCCGGCTCCACGACTGGGCGACCGCCCGGGGATCGCGGACCAGGTGCACGTAGTAGGGGGTCACCCCGGGCAGGTGCGCGAGCAGCGCGGCTTCGCCGCCGATCTTCGTGGTGTCCACGATCACCTGCGCGCCCGTCTGGTCGGCGACGGTGTGATACACCGCGGTCATCAGCGCGGCGTGCTCGCGGATCGCGGCGCAGTGCAGGCCGCGGCGGAGTACGCGCCAGGTGTGCCGGGTCCGGACGCAGGCGCGCTGCCGGCCGGCCACCACGTCGGCGTAGTCAGCCGCGCTTACCCCGACCGGCCGGCGCACCGGAAGGATCGACGACCAGACCGGACAGCGCACAAGTTCTGTACCACAGCCGCACCGGTTGTTCGAGCCCTTGCCCGCCGCGTTCAGCCAAAGGAAGTGCAACTCCCCGACATGAAAGAAGCCGGGCACCTCGTTCAGCACGTTGCCAAGGATCGTGCTCCCGTTGCGGCACCAGCCGGTGACGCAAAGCACCTTGAGCGGCCCGTCGCCCATCGGCTGTCAGGCCCGCTCTCGCCATACGCTGGTGGCGCCGGGCTGCCCGCCTTGCGGCCGGCTCGCCACCTTGCGAACCGCCTGCACGAGGTGATCGCAATCGCGGGGGGACAGCGACGAGGACAGCGGGACGTCCACGGCCTGCTCCAGGTAGCGGGCGGCGTTCGGCAGCCTGGCCTTGATCGCTCGCACGTCCGCGCCGTCGTACATGAACCGCCAGTTCCAGAAGACCCGCACGTTGTCGTCATCGGGTGAACCGAGGTTGCGCGCGTCGATGCCCTCGCAGCACAGCGCGCGGGCGAACCACTGCGCGTCCGCGTCTAGGACCCGGAAGACCAGCGCCTCACCGAGGTACGCGCCCGGCGCCACCGGCGCCCTGATCGCTATCCCCGCCACGTTCCCGAGCGCTGTGGCCACATAGTCGTAGTTGGCGCGGAATCGCTCCAGCCGGACCGGCAGTCTGGTCAGCTCGGCGCGCAGCAGCGCGGCCCTGATCTCGTCCATCCGGAAGCTGAACAGCGGCAGGTCGAGGTCCGTCGGGACCGGCGGCTCGCCGTCGGGGAAGTGCCCCCTGAAGCGACCCTCGTACGCGCCGGACAAGACAACCGCGCGGGCGAACAGCGCGCTGTCATCAGTGATCAAGAACCCGCCCTCGCCGCAGTTGAGCGATTTGTCCGACTGGGTGCTGAACGCGCCCGCTAGACCGAACGTGCCGAGCTTGCGCCCGTTCAACTCGGCACCGAGCGCGGGCACAGCGTCCTCGAAGACCGGCACGCCAAACTCGGCGCTGAAAGCGGTCAGCGCCGCCATGTCGGCCGCGAAGCCGCGCATGTGCACGACAAGGATCCCCTTGATCTCAGGCGTCCATCGGCGGCGCAGGTCAGCGAGGTCCAAGTGCAGGTTCTCGTCGACCTCGACAAGGTAAGGCCGGCATCCAGCGAGAATGATCGCGCTCGGCGTGGCGGCGAACGCGAAGCCAGGACAGGCGATCAGCGAGCCGCGCGGTATCCCGGCCGCCATGATCGTGAGCGCGAGAGCGGTCGTTCCGCTCGAGGTCGCGAGCACGTGTTCGCTGCCGAAATACCGGCACAGTTCCGCTTCAAGCCGGCCGCACTCGGTCTGCAAGTGCGGTCGGCGGTCATAGCGGAAATAAAGATGGCTGCGGATCGCGCGCAGCGCCGCCTCCTCGTCCTCGGCGTGGATGAAAACCGCGCCCTTGTCATACGTGGGCCAGGGCGCACGCCGGACGGGGTCACCACCGTGAATCGCAAGCCGCGCTTTGTCGGCTGCAACTGGTTGAGCCGAAACAAGAGTTTTGTTACCTGAGTCAACCGTGTTTCGTGAGTCCACCGTCGCGCTCCTTTGTCATTTGAGCGTCACGTTTCATCGTTCTACGGCTCTTGGCGGAGGATTACCCAATCGCGCGCAGTATGATCACACTGAATATGTGGGGTAAATGTCAATAACGAGATAATGTGTCGCTCCCGTTACGGCGGCGGGCGGGGGCCATGCCGACTTCGCCCCGGCCGGGGACGGTGCTGCTCGCGGCCAGCATGACGACGCTGACAACGGCCATCGCGATCCAGGCGAGCCGGTACGCACGGATGCCCGCGGTGCCGCCCGGCACCGCCGACAGGATCAGCGCGAGGGCGGACAGGCTGACCACGGCGCCGGCCGCGCGGGCCAGCGCCGACATGGACGCACCCGAGGCGAGCCGCTCGGGGGGGATCCCGGCGAGCCCGGCGGCGCTGAGCGAGATCACCATGAGGCCGATCCCGGCGCCGCTGCCCAGCACCGCGGGGAAGAACAGCGCCCAGTACTCCGAGCGGCTGCCGATCGCCAAGAACGTCAGCGTGCTGAGGGCAAGCACCGCCGCACCCGGCACGGCCACCGCGCGCGGTCCGTACCGGCCGCATAGCCGCCCGCCGACGATCGCCGCCACCGCTCGCATGGCCGGCGCGGGCGTGATCGCTAGCCCGGCCAGCGCCGCCGGATAGCGCCAGACTCCGGTGAGGAACAGCACGGCGGCCGCGGGCAGCGCGTACATGACCAGGCCGGTCAGCATCATGACTGAGTTCGCCCGGCGTACCGTGCGGATCCCTAGCAGGCCGAGATCGATGATCGGTGCCGGATGGTGCAGTGAACGGGCGGTGAACGCCGCGCCGAGCAGCAGCCCGGCCGTCAGCGCCGTCACGGTCCGCCAGCTCAGCAAGCCCCAGTCGTGGCTTTGCACGATCGCAAGCGCGGGCAGCCCGATCCCGGGCACAAGCAGTAGCACGCCGAGCAGGTCGGGCGGGCGCGACCGGTCCAGGGCTGCCTCGCCACCGCCGGTTGTCCGGGCCGCGCCGGCCAGGGCGGCGAGCGCGATCGGAACCTGCAACGCGAACACCGCTCGCCAGCCCACGGCGGAGACAAGCACGCCGCCGAGCGACGGCCCGGCAGCCACCGCCGCGGACTGGGTCGCGCTCCAGGTCCCGATGGCGCGGCCGCGCCGCTCGGCCGGGAAGTGCGGCAGGATGAGGGCGAGCGCGAGCGGCGTGATAGTGCCGCCGGCCGCGCCCTGCACTAGCCGGGCGGCAATCAGCGCGGCCGCGGACGGGGCGGTGGCACTGCCGAGCGCGCTGAGCGCGAACGCGGCGACGCCAGTCATGAACACCCGCCGTCGGCCGAACCGGTCGGCCATGCCCGCCGCGGGCAGCAGCGCGGCGGTGTAGGTGATCGTGTACCCGTTGAACACCCAGGAGATCTCGGCGATGCCGCTGTGCGGGAAGCCACGCAGCATGGCAGGAACGGCGACGCTGACGATGTAGAAGTCGATCGCGGCCAGGAATACCCCGGCGTAGACGGCGCTGAGCAGCTGCCAGCGAGGCGGCGCGAGCACCGCCCGCGCTGGCCCGGTGCTAGTCATTGCGCGCCGAAGCGCTCGCGAAGCTCGGCCTTCCTGACCTTCCCTGTGATCGTCTTCGGCAGCGTGTCCACGACCTCGAGCCGCTCCGGCCAGTACAGCTCAGCGACTCCCGCACCGGCCAGATGGTCGCGTAGCGCCGCCAGCCCGGGCCCGGAGCCCTTCGGCGCGACCACGGCGCAGACCAGCTCGTCGATGCCGCCCTTGTACCGCACGCCGATGATCGCGACCTCGCCCACGTTCGGGTGCCGGGCCAGCACGCCCTCCACCTCGGTGACGGGCACATTAGTGGCACGGTGAATGACCAGGTCCTTGATCCGGCCGGTGACCCGGATGCCGCCGCGGCCGTCGTCGCGGACCAGGTCACCGGTGTCGAACCAGCCGTCCGGATCGAGCGCGGCCGCATACAGGTCGTCGCGGCCGAAATAGCCCAGGCACTGGTTGGCGCCGCGAACCCACAGTCGGCCCGAGCCGTCGCCGCCGCCAGGCACGGCCACTGGATCGATCCGCAGCTCCATGCCGTCGACCGGGCTGCCGTCGCTGTGCGCGGCCCAGTCCGGCGGATCCTGCTGCCTGGTAATGGTGACCGTGCCGTTTTCCGTCATGCCCCACAGCGTGTGTACCCGCGCGCTCAACACCTTCGTGGCCTGTTCGACCACGTGCGGCGGCACCGGTGCGGACCCGGTGACGATGCTGCGCAGCCGGCTCAGATCGTGCGGCGCGCCGCCCTGGGCCGCGATCAACTCGGCCAGCGCGTGCGGCGCGCCGTAGAAGTTCGTCACGCCGTGCCGCTGCGAGAGGCTCAGGTGCAGATCCGCGTCCCAGACCTGTTGGACCAGGCCGCTGCCGCCGAGCAGCACCGGCAGCAGCATGCCGAGCACGAAACCGGTGTAGTAGGTGGCTACGTGCGCGACGAAGATGACCGACGAGCCGTCCAGGCCGAGTGGGCCGGCGTAGGCGCGGCACCCCGAGTACAGCGTGTTTTGGCTGTGCACCACGCCCTTCATCGGGCCGGTGGTGCCAGAGGTGAACAGGATCAGGAACGGCTCGTCGGGACCGAGCGCCCGGTCGTCGCCGCCCCCGTCGCCCACGTCCTCGCCGCCGAAGAACTCCGCGAAGTCCAGCGTCCCGGTTGGTCGAGCGGCCGCCAGGCTACCGCTGGCCACCACGACGTGCTCGAGCGCGGGAAGATCCTTCGCCAGCTCGAGAACGGTATCCGCCAGCCGGGCACCATCCCACTCGGCCAGCGTGATGCACAGCCGGGCACCGCTCACCCGCAGGATCTGCTCAAGCTCATGCCGCCGGTAGGCAGGGCGGAGCAGGCATACCAGGGCGCCGGCCTGCGCGCAGGCCAGCCCAAGCGGAGCGATCTCCCACCAGTTCGGGAGCTGGACCGCCACCACGTCGCCGCGTTGTATGCCGAGGCGGACCAGCGCCGAGGAGTATCGGCTGGTCAGCCTGGCCAACTCGGCATAGGTCAGTACATGGGGCTGGTCGCCCGGCCCGCGGTAATTGGTCAGCACCGGCTTGCCGGGCTGGTCCCTGGCATTCCGCCGCAGGTCATCGAGAAAAGTCTGATCACGCCACCAACCGCCGCGGCGATATCTGGCTGCGCTGTCTGTCATGACCGCCTCACTGGCTGAGGTTTGCCCCTGGGCCATTGTGAAGATCGCCGTCACGTGCCGTCAACGCTCTAAAACTTACCTAGTTTGCAGAACGGTGCACTTCTAGCCCATGGAAGCCATGTGTTATGCGTTACGAAATTGGTGCCTACCGGTTGGTTCTCGGCCCAACAAGTTCGCCATCCGTCATCGGAACAAGGACGAGCAAGGCAACTATGGACGCAGCCTTCCTGAACTGGATCCTCTGGTGGTATCTCGGAACGGGCTGTAAAACCGTCGGCTCAGCCTACGATGGTTCGAACCCATTACCTGCCACACGCTGCGAAAACGCCCCGCTAGTGTCGCGTGAGCGAGATGTCTTGACCTTCGGTGGTGTTTCGCGGACGCTCCGTTTATGGCTTTAACTGTGTGCGTGGAGGTCCCGCCGCGCGATCGCGAAGTGCTGGCCTCGTGGGTGCGGTCGACGTCGATCCGGGCCGGGCTGGCGCAGCGGGCCCGGATCGTGCTGCTGGCGGGAGACGGGCTAGGCACCAATGAGATCGTGCGGCGGACCGGGGTGTCCAAGCCGACGGTGATCACGTGGAAGAAGTGGTATGCGGCCGAGGGGATCGGCGGGCTGTCCGACCGCCCTAAGGTTCCCGGGGCAGCCAGGGAGGGGGGTGCGGTGACGGCTGGGCTGGCGGTCCGGGAGAGCGTGACGCTTGCCGGGTGGCCTCGTGGATCTGGGCTATGGCGTCGTCGGAGAACCGCTCGCCGTCGCGGCTGGTGGCGAGGGCGCAGGCCACTGGCAGGATGAGGGGGAGGGGACGGGCTAGTGGTAGGCGCGGGCCTGGAGGGTGAACAGTTCGGCATAGAGCCCGCGGGCGGTCATGAGCTCGCGGTGGGTGCCGCATTCGGTGAGCTGCCCGTAGTCAAGGACGGCGATCAGGTCGGCCATGCGCACGGTGGAGAAGCGGTGGGAGATCAGCATGGTGATGCCGCCGTCTTCCCGTCCGGCTTGCGCGGCTGAGGATGCGTAGCGTTCGAACAGGTCGTGCTCGGCGAGAGCGTCGAGGGCGGCGGCGGGCTCGTCGAGTATCAGCAGCAGGGGATGCTGCCGCATCAGGGTGCGGGCCAGGCCCACCGTCTGCCACTGGCCGCCGGATAGTTCCGTGCCGTCGGCGTAGGAGTGGCCCAGGTAGCCGATCAGTCCGCCGGGGACAGCGCGCAGGAGCCGGTCCGCTCGGGCCCGCTCCGCGGCGGCGCTGACCGCCTCGGTGTCGCCGGCGCGGGCGATGTCGCCGTGCCCGATGCTCTCGCCGAGGGTCAGCTCGATGCGGTGGAAGTCCTGGAACAAGGTGGCCACGCGGGAGCGCCAGCGGGCGGGGTCGAGCTCGGCCAGGTCCTGGCCGTCGATGAGGATCCGTCCGCTGGTCGGCTGGTAGAGGCCGCACAGCAGCTTGACCAGGGTGGACTTGCCCGCCCCGTTCTCACCGACCAGGGCGAGGACCGACCCGGCCGGGATGTGCATCGAGGCCCCGGATAGCACCGGCCGCTCCGCTCCGGGGTAGGAGAACGAGACGTCCTCGAGCGTTATCCCGCGGGTCAGCCTGCCCGGAGCGCCCGCGGGGTCCGCCGTGCCCGCAAGAGCGGCGCCCGCGGAAAGCAGGGGAGCCGCGCCGGCGACCGCCCGCAGGTCGCCGATCCGGTCGGTTGTCCGCGCGGCGACCTGCAGCAGCGTCAGCACACTGAGGGCGCCGGAGACCTGCGCGCTCACCTGTACCGCGAGGGTGATCACGAGGACCAGGTCGCCGGCGGAGGCGTGCCCGTGCAGCGTGCTGTACAGTTCCGCCGCGATGGCGCCGGCGTAGCCGAGGGCGAAGAACCCCTGCCCGGCCGCCCGGTACAGCGCGGCTTTGAGCTGGGCGCGCCACATCGCGGCGGTCACATCGTCCCAGGCGGCCCGCTGGCGCCGGAGGATCTCGTCCTCGGCGCCGGACAGCCGCAGTTCCCTGACCGGTCCGGTGCTGGTCGCGAGTTCGAGCAGGTGCTTGGCGAGCCGGAGCCGCTCGGCTGTCCGTTCCCGGGCGCCTTCCACCGTGGACTGCGCCGTCCGCTCGAGGATCACCGGTACCACGGCGCACAGCGGCAGGACCGCGAACAGCGGGCTGACCATGATGAGGAGGACGATGGTGACGGTCATCTGCAGCAGCAGGCCGGCCAGCTGCAGCACCCCGTCCAGGGACCGGGTCGTGGCGAGCAGGCTGTCGCGGACCAGGTCCACGTTGTCGGCGATATCGGGCCGGTCCAGGTGATCGATCCGGGGCGGCCCGTTCACCAGGTCCATGAGCTCGCCGCGCAGCCGCATCTGCTGCACCTCCTCCACCCGGACGAGATCCAGGTGGCAGAAATGGCCGAGCATGATCTGGGCGACGAGCGCCACCGAGGCGAGCGCCGCCGCGGCCAGCGCGGGCCCGGCGCGGTGGGCCAGCACGTCGTCGGTGAGGTCGCGCAGCGCCAGGGCGGCCAGCGGCGCGGCGACGTAGAGGGCGACCGCGAGCACCGTCGCGCGCAGCAGTCGCACCGCGTCCACCCTCAGGCCCGTGGCGAACAGGAAGTGCGCCGCGCGGAAGATGCTCATGCCGTCTCCTCGCCGGCGAACCGCCGTGCCTGCAGCTTGAACAGTTCCGCGTACTGCCCGCCCGCCGCCATCAGGTCTTCGTGGCTGCCGCGCTCGGTGATCTGCCCGTCGTCGAGGACCGCGATCCGGTCCGCGCGCCGCACCGTGGAGAACCGGTGGGAGATGACCACGGTCGTGAGCCCGCGGGTGAGTTCGAGGAACCGGTCGAAGAACGCGACCTCGGCGCGGGCGTCGAGCTGCGCGGTCGGCTCGTCCAGGACGAGTACCGAGGCGCCGGCCTGCACGGCGAACAGGGCGCGGGCCAGGGCGATCCGCTGCCACTGCCCGCCCGACAGATCCACCCCCCCGGAATACCGGCTGGACAAGACGGTCGCCAGCCCGTCCGGCAGCGCTGTGATCACGCCGGTGGCACCCGCCCACTCGATGGCCCGTCCCATGGCGGCGGTGTCGTCCATCCGGTCCGGCGCGCCGAGCCCGATGTTGGCCGCAGCGTCAAGCTCGTAGCGGACGTAGTCCTGGTAGATCACCGCCAGGCGCCGCTGCCAGGCCCGGGCGTCGAACTCCTCCAGGTCGGCCCCGTCCACGCTGATGCGCCCGCTGGTCGGCTGGTACAGGCCGCACAGCAGCTTGACCAGGGTGGTCTTGCCCGCCCCGTTCAGTCCCACGATCGCGGTCGACGTGCCTGCCGGGAACTCCAGGTCAAGCTCCCGCAACGCATTCCGGCCGCGGCCCGGGTAGGCGAAGCTCACCTTCTCGAACGCGATACCGGAGACGGGCGCCTGCCCGGCTGGCCGGCCGGCGGCCCGCAACCGGCCCGGTGACCGCTGCGCGGCGGCCCGCTCGATCTCCAGCATCGAGTCACGGGCCCGCATGCCGTCCAGGGTCTGGTCGTCGGCCTCGGGGAAGTACACCCCGAACCGCAGCACGATGAGGACCGCCTGCAGGGCCAGTGACAGGCCCGGCACGCTCAGCCCGCCGCGGTCGGCGGTGTCGCGCAGCATGACCAGCACGGCCGCGGTCCCGGCCACTACCACCAGGCTGTACACCGTGACCGGCGCGAGGCGGATCCGGCGGCGGGCATGCCACAGCGGGCGCAGGTAGGAAGCGGAGTCCCGCTCACCGCGCTCCCGCCACCACGGCAGCGTCCCCAGCACCCGGATCTCCTTGGCGGCGGCCAGCGAACTGCCGGTGTCGAGGATGTAGTACGCCTTGCGCCGGGCCGCCGCTGACCGGCTCGCGAGCAGCGAGTACCGGGCCTGAATGCCCCGCTCCCCGAACCGGGCGACCAGCGCCGCCGCCGTGATCACCAGCGCGGCCACCGGGCCGAGCACCACCCCGGTAGCCGCCACGCCCCCGGCGAGCTGCGCGTACCGGGCAATCAGCGCGATCAGCCCCGCGACGGCAGCCCCCGGGGTGGCGGGATAATCCGTCAGGCCCCAGCGGGCATCACCCATCTTGTCCAGGACATCCGGCTGTTCCAGCAGGCCGAAAGGGGCCTCCGTAAGGGCGGCCCGCATCAGCCGCCGGGCGCACGCCCCGTCCACCCGCCGGCTGATCAGCTCGGCGAACGCGGCCTGGAATGGCGAGAGGACGGACTGCAGCAGCAGCGCGGCCACCGCCAGCCCCACCGCGAGCAGGATCCCGCCACAGATGACCCTCCCGGCCCCCGCGACCCGCCCGATGGCCACGCTGGTGCCGGTCACGAACCCCAGCGGCAGCACGCCGATCACCAGATTGAGCACCATCGCCGTGACAGCGACCCTGCCCGCTACGGGAAGCAGCCAGATGATCGCCTGCCAGCTCCGCCAGCGCCCCCGCCACCACCTGGCCCGCACAGTCCAGCGGGCCGTCGGGAGACCTGCATTGCAGAACGCACCCGGAGATCTCCCCGGACGGGAGCGGGAAAGTTCCTCATGCTGTGGATCGAATCGCCGGGACTGAGACATTGCTCTCCTGAGCAGACAGGACACCCGGCAGCACAAGAAAACACGCGAATGGCTGCCGACGGGACACTGGTCCGGCGGTTCGCCCTGCACTGACCCCAGGGGGGCAGGCAATAAGGCCGCGGTTACGGCAACCGCGGTACCGCCGCTAAGCGGCGGTGGGAGAGCCCATGCAACCCATGACGTCACCATAACCGACAGAGGCGCTGATCGCGCACGAGAAGGCCGGGACCGCAGTCCGCCTGAAGGGCAGGCGTACCTGCGTCCCTGAAACCTGGCAGCCCGTCGACGGCGAACTCGCCCCCGGCCCGGACCTGGACGCTTGGCGCCTCGTCCGGTGACGCGGACCGGCCCGTCAGGCAGAGCGTGCTCCGTCAGGTGTCGTGTTCCGGCTTGACGCGGGCCACGGTGGAGGACGCGACGTTGAGCCGCTCGGCGAGCTGTTCCTGGCTGAACCTGACCGTCTTGCGCCGGGTATCCCGAGGGAGTCTCACCTCGGGCTACCCGGCTGTTGTATTTGCACTCCCCCGGGCTGTCGCGGGCATGGCGTTGTCGATGAGGACGGCGGCGATGGCGGCGGCGGTCGGGAAGGATTCGGCGTTGAGGACCCGGGTGCGGGCCGAGGCGCCGTCGAGGAGCAGGGCGAGTTGCTCGCCGAGCTGTTCGGGGTTGGCGGCGCCGGCCTCGCGGGCGGTTTCGGCGAGCCGCACGGCGAGGGCCTTCTTGTAGTCGCGCGCGTACCGGGATGCGGGGTGCTGGGGGTCGTGGAGTTCAACGGACGCCGCGATGTAGGGGCACATAGGCGTGATGTCCTGTGTCCCGGACGCGGGCACCTCGAAGGCGGCGAGGAGCCGTTCGCGGGGCGTGAGGTCGCTGCGGTCGAACACTGCGGCCATGATGCCGGGATCGAACCGGCGCAGGTATTCGGCGACGAGCTCGTCCTTGTCGGCGAAGTGCTGGTAGGCCGTGCGTTTGGACACCTGGGCTACCGCGCAGAGCTGGTCCATGCCGGTGCGGTTGATGCCCTGATCGCGAAACAGCTGCCGTGAGGCAGACAGGATGCGCTCGCGCGCGCCCCGGCCGCGGCGCTGGCCCTGGGGGCCCTTCTCCAGCTCCGTCATGCCTCGAGTATACGCATTTCGGTACCGGTCGGTGTACATAGCTTGCCCTCCGGCCGGCCGTCCAGTAGGTTAAGTGAACAGATCGGTATACATAACGCCTCGGACCGTTCCGAGTGCCCATCAATTCAAGGGAGCGATCGTGGGAAAGCTCGATGGCAAAGTAGCGGTGATCACCGGCGGATCAACCGGGATGGCCCTGGCCGGCGCCAAGCTGTTCGCAGACGAGGGAGCACACGTCTTCATCACGGGCCGACGGCAGGGCGCGCTGGACGAGGCCGTCAAACTGATCGGCCCGAACGTGACCGCCGTACAGGGCGACGCCGCCGACCTGGACGACCTGGACCGCCTGTACGACACGGTCAGGCGGGAAACGGGCTCGATCGACGTGCTGTGGGCAAGCGCCGGGATGGGGGAGCAGGCCCGGCTCGGCGAGATCACCGAGGAGCAGTATCACGCCGCCTTCTGGCTGAACGCGCGCGGCACGCTGTTCACGGTGCAGAAGGCGCTGCCGCTGCTCAACGACGGCGCCTCGGTCTTCATGACCGGGTCCAACGCCTCCCTCAGGGGCTACCCCGGGTGGAGCGTGTACGCCGGGAGCAAGGCCGTGCAGCAGGCCTGGGCCCGCGTCTGGCTGGCCGAGCTGAAGGACAGGCGGATCCGGGTCAACGTGCTGACCCCCGGCCAGGTCGCCACCGCCAAGCAGGAGGAACTGTTCGACGAGGCGACCAAGGCGGCGTTCGAGTCCCTGATCCCGCGGGAAAGATGGGCCGCCCTGAGGAGATCGCGGCCATCGCGCTGTTCCTCGCCTCCGACGACTCCAGCTACGTCAACGGGATGGAACTGGTCGTCGACGGCGGCACCACGGTGATCTGAACCGCAGACACCGGCATGTGCCGGTATGTGCCGCAAGAACGCAGCCGCACAAACGAGACAACGCAAAAGCCCGAGAACAAGGAAGAGAGCACTCGCCATGAGCAGCATCAGCATCATCGGCACCGGGAACATGGCCCGCACCATCGGCACGCTGGCGGCAGCGGGCGGCAACACCGTCGAGGTTATGGGCCGCGATCAGTCCAAGGCCGCCAACCTGGCCAAGGCTCTTGGCGGCTGCGCCACGACGGGAGAGTGGGGCGCCGTCCCGGCCGGGGACATCGTCATCGTGGCCGTGTTGTACGACAGTGTCGTTCCGATCGTCGCCGAGTACGGAGACGCCCTCGCGGGCAAGGCCATCGTCGACATTAGCAACCCCTTCAATGCCGCGGCCGATGGCCTGGCCATCAGCGAGGACACCTCGGTCGCGCAGGAAGCCGCCAAGGCGGCCCCGGCCAGCGCCAGCGTATTCAAGGCATTCAACACCATCTTCCGGCATGTCCTGGAGAAGGGCCGGCCGCTCGACGTCTTCATCGCTGGCGATAACGCGCAGGCCAAGGCGGACGTGGAGGCGTTCGTCGAGAGCCTCGGGCTGCGCCCGCTGGACGTCGGCGGCCTGAAAATGGCGCACTGGCTGGAAGCGGCGGGCCTGGTCGAGATAGGCCTCGCCCGCCACGGGGCGGGGCACTGGGACATCGCCCTCGGTGTCACCGAATTCCAGACGCCCTGAAGAAGACCATGCGGATCAACCTCGAACCCGGCACGTCCGTTGACTCCCCGTTCGAACGTGCGGGCCCCTGCGCTATGGGCCACCGAGTCCGAGACCGGCGACGAGGGAGACGATGATCGAACGGGAACACCCACGGCCACGGCGGCGGCTCGGTCCGCCGGTCGGCGTCGATGGCCCTGGCGGCGCGGGTTAGGGCGTGTGCGGCGGCGTTGCCGTCGCGGCGCGCTGCGGCGAAGCTGAGGGCCTCGGTCGCGTCCAGCCAGGCCCGCGGCGAGGGGTGCGGGGTGGCGCCGATCAGCCAGGACAAGGACGTCAAGGCTGTTTTTGCTGAGTGGAAGAAACCCTGTGCCTTGATGCGCCAGCAGAGCGAGCTCAAGGCCACGATGTCTGAGTTTACGGTCGACCAGGGCCGTGCTGAGGACCTGATCAGCCGGTACCTGACTGCCGCGCTAAACGACTTCGCTGGAAGACGAGGAGGCCTTGGACCTCGGCATCCACGCGGCTGCGAGCCTGGAGCGCGCCGTCGCCTCCGGCCTCGAAGACGACGAGCCGGACACCGGCCTGTACGGGGCGAGCCTGACACGGCTGACCGGCCTGGCCGCCATCCTGGACACCTACGTTGAGGCTCCTGCCCCCTCCTCGAGCGCCCGTAGCCGGATCGCGTAGAAGGTCTTCCGCGGAGATGGCGTGCTCGAGGCAGAACGTGCTCACCGCGCCCCGCGGCGCATCCGGTGGCCACTGCGCGATCGCGAGACGGACACGAGGATCAACCGGGTCGAAGCGGGCCATGCCTCAAACATCGAGGCGAAGTGTCACCACCAAAGGGCCCCTAAGCGGCACCGACCTATTGATGCAGAAACGTCACCGATGTCCCGATACATGACATCCATGTACGGGCTTTGCGATGCATCAGGACATCGGCGACAGTTATGCGTCACGCCTTTGGTAAGGCATGCTGCACCCCCAGCGCCTTTGGTCGATTCAGTGAAGCCTGAGTGATACGCGTGCGCTCCTGAGCTCGCGCGTTGGCGTCAGGAACGAAGGGTGCGCAGGCCGGCGCGGATTTCGCTGACCAGGATCTCGGGCTGTTCCAAGGCCGCGAAGTGCCCGCCCTTGTCGGCCTCGCCGTAGTGGATCAGATTGCTGTAGGTGTCTTCGATCCAGCTTCGTGGCAGGC